>JAEEGG010003283.1_pt1 | contig 40411 bp, 32 predicted proteins | sample 9134161 | NCBI WGS metagenome assembly JAEEGG01 (sample SAMN16246543, study PRJNA631951) | gut metagenome | biome: gut microbiome; feature: rumen; material: CR-attached | host: Bos | place: Iran: Karaj | collected 2018-10 | reverse complement strand
GGATGGCGATGCGCTGTTTCATGAAGTCGTCCACTTGTTTCTCGAGGTCGGCATTCTCCGAGAGTGACTTCTGCAATGCGGCAATGGCATCGGGAGCATTGTTGAGCAGTTCCTTGACCTTGCCTAAGGTATCCTGGACATGGTCCAGCATCTCCTCTACGCGCTCGCCTGTAACGGCCTCGATGCGGCGGATACCGGCGGCGATACTGCTCTCGCTGACGATGCGCACCATGCCGATGTTGCCCGTGTTGCACACGTGTGTACCACCACACAACTCAACCGAGTCGCCATACTTGATGACGCGAACGCGGTCACCGTACTTCTCGCCGAAGAGTGCCATTGCACCCATCTGGCGGGCCTCGTCGATGGGCATCTCGCGGTGTTCCTCGCGCTGGATAGCCTCACGGATCATCTTATTGGCCAAGTGCTCGACCTGACGGATCTCCTCGGGCGTGACTTTGCGGAAGTGAGAGAAGTCGAAGCGCAATGAATGCGGATCCACGTAGGAGCCTTTCTGCTCCACATGGGTACCCAATACCTGACGCAAAGCGGCATGCAGCAAGTGGGTCGCCGTGTGGTTGCATTCGGTAGCATGACGTGCCTCCAGGTCGATAGTTGCATGCAGGGTAGCATTCACGTCGCTGGGCAATTTGGCCGTGATGTGAACCGGCAGGTTGTTCTCGCGTTTGGTATCGGTTACCTCGATGACCTCGTTGTCCAGGGTCAAGGTGCCGCGGTCGCCTACCTGGCCACCCATCTCGGCATAGAACGGCGTGCGGTCCAGCACAATCTGGTAGAAGGACTTGTTCTTCTGGGTCACCTTGCGGTAGCGCAGGATGTTCACGTCGCACTCGTTGAGGTCATAGCCCACAAACTCGGTCACGCCATCCTTGAATTCCACCCAGTCGGTAGCCTCGACAGCGGCGGCATTGCGTGCGCGTTGTTTCTGCTTCTGCATCTCGACGTTGAATTCCTCCTCGTTGACGGTCATGCCGTTTTCACGCAGGATGAGCTCGGTCAAGTCCAGGGGGAAGCCGAAGGTGTCATAGAGGGTGAATGCCTCCTTGCCATCGACAACGGTCTTGCCGGCAGCCTTGGTGTCGGCCATGACTTTATCAATCAGCTTCATGCCCGTTTCCAGTGTGCGCAGGAATGCATCTTCCTCCTCTTTGGTCACGTGCTTGATGAGGTCGGCCTGGGCTTTGATCTCGGGATAAGCCTCGCCCATGCTTTCAATAAGCGTGTCGATGAGGCGATACATGAAGGCCTCGCGGAATCCCAAGAAGGTGTAGCCGTAACGCACTGCACGGCGCAGGATGCGGCGAATGACGTAGCCGGCCTTGGCATTGCTCGGCAACTGACCGTCGGCTACCGAGAATGCTATGGTGCGCACATGGTCGGCCACCACGCGCATGGCGATGTCCACGTCCTTATTCTCGCCATATTTCTTGCCGCACATCTCACCCAATTTGCCGATGAGGGGCTGGAACACGTCAGTATCATAGTTGGATTTCTTGCCCTGCAGAGCCATACACAGGCGCTCCAGGCCCATACCGGTGTCGATCACCTTGTTGGGCAGTGGCTCCAATGAGCCGTCCACCTTGCGGTTATACTGCATGAACACGAGGTTCCAAATTTCGATGACCAGAGGATTGTCCTTGTTGACGAGGGATGCGCCGGGAACAGCGGCTTTCTCCTCTTCGCTGCGCAGGTCGATGTGAATCTCGCTACAGGGGCCGCAGGGACCGGTATCACCCATCTCCCAGAAGTTGTCGTGGGCATTGCCGTTCAGGATGTGGTCCTGGGGAAGATGGGCCTCCCAGAATTTGGCGGCCTCATCGTCACGGCTCACGCCGATGCTCTCGTCACCCTCAAAGACGGTGGCATAGAGGTTCTTGGGGTCCAGTTTATACACATTAACCAGCAGGTCCCATGCCCAATCGATGGCCTCGTGCTTGAAATAGTCACCAAATGACCAGTTGCCCAACATCTCGAACATCGTGTGATGGTAGGTGTCGTGACCCACTTCTTCCAGGTCGTTGTGCTTGCCGCTCACGCGCAGGCACTTCTGCGAGTCGGCCACACGGTGCCATTGGGCTTCCTTGTTGCCCAGGATGATGTCTTTAAACTGGTTCATGCCAGCATTGGTAAACATGAGTGTAGGATCGTCCTTGATTACCATGGGAGCCGAAGGCACAATGTGGTGCCCGTGCTCCTCGAAGTAACGTTTGAAGGTCTCTCGGATTTCTTTTGCAGTAAGCATAATATTTTGTCTTAATATGTTATAAATGTTCGATTTTTGTTGCAAAGTCTAAACTATTTGTTTACCTTTGCCGTGTTGTTATCAAACCGCAAAGATACTCAATTCTATCAATTTGTGCAAGACCATGCAAGAACTGGATAAAAAATTCTACAGAATCGGTGATGTTTCGGAGATTTTGGGAATCCCCGAGTCCACCTTGCGCTACTGGGAGTCGCAATTTACCATCATCAAGCCCAAACGCAACAAAAAGAACATCCGCTACTACACTCCGCACGACATTGAGATGATTAGCCGTGTTTACTATCTGGTGAAGGAAAAAGGCCTGAAGCTGGATGCTGCGCAGGCCCAGATCAGGCACAACCGCGATGGCGTTGACAAGCGTTTTGATGCCATCGTCCAGCTCAAGTCCATCAGGGACCAACTGGTCATCTTCCAAAACACCCTTGACGAGCTGTTCCCCGACGTTCCCGCCCAACGTTAACGACAAGACCATTTATCAGCAGCCCTACGGTTTCTTTTTAAAGAACCGACAACAAAAAAAAGTCTGGCAACTTGCGGTATTCCGCTTGTTGCCAGACTCTCTAATGATACTTATTAAAAACGTAATCTCTGGGTTTCGGGATTTTGTGTTAGAACCTCATTCCCAGTGTGAGGGAGATGCGGTTGTTGTGGTCAGTGACGTTGGCACTCACATTGGGAATGTAAAGCATGACGTCGTTGACGGGAGAAAAAGCGTTGTAAACGCTGTTGCGGATCTTGTGCACGTAGGCCAAGTCACCATAGAATGAGCGGTAACGATAACCCAAGCCGCAAGTGATGTGGTGTACAGTATTGTCATACTGGTAGGCCGGATTGGTGCCCACAGTGATGATGTTGTAATTGTACTGGTCAACACCCTTCTCGACCTGTGAGGTCTTGATGCTGTAACCTGCACGCAGGCTCCAGTTGGGGTTCACACGGTACTCGCCACCAACGCGAACGATGTGTGAGGGCTTGAAATAGTTCTTCACATTGTCGGTCACATCGGGATAGTTGTTTCCGCGAGCGTCACCAATACGCATGGTCTCGTTAGCCACATACTCATAATCCAGGCTGAGGATGCCCTTGGTGCCGATGACACCTGCAACACTGCCCATGAAGCGCCAAGGCGTGGACATGGTGTAGCTGCTCGAGTAGTCATAGCCTTCGTTGCTGCCCTTATCGGCGCGATAGAGCTGAACACCATCCTCGTATGCCTTGAGAGTGGCACTCACATAATAGGTATCGCGCATATCATAGTAGGTGGGCGTGTGGAATGCGGCACCAATGCGCAGCGCCTGAGTGGGACGCCAGATAAGGCCGAACTTGAAGTTCACACCAGTACCCTCGCTGTGCAGATAATTGAACATACCCCATTCGGCACGCGTGTTGCCCAGGTTATTGATGACGGGATACAAAACGTCTTCGGTTCCTTTCTTGATATAGGCATTATCCAAATTTTCCTCATAGGACTGGAAACTCCTGTAATCCATGTCAAGGATGCCAAAATCGAGACCCCAGTACAACTTGTTGGCGATGTTGCCACCGAAGGCGATATTGTACTCATCGGCATGGCCACGCTCGTCTACCTCGTAGTAAGCATTACCCGTAGTACCTTTACCATAGAGTCCTTGTACTAATGATCCATACTTTGAGTAGCCATCCTCATCATAAGCATAGTCACCTTCTTCGTTGGGCAGTGCGAAATGATTGATGATGCCGGCATAGCCTCCATCGACGGTGGGCATATCATATAGGGTGACAGCCGCCCAGGGAGCATAGCCATCGAAGTAGGGATTGAAGTCGTCGGTCCAGTACAAATCGTCATGGGTAAAGCCAGGCACGTTGACAAACTCGTCGGCAATGAAATTGCTCATCGATTCCTGGATGTCGGCCACACCACCCATGTAGTGGCGGTTAAATGACTTCAGGCGATTGTAGGTGAAACCGAAGTTGAGGTTGGGCACGGTTTCGCTGTTGAGGCGAATGGCGCCGATGTAACCCACATTGTTCACATTGAACTTGGTGCTGTTGATCTTGTCAACACCTGACGAGGAGCTGTTGATGTCAACACCGAGGGTGATACCCAAGTCAGAGTTGCGATAGACACCGATACCACCAGGATTCTGGGTGAGTACCGAGAGATCGCCGCCCAGGGCTCCGAAGGCCCCCGCCATGGATTGGAAGCGCGAGGTGCCTCGGAGTTCGTCTTGGGACAATTGCAGGACATCAAAAGCGTCCTGAGCGTTTATCAGTAAAGGAAGTCCGCACAACAGGAGGGCAAAAACTTTCTTCTTCATAGCGTCAAATTGTTTGGTTTAGTTCAACTTTTAGTTATAGTGTGTGTCAGAAAGGATTGGCTTAGCGACGACGTCCACCGCCTCCAGACGAACCACCATGGCTGCCACCGCCACTGGAGCGGCTACCTGACGAACCGCTGCTGAACGAACCACTGCTGCCATGTGAATATGATCCACCGCTGCGTGAGCTGCCACTGTTGTAGGAGTTGGTGCTGCGTGAGCCGCTGCTGCGCGAATTGCTGACGCCATTGTAGGAACCGGTGCTGCGCGATACTGCACCGCTGCGCGAGGTCACGCCGCTACTGTTGCGCGAGCCCATATTGCCGCCATGGGAAGTTGCGTATCCGCTGCGGTTTCGGCTGCCAGGCATGCCTACACCTGAACGGTTGCCATCGGTACCGCGAGGTGCGATGCCATTGCGGTTGCTGCTTGTTCCGTCAACACGTCCGCGGCCATTGCGGTTGGTCGCCAGTCCGGCACGATGTCCGGCTGTGTAGCCGTTGTTGTGATGGTAATTGTGAGCGGGTCTTCCCGTGTGTGAATAGTTATGTCCGGACCAGCCCCAATCAGCATAGTGGTGTCCCCAACCCCAGTGGTTGTAGCCCCACCAGCCGTAATACGGACTGCCCCAATAGCTATACCAGCCGTATCTCCAAGGGCTGTAACTATAGTACCAAGGGCTGTAGTACCATGCTCTGTACCAAGGCGTATACCAGCCAGTGTACCAGGGCTCATACCAGCCAGTGTACCAGGGATAATAAGAGGCACCCCAGCCATAAGAATAATTATAGCCCCAATCGCTTCCCACAATCAGGTTGATGGTGGGTGACTCGTCGTAATAGAGCTCTACCAGGTCATCGTCATCGCTCAGGATCACAATGTCCGGGTTGTAGAAACGCTCGATGCGACGGGTGTTGGCAAAGGCGTCATCTTCATAGACAGAGTCAACATCGAAATAGATGGTATCTCCATTGATGTCAATCTCATAGTTGGTCTGAGCGGTGGGCTCATAGGCACCACGGCGGTTGTACTCGTCAACATCACGCTCAGTGCGATAATTGCTGTTGGCAACAACCTGGTACTTCTCAGGGACCTCACCATAGACGGCAACAGTCTTCACAGGCGTTTCGGCCTTAACCTTCTTGGTCTTGGTCGTCGTCTGGGCCTTGGATGCATCGTAATAGATGTCATCATAGTCCTGTGCCTGTAGCGATCCGGCAGTCAACGCCATCACGCCCAATAATCCTAAAATACGGTACTTCATAATCCAATTACGTTTTAAAAAGTTCATTAATATTGTATAGTCGTTTTGTCTTTTAGACCTTTTTAAATTAAAAAAGTTTAAGTTGTCTGAAAATAACAATTTAAAAGCGTTGCAAGATATAAAGTAAATAGACACTGGCATCACTTTTTTCAGTGAAAAAATGCTAAATGCGTGTTTTTTTTACTTTTAATCCACTGGCATATAGCAAAAATCGTGCCATTCAGTCGCGTTAAATGCCATGACAGAGACACTTGACAGTTTTTTTGCTGGTGGGTGAATTAGGAAAAAATATTTACCTTTGCAGTACGATTATGGGACGAGAAAAAGTATTCCGATTCAAGCAGTTTGCCGTGGTCAATGACCGCACGGCGATGAAGGTAGGTACCGATGGCGTGCTGCTGGGAGCCTGGTGCCCCGTGGCAGGCGCTCGCCGCGTGCTTGACGTGGGCACGGGTTGCGGTGTCATTGCCCTGATGATAGCCCAACGCAACAGTCATGCCGTTATCGATGCCATCGATATCGACCATGATGCAATCATCGAAGCTGCCTTCAACTTTGAGTCATCACCCTGGGCCCAGCGGCTCTCAACCATCGAGTGTGACTTCAACAGCATGGACGTGAGTGCACGCTATGATCTTATCGTCTCTAACCCACCCTATTTCACCAACGGCATCTTGCCCACTGGCGATGCCCGCACAGTAGCCCGTCACACAGCTTCACTCACTTATGACCAACTCATCAGGGGCGCGTCACAGCACCTGACCGACGATGGCGCACTGACACTCATCTCACCCACCGATGCCGAAAACGACATCATTGAGGCAGCCACGTTTGCATCCCTGCCTGTCAGGGCCATGACACGAGTCCTGCCTGTCGAAGGCGCAAATCCCAAGCGCACCTTATGGCTGCTGTCACCTAATGATGCATTTCCATATCTTGAAAACACACTCACGATAGCCCGAAACGACGGCTCGTTCACCCGCGAATATATCGAACTCACCGGTGACTTCTACCTGAAAATGTAGTATTAAATAAAGTGTTTTACCGTAAAGAAGACGTGATGACGAACAATAAGAGAGATGACATACAGATTCTCAGGGCAGTAGCTATCATTGCTGTTGTTTTGATTCACACATGCCCTAGCGGCATGTACCAGGTGTGGTGCCGTCCGTTCATCAATTTTGCGGTTGGTCTGTTCCTGTTTCTCTCGGGGTATCTGACCAAGATGCATGATGACAGTTGGATAACATTTTATAAGCGCAGGGTCAGTCGCGTTCTCATCCCTTATCTCATTTGGACCGTCATCTATAGCATGTCCCCGCTGCCCGATCCCTTTCTGTTGCTGAAAAACATCATTACCAGCAACGCGACGGCACATCTCTACTATATCCCGGTTTATGTTCAGTTTGTCCTCTTGACCCCGTTGATTATTCGACTGGCCAAGTCACGTTACAGGCACATTGGATGGATGATTGCACCTGTTTCGATTCTCCTTTTTTGTTATCCTCAACTTTACGCTGGCAGGATGCCGAATGGTTATTTGGCTATGGCTAACGACATTTCATGTCTCAATTGGTTTACATTTTATTATTTGGGAATTGTCCTGGGAAATGGCATTATTTCACTAGACTGCAGTTGGAAACGCATCGTCTTGCTCCTGCTGGCATCAATTGTACTTCAGGTAATCGAAGGATATATCCTTAATGGCCTCGGTGTCAATAATTGCGGTACTCAAGTCAAGATCACATCGTTGTTGACGAGTTCATTGGCTTGCATCCTAGCTTACAACCTGTTGAAACAACAGAAAATCCGCATCAAGAATCCATTGCTGTTGACTATGGGAAAATACTCTTTTGGCATCTACTTGTGCCACATACTATTCCTGCGGCTATTCAAGGGGTTCGGTTTTTACCAGAATATACCATATATCATCAATTCTGCTATCATTCTTGCTCTGAGTGTGCTGCTGTGCGTAATCTGTGACAAAGTGCTGAATGGCAAGATTGTCAAGTGGATAGGTATTAAGTAGTATCAAAAAAACAAAAGTCCCGTGACATTGGATGTCGATCGGGACCTATATGTTCTGTGTCTCGTGATGCTTCGTCAGCAGTTTGACACAAAGTTGAAGTGTTTTATTATTAAGAAAAAGTCAGTTTTATTCGTTTGAAGCTTGAAAACTTCATTGAAGTCAATTTATAGACTAACGAATTATATAAAAGTTTAATCCCATTGTTATATTTAACATTTGTTAAGATTTTATCTTTTAAACGGCTGTTCATATCCCCATTTATGGGGATATTTTTTATGCCAAAAACCTTAAAAAATGGTATTGTGTATGATGATTGTCTCAAGTAATTTTGCAGATTGAATAAATCTATCAAATTGACATGATAAACAAACAAGATAAAATCAACAACACTCACACGCGCCTGCTGGATAATGAACCTGTGGGCATGACTGTGCAAGTCGTTAGAGTCATGGGCGACGGGGCTTTTAGGCAGCGATTGCTTGAAATGGGCTTTGTGCGCGGCGCACAGGTGACCGTCCTCAAGAACGCCCCACTCAAGGATCCCGTTGAATATATGATATTGGGCTCGCACATCTCGTTGCGCCACAGCGAAGCGGCCCAGGTCGAAGTCACCGATAAAGACGCTGAATTTTGCGACATGGAAGATGCCTATAACGGCATCGTCGAGACCACTGTGGCAGGTGTTGACCCTATGGAAGACAACGTGCTGCGCATTGCCTTGATTGGCAACCCCAACTGCGGCAAGACATCGCTGTTCAACTGTGTGACCGGTGCAAAAGAAAAGGTGGGCAATTATGGCGGCGTGACCGTTGACAGCAAGGAAGGCTGGTTCAACATCGATGGCCGCAAGGTGCAGCTGGTCGATCTGCCTGGCACTTACTCGCTGACTGAGTATTCGCCCGAGGAGATGTATGTGCGCACCTATATCCGCGACAACCATCCTGACGCTATCCTCAATATTGTCGATGCCGGCAACCTGGAACGCAACCTGTACCTGACCACCCAAATCATGGACATGAACATCCCCATGGTCGTTGCCCTGAACATGTGGGACGAGATGGAAAAGAGCGGTGACCACCTCGACATCGAGATGATGAGCCGCCTGCTGGGTGCCAGGATGGTGCCGGTGACCGCCTATAATGGCCATGGCGTGAAAGATGTGCTTAAAGCAGCGATGGAGGCTATCGATGAGAGTGAACAGGAAACCCGGCACCACAATGTGAATTACGGTACTCTTATCGAGGATTGCCTGAAGGAATTGGGAGAGATGTGCCCTACTCTGGACCGCTACACGGTATTGAAAATCATAGAGAACGACCAGCACGCCCTAGAGTTGATCAAAGGGCAGGACAATGCCGAGCAAGTCAGGGTAACCGCTGCCGAGATGCGTCAGCGCATCGAGCGCGATTATAACGATGATATCGTGAGCATCGTGACCGACCTGAAATACGGCTTTGTGCGCGGCGCTCTGGCCGAAGCACTCACAGCAAATCCCGATAGAGCCACCGGCGAGACCAAACCCGGTTACTCCATGGACCGCTTGCTCACCAACCGCTGGTTGGCCCTGCCCATCCTGCTGGTGCTGATGTGGCTGATGTTTGAAGCCACCTTCACCCTGGGCGCCTATCCCCAGGAATGGATCGAGACCGGCATCGGTTGGATTGGTGAGTGGATCGGCAAAGCCATGCCTGACGGTATCCTGAAGGACCTGATTGTTGACGGCATTATTGGCGGCGTGGGCGGCGTGCTCGTGTTCCTGCCCCAGATCCTGATTCTATTCTTCTTTATCTCATTGCTTGAGGATAGCGGATACATGGCTCGTGCGGCCTTTATCGTGGACCGAATCATGCACCGTGTGGGACTGCACGGCAAGTCCTTCATCCCCTACCTCATCGGCTTTGGATGTGGCGTGCCTGCCATCATGGCAACCCGTACACTCGAGAACCGCCGTGACCGCATTGTGACTATCCTCACCATTCCCTTCATGTCGTGCTCGGCACGTCTGCCGGCCTATCTGCTGCTGGTAGCCGCTTTCTTTACCGCCAAGCAGGGACTGATTTTGATGAGCATCTATCTGATTGGCATTCTGGTTGCAGCCCTCACTGCCATTATCTTGAGCAAGACGATTCTGAAGCATGACAAGACGCAGTTTGTGATGGAACTGCCACCTTACCGCAAGCCCACTGCCCGCAATGCCACCATTCACATGTGGAGCAAGGGCAAGCAGTACCTGCAGAAGATGGCCACCATCATCTTGGCTGCCTCGATTATTGTGTGGGCATTAGGCTATTTCCCTCGTCACGAGGGACAAACCCCGCAGGAACAGATCGAGAACTCTTACATGGGTATGATGGGTAAAGCCATCGAGCCTGTTGTAGCTCCGTTGGGCTTCAACTGGCAGATGGGCGTGAGTGTGCTCACGGGAGCTGCCGCCAAAGAAATTGTGGTTTCGACAATGGGTGTGCTTTATACCGGCGAGTCGGATGCGACCGAAGAGAGCACGTCGCTCAAAGAGAAACTGCAAACGGCCACAAAGGCTAACGGTGAACACGTGTTTGACCCGATTGTGGCCTATTCCTTCATGCTGTTCATCCTGCTTTACTTCCCTTGCATTGCCGCCCTTGCCGCTATCAGGCGTGAGGCTGGCACCAAGTGGATGGTATTTGAGATATTCTACACCACCGGTGTGGCATGGCTTGTATCGTTCATCTTCTATCAAGTAGCAAGATTATTATGACCACTTCGAAAATAATACAAACGATTGTAGTGCTCGGCATTGTAGCCGTAGCTCTGGTGTATGTGCTGCGCCGCGTGATTAAGACAACACGCGGCAACGACTGCGACTGCGGTTGTGGCTGCGGTAAAAACTGTAAGAGCAAAAAGCACTAGATTCAACCGAAGAGATAGCGGAACGCGTCTTCGACTCGGGCGACCTCAACAACCTTGATGGTCCAGGCATCGCGCTTGGCACCCTTGAGGTTGTTTTTGGGAATAATAATCGTGTCGAAGCCCAGCTTCTGGGCCTCGGTCACCCGTTGCTCGCATCGCGTGACCTGACGGATCTCGCCCGAAAGACCCACCTCGCCGGCGAAGCATACACCCGTATTGATGGCCATATCGACATTGGATGACAAAATGGCGCTGATGACTGCCAGGTCAAGTGCGGGATCGTTGACCTTGATGCCCCCCACGATATTCAGGAAAACGTCTTTCTGCGCCAGTTTGAAGCCCAAGCGTTTCTCGAGCACGGCCAGCAGCATGTTCATGCGCCGTTGGTCAAATCCTGTTACCGAGCGTTGGGCGGTACCATAGGCCGCCGTGCTTGCCAGCGCCTGCACTTCGATGAGGAAAGGACGCATGCCGTCGATGGTCACACCGATGGCTGTTCCCGACAAATCGCCCTCGCGGTCGCTGAGCAGCAGTTCGCTGGGATTGGTCACCTCGCGCAACCCGTCCTCTTTCATCTCATAGATGCCAATCTCGCTGGTGTTGCCGAAACGGTTCTTGATGGGGCGCAGGATGCGGTACAGGTAGTTGCGGTCGCCCTCGAACTGGATGACGGCATCCACGATGTGCTCCAGCACCTTGGGGCCGGCAATGCTGCCTTCCTTGTTGATGTGCCCGATGAGGATAACGGGCGTGTAGGTCTCCTTGGCATAACGCTGGAATGCGGCAGCACATTCCCTTACCTGGGTCACACTGCCGGGAGCACTCTCGAGTTGGTCGCTGGCTATGGTCTGGATGGAGTCCACAATGATTAGTCCGGGTTGGAAGGCGCGTATGCTGGCGAAGATATTGTCCAACGAAGTCTCACACAGCAAATAGCACTCGCAATCCATCCGCCCGCCAGCAATGCGGTCGGCACGCATGCGCAGCTGCTGGGGACTCTCCTCGCCCGAAACATAGAGCACACGACGCGAACGAATGCGCAGGACATTCTGCAAAACCAGTGTCGATTTGCCGATTCCCGGTTCGCCGCCCAGCAAGACGATGCTGCCCGGTACAAGTCCACCGCCCAGCACACGGTTGAGTTCATTGCTGGGCAAGTTGATGCGAGGTTGGTCTTCGGCATGAATTTCTGATATTTTGACAGGCTCGGCAGCTTTACGGCTGCTCTCCCCTGCCCCGACATAGCGCACCTGGGCCGTCTTGGGCGCTTTGGGCTCCTCGATATAGGTGTTCCACTCGCCGCAGGCGGGGCACTTGCCGAGCCACTTGGGCGACTCGTTGCCGCAATTCTTGCAGAAAAAAGTAGTCTTGATTTGCTGCTTTGCCATAGCTGGATTGACTGGATTTATTGGACTTGCCGGACTGGATTATCTCCTGAAGAATTCGCTGATGGTGATGGCTGCGGCAACGCCCACATTGAGTGACTCGCTGCCGGCGGTCTTGGCCTTGGGGATGAGCAGACGGCTGTCTACATGCTTGGCAACCTTGGCGCCGATGCCTTGGCCTTCGTTGCCAAACACGACAAAGCCCTGTTTGCCCAGCTCACTTGTGTAAATGTCTTTGCCGTCAAGGAAGGTACCGTAAACGGGCAGGTCGGGATATTGCTCAAAGAGTTGCTCCAGGTCACCATAGTGCACCTTCACACGAGCGATTGCTCCCATCGTGGCCTGTACCACCTTATGATTATATACATCTACTGTGGTCTTGCTGGCAAAGATATCACGGATGCCGAACCAATCGGCAAGCCTGATGATGGTGCCCAGATTGCCAGGGTCCTGGATGTTGTCCAGCACGATATTCAGGCTCGAGGCGACACGCTTCTCGTCGATTGTATCCACCGGTTTCTCATAGACGGCGATGACATCGCTGGGCGTGTCAAACTGCGAGATGCGGGCCATCTGCTGCCCGTTGGCAAACACGATTTTATCATAGTGCTCGGCGGTGCCACACTGATCATACCACGTGCGTTTGGCAATGAGCCAGCGGCAGTTGAAGTGCTGCCATGTGTCGCGCACACACTTGGTACCCTCGGCGACAAACAGTCCCTCGTCGTCACGATATTTTTTGGCAGCCAGGCTTTTTACCACCTTGAGGATGCCATTGTTCATGTCCATCATGTTGTTTCTTGCTCTCTTTTGGCCACCAGTTCGTTGAACCGCAGCAGGGTTGTACAAAATTCTTCGCTCAGCAGGGCAATGACGGGCTGAGCAATCTCGGCAGGAACCTCATCGACAGCCGACGAGATTGAACCGGCAATGGCGGCAATCGTGTCGGCATCACCAGCCAGGGCAACCGAGAGGCGCACCACGTCCTCATAGTCCTTACCCTCCATGAAGCATGTGATGGCTTCGGGCACCGTGCGCTGGCAGGTTTCATCAAAGGAGAATGTCGGGCGGATTTCGTCCAAAGTGCGTGACAGGTCATAGTTGAAAGTGCGGGTCACATAGTCGCGGATTTCCTCTTTGGACTTACCCTGACGGGCAAGGAAGATGGCGGCAGCTGTGGCCTGGGCGCCCTTGATGCCCTCGGGGTGGTTGTGGGTCACCTCGGCCGATATTTTGGCCAGGTCCAATGCCTCGTCAAGCGTCCTGGCAAAATAGCCTATAGGACTGACACGCATTGCCGACCCGTTGCCAAAGGAGTTGTAAGGCTGCGGATCATCGTCGTTTATCCAGTTGGCGAAACGGCCTCCGTAGCCACGTCCGGGATATTTCCAGCACATGTCCAGCATGATTCTGACCAGGCTTTCATGAGTGTGCTGTTCATCTTCGAGCAGCCACAGTGCATTGGCCATAGTGAGCACTGTGTCGTCGGTAAACGTGCTCTTTGGCGTGAATAACTCAAAATTGTGGTCACGCGTCGGGTTAAACTCATATGCCGACCCTATCACGTCGCCGGCAATGGCTCCAATAATTCCTTTCATAATTAAATAATGTGTTTTTTGAGTTTACAAATATACTGCTTTTTTACCATATAGGGCACACTTCAGTGCACATTTTTATATCAAGATGCCCATGGAATCAGGTACTGATGACCGATTCGGGGCTGTGAGATAGCGGCAGGCTGCATTGCGGCAGCGGGACGACGCATGGTAGCCAATGCTGTCACGTCACGCCAGCCTTGAGTGCAGTTGCGCACAGTGAGCACTGCCACACCGGCGAAACGGCCTGCCAATTCCAGCAAGGCTCTCTTTACATCGTCCAAACTTGTGAAATTCATGCCAGTGATACTGGCCAGGCGATTGCCGTTGCACTCGAGCGTGGCGCAGATGCTGTCACCATAATTCACGATGTTGTTCACATTCTTGTTCATAGTCGTTCCTCCTTATTTTGTTTTTACACTGCAAAGGTAAAGTGGGCAAGTGCCAATTTTTTGCACTGCAAATACAAAAAACGATAAATCGACAATTGGGTGGGTGTCTTTCCCTGGAATTACTTGACAGATTTGAGAGCGATTAACTAAGTTGGTTTACACTAATTTTATCGTTCGCCTAAACCGGGTTGACAGTTTGGCGGTTTTATCACTGAATGGGTTTACAGCTCTCGAGGTTTCCCTGATTGGGTTTACAGCGCAAAGGTATAAACAAAATGTCTGATGCGGATGCTTTTCGCAATTTATTGTTACATTTGCAACCGGAAGCCGAAGAGGAAACGGGCTCTGCTGGGGAGCAACCCGCCAGCAATAGGCTTCCGCGCTACGCTGAGCGAGCATGCGGGGCTGACAGCTGTCAGCTTCGCTTTTTTTGCTCAGATTGCGCCCCATGGCTTAGAAAACCCTATGTAGGCGCAGGCTTTGCCTCCCAGGGGTTGCGCCAGCATCTTTTCTGCGGGCCCGATTGGCGGTGGACCACATCGGGCGTTTTCATGCCGATGCTGCGGTGCGGCCGACGGGTGTTGTAGAACTCGATGATTCTGTGCAGTTCGGTGCGGCATGTGTCCATATCAGGTATCCGCATCTTGTAGAGCCACTCGGTTTTCAGTATTCCGTTGGCGCGCTCTGCGATGGCGTTCTCAAGGGGATCGCCGCTCTGGGTCATGCTTATCATGATGTTATGCTTCCTGAGTTCCTTGACGTAGGCATAACTGCAGTACTGGCTGCCCCTGTCGGAGTGGTGGATCAGCCAGGAAGATGTCTCACCGTCAATCGAGGACAGCGCCATCTTCAGTGCCGCCAGCGGATAGCAGGTCTCCAGCGTCGGCCCGACGGCCCATCCCATGATCCTGTGCGAATAGGCGTCGGTGACAAGCGACAGGTAGCACACGCCTTCCTCAGTCTCAACATACGTTATATCGCTGACCCATATCTCATTGGGCCGCGACGGAACGATGTCGCGTATCAGGTTGTCATACTTGCGGAAAGGATGGTCCGAGTCCGTCGTCTTGTAGTGGCGGCGGCGTTTGATCTGCACCATCAGCCCGTGCTTGCGCATGATCTCGATGAACGCGTCACGACCGGGCATGCTGCCGGTTGACTCGAACAGGTTCTTGATGATCAGATAAAGCTTCACGCAGCCTAAGCCCGGATTGGACTCGCGCAGGTCCCTTGCCTTCTCCACTATCAGCGGCTCGATGGCATCGTTGGCAAAAGCCTTGTTCTCACGGTGCTTGTAAAAAGCCTGTCTGCTGTAACCAAACAGCCCGGTAAGAGTGCCCAAACCGTTCTTGGGGCACTCCTGCCGGAGCAGACTTACTGTTTGGTGCCAGATTTTTTTCTTATCGGGATGTTGAATGTCTCCTCGGCCACATCTATCATCTTGCTGTAGGCCTTGGCACGGAGTTCTTCCATCTCGGCGCGTTTCTCTGCCTGACGGAGCCGCTCCTTCAGTTCCCTGATCTGGTCATCCTTGCTTTTGTTGGCCATATCTGAAGGGTTTACATTATTTTCCTGCAAAGATAGCGATTGTGCTTCACTTATATGTGAAGCCAGCCAGGAAAAAAACGTCGCCTCGGTATTGATCATGTATTTGTCCATGATCTGCCTTACCGTGAATTTCCCTGTGAGAAACTCACGAACAATCTCGACTCGTTCGTCAGGGTCATACCGACGAATCAACTTTTTGACTCGGTGGGTCGTGCTACGACCAGTCTTGGGGTCCACCTCCGTTACAGTGGATCGTTGTACAAATTCTTGCATTTGGCATTCTCTTTTTGCCTCTCGAATCTGTCAACTTTTTTCAGGACAAGTCAGGGTGACTTTCCCTAGAAATACTTGACAGATTTGACCTCATTTTTAGGTATTGCGCATGCCTATGAATGCGAGTAATTTTATACTCCAAAATCAATGAGATGCAAATTATTAGAAATATCATACTGTTCCTATCGGTTCTGACCGTACAATTCGCTGATGCTCAAATGTTCATCAGCGGCACTGTGCTGGATGCTGAGACCTTGGAGCCCATTATCGGTGCTACCATTGCCAACGCGAAATCGGGTAAAGCCCTCACCGTCACTCAAGCCGACGGTACATTCAGCATACCTAAAAATAGTGAGGTCCAATTGAAAATTTCCTCCATCGGCTATAAGACGCTGGTGACTGCCCCCACTCCGGACGGCCGTTACCTGTTGCATGCCGAGGTGAGCCAGTTGGGAGAAGTCGTTGTGACAGCCCAGGAAAACCGTGGACTGACCACGTCTTCTAAAATCGAGAAGCATGCGATGGAGCATCTGCAACCGTCGAGTTTTGCCGACCTGTTGGAGTTGATACCCGGTGGCCGCAGCACCGACCCGTCGCTGAGTGCTCCCAACAATATCCACATCCGTGAAATCTCCTCAGGTAACAGCAATTATGCTACCTCGTCGTTGGGCACCAGTTTCATCATCGACGGTGCCCCCGTCTCGACCAATGCCAACATGCAGTACCTTGCCGGTGCATGGGATGATATGGCCACTAGCCGCGACAATACCAACGCCGGTGTTGATATGCGCAGTATCTCGACCGATGACATCGAGAGTGTCGAGATTGTGCGTGGTATCCCCTCGGTAGAGTATGGCGACTTGACCAGCGGATTGGTCAAGATCGAACGCCGTCGTGGCGGACACGACATGAAATTCCGCCTGAAGGCCGACATGGGTTCCAAACTGCTGTATGCCGCCAAGGATTTTGAATGGGAAAAGCGGCACTTGACCCTTAATGTGAGCGCCGATTATCTGGATGCCAAGGCTGACCCCCGCAATAAGCTAGAGAACTACAAACGATTGACTTTTTCCACCCGTTTGCACAAGCGCTGGGAAAAAGAGGATTATCAATTGGCCTTTACTTCCAATCTTGATTTCTCCAGGTCTCTTGACAATGACAAAGAAGACGTTGACCAGACCTATAGTGCCGAAGATTCCTACAAGTCGAGTTACAACCGCTATGCCTTGCTGACTGCGTTACAGTTCAAGATGAAACGTCCCTCATGGCTCAAGTCGGTTGACCTGACCTTTTCGTCATCGATCGAAAAAGACCTGATAGAGCGCACTAAGCTTGTGCAACTGTCGCGTATGACCGTCGCCCCCTTGTCGAAGGAAGAAGGTGAGAACGATGCCTATATCCTGCCCTTCAGATATCTCGGCCACCACAAGGTCGAAGGAAAGCCGGTGAATGCCTACGTTAAGTTGAATGCCCGCCTGCAGATTCCCAACAACAGCGTGTCAAACACACTGCTGCTGGGTGTTGACTGGAACTTGGATAAAAACCTGGGCCGCGGACAAGTGTTCGACCCTCACACCCCTGTCTATACCGGTATCTCGTCGCGCGCACGTTCCCTTAAGGAGATTCCCGCCAACCATCGCCTGTCGGCCTATGCCGAGGAAAACATCAAGTGGCCTACCCCCGTTGGCACCTTTGAAGTGTCGGCCGGCATCCGTGCCACCAATATGCTGAACATCGATAAGGCTTATACCATGAACGGCAAACTCTATCTGGATCCGCGTGCCAATGTGGGCTATTCCCTGCCGCGCTTGACTGTGATGGGCAAACCTATGTTCGTTCGCGTCGCTGCTGGTATCGGCCAGCACACCAAGATGCCCACCATGGAGCAGCTCTTCCCCGACCTGCTGTATATCGACTTTATCCAGTTGAACTACTATCACGACAATCCGGATTATCGCCGCATCAACCTGATGACCTATATCGTGAATCCGCGCAATCTGGCATTGGAGCCGGCCCGTAATCTCAAAAAAGAGTTGTCGTTCGATGTCAATATCGAGGGTAACAGGCTGTCCATTACCGCCTTCCGCGAGAAGATGACATCCGGATTCCGTATGCAGTCATATTACCAGAGCTACCAATACAAGCAATATGATGCCAGTGGCATCGATGCTGCCGCATTGACCTCACAGCCAGCGTTAGAGTCCCTAACCTACACAATCATCAACGAACTGGCAGGATACGGCAATTACACCAACGGCAGCATGACATTGAAGGAAGGCGTCGAGTACACCATCGAGACCAAGCGCTTCCCCGTCGTGTTGACCCGCCTGACCATCAACGGGGCTTACTTCCGCACGACCTATAACAACTCGATTGTTGATTCCTACCGCCCCAGTCAGGTCATTGACAATCGCCAAATCCAGTATGTGGGCCTGTATGTCGACGATGACGGTTCGGTGAGGGAGTCGTTCAACACCAATTTCACCCTTGATACTGACATTCCCCGACTGAAGCTAGGCTTCTCGCTGTCGGCGCAATGTCTGTGGTTCACCACTTCGCAGCGTAAAGAGGTGAGCAATTACCCCGTCCAGTACATTGCCCCTGATGGCACCGTGCACGATTGGCAGGCCAGCGATGCCGACGACATGTACTTGCGCTGGCTCGTCAGGGACTACTCGGCCTCGTTGTTTGAGAAAAACCGCGTCCCCTTTGCCATGAACGTGAACATGAAGGTGACCAAGAAACTGTTTGACGACCGCCTGAACGTTGCCATGTTCTGCAACAAATTGTGGGATTATACCCCCGACTACGACAGCCGCGGAACCACCATCCGCCGTCATGTGACCCCGTATTTCGGATTAGAAATGAACATCAAGATATGAAACACCACATTCTATATTTCACCCTCATTGTGCTGGTACTGGCAGCGGTCGCTTGTGCGCCGGTAGAAGATGACATCTTCACTACAGCGCGAGTCACCGTAGCTGCCGGCGACCAAACCGTTATCACGCGTGTTCAGGCCCAGGCAAAACTGACCAACGTGAACACGCGCCAGGTGCTGTCGAGTGCCGATTTTGAGGGGGCCAGTGTGACCGTCGAACTGCTGCGCGGAGCCTATCAGATCGACATCGAGGGTGTCGTTACCTGCCAGCAGGCAGATGGCCAGACACGCATGCGCCAATTCCGTTGCCAAAGCGATTATGCCGAGTTTGTCCGCGATGGCGTCAACGACATCACGCTCAACATCATCTTCCTTGACTGACATGAAACGCCTATTCTTATTCATCATCATCTTCATGACCTTCAAGATTGGGGCGACGGCCTCCAATGCCGATTCGGCACTGGTTGAGCACACGTCATTAGGCCAGTTGACCATGCTTGAAGCGATGCGTAATCCCGCCTTGCATGGCTCGGCTTACCGCACTCCTTTCTCGCAACTGTCGTTGGGCATCGACCTGCTGCGCCAGTCTCAGGCTTTCGTGTTGGAAAAAGGAACCGGTTATACCCTGCCCTACATCAAGGTGGACACCTATCATCACTTGAATGCCCGTTCTGCCGTTTGGGGCAGCGCTTCCTATATGACAGGCAAGCAACGCAACGTCAAGTGGAACTCCACAAGCGACTATGACTTGTTGGAGCCGTATGTGCTTGCCGACACGGCCGGTGGAGACGCTCACCGTGAGCGATACGCCATTTCGGGCGGATATGCCAAACACATCGCCCGATGGCAGGTAGGTGCCGAGATGCTGGTGCGAGCCGAACAGGAATACCGTGACCGAGACCCGCGCATGAGGGGCATCGTCACCGACTTGACGATGCGATTGGGAGGCGGCTATGAGTGTGGCAAATACCGCCTGGGAGCTGCTGTCGAAGCGAATATCTATAAGCAGACCAACAGCGTTGCATTTTACCGTGAAGAAGGCGTCATCCCCGAATACCAGATGACCGGATTGGGCACAGAGTACAGCCGTTTCTCGGGCGACAAGCGCAGCCTCTATTACGATGGTGGCGGCTTGGCGTTATTGCTTCACCTGTCTCCAGTCGGCCATAACGGCATCTATGGCGATATATCGCTTGACGAGCACCGCTATCACCGTAAACTAGCCGAGTTCAACTCCATGCCGCTCACCGACCTGTATTATGAGCATGTGGGCGGCACTATCGGCTGGAAACAGCAGACGGCCAGCGGTCGCAAGATGGCTAGCTGGGCCCACGTTGACTACACGCGCCGTACGGGCAATGAGCACGTGGGCGGCACCTCCGATGCCCGCTATTTTCCTGTGATTGCCTGCCTGACGATGTACAAGCAGCATTTGCTCGATGCCTACACGGGCTTCCTGTACGGCAAAGACAAATGGTCAGCCATGTTGAAGGCCGGTTACAGATCAAGTACTGAAAAGTATGTCTATCCCCGTCGGCAAATGGACTTCAACCATGTCTATGGCGGGCTCCAGGGGCAGTGCTTCCTGCGCCCGTCTGGCAAACTGCTGTTGACGATGGATGCCCACGCATCACTGTATTTCAAGACGGATGACAAACTCTCTTTGCCCGTTGCCAACATGAGCACCCCGTTCATCCAGTTGATGCAGCACAAGCACGAATATGCTTCGGCCAATTACACTGACCTTGGTGCCAAAGTGCGTGCCGACCTGGCTTGGAAACAATCCCGTTATGGCCTGTTTGCCGAAGCGGGATGCTCCGTGACCCTCTGCTCCACACGAGAGCATGCGACACTGCTGCACAGTTCTGTAGGAATCACATTTTAACAAACATATTCATTAAATTATCTAAAGTAAAAACGAAATGAAAAAGTTATTCTTGAAAAGCATCGTCATGATGCTCACTGCAACTCTGTTTTTAACCTCTTGCTCGGGCGATGACCCCATTCCCGTCATCCCCACTGCAACGGTAACCCTTGAAATTCCCGCCAATCTGGAGAACGCTGTTCTCTCGGGTGCCGTGGCCACATTGACCAACGTCCAGACCAAGCAAGCCACGAAAGTCGAGGGCAGCAAATTTGTCAAGGAAGGCAACAACTACAAGGTGATGCTCAATGACCTTGAAGCCGGTACCTATAATGTCACAGTCAACGGCCATCTCGATTTTACCCTGAAGGGTGTTGCCGGACAAAAGGATTTTGAGGTCAGCTCAGAGAATGTGGTGCTCAACGAGACGACCACTGCCTTGAAGATGACTGTTTCGACCTTCACTGCACAGGGCGGCTTCGTCATCAGCGAGATCTTCTTCACCGGTTCATCGACGGCCGACGGCAAGTCCTACAGCGGCGACCAGTACATCATCATTACCAACAACTCGGATGTAACCCTGTATGCCGACAGTATTGCTGTGCTGGAATCGGCATTCCTGACCACGACCAAGGAGGATTACACCCCCGACATCATGTCCACCCACTTCTCGGTACAGGCTTGCTATATGATTCCCGGCACCGGCAGAAGTGTCCCTGTTGAGCCTGGTGAGAGCCTCACGCTGGCAGTCAACGCTATCGATCACACGGCAGAGCAGCCGGGTTCCATCAACTTGACCGATGCCGACTATGAGTTCTTTGATGAGACCTCCAACCCCAACTTTACCGACCCCGACGGTACTGCACCCAATCTGGACAAGTGGTACTGCTACACTGCTACCATCTACCAGTTCCACAGCCGCGGTTTCAACTCGATGGCCATTGCCAAGATGCAGACCAGCAAGGAGGATTGGCTGGAGAACTATGTGTATGACGCCACCTATCTGTTCGTGTTCGGCGATTTCTCGAGGGAGATGACCAAGAGCGGTATCTATAAGGTGCCCAACGCGTGGATTCTCGACGGTGTGAACCTGAGCGTGGAGTCGGTACGCGAGTGGAATGTGCTTGATGCCTCGATTGATGCCGGTTGGACCTATTGCGGCAAGGTGGATCGTGACGAGACCCGCTTCAACAAGTCGGTTATCCGCAAGCAGGATGCCAGTGGCAAGTATATCGACACCAACAACTCGACCAATGACTTCACTCCCGAAGCACCCGCTTCGCTGTTCAACAAGTAAGATTGATGAAACGTAACATTTTATCACTTATTATACTGGTGCTGCTGCCCTTGTGGGTGGCAGCCCAGTTGCCTCAGGATCCAAGCGTGCGCAAGGGTGCTCTGAAGAACGGAATGACCTACTACATCCGTCATAATGCCAAGGAAGCAGGTCTTGCCGATTTCTACATCGCCCAGCGTGTGGGGTCTATTCTTGAAGAGCCCCGCCAGCGTGGTCTGGCACATTTTCTGGAGCACATGGCCTTTAACGGCACCAAGAACTTCCCTGGCAAGAACGGCAAGCCGGGCATCGTGCCCTGGTGCGAGAGCATCGGCGTGAAATTCGGCGCCAACCTCAATGCCTATACCTCGGTTGACCAGACCGTTTATCACATCGGTTCGGCTCCGCTCGTCCGTGAGGGAATCATCGACTCTTGCCTGCTCGTGCTGCATGACTGGAGCCATTACCTGCTGCTTGAAGATGAGGAAATCGACAAGGAACGCGGCGTTATTCACGAGGAGTGGCGCACCCGCCGTGCAGGAATGGCCGTGCAACGCATGCAGGAGGACGTATTGCCCATCATCTACAAGGGTACAAAGTATGAGGACTGCATGCCCATCGGCTCGATGGACATCGTTGACAACTTCCCCTACCAGGACCTGCGCGACTATTACCAGAAGTGGTATCGCCCCGACCTGCAGGCCATCGTTGTGGTGGGTGACATCGACGTCGACAAGATGGAAAAGAAAATCAAGAAGATTTTTTCGCCCATTCCCATGCCCAAGAAAGCGGCCGAGCGCATCTATTATCCCGTTGATGACAACGACAAGATGATTGTTGCCATCGAGAAGGATGCCGAGCAGCCCATTGTGCTCTGCCACCTGTACCAGAAACGGGATGCTACGCCCGACAACGAGAAGGACAGTGAGGCCTACCTGCGCGGCAGCTATATCGATGACCTCATCAGCACCATGCTCAATGACCGTTACGCCGAACTGCGCCAGCAACCCGGCTCGCCCATCCAGAGCGCCACTGGTCGCGCGTCCACGTTCTTCATCAGCCGTACCAAGGAAGCCTTTGCCTTGAGCATCAGCTGCAAGCAGGACAACATCCTGGGCGGCATTATCGCTGCTGTCGGCGTGGCCGAGCAGGCCCGCCAGCACGGCTTTACCCAGAGCGAACTGGACCGTGCCAAGAAACTTTTCCTCAATGCCGCCGAGCGCCGCTACAACATGCGCGACGATTACCGCAACTCCCACTACGTCAACTCATGCGTGAGCCACTTCCTGGCCGGTGAACCGCTGGTGTCGGTGGAATATGAGCTGGATAATACACGCAAACTTGACCATGAGGTTACGCTTGAAGAAGTCAACAAGGCTGTAAAGGAACTGATTACCGACCAGAATCAGGTTGTGGTCATGTATGCTCCCGACAAGGACGAGGTCATTCTTCCCGACGAGGGTCAGATTGAGCAGGTCATCGTGGCTGCCCAGCGGCTCTCTTATGCGCCCTATACCGAGCAGGTACTGAGCGACCAGCTGATTGGCCAACTTCCTCAGCCCGGCACCATAATCAGCGAGGAGCCCTATCGCCACGGCTTCACCGAGTACACGCTGTCCAACGGCATGAAGGTGTATGCCCGCAAGACCGATTTCAGCACCGACGCCGTTTCACTGGAGATCAAGGGAGAAGGCGGCACTTCGCTCTATGGCGACGAAGACATTCCCAATTTCAACATTCTTTCCAGCAGTGTGACCGAGGCGGGTGTGGGCGACTATGATGTCCTCACCCTGCGCAAGATGCTCACCGGCAAATCGGTGCGCGTGAGCCCGTCGGTGGGCTCCGAGGGTCAGAGCATCAACGGCGGTTCGTCGGTCAAGGACATGAAGACCATGTTTGAATTGGCCTACCTGTACTTTACCTCGCCACGGCGTGATACCACGGCATTCAACGAGTTCATCAGCCGCAACCGCGCTTTCCTGACCAACCGCAATGCGTCGCCCAAGGTGGATTACAACGACTCAATCCGGGCCATCCTGTATAACCACCATCCGCGCACTGAACCGATGGTGCAGTCCACACTCGACCGCGTGAACTATGACCGCATCCTGGATATTTATCGGGAGAGCTTCAGCGACGCTTCCAACTTCAAGACGGTCATTATAGGCAACTATGACGAGAAGGAGTTGCGCACTTTGTTATGCCAATACCTGGCTACCTTGCCTTCGACCGGCAAGCATGCACAGACCGACTATGGCAAACTCCCGCAAATCACGGGCGGCCAGTCGGTGCACAAGTTCAGCAAGAAGATGGCGACACCGCTGGCCAACGTGAGCATCTTCTATACGGCCGACGTGCCATTTACTGCACAGAGCGACCTGGAACTGGACTTCCTGAAGCGTTGCCTTTCTATCGCCTACACCGACTCGGTGCGTGAGGAGAAAGGCGGTACCTACGGCGTGAGCGTAGACTTTGAACTGGCCAAGGAAGACCGGCCCAATGCCACCTTCAAAATCTCGTACAATGCCGATCCCGACCGTTACGAGGAACTCAACCCGATTATCTATCAGCAGTTGCAGAACATTGCTGATAACGGGCCTCTTGAATCCAGCATGTCGAAAGTCAAGCAATACTTGACCAAGCAGTATGCCCAGATGGCTATCACCAACGATTATTGGAGCTACATCATCTGGCACGAACTGGACGATGAGGTCGATTTTGATCGCGACTATTGCAAAATGGTTACTGAGATGACGGCAGGAGATGTGCAACGCATGGCACAGCGCCTGCTTGCCGCAAAGCGCTGCATCGAGGTCACCATGCTCTCGGAGTAATCTCCAAATTCTTTCAATAGCCCTTGCCCCCAAGTGTTTTCACCTAACATTTGGGGGCATTTGTCGTGATAAATACCTAAAAATGATGATTGCCGGTTTGGGTAGGGATTACTAATTTTGCTGCAACAACACGCGATACGATGAAGAGCCAAAAGATATATGAAGCAACCGACCAGATGATTTCCCTCATCGGCGACAATTATAATCTGCTGCAGGCTTTGGGTGCTTTTGGCATCAGCCTGGGCTTTGGCGACAAGACGGTGAAGGAAACCTGCGAGAGCAACGGCGTTGACACCCACACCTTTCTCACCGTGGTCAATTATGCCATCAACGGCATTGGCGTAGCCGAGGACGATGAACTCATCTCTGTCTCTACCCTGTTGCATTATCTGGAAGCCAGCCACGCTTATTTCATCGATTTCCAGTTGCCGTACATCCGCCGCGAGCTGGAGGAGTCGCTCAACGAGGAGAATTCGCTGGCCCAGCTCATCATGAAACTCTATGACGAGTATGCCCATGAAATCAAGCGCCACATGAACTATGAGCAGCAGACGCTGTTCCCCTATGTGGAAAAGCTGCTTGAGGGGCAGCCCGCCAGCGACTACAATGTGGAAACATTTTCCAAGCATCATGGTGCCGCCGACCAGCAGTTGAGGGAATTGAAAATCCTCATCATCAAGTATCTGCCACAGGACGGCTTGCACAACAACCAGCTGACGGCCACACTTCACGATATCTACGAGAACGAGGAATGGCTAACCCAACATGCCATGGTCGAGGACCACATCTTTGTCCCCGCCATCCGGCGCCTGGAACGACTTGTCAAGCAAGGTGACGTGACACGCAACATCACCAACATGGTATTCAAGGATGGTGTACAAAGTACCGAAATGCTCTCACAGCGCGAGAAGGAAGTCATCGTCGCCGTTGTCCAGGGTATGGCCAACAAGGAAATTGCCAACCATCTTGACATCTCGATCAATACCGTCATCACACACCGACGCAACATCGCCCGCAAACTCCAGATTCACAGCCCTGCAGGACTGACCATCTATGCCATAGTTAACGGCCTGGTGGATATCAATGCCGTGAAACTGTAAAAGTTCAGCTATCCTATTGTCTTTCACCATTCTTGCAGAATGAGTGAGGTATCGTTTTTTCAATGATACGCGGTAATCCAGGATGAATAAAAACAGGTCGCGACATTACACCCGTTGAATGAAAACTACCCATAAAGTAGATGTTCTAGAGAAAAATGCCTATATTTGCAGTGATATTCAGTAAAATGGTATCTCATTATTCATGCTGTCGTCTGGTCGAAGCTTATAGGATATTAGAATTGATGAATCAACAACTGTAAAATTTTATCATTGTGACTGTTATGGAAACTAAAGAATTAGACAATCTGAACCGAGAAGAGCTGTTCGAGATGCTGAAGGGCAAGTACAAAAAAGGGGTAAAACGCAGCATCTACATGGGACTGATACTCTTGATTATTGCAATAGCGTTCTTGATTTTATTTGGACAAAGAGGTGATTTTAAAGATCTTAGTCTCTTGCTGTGGGTCGTTATTGGTTGCGGGTGTGTATGGTTAGTGCTGTATCAATATCGGTTTCAAAAGACATTAGACAGCATTGTCACTCCTGAACGGTTACTGCACGAATTTGATAAGAATAATCGAATCACCAAGATAGGTAGTATTGTCATGTGGGTTGCGATAGTTGCTACTTGCTTTATTATTGCTGTTTTCAAAGGTGATATGAGCTCCTGGGCATCGGCAATCGGGATTGCGCTCGCGGGATTAATGGTTTACTTAATGGATAGTGGCAATACCGGTGGCCAGACTCGCCGAGCAAGGGAGAGAAATGAGGAATTCAGAGAGCAACTGCAAGAGCTTGCTGACAAGAAATGAAGTGTTGAGCGGTGTGTCATCAATCAAGCTTGTTTTAATGTCCGTGCTGCGCACGGAGAAATTAAACAAAATTGTATATAAAATATTTATTTAGATTTTATTAATAAATTTGTTTGATTTCTCGACCGTTAGGCCGATTGATAATCCTGAGGCGAATTATTACACAGTCACTTATTCTTTTGATGTTAAAGAAAAGCGTTGAAAACCAGGCTTTATTTCCTTGGTTTTCAGCGCTTTTAATTTTGAGCGGTAGACGGGACTCGGACCCGCGGCCCTCAGCTTGGGAAGCTGATGCTCTACCAACGGAGCTACTACCGCAACAGACAGCCACTTAGTGGGCTGATGTACTTATATCTTCTCTTTAGGCGTCGGCCTTGTTGATGACGTCGGTGACGCTGTCGCCATCTGCGGTCTCGAAGTAACGCACTGTCAAGGTGTCGTTGATGGCCCAGGAGTCGCGATGGTCACTGTCGAGGTCGGGATAAGTGAACTCGATGGTGTCTTCACCCACCTTGAGATATACACTGTTCATGGCACCGTCAACGGCAACGCCCGTAACTTCGATGGGTGAGTCGGCTTCAACTGCCTGAATCGTGTCGGCAAATTCCTCTTGGCTTGTGTCTTGCTGGCTCTCGCCCGTACAGGACCAGAACGAGATGGCAAACAGTGCCAAGAAGGCAAAAGCTAAATTCTTCATAATGCTATGATATGTGTTTGTTTTACAACTGCAAAGGTAGTGTTTTTTACCGATGGGACAAAAAACGGCCCTGAATTTTACGGCTTGAGTCGATCAATCAGAACTTGTAATTGTCGCTGTCAAGGTTGTCCATTTCCTCGAAATCGGAAATCTCGTCCTCGTCATATTCCTCGTCGCCATAGAACTCGCTCTTGTCGATAGCGTCGACATTGTTGGCATCGGGAATCTTGGGGATGGTGATGAACTCGGTGATGTCGACATCCTCGGCAGGAGGATTGCCCACCTTGCTCTCGCACAGGGGGTCATGGAGTGACTTGCCGGGAACGACCTCTTTGAGTTTCACCTTGAAGAATCGCTCGGTCATGTAGTCAAAGACGAACTTCATGCGCTGCCCCTCGTCCTCGAGCAGTTCATCAAGCTGGGTGTCGTCCATGATCCAGATATCCTCGTCGCTGTCACTGCCCATGTCCATACATGTGACTTCTTTCTCCTTGTTCCATTCGTCGTCACAGATGTAGAAAGAGTCCATCTGCTCCTTGTTGTAACCGGCAGAATCAAGAATGATGTTGCGCAACTGCATGAAGGTTGCAGTTGAGTCGATAGCTATCTGTAGCTTGAAGTTATCGGCGTCGTCCGAGACAATGACAAATCTGTAAATCATATCAGTATTATATTCGGTTTGATGTTGCGAAATTACTAATACATTTTTATCAAACAAGAGTTTTTGGGATTTTTTTTCGTGAAAGGCCCTAAAAAGTGGCTGTTAATGCCCTTGTAACAATGAAACCACGCCTGCTGGCATGGTTTCACAATATATAATATGTATTATTTAACGGGTCTCAATCAGGCTCAAGGAACGAGTCCGTAGCTGCGGAATACCTTCTGAATCTTCTCCAAAGCGAAGGATACCTGCTCATGGGTGTGAGTAGCCATGAGGCTGAAACGGATGAGCGTGTCGTTGGGGGCTACGGCAGGCGAAACCACCGGATTGACAAAGATGCCCTCGTTCAAGAGGTCGCGGGTGATGGCAAACGTCTTGTTGTTGTCCCTGATGAAGAGCGGGATGATGGGCGTCTCGGTATGGCCGATTTCACATCCCATGTCACGGAATCCCTGCAAGGCCTCGTGGGTAATCTTCCAGAGGTGCTCCTGGCGCTCGGGCTCGGCAATCATGATGTCGATAGCCTTCATTGCTGCAGCGGTCGAAGCGGGAGTGATGCTTGCGGTGAAGATGTAGCTGCGTGAATGGTGGCGCAGGTAGTTGGTGATGACCTTGCTGGTAGCGATGAAGCCACCCAGCGAAGCGATAGACTTGGAGAAGGTTCCCATAATCAGGTCAACCTCGTCCCTGAGGCCAAAGTGGTCACACACGCCACGACCGCCCTCGCCGAAGACGCCGATGCCGTGGGCCTCGTCTACCATGATGCTGGCATTATACTTGTGTGCCAGATCAACGATGTCGGGGAGCTTGCACACGTCGCCCTCCATCGAGAAGACACCATCGGTGACGATGAGTTTCACGCGGTCGGGCTCACACTTCTTGAGCTGAGCCTCGAGCGAAGCCATATCGTTGTGCTTGTACTTCAGGGAGTTGGAGAACGAGAGACGGCGTCCCTCGATGATAGAGGCGTGATCCTGCTCGTCCCAGAGGATGTAGTCATCCCTGCCGGTGAGCGTGGAAATAACACCCAAATTAACACCAAACCCCGTGCTGTAGATCATTGCATCCTCCTTGCCCTCATATTCGGCAAGCTTGCGCTCGAGCTGCTTGTGCAGGTCAAGCGTGCCGTTGAGGAAGGGAGAACCAGCACATCCGGTACCATATTTCTCGGTGGCCTCGATGGCAGCTTGCTTGATGCGCTCATCGTTTACCAGGCCTGAGTAGCAGTTGGAGCCGAACATGAGCACCTTTTTGCCATTCATGATGACCTCGGTGTCCTGTTCGCTGGAAATAGCACGAAAATAAGGATAGATGCCGGCAGCTTTAGCTTTCTGCGGCTCATCATATCGTGCTAACTTATTCTCTAATAAGTTCATAAACACATATTTAATTTCTGAGTTCGACACCAGTGAGCAGTTACACCGGACGAACATATATTATAATTGGCTGCAAATATATAAAAATAATCTTTAACGAAATGTTAAAAAGAGTTCATAAAGCAACGGCCTGGCTCGAAAAAGATAACTTAATCTATTGTTGAACAGCAAGTAAGACCCTGTTCACCATCAAGAAAAAGAATAATCCTGCGCGCCTGCTTGTTGAGGTCGGTTTTAGGATCAATCACGGTCTACGTCATCTTGGTCGATCTCGGCATTGTGCATGAGGTCGTAATCCGAGAACTCAATGCCATCGAACTCCCCGTCTTCAAACATCAGATAATCCTGCCTCAGACAGCTCGCCGTGGTGACCATGAACAGGGCCGCCAAAGCAAGAATCACAACAATCTTATAAAACCGTTTCATATATACTCGTTATCTCTAAAAAACATGTGCAAATATAACAAAAAATCAAACTAGAGGGGTGTTTTTCCAAAAAAAATCGTAATTTAGCGCATTAAAACAATAATAAATCATCAACCCAATGGACCTTTTTGAACAGCGAATCAAAGAATTGCGTGAAATCATCAACCGTCACAACCACAACTACTATGTCTTGAACGCGCCGACAATCAGCGACCAGGAGTTTGACGCCTTGCTGCGAGAACTGCAGGACCTGGAACGCGACTACCCGCAATATCAGGACCCGCTCTCGCCCACCCAACGCGTTGGCAGTGACATCACTAAAGGTTTCACGCAGGTAGTCCACGAGCGCCCCATGATGTCGCTGGCCAACAGCTACAGCATTGAAGAGGTGCAGGATTTCCTGCGCCGTGCCCAGGATGGCCTGGGCGGTGAAACGAGCGAGATTGTGGGTGAGATGAAATATGACGGCACATCGATATCGGTGACCTATGAGCATGGCCGCCTGGTGAGGGCCGTGACCCGTGGCGACGGTGTTCAGGGTGACGACGTGACGTCTAATGTCATCACCATCAAATCGGTACCGCTGGAAATTACGGGTGTTGACGACCTGCCCGACAAATTTGAGGTGCGTGGCGAGATCGTGTTGCCATGGAAGAGCTTTGAGAAACTCAACGAGGAACGCCAGTTCAACGAGGAACCGCTGTTTGCCAACCCGCGCAACGCCGCAGCAGGCACCCTGAAGCTGCAGAACAGCGCCGAGGTTGCACGCCGCGGCCTGGATGCCGTTTTCTATTTCCTGTTGGGTGACAATCTGCCCTTTGCGACCCACTACGAGAGCATCATGGCGCTCAAGCGGTGGGGATTCAAGACCGGCGTTATGAGCATACTGCCCAGCATCGATGCGGTGAAAGACTTCATTGACCACTGGGATGTGGAGCGCAAGCAGCTGCCTGTAGCTACCGATGGCCTGGTGTTCAAAATCAACTCGTTGCGTCAGCAACTCAACCTGGGATCCACCGCCAAATCGCCCCGTTGGGCCATCGCCTTCAAGTTTGCCCCTGAACGTGAATGCACCAAACTCCAATATGTGTCGTTTGAGGTGGGCCGCACGGGTGTCATTACCCCTGTTGCCAATCTCGACCCCGTGTTGCTGAGCGGTACCATCGTCAAGCGCGCCTCGCTGCACAATGCCGATATCATTGCCCAACTGGATATTCACGAGGGTGATATGCTCTATGTAGAAAAAGGAGGAGAAATCATCCCGAAGATAGTGGGTGTTGACGAGAAGCGCCGTCAACCCGGTAGTGCCCCTGTCGCCTTTATCACCCATTGCCCGTCATGCGGCACACCGTTGCTGCGTGTCGAGGGCGAAGCGGCATGGGTTTGCCCCAACAAGTGGGGATGCGGCCCGCAGATTTGTGGCCGAATCGAGCATTTTGTTGGCCGTCATGCGATGGACGTTGACGGCATCGGTGAGGAAGTCGCCGTGCTGCTCAACAAGAGCGGACTGGTGAACGATGTTGCCGACCTGTATGACCTGACCATGGAAAAACTCGTTTCGCTTGACCGCTTCCAGGAGAGAAGCGCTCAACGCATCCTGCGCGGTCTTGAGGCCAGCCGCAAGGTGCCCTATGCCAGGGTAATCTTTGCCCTGTCCATCCCCTATGTGGGCGAGACAACAGGCAAGGTGCTGGCACGCCACACCCGCAACATCGACACCCTGATGAGTCTGGCGGCCGAAGAACTGGCTGCCATCCCCGAAATCGGGCCGAAAATTGCCCAGTCGATTGTCGATTTCTTTGCCGAGGAGCGTAACCGCGTCATTGTCGACCGCTTGCGTGCAGCAGGACTGCAAATGGAGCTCTCGGAAGACGAGACGGCAGGATTGACCGACAAACTCGCTGGCAAGAAAGTTGTTATCAGTGGCGTGTTTGCCCGTCACTCACGTGAGGAATACAAGGCCATGATCGAGCAAAACGGAGGCAAGAACGTGAGCAGCATCTCCAGCGCCACCAGCTTTATCCTCGCTGGCGAGAACATGGGCCCTGCTAAGCTCGAAAAGGCCCGTAAACTGGGTATCGACATCATCAACGAGGACCAATTCCTGGAGATGATCCAATAAGTGCAAGAGATGAAAAAACTGTTAACATTATTGGTCGTGATGACTTACTGCCTGATGATTCAAGGTCAAGAGGTTGAGAAATTTGTTGCCGGACAGCTGGAGCAGTACCCCAAGGCACGCCTGCTGGATATCTACAAGTCTTGTTTCCAAGATTATATGGGCGCCGAGCACCTGGTGGGCGACACAGCCAGCGCCAGAAGATATCTGGAACAGGAATTGGCCGAGACCCAAGGCATTCAACTGCCCGACTGGTACTATGAGCCATGCGGAGTCGAAGGCCAGCATGTGAGGGTGAGCCTGCGTGCTGTGCATGACGGGTATCTCACGGCCGACAAGCTGCTGGAAGCATTCATCGGCAGCGCAAATGCCGATCGTCCCACCGTCGAACAATGGGCGGCATTGTGGCACGAGATGATAGGACGGATTGACCGGATGGGACTCAACCTGCTTGACTACGAGCAAGACCGTGAATTCATCGAGCAGGTGCTGGCCCGGGGCAAGTATGCCATCAGCCACTCACCCGATTACCGCGAAGCCTATGCTCCGCATTACCGCATTGTTGCCCGCGACATTTTTGAGCGGGAAATACTTCCCCTACTCCCCTGCCCTTGTTGCCACTGACCTGACATGGGCTTTTAAAACAAAAAACGCGCCCCGCAAAGTCGCCGGTTGGACTTGCGGGGCGCTCGGCAAGTGATGCACTTGTTGAGTTATCATCTATTACCGGCTTTTTCTTGTATTCGAATGATCATTTCCTGTGTTTCTTATCACGATAAGGCAGTATCTCGCCATAGATTGTGATGGGAACACCTCCCGTAATGGTTGCCACTGCGCGCTTGCTGTTGTGGAACAAGGTGATATGCACATCGGCATTGACACCGCTGCTGATGAGCTGATACTGCAAATAGACGTCACCGTTCTTGTCATAGGTGAGGCGCTTGTTGCACACTTTGCCATGTCCGGTCCATCCTCCCAGTCCGTTAGCGCCAGCGTTTCCGGTGTTGAGTGCGTACTGAATGATGCCGTCCTCGTTTTGAACGAGGATAAAGTTAGAGTTTTGACTGATGTCGTAGTGGCGATATCCCATATTGCCAATCTGAACATTGTCTGCCACCAGGACGAAATATCCGCGGCGCATCGAGTTGGATGCCTTGGCATAGGCCACATCGTCATACAACTCACGCAGTTTCTTCTCACGTTCCTTGATTTCCTGTTCGGTTTCCTGTACGGGTTGGGCAGGAGTAATCATTTCAAGCTGCACATCGCTGGTCTCGATATCCACCTCGCCAGCATTTTGTGCAGCTGCTGTAAATCCCATTGCTATCATTGCGCTAAGCGCCAGAATTGTTCTTTTCATATTAAATTGAGGTTTTATTGATTATTGTATGTCTCTTAGACCTCTTTTGATCAATTTTGTTTAATTTTGCAAGTCAAAAAAAAGAGGAAACCATGCTGAAAAAAACTAAAATGAAAACGAGTTCACGGCTCTTGATACTGCTGTGCCTGATGTTTGCGGGACTGATGGCGTCTACCGTCCTGCTCAGCGTGACCAAGGATATGGACCTGCTGGCCATGTTGACTGTTCAAGACGTGTTTGTATTCATCTTGCCCGCTCTTATCGCCATGGCCATTTTCTATCGCCACCCCATGCAAGTCATGGGCATGAACCGTGCACCTTCGTGGACATCGCTGGGCGTGATAGTCTTGTTTTGTATCGTGTCGTTGCCTGCCATGAACTGGCTGGTAGACATTAACGAGACGATGAAGCTGCCCGCTTGGATGAGCGGCATCGAGCACATGATGCGTGCCATGGAGGATGACGCTGCCGACACTACCCGTCAGCTGCTCGATATCCATAGCTTGGGCCAGTTCCTGTATACCCTGCTGGTTGTGGGTTTCATGGCCGGCCTGAGCGAGGAGATTTTGTTCAGGGGAGCCATGCTGCGCACAATGCAGGACAGCCGCCTGGGCAAGCATGCCGTGGTGTGGACTACAGCCATCATCTTCAGCGCCTTGCATGTGCAGTTCTACGGTTTCCTGCCGCGCATGTTACTGGGCGTGTGGCTGGGTTACCTGCTGGTGTGGACCGGAAGTCTGTGGGTTCCCATCATCGCACACACGTTGAACAACAGCATAGTGGTGATTTTCAGTTATCTGACCAATAAAGGCCTGGTTCCGGAGGGCTTTGGCGACCATCTGGGCCTTCCTGCTCAAGGCGGTTTCCCCTGGTTTGCCGTCATCAGCCTCGTTGCCAGCATCGCCCTCGTCATCTGGGCAAACAATTTTTATCGCAAAAAAGGAAAATAAATTGAAATTTTCTCACAAATAATATTTACCTTTGTAGGTTAGAGCAATGTGTATTGGCGCGCATCTGTCTGCCAGAGCGCAGCAATGGTTTGATTATAAACCTTTTAGATTATTAATACATAATATTATACTGTTATGATGAAGAAATTTATCCTTATCGTTTGCGGCTCATTTGTTGGCGCATTCCTGGCTTTCCTGTTCTTTATGTTTGCCGCCATGATGATGAGCATCGGCATTATGGGTTCCATGTCCATGGGCAGCAGTAAGAGTGTCAGTGTTTCCAAGCACTCCATCCTCAAACTCGATTTGGGTACCAGCATCGAAGAGCGAGGCGGTGAAGGGGCTATTGACATGATGTCACTGATGCAGGGTCAAGGTATGCCTTCATCTTTGGGACTGAATACCCTGGTGTCGGCCATCGAGAATGCCGCTAAGGACGACAAGGTGGATGGCATCTATATCGAGTGCAATGGTGTGAGCGCTGCTCCCGCCACCCTCGAGAAGGCGCGCAAAGCCCTCAAGGAGTTCAAAAAGAGCGGCAAGTGGATTGCCGCCTACGGCCACGAGGGCATCAACCAGGCCGACTATTACCTGGCCAGCGTTGCCGACAGCATCTACTTGAACCCCGTCGGGTCGGTTGACCTGCACGGATTGGGAGGCATGACTCCTTACATGAAAAAACTGCTCGACAAGGTGGGCGTTGAGATGCAGATTGTGCGTGTGGGCACGTTCAAGAGTGCCGTTGAGCCCTATATGCTCGATGACATGAGCGAGGCCAACCGCCTGCAGACGGAGCACTACCTGGGCATCATCTGGAACGAGATGCGCGACAGCATCGCCAAGGACCGCAAGTTGCCATCGGCTGCATTGAACACACTGTGTGACAGCGTCGTGCTTACATTTAAGGCAGACCGCTTGCTGAAAGAGAAGCTGGTGGACAAGCTAGTTTACCGCAACCAGATGGAAGACATCCTGCGCGCCCGCACCGAGGTGGACAAGAAAGATGACCTGAACTACGTGAGCCCCGATGACCTGGCCGACGATCTGGAAGCCAGTGCCAGCGGTGACCACATCGCAGTGGTTTATGCTGTAGGTGAGATTGACGGCTCCCCGAGCATGGGTTCGACCGAAGAAGGCATCGTCAGCGACAAACTGTGCGAGACCATTCTTAAGCTCAAAGACGATGACAACGTCAAGGGTATGGTCTTCAGGGTGAACTCGCCTGGCGGAAGCGCTTTTGGCAGTGAGCAGATCTGGAAAGCCGTCATGGACTTCAAAGCTGCCGGCAAGCCTGTTGCAGTGTCGATGGGCGACTATGCCGCATCGGGCGGTTACTATATCTCATGCTGTGCCGACCGCATCTTTGCCGAGCGCACGACCATCACTGGCTCCATCGGTATCTTTGGCATGATTCCTTGCGCCAGCGAACTCATCGAGAACAAGCTGGGCGTCCACATGGCCACAGTCAAGACCAACGAAAACGCTGACCTGTCTCCCTTGTTCAAGAAACTCACCCCGGCTCAGAAGGGTGCCTTGCAGAACATGATCAACGAGGGATATGAGCTGTTTACCAAGCGCTGTGCCGACGGTCGCCACGTGACGCAAGACTCCATCAAGCAGATTGCCGAGGGTCGCGTGTGGGACGGCATCACCGCCAAGCAGATTGGTCTGGTGGATGAGTTCGGCGGCATCGCCGAAGCTGTTGCATGGGTCGCCAACAAGGCCAAGCTGGGCAAGGAACCCAAGACGCAGAACTATCCTGCCCTCGAGGATCCCTTCATGTCGCTGCTCGACAAGTATATGGTTACGCGCTACGAGTCACGCCTGCAGGGCGAAATGGGCCTGTTGTATGACTGGCACAAGCAGCTGCAGCGCATCCTGGGCCGCGACCATGTGCTGTGCCTGATGCCCGAGGGAGAAATCCGTTTGTAATATAAGTTTATTCACACTCACGTCAACACAATAAAGGTCTCACATCTCAATGAGTATTGACCTGTCCAAAATATTGAACAAAGACCAACGCAAGTCCATCGTTGATGCCCTGCTGACACCGTTCTCATGGGGATTCGGTGCCGCCGTGTGGCTGCGCAATGCGGCTTTCAATGTGGGATTGCTGCCTCAGGAGGAGTTTGACGTGCCTGTCGTATCGGTGGGAAACATCACCGTGGGAGGCACGGGCAAGACGCCCCATGTGGAGTACATTATCGAAGCCCTGTACCGCCGCTATCATGTGGGGGTGCTGAGCCGTGGCTACAAACGCAACACCAAGGGCTTCATTCTGGCCAGCAACAACATGACACCCCGCGACATCGGTGACGAGCCCTATCAGATCTTCAACAAGTTCACAGGGCTGATTACCCTTGCCGTGTGTGAGAACCGCCGCAAGGGAATTCGCGAACTGCTGCGCATCGATCCAGACATCAACCTCATCCTGCTGGACGATGCTTTCCAGCACCGTTATGTCGTCCCCAAGGTGAACATCGTGCTGGTGGACTATAACCGCCCGCCCTATGAGGACAAGCTGATGCCGCTGGGCAGCCTGCGTGAACCGGCCCGCAACGTGTTGCGCGGCGATATGGTGGTAGTGACCAAGTGTCCGAGCGACATCACTGCGATGGACATCAGGATGGTGAAGAAGAATTTGGGCCTGTTCCCCTATCAGGGCCTGTTCTTCAGCAATATCCGCTATGCCGACCCTGTACCGGTATTCCCCGTGCAGTCACCCCAGATCACCTCGCTGCAATGGCTGCGCGAGGATGATGCTCTGCTGTGCCTGACGGGTATTGCCACGCCCAAGCCGCTGGTGCGCTACCTGCGCCAGTATTCCACCAATATCAAGGTGATGCACTTTGATGACCACCACTTCTTCACCCGCCGTGATTTCAGCGACATATTCAAGGTGTACAACAGCTTGGAGGGCAAGCGCAAGTTCATCATCACCACCGAGAAGGATGCGGTGCGCATCATGAATAATCCCTATTTCCCGCCCACCCGCCGTCATTGCATCTACTATATTCCCATGAAGGTGGGATTCCTGGAAATGGAAGGCGCCAGCTTCATCGAGGAGCTTGTCAAGCGTATTGACGAGCAAGGAACCAATTCATAAAAATCTAATTGACAAAAAAACAAAAGTCAATAACCAACAATTAAAGAAAGGATTGTTATTATGGCACAACAAATCAACTGGCTGGACAAGATTCAAGAGACCAGCGACTTTATCAGGAAACGCGTGAACAACAAGTTGCCCAAGACCGCCATCATTCTGGGTACCGGCCTGGGCGCTGTTGTTGACCATATCAATATCGAGATTGAAATCCCCTATGGTGAAGTGCCCAACTTCCCCGTATCGACCGTTCAAGGCCACAAGGGCCGCCTGATTTTCGGCACTCTGGGCAATAAGTATCTCATGGCCATGCAGGGCCGTTTCCACTACTATGAGGGCTACTCGATGCAAGAGGTTACCTTCCCCATCCGCGTGATGAAGGCCTTGGGCATCAAGACGCTGTTCGTGTCGAACGCATCGGGCGGTATGAACCCGGAATTCAAGGTGGGCGATCTGATGGTCATCACCGACCATATCAATGTATTCCCCGAGCATCCGCTGCACGGCAAGAACATCGACGAACTGGGTCCCCGCTTCCCGGCCATGGTTGACGCTTACAGTCCCCGCCTGATCCAGATGGCCCGTGACATCGCCAAGGAAAAAGGCATCCGCCTGATGGAAGGCGTGTATGTGGGCACACAGGGCCCGACATTTGAGACACCGGCCGAGTACCGCTACTTCTGGCGCATTGGCGGCGATGCTGTGGGCATGAGCACCGTTCCCGAGGTGATTGTGGCCCGCCATGGTGGCATTGAGGTGTTCGGCATCTCGATCATCACCGACCTGGGCGTTGAAGGTGCTGTTGAGGAAGCCTCGCACGAAGAGGTGCAGAAAGCCGCTGCCGCTGCCCAGCCCATCATGGCCATGCTCGTTAGGGAGATGATTAACCGTTTTGATGAGCTTTAAGCTCGAGGCATTAGGCATTAGGCTTTAGGTTTTAGGCATTAGGCTTTAGGTTTTAGGCATTAGGCTTTAGGTTTTAGACTTTAGGATTACTGCAGACATACTCATGAAAGAGACCGAGATTTCCACACTGGGCGAATTCGGATTGATTGATCACCTGACGCGTTCATTCCCCGTGCGCAACGAATCGACACATCGAGGTGTGGGTGACGACTGTGCCGTCATCAACTACGGCAATGACCGCGAGACACTTGTCACTACCGACCTGCTGCTCGAGGGCATCCACTTCGATTTGACCTATGTGCCCCTGATGCACCTGGGCTACAAGGCCATTGTGGTGAACCTGAGCGACGTGTATGCGATGAACGGCACACCCCGACAGGTGACCGTGTCGCTGGGCATCAGCAAGCGGTTCACGCTGGAGCACATCGAGCAGTTGTATGAGGGCATGCGAATTGCCTGTGAACATTATGGTGTGGACCTTGTTGGCGGTGATACCAGCGCGTCGGTCACGGGACTCATCATCAGTGTGACCTGCCTGGGCGAGGCCGCCAAGGACGACATCGTGTATCGCACGGGTGCCAAGGACACCGACCTGATTTGCGTGAGTGGCAACCTGGGGGCTGCCTACATGGGCCTGCAACTGCTGGAGCGTGAGCGCCGCGTGAGTGCCGGCATGAAAGCGGAAGACTTTGAGCCCGATTTTGCCGGCAAGGAATACATCATCGAGCGCCAACTCAAGCCCGAAGCACGTCGTGACGTCATCGAGGAACTGCGGGAATTGGGCATCCGTCCCACGGCGATGATGGACGTGAGCGACGGTCTGTCGAGCGAACTGCTGCACATCTGCAAGGATTCGGGCGTGGGCTGCCGAGTATACGAAGAACGCATCCCCATCGATTACCAGACTGCACTCATGGCCGAGGAGCTGAACATGAACCTCGTGACTGCAGCGATGAATGGCGGTGAGGACTACGAATTGCTGTTCACGGTGCCCCTCACCGACCATGACAAGGTGGCCCGCATGAAGACCGCACGGCTCATAGGCCACATCACCAAACCTGACCTGGGTGCCTACATGGTTACCCGTGACAGCCAGGAACTGGAAATCCGTGCCCAAGGTTGGAACGCATTCACTCAGGAGCCCTCAACTAAGGACGATAAGGACAAATAACTGAAACGGCATAACGCTGCCGACACATCATCAGCCACCTGCACCATAATGGTACGGGTGGCTTTTTGCAAAGGCAATACCCAGTTGAAAACACCATGGAAAAAGTAAAATCAGGATTTAATAATAATTTAGACGTAATATTTTACAATGTGGGGAATTTAGCTTACTTTTGTGGTGCAGTTAGAACAACATGATGAAATACCTGAGTCTGCCTGACCCTCATGCGACGCGCATCCTCCCTTTCTATCTTGCGATGGAGGAGTTTGCTGCGCGTATCCTTGGAGAAGACGACATCTTCTTCATGTGGCAGGTGGAGCCCACGGTCATTTTCGGCCGCAACCAGTTGATTGAGAACGAGGTAAACGTGGATTATTGCCGTGAGCACGGTATCGCATTCTATCGCCGTCGCAGCGGTGGCGGCTGTGTGTATGCCGACAGGGACAACATCATGTTCAGCTACATCACCCGCAGCGACGAGGTGCAAACGACGTTTACCCGCTACACCAGTGCCGTTGCTGCCATGTTGAGGGGACTTGGGCTAAATGCCAGTGCCAGCGACCGCAACGATGTGCTCATCGACGGCCGCAAGGTGAGCGGCAATGCGTTCTACCACATTCCGGGACGCAGTATCGTACACGGCACAATGCTCTTTGACACCGACATGGAACACATGTTGCATGCCATCACGCCGTCGCGTGAGAAGTTGACGAGTAAGGGTGTACAGTCGGTGCGCAGCCGCATCACCACACTGAGTGAGCACCTGACGATGGACATCGAGGCCTTCAAGCGCCATGTGCGTGAGGCATTGTGTGACGGCGAGATCTGCCTGAATGACGATGATGTGGCCGAGATCGAGCGCATCACCCTAGCCTATCTGGAGCATTCATTCCTGTGGGGCAACAACCCCAGCTGTGAGGTG
>JAEEGG010003280.1_pt1 | contig 40431 bp, 35 predicted proteins | sample 9134161 | NCBI WGS metagenome assembly JAEEGG01 (sample SAMN16246543, study PRJNA631951) | gut metagenome | biome: gut microbiome; feature: rumen; material: CR-attached | host: Bos | place: Iran: Karaj | collected 2018-10 | reverse complement strand
CTACTTTTCGCAAGCATGGCTCTGCTGTGCACTCCCTCTCTCCATGCACAAAACGATGATGAAAAGTCCCCTGTGAATGATGAGGAAATCGTGCTGCCAGAAGGAATGCAGACCCAGGAAATCGACAGTCTGCTCAAAGAGTGGAACATAAAGAACTACCTGCAATTCGACGACAGCTGCGAGACGACTGGCGAAAACCCCACCTTCGAACCAGAGGAATACATGCGTCGACTCGACCGCCTGCCCAACGTGATAGACATGCCCTACAACGATGTGATACGCAAATACATCGATATGTACAGCGGTCGCCTGCGCCGCAGCGTCAGCATCCTGTTGGGAGCAAGCAATTTCTACAATCCCATCTTCGAGCAGGCGCTGGAAAGCTATCAGATTCCCTTGGAACTGAAATACTTGCCTGTCATCGAAAGCGCCCTGAATCCAGGAGCGACCAGCAGGGCTGGAGCTGTGGGACTCTGGCAATTCATGATCACGACTGGAAAGCAGTATGGACTGGAAGTGACAAGTCTGGTGGATGAGCGCAAGGATCCCATCAAGGCCAGCTATGCTGCCGCCCATTATCTGAAAGACCTTTACGACATCTTTGGCGACTGGACGCTGGTGGTTGCCAGCTACAACTGTGGCCCCAACAATGTGAACAAAGCCATCAAGAGAGCTGGTGGGGTGAAGGATTACTGGGCAATCTACAACTACCTGCCCAAGGAGACACAAGGTTACGTGCCTGCCTTCGTAGCAGCCAACTACATCATGAACTACTATTGCGACCACGACATCTGCCCTGTAAACACCACACTACCTCAGGGAACTGACACCCTGCGGCTGGATCGCGATGTAAGGATGGAACAGATCGTGGCCACATGCAACATCACGATGGACGAACTGAAGGCTCTCAACCCTCAGTATCGCACAACCCTGATTCCTGGTTCTGCACGCGAATGCATCCTCAGAATGCCTACAGAAAGCGTGAACGCCTTTCTGGAAGCTGGAGATTCCATCTACGTGAACAAGAAACTGGAAGTGACTCCAATGAAGATTGAAGTGGAGACTCCCAAGGTTCAGAGCACTTCCAGAAAGAGCAAGAGCAAGAGTAAAGGCCGCACATCGAGCAGCCGCACCATCACGGTGAAAAATGGTGACAGTCTGGGTGCTATCGCCAAGAGAAACCACACTACCGTTGAAAAGCTGAAGAGGCTCAATGGCATCAAAGGAACCACCATCCGTTCCGGCCAGAAACTGAAAGTACGCTAACACCACAAACCATCAGAACACATTCGCTTTTCAAGAACATGGCAGAAGAGACTTTGAATAGGGAGATAGAAGATGAGAAGATTGTAAGCCAAGCTTACCAGCATCTCATCGACACTTATCTGGCATCCCATCATCGCAAGCATGTGGATATCATCAACAAGGCTTTCAATTTTGCCAAGCAAGCCCACAAGGGCGTGCGCCGTCTCTCTGGCGAGCCCTACATCATGCATCCCATCGCTGTAGCCCAAATCTGTTGCGAGAGCATTGGATTGGGCAGCACCAGCATCTGCTCCGCCCTGCTCCACGACGTAGTGGAAGACACGGACTATACGGTGGAAGACATCAACAATATCTTTGGTCCCAAGATAGCACAAATCGTGGACGGCCTGACAAAGATATCTGGAGGAATCTTTGGCGACAAAGCATCAGCTCAGGCGGAATCATTCAAGAAGCTGTTGCTCACCATGAGCGACGACATTCGAGTCATCCTGATCAAGATTGCCGACCGACTGCACAACATGCGCACACTGGGGAGTCAACTTCCCAACAAGCAATACAAGATTGCAGGCGAAACACTCTACATATATGCTCCCTTGGCCAATCGTCTGGGACTGAACAAAGTGAAGATGGAACTGGAGGACCTGAGCTTCCGCTACGAGCATCCAGAAGAGTATGCCGCTCTCAGCGCCCGCATAGCCGACATGAAGAGCAATCTGGACGATGAGTTTGACGCCTTCACGGCACCCATCCGCAGAAAAATGGATGACCTGAACATCAAGTACGAAATCAAGGCACGAATCAAATCGCCCTACTCCATCTGGCTGAAGATGCAGAACAAGCACGTCTCCTTCGAAGAGATTTATGACATTCTGGCTGTACGCATTATCTTCGACACCAGCGAGAAAGAGGACGAGATATCGGAATGCTTCCACATCTACGCCATCGCGAGCAGCATCTACAAGCCTCATCCTGAGCGGATGCGTGACTGGTTGAGCCATCCCAAAGCCAACGGATACCAAGCGCTTCATACCACCCTGATGAGCAAGAGCGGAAAATGGATAGAGGTACAGATCAGAAGCCGCCGCATGGACGACATCGCTGAACAAGGTTTCGCTGCTCATTGGAAATATAAAGAAGGAAACAAGACGGAAGAGGAAAGCGAGAACGAATTGGACAAGTGGCTCTCCACCATCAAAGAAATCCTGGACGATCCACAGCCCAACAGTATCGATTTTCTGGATGCCATTAAGCTGAACCTCTATGCCCGCGAGATTTTTGTGGTGACTCCCAAGGGAGAGTTCAAAACGATGCCAGCAGGCTGTACGGCTTTGGACTTCGCTTTCGAGATTCATACGTTTCTTGGAACCCATTGCATAGGAGCAAAGGTGAACCACAGGCTGGTACCTCTGAGTTACAAGCTGAACAGCGGAGATCAGGTAGAAGTGCTGACCTCGAAGAGTCAAAAGGTAACTCCTGAATGGTTGGAATACTCCACTACGGCCAAAGCGAAGGGAAAGATACAAGCCGTGCTGAGGCGCGAGAACCGCGAGATGCAGAAGAAGGGAGAAGAGATTCTGACTGACTTCCTTGCCAGTATGGAAAAGGAGTTCAACAGCATGAATATCGAGAAACTATGCATCCTGCATAATGTTCCCACGCGTGAAGCTTTGCTTGCAGGCATCGGCAGAGGGCGTTTCGTGTTGGACAACAACGACAAAGAGATTCTGCAAAGCAAGGACAACGAGAGGAAGAATTGGAGCAAATACCTGAAATTCTTCCGCCGCAAGGCCAAGGAAGGATCTGATGCCGATGAGCCCATCCCCTCCACCCATGAAAACATAGATCGCAAGAAACCTCTCATCCTCAACGAGGAAACCATCACCCATTACATCATCTGCGATTCCTGCCATCCCATTCCAGGCGACGATGTGCTGGGTTATCTGGACGACAAGAACCGCATCACCATCCACAAACGGCAATGCCCCATAGCTGCCAGGTTGAAGTCAAACGACGGCAACCAAATCCTGGCTGCCAACTGGGACACCCACAAGCTGATGTCTTTCCTTGCCAACATCCGTCTCGACGGCATCGATCACTTAGGCGTGCTGCATCAGATAACCGACGTGCTTTCCAAGCAAATGAACGTGAATATCCGCAAACTGAACATCGCTACCAAGGATGGAATCTTCAAGGGGGAGATACAACTGGAAGTACATGATGTGGCTGACGTACAGAACATCTGCCGCGACCTGAAAAAGATAGATGAGATAGAAGAGGTGACGCGATTCTAAAGAGGGAATGGAGAGAATGGGAAAAAACCAGCTCCCAGCATCGAGACGCTTTACAACTGGTCGATTTCCTTTCTGATGCCAACGAGTTCCTCGCGGATGGATTGAAGCTTATTGATTACCTGCATGGTATCAGCTGCTCCTTCCTTATTCTTGTTGAGGACTTCTCTGGCTGCGGCAATCTTCATGCCGCGAACCTTCAGCAGATTGTAGACAAGACGAATGTCTTCTATGTCCTCCACAGTATACTGACGGACACTACGGCCTGCCTTCTGAGGCTTAATCAACGTGGGGAATTGTTTTTCCCAATAACGAAGTACAGAGGTGGCAACACCAAATTGGTCAGCAACCTCACCAATGTTATAATACTTCTTAAGATTTTTATCAGTATTGAGTGCCATAAATTGACCTTACAATGCCCTTTTGTGGGCAAATTCTTTGCAAAAATACGTAAAACAAATTATCTTTGCAACAATTTTTGAAAAGAAAGTTAACATAATAGATAATTCAAGCTATGACAGCAAACGAAATCCGCAATTCTTTCAAGAAATTTTTCGAATCGAAAGGACACACAATAGTGCCCTCCGCACCTATGGTCATCAAGGATGATCCAACCCTCATGTTCACCAACGCTGGCATGAACCAGTTCAAAGACATCATCTTGGGAGCACGCGACCCAGAACCCCGCAGACGTGCTGACAGCCAGAAATGCCTCCGCGTAAGCGGAAAGCACAACGACCTGGAAGAAGTGGGACACGACACCTATCACCACACCATGTTCGAGATGCTGGGCAACTGGTCGTTTGGAGACTACTTCAAGGAAGGAGCCATCGACCTGGCGTGGGAGTATCTGGTGGACATCCTGAAACTGGATCCCGCAGACCTCTATGTGACCGTTTTCGAGGGCAGCGAAGAGGAAAACCTGAAACGGGATGAAGAGGCTGCCAAATTCTGGTTGAAGCATGTTCCTGCCGACCACATCATCAACGGCAACAAGCACGACAACTTCTGGGAAATGGGAGATACTGGTCCATGCGGCCCTTGCTCTGAGATCCATCTGGACAGCCGTACTCCTGAGGAAAAAGCTCAGGTTCCTGGACGCGAGCTGGTCAACAAGGACAATCCACAGGTCATCGAAATATGGAACATCGTCTTCATGCAATATGAGCGTAAGGCAGACGGACACCTGGAGAACCTGGGCATGAACGTCATCGACACTGGAATGGGATTCGAGCGACTGGTTCGTGCCATCCAAGGAAAGCATTCCAACTACGATACCGACGTGTTCCAACCCATCATCAAAGTAGTGGGCGAGAAGGCTGGCGTGGTATACGGGCAGAACGAGAAGACGGACATAGCCATGCGAGTTATCGTGGACCACTTGCGCGCCATCGCATTCAGCATTGCCGACGGACAGCTTCCCAGTAATGCCAAAGCAGGTTACGTAATCCGCCGCATCCTGCGTCGTGCCGTACGGTATGGCTACACTTTCCTCAACCAGAAGAAAGCTTTCATGTATACGCTCGTCCCCACCCTTGTCCAGGAAATGGGAGAGGCTTTCCCTGAGTTGAAAGCCCAGCAGGAACTCATCATGAAAGTAATGAAGGAAGAAGAGGATAGCTTCCTGCGCACATTGGAGAACGGTATCAAACTGCTCAACGGAGTGATGGAGGAGACACGTGCAGCCGGCAAGACTGAGATTGCTGGCGACAAGGCTTTCACGCTCTTCGACACCTTCGGATTCCCTTTGGACCTGACTGAACTGATCTGCCGCGAGAATGGACTGACGGTAGACGAGCAGGGGTTCAACGTGGAGATGGAGAAGCAAAAGGCACGCGCACGCAACGCAGCTCAAGTGGAAACTGGCGACTGGGTTATCCTCAACGATGGAGAAAGCAAGTTCGTAGGATACGACTATACGGAATATACCTGCCACATCCTGAAGTATCGCGAGGTGAAGCAGAAGAAGGGTGTTGTCTACGAAGCCGTTTTGGATCAGACTCCTTTCTATGGAGAGATGGGAGGCGAGGTTGGCGACCAGGGAGTACTTGTCAACGAGAACGAGACCATCCAAGTGCTTGACACCAAAAAGGAGAATGGCGTATCCATCCACATCCTGGACAAGATTCCTTCTGCTCCTGAAGCAGAATTCATGGCCTGCGTCGATGTGGACAAGCGGCGTGCCATTGAAGCCAACCACACCTGCACTCACCTGCTTGACGAGGCTTTGCGCCAAGTCTTGGGCACACACGTGGAGCAGAAAGGATCGCTGGTTACTCCCCACTCCTTGAGGTTCGACTTCAGCCACTTCGAAAAAGTTACTCCCCAACAGTTGCGCGAGGTAGAGCATCTGGTCAACGAGAAGATTCGCGAAGACATTCCTTTGCAAGAGTATCGCGAGACTCCCATCGAGGAAGCAAAGAAACTGGGAGCCATCGCCCTCTTTGGCGAAAAGTATGGCGACAAGGTGCGTGTCGTGCAGTTCGGATCAAGTGTGGAATTCTGTGGAGGATGCCACGCAAGCAGCACAGGCCGTATCGGTATGGTACGCATTCTGAGCGAGAGCAGCATCGCCGCAGGTGTTCGTCGTATCGAAGCCATAACAGGTAAAGCTGTGGAAGACATGATGGACAAAGCCCAAGATCTCATGGCAGACTTGCGAGGTCTCTTCAATAATGCTCCAGACCTTTTCGCCGCCATCCAGAAAGCCATCAACGATAATGCAGAACTGAGGAAGCAAGTGGAAGACTTCAAGGCTCAGAAGGCGGTAGAGATTCGTAAGCGTCTGACGGAAAATGCTGTCGAGATCAATGGAGTCAAGGTGATTTCAGGTATGGTTCCCCTAGGTACACAGATTGCTAAGGATATCGCATTCCAACTGCGTGCCCAATTCCCAGAGAGACTGCTGATTGCTCTGGGGGCTACGACAGAAGGCAAGCCTTCTCTGACCGTAAGCTTCAGCGATGATCTCGTGAAGGAAGGCAAGCATGCCGGCAACATCATCCGCGAGGCTGCCAAACTGATTCAAGGCGGAGGTGGCGGTCAGCCCCACTTCGCTACGGCAGGTGGCAAGAATCCTGAGGGAATGAAGGACGCTATCAATAAGATCATTCAGTTAGCTGAGCTTTAGGCCAGTTGATGAGGTAGACCTGATGAGTCGCTCGCGTGATGGCTGTATAAAGCCAGCGGAAATAGTCGGGCGAGAGCATCTCTTCAGTTATATATCCCTGGTCGATGAAAACATGTTGCCATTGGCCTCCCTGAGCCTTGTGGCAAGTGACAGCATACGAATACTTAATCTGGAGGGCATTATAATAGATGTCCTCCTTTATTTTTTTCATGCGGTCGCGCTTGTTTCCTATCTCTGGGTAGTCCTCCCAAATCGCCTGGAAGAGTTGTTCCTGCTGCGCACGGGTTAGAGACGGGGCCTCGCTCGTCAGGGTGTCCAGCAGGACCGTTCCCTCTACCTCTGTATTGCCGTAATCAGGAAACTGAAGAGTCACGTCAGCAAAACGGAACCCATAGAACGAGCGCTCGTTCCGGAATCGCCGCACGACAGCCGTATCGCCGTTCGCGATAAAGGAAGCTCCATCCTCCTCGTTCAGCTTGTAGAAATAATTGTTCTTGGAGACCATCACCAGATCCCCACAGGTCAACTCTTCCTCGTAGCCCAGAATACGTCCTCGAATACCCTGATTGAAGATGTTTGCCCGCTTATTGCTGCGCGTGATGACGATCGTCTCGTCCTGACCACAACGGTAATAGCTGTCCTGCAAGACCTCCAGCAGCTCCTCGCCAGGCACCACATGAACATCAGGAAAACCCTCGACACGCATCTTGGGGAACTCAAGCAACTCCCCATCCTGCAGCAAGGAACGCAATCGGGTGGCATTCCACAGGATACCCGACTCCCCCACCTGACGGACCACTTGTGTCAAGGTAGCCTGCCGGACATGCAGATTATAGCCCTCCAAGACTTCTGGCATAAGGGCAGGACTCTCTTCCTCGCCTATGGGGGGCAACTGAGCCACATCACCCACCATCAGAAGGCGGCATCCCTCGCAAGAATACACGAAATGAATCAAGTCATCCAGCAAGCGACCCGTTCCGAACATACTGCCCGCCAATCCTTCGTTGGCGATCATCGAGGCCTCATCCACGATGAAAAGCGTATGCTTATGCAGATTCACGTTCGCCTGGAAGGAATCCATCTCCATGAGAGACTTCTGGCGATATATCTTTTTGTGGATGGTATAGGCTGGCGCATCAGCATACAACGAGAAGACTTTGGCAGCACGACCTGTTGGAGCGAGGAGGACAACAGGTTGTTTCAGCTGTTTCAACACGTTGACCAACGCGCCCAAAAGTGACGTCTTGCCCGTACCCGCATAACCGGTAAGAAGAAAAATTTCATTATCGTCTCGCGAGAGAAGGAACTCGGACCACATTTTTATCACATTTAACTGCTGTAAAGTTGGTTCGTGAGTAAAATTTGCGCAGATTAAACTACCTAAATCGCCAGTTATCATAATTCTTTTGCAAAAAGTTGCTTGAAAAATCGATTATTTGAAGAACTTTTTTTACTTTTGCGATGCGAATATATAAAATAAAACACAAATATTGTCATGAAAAAGGTAATTAATGCAATTTTGGGAGTCTGCGTCCTGGCTATGCTCTTTGTTTGCTGGCGCAGTATCCGCGATGATCAAGACTTCAACGCAGAGGTAACTGCACGCGAAAACGTAGTTAAGGCACGTCTCATCGAGATCCGTTCTGCAGAGGAAGCATTCAAACTTCAGCACGAGGGTGAGTATTGTGCAGACTGGTCTGTTCTGATTGACTTTGTGAAGAACGGTAAGCTGCCCATCGTAATGAAACAAGGTGTGCTGAGCGACGAGCAGATGGACAAGGGGCTGACAGAATCCAAGGCTGCCGCCATCGTGAACAGAGGCGATGCTGCTGAGATTGCCGCCAACGGCTTGCAGGATTTCCGTCGCGATACCATCTGGGTATCCTTGCAGGACTCTCTCTACAACTACCCTGGTTTCGTAGCTGACTCCTTGCGCTACATCCCCTTCTCCCAGGGTGACACGTTCGAGCTGATTGCAGTTCCCACCACAACACGTTCCGGCAGCATCATCCAAGTAATGGAGTGCAACGCCCCCGACAGCTCTTTCCTCAAGGGCATGGGCAAGCAGGGCAAGCGTCTGATCTACAACCGCCAGGAAGAAGCTGACGCCAAAGGCGCATTCCCAGGCCTGAAGATTGGTGAAGCCGGTAACAACTGGAACAATAATGCAGGTAACTGGGAGTAAATCTCTGAAATCATACAGATTATCCATCCGTGTCTTCACGGGTGGATTTTCTTTATATACCTACAATTCGTCGAACGGCAAGCTGGTGGAGGAGGAATCTGTCGAGGTAAACCAAGAGACAGAGGAAGAACCTCAGCAGGTGCTCAGGAAGGCGTTGGAGCGGCCTCGCATAATGGACTACGAATACGAAGATGTGGAGGTAATGGTTTGCTCCTCTATCACCCGTGTTCCACTCGACGAGTTCCGGCGCGAGGAATACCCTTCCCTCTACCGCCTCACGTTCGCCAAGAAGAAGTTCAGCGACGAAGAGATTCACTATGAGATCCTGAGCGGACTGGAAGTGGTGGAGCTCTTTGCCCTGGATGCCAAAGTGGAGAGGACCATCCTGGAACTTTATCCTGATGCCAAGATCCACAGCATCGAGGGACGCTATCTGGAAAAAGTGGCTGAGCAGGAAAGGAACTCTAGCGAGGAACTGGCCCGATACTACGCCACCATCGACCAGAACCAGCTCTTCATCTGCACTTTCCAAAAAGGGAAGCTGCAATTCGCATGCTCGTACTCCATCGAGTCGGATGCAGACCGCCTCTACTTCATCTTGTATGCTTGGAAGACTTTAGGTCTCGAGAACGAACGGAACACGTGCATCCTGAAGGGGGCTTCCGACAGCCTGTCGGCTGAGCTTCGCAAATTCATCCTTCATATCGAGACATGCGCGTAATCACAGGAAAATACAAGGGGCGGCGTTTCGACGTGCCCCATACCTTCAAGGCTCGCCCTACGACAGATTTCGCCAAGGAGAACCTTTTCAACGTTCTGATGGGCTATGTCGACTTCGAGGAAGGTCCAGTCGCCCTCGATCTCTTTGCCGGCACGGGAAGCATCACGCTCGAATTGCTTAGCCGAGGATGCAGCCGCGTCGTGTCAGTCGAGAAAGACCCTCTGCACTATAATTTCATCTGCAAATTCATCGAGAAGCTCCAGGACACGGCAGCCCTGCCCATCCGAGGAGATGTGTTCAAATATCTGGAAAGATGCCACGAGAAGTTTGATTTCATCTTTGCAGATCCTCCCTACACGCTAAGCGAACTGCCCGACTTGCCAGATTTGGTAATGGGACAAAGAGTACTGAAGGAGGATGGACTTTTCGTCCTGGAGCACGGGAAAACCTATGATTTCACGCAACATCCCAACTTCGTGGCCCACAGAGCCTACGGTAGTGTGAACTTCTCGTTCTTCAAGCCGAAAGAAGCTTAGAACCAGCCTCCGCGACCGCCTCCGCCACGGCCGCCTCCCCAGCCGCCGCCTCCCCAGCCGCCTCTCTGATCCTGATCCTTCTTGTTGGCTCTCAGGTCGAGACGGTAGATGAGATGCACCATCACGTAACTGTTGATGGTGTTTGTCCACGTGTTGTCGCGCGAGTAGGCACTAATGTTGCGGCTGATGGTACTGCGTTCACGCAGGATGTCGAACCATTGCAGGCTGACGGTAGCCGCCCTGTCCTTCAGGAAGCTCTGGCTGAGCTGCATGTTCCAGATGAGCTCGTTGGTGTTCATGCTTGCGTCCTCGTAGCCTCTGCGGCTCTGTTCGCTCAAGTCGGTGCTCAGGGCCGTTCCCCAGGGAGTATTGATCTGGAAGTAGCCTCCGTAGCTGAACCACCAGGAGTCGAGGTTGGCACTCTTCTGGACATTATTGCGGGCGTGAGAGTAGTTGACGTTTCCGTTCACTCCCACTTCCAGCAGGTCATTACGGTAGTTGATTCGCATCCATTCGTTCACGTTTGTATTCTTGGTGGTGGACTTCTGGAGGGCAATCGTGCTGAAGATGTAATCCATATTGACCGATCCGTCTGGCCGATAGATGTTTCCCCAGTTGCTTCCGTCGCTATTGCTGCTCATGTATCCGACGTTATGGCTGTAGCCCATACTGGCGTTCGTGTTGAAGTTGAAGGCCTTCTTGCTTCCCAGTGCGGTATTGAATCCCAGGTTTCCGTTGGTGTTCCAGTTTCCGTTGATGTTCATCGGTCGTGTGTATCGCGCACCCGTCTCCGTGTTGTAGATGGTGGCACTACTGATGCTGTTCTTCGTGTGGCTGAACCACATGTTGGCGTGCCATCCCATCTGTCGGGCAGGGATATAATCGTTGTACTCCACCCTCATGTTGTTGTTCCAGCTGCTCCGCAATCCTGCGTTACCCGTGCTGACGTTCAGAGGGTCGCTACTGTCGGTTACCTCCAGCAGACTGGTGATTCCGGGCTGCTGCATCCATCCGTTCAGCCAAGCCCTCAGTTGGCCCGTATTGCTGAACTTCCATCGGTAGTCGATACGGGGCGCCCAGTTGAAAGTGTGGCGCACGACGGTCGTGTCGAGCAGGTTCTTGGCATAGTCCATGTGGGTGGTCTGTGGCTGGAAGCTGACGCCGAAGTTCACGCGGTTCTCGCCTACGTTATAGCGGAGCATCAGGCTTGCCTCGTGGTTGTACTCACGATATGTGGCATACTGGCTGTTCTCCAGATTGCGGATGTAGTCCAAACTGTCCAAGCCAGGGATGTAACCCAGATAGAGCTGTTCCTGGGTGTAGAATCCGGGGTATTTGGTCAGCAGACTATCGATGCTGTACATGCTGCGGTCGCTGTCGCTGTAACGGTGCTGGTACTGGTAGCTGAACTGGATGTTCAGGGCGCCCACGATAGGCTCCGAGTAGCTCAGACGTGTCCGCCAGTCATAGTTTGTGCTGGGCGAGAGGATGTACTGGTTGGTGAAGTCGTTCCGATGCTGCTGGAAGTAGTTGATCTCGCTTCGGCTGAAGGAGGTGTTCTCGCTGGTGGAGTAGCTGGCTCCTCCGTCGAGGGTGACGTTACGTCCAGGCTTTCCCAATCGGCGGTTCACCTGAGCCCAGAAGCCAGCGTTCTTGCTGTTCCCTTCGTTCTGACTGGCACGATTGTTGTCGTTTACGGTTATGCTGTCCCTCGTGACGATATTGGTAGGCATGCTGTATTCGCTAAGCGGGTCGACGAAGAACTCGTAGGGGTCGCTGTTGAAGGTGACACTCTGGCTGGTGCTGAAGCCGTCGGACTTGGAGATGTTGAAATTGGGGTTGAACGAGATGTGTGTCATCGAGTCAGGCATCCACTGGAAGCGGATGCGGGAGCCGACGTTCATCCGGTTGTTCTCGGAGTGGTTCATACGGTTGCTGAAAGTGGAGTTCACGTTATCGAGGAACATCTCGCTGTTGGTCTTCGAGAGTGTGGTGGAGCTGGAATGGTTCCAGCGCAGGTTGCCTCCCACTCTCATGAAGCCTGCCGTGAATTCCTGCCTGCCATTCTCCCATACCCCGTTCACTCCAGCCATCTGGCTCTTGACGATGCCTCCACCGCCCCACCATCCACGGCCTCCTCCGCCGCCGTATCCACGGTCGTTGGTGTTGTTGGCCGAGCCCATGATGGAAATCTGATAGTTGTCCATGAAGCGCTGGATGCTGGCCGAGACGGCATACCGGTCGTGGGAGCCGTATGCAACATCCGTATTGACGAGCCATCCCTCCTTGGCTCCCTTCTGGACCGAGAGGTCGAGGACGGTCTCCTCCTCGCCATCGTCGATACCTGTGATGCGTGTGTAGTCGCTTTTCTTATCGTAGGCCTTGAGCTTCTTGACGAGTTTCGAGGAGAAGTTCTTCATGGCAATCTTGGTGTCGCCCTCGAAGAAGTCTTTTCCCTCGACCATAATCTTGCTGACGGTCTTGCCGTTGATGCGTATGGTTCCATCCTCGTCGACCTCGGCTCCCGGCAGTTTCTTGACGAGTTCCTCCAGATTGGAGCCTTCCGGCAGACGGAAAGCGTCGGCATTATAGACGAATGTGTCGGCCTTCATCTCCATCTGCGACATCTTGGCGACCACCTCAGCCTCCTTCATCATCTTGGCGTCCTCGAGCAGGACGATCTCGCCCAGGTCAAGCGTCTTCTCCTTCTTCGTGAGGGTCAGGTTCTTGAGGACGCTCACGTAGCCCACATAGGAAACGCGCAGGATGTAGTTGCCGGATTTTACGGGAGTCAGGCTGAACTTTCCCTCCATATTCGAAGCCACGCCTGCCACCTGAGAACTGTCCCTGGGTGTCAACAAGACGACGGTAGCTCCCGGCAAACCCTCCTTCTGCTCGGATGTCCCATCCAAAACAATACCGCTGACCGTTATCTTCTGTGCAAAAGCCATCGCGCCGCACAAGCACAACAACAGCAGGGTCAAAACATATCTTTTCATCTTAAACTAAAAAACTAACTTATGTAAGGATTCTGAACTCTTATTTATGACGCGAACAAATCGAAATGGTTTAATCCAGGATGCAAAGATAACTATTTTTAAGCGTTTTTTTCCACTTGCATTTGTGTTTTTGTCTGAAACATCGTAATTTTGCGAATCCGTTTCACATTTATACCTAATTATTATATATATAATGACTCGCCAAGAGGTTATCATAAGCAAGAATCTGGAGCAGAGCCTGGCAGCGGCCATCGAGAAGTGTCCCCACGACCGGCTCTTCGTCCTGACCGACACGACCACCCTGGAACTCTGCTGGCCCGTGACACAGAACTACGAGTGCCTGAAAGGCAGCACCATGATTACCATAGGAGCCACAGACGAGAACAAGACGCTGGAGACCCTCGCCAGCGTATGGACAGCCCTGCAGAAGGGCGGAGCCACACGCCACAGCCTGATGGTCAACCTGGGCGGAGGAATGGTGACCGACCTGGGAGGATTCGCCGCCAGCACCTTCAAGCGGGGAATCCGGTACATCAACATCCCCACTACCCTCCTCAGTATGGTGGACGCCAGTGTGGGAGGCAAGACGGGCATCAACTTCGGAGGGCTGAAGAACGAGATCGGAGTCTTCAACGCAGCCAGCAGCGTCCTGCTTGACACCCGCTTCCTGCGCACCCTCGACGGGCAGAACATCCGCTCGGGATATGCCGAGATGCTCAAGCACGGACTCATCAGCACCCCCCGCGAATGGGCTGAGCTGCTCAACTTCGACCTCCTCGACATCGACTACACCCACCTGCAGGAAATGGTGGCAAAGAGCGTAGCCATCAAGGAGGAAATCGTCGGGAAGGACCCCACGGAGAAAGGACTGCGGAAGGCCCTGAACCTGGGACACACCGTCGGACACGCCTTCGAGAGCCTCGCCCTCGAGGAGAACCGCACCATCCTCCACGGATACGCCGTTGCCTGGGGACTCGTCTGCGAGCTCTACCTGAGCGCCAAGCGAATGAGCTTCCCCAAGGACAAGCTCTGGCAAACCCTGCAGTTCGTGCGCGAGACCTACGGCACCTTCTTCTTCGACTGCAAGGAATACGACCGCCTCTTCGACTTCATGACCCACGACAAGAAGAACGAGGCCAACCAAATCAACTTCACCCTGCTGGCCGACATCGGAGACATCCGCATCAACCAGAGTGCCACCAGGGAGGAAATCCTGGACATGCTGGACTTCTACCGCGAGAGCATGGGTTCGTGAAAGCCGCTCCAGCAGCCGCAAAGAGAGAGAAAAAAGAAAAACAAGACAAAAATGGACAAGATGCTCTACTCAACCATTGTTCAGAGGGACGAAACAGGCTTCAACCAAATCTAGGAAGCAGCATGCGAAGCACCCTACTGGCTCAGCTCCACATGCTGCAGGCGCAACCAGCGGCTGAAGGTTCTCGTGCTGACACCTGCCGCATGCGCAAGCTCATATTTGTAATAGCTTTTCATGTTCTTCGCTCCCTGTCGATTGTTTCTGCAAAGTTACAAAAAAATCCAGCAGATTTCCAAACAGATACACCCTAGAATCGACTCCAGGACAGAAGTCTTTCCAAGCAAAAATAAAGGCAAGGAATATTAGCTCGATTCTATGCAAAAAAAAACTTACATCGCTCACCACCCAGGCACCAGAAGCCTGTCTCCTCGCAACCTGTTCTTCCAGCCCCTTCGACGTGTCGTGGGGAGGGGAAGAACACGTTCCTCCCCCCAAATCCTCAGAATCTTCCAAGTCATCCGAGTTTTCTGAGTAATCCGAGTAATCCGAATCTTCCGAGTAGTCCGACCACTCCGGCTTTTTTCTTCCTAGAAAAAAAGGGGGGATTGTTTTGCCACTTCCATTTTTATCACTAACTTTGTACCCAGAAAACTAATTTTTAACGGAAATATGAAATACAGATTTACTGCGCTCGTAGGCCTCTTCCTGATGGCCCTGAGCATAATGGCCGAGGGACAGGCTAAGTACGTGTTCTACTTCATCGGCGACGGAATGGGAGTGAACCAAGTGAACGTATCGGAAACCTATCTGGGCGCCCTCGAGGGCAGGATAGGAACGGTGGACATGTGCTTCCCCAGCTTTCCCTTTGCAGGCGTAGCCACCACCCACAGCGCCAACTCGGGCGTGACGGACTCGGCTGCTGGAGGAACCGCCTTGGCCACCGGCCACAAGACGGTAAACGGTACCCTGGGCATGAAGGCCGACAAGAAGGAAGCCGTCCAGAGCGTCGCCGTCTGGGCTCAGGATGCAGGCGCAGCAGTCGGCATCACCACCAGCGTGAGCGTGGACCACGCCACCCCAGCGTCCTTCTACGCCCATGTGCCCAACCGCAGCGAGTACTATAAGGTCGGCTTGCAGATGATCGAGTCGAAGTTCGACTTCTTCGGCGGTTCCGACCTGCTCAAACCCAAGAACCCCACAGAGGGAGGACCCGACCTGTACGCCCAGTGCCAGAGTGCAGGCTACACCATCGCCCGCGGATACAAGGAGTATCAGAAGAAATGCAAGAAGGCCGACAAGATGATCCTGCTGCAGACCGAAGAGGCCAGCAAGATCGACCGCGGAAGCATCCCCTACGCCATCGACCGCCAGAAGGGCGACATGACTTTGACTGAGATCACACGCGCCGCCATCAACTTCCTGACCAAGAAACAGGCCGAGAAGAACGGATTCTTCCTGATGGTCGAGGGCGGCAAAATCGACTGGGTGTGCCACGCAAACGATGCGAAAGCCGTCATCCAGGAGACCATCGATATGGACGAAGCAGTCAAGGTCGCCTACGAGTTCTACGAGCAGCACCCCGACGAGACGCTCATCGTAGTGACAGCCGACCACGAGACGGGAGGCATCTCCCTGGGACGCGGCCCCTACGAGCTGCACCTCGACCAGCTGCGCCACCAGCAGATCAGCGTGAACAAGCTGGGCTCCGACCTGCACAAGATGCACGAGAAATACGGCGAGAAGTACAGCTGGGATCTCGTAAAGAAATATCTGACCGACAACTTCGGCCTTTGGGAACAGATCAAACTCAGCGACGAGCAGAACAAGCGGCTCGAGAACGCCTTCCAGAACATCATGGCCGGCAAGGGAAAGGACGACAAGACGCTCTACCAGAAGGACGACGAGCTGGCTACGGCCGTGAAGCACATCATGTCGGAAGTTGCCCTAGTTGGCTGGACAAGCGGTAGCCACAGCGGCGGATACGTCCCCGTCTTTGCCATCGGAGCTGGCGCCGAGAACTTCACAGGCCGCATGGACAACACGGAAGTTCCTCTTCGGATCGCTAAAGCTACTGGTTGGAAGGTTAGGTAACTGCACCTAAACATTTACCATCTGAACATTTACCATTTAAACATTTACCATTTACCATTTGGCAGTTAAATGGTTATGTAGTTAAGCCGATAGTCTTGAATGGTTGAAATCCGCCTTCCAGAACTATCGGCTTAACTACTGTCCGAAGGACGAGCGAAGCGATATCTACTTAACTACTCGACTGCTTCCGTTCCTCAATATCCTTTCCGGTACTTGCTCTCATCCTTGTCCTTCAGCATCGAGAGGTAGCTGGCGTAACGGCTTTGGGCGATACGATGGTCCCCGACCGCCTGCAGAACGGCACAGCCAGGCTCATGGGTATGCGTGCAGTTGCCAAAGCGGCACTCGCGGCCTGTCTGGAAGATCTCGCGGAAATAGTGTGTCACCTCCTCCGGCTCGATGTTGAAGGTCCCGAAGCCTTTGATGCCAGGCGTGTCGATGATGGCTCCGCCGCCGGGCAGGTCGTACATCTCCGAGAAGGTGGTGGTGTGCATGCCCATATCGTGCACATCGCTAATCTCAGCCGTCCGCGCGCCAGCCTCTGGCACCAGCAGGTTGAGGAGGGTGCTCTTCCCCACTCCGCTGTTTCCGCTCAGAAGGACGGTCTTCTGCGCAAACGCGCTCCTTATCTCCTCCATCCCATCCCCTCGTGTGGCGCTGCAGGACAGGCATTTGTAGCCGATGGACTCGTAGAGATACATCATGCCTTCGAGATAGCGGAGGTCATCCTCGCCGTACAGGTCCACCTTATTAAAAATAAGCAGAACGGGCACCCGATAGGCTTCGGCTGAGGCCAGGAAGCGGTCGATGAAGGTGGTGCTAGTCTCCGGATGGGAAATGGTGACGATCAGGACCGCCAGATCGACATTGGCGGCTATGATGTGGCTCTGCTTGCTCAGGTTGGAAGCCTTTCGGATGATGTAGTTCCTCCGGTCCTGGATGTCGTCTATGAGGGCCGTGACTCCGTCTGCCCCAGGAATGATGGTCACATAATCCCCCACCGCCACCGGATTCGTGCTCCGGATGTCCTTCAGGCGGAAATTCCCCTTCACCTTACAATCAAAAAGCTGGCCCCCATCCGTGCGGACGACGTACCAGCTTCCTGTATTTTTGACGACAAGCCCCTGCATCAGATGGTCATGATCTCCTTCTGCTTTGCAGCCATCAGCTCCTCAATCTTCTTGATGTACTTGTCGTGCTTCTTCTGGAGGGTAGCCTCAGCATCCTTCTCGTTGTCCTCGGAAAGGCCTTCCTTGATGGACTTCTTCAGCTTGTCGATAGTTTCGCGCCGCGCGTTACGCACACTCACTTTGGCCTGCTCCTCCTCCTTGCTGCACTGCTTCACCAGCTGCTTGCGGCGCTCCTCGGTCAAAGGGGGAATGCCCAGTCGGATAATCTCGCCGTTATTCTCAGGCATGATACCCAGATTGCTGTCTATGATGGCTTTCTCTATGACGCGGAACATACTCTTGTCCCAAGGCTTGATGGCAATCGTGCGGGCATCAGGCGTGTTGATGGCTGCAACATTATTCAGGGGGACCTTACTTCCATAATTGTCTACTCGAATTCCGTCCAGGATGGCAATATTTGCCTTGCCGGCACGGATGTGGGCAAGTGTATCCTCGAGATACATCACGGCCTCTTCCATTTTCTCCTCGGCTGCTGCCAGAATTTCATTTACGTCAACCATAGTTCAGAATGTTGTATTTGCGTTTAATAATTTTCCGAAATTTTCAACAAAAGTATATTAAATCTTCCAAAAATCCAAAGGAAAGATGCCATTAGTGATACTTTTTTCCTATATTTGCACGAGAAAACTATATTCTTAAGGCGAAAAGAGCCTGTTTTGATGTGAATATTGAGCGTCTATGACCGTAGAAGAAGTACTGAAAGGGTTCAATCCCATCACTTTGGATGAGATGAAGGAAATCCGTTTGATGAACCGAACGGATACGAAATTCGTGACTTCACGCACCAAGCTGATAGAGCTCCTCCAGATGGCCGCTCCTGAATACTACGCCCAGGAGATTGACGGCCGACGCATCGGGGACTACTATACGGTCTACTTCGACACGCCCAACTACGATATGTTCCGCGTCCACCAATGTGGTCACGCCAACCGCCAGAAGCTGCGCATCCGCTGCTATGTGGAATCGAAACAAAGCTTCCTGGAGGTGAAGACGAAGAACAACCACAAGCGCACCAAGAAGAAACGCATGAACATGCCCGGATTCGACCCTACGGATCCCCGCTACGACATACAGTTCGGAGGCGCAGAGAGCGAGCTGGCAGAATGCGACCAGTTCCTCCAGCAGCATCTCCGCTACGACGCCACCACCCTGACGGAACGTATCGAGAACCGCTTCCACCGCATCACCCTGGTCAATTTCGGCAAGACGGAACGCCTGACCATCGACATGGACCTTCAGTTCAACAATCTCGTGACGGGCCAATCCATGAAGCTGGACAACGTGGTCATCATCGAGCTGAAACGCGACGGACTTGTCCCCTCGCCCATTCTGGCCATGCTGAAGAAGCTGCGCATCAAGAAGTCAGGCTTCTCGAAATACTGTATCGGAACGGCTTTCACCTATCCCCAGCTGCCCCAAAACAGATTCAAGGAGAGGCTTCGCAAGATCATGAAGATCCAGAACGGCCTGGCCTCGACAGACAACGCCGGGGTCGATGGCGAATGACAAAACAAGAAAGGAAATAACTTAAAAGAATTGCACATATGATTTCATTTGAATTTACGCAGATGCTTATCAGACTTTTCATCTGTGTCTTGGTGAACTTCATCATCATCCATTTCCTGTATTATCCGAAGAGCCGCCGCCGCGACTTCTACTTTACCTACATGCTCACCAGCATAGCCGTATTCTTCCTCCTGTTCTTCATGATGGACCTGAAATCCAAGGCTACGATGGGTATCGGTATCGGACTGTTCGGTATCTTCAGCATCATGCGTTTCCGCACGGATGCCATGCCCGTACGCGAGATGACCTATCTCTTCCTGATCATCTCCCTCTCAGTCATCACGGCTGTGGCGGACATCAGTATCGACGACCATCTCGATTTCGGCCGTGTGGCAGTTCTGCTCGTGACCGACATCATCGTGGTGTTCATCACCTACCTCTGCGAGAAATGCCTCAAGGTAAGGACTTCCAAGTACGTACAGTATGACCGCGTGGACCTCTGCACTCCAGAGAAATACTTCGAGATGATAGAGGACCTGAAGAAACGTACCGGACTCGACATCACCAGCGTGGATGTGGGCGGAATCGATTTCCTGAAGGACTCCTGCGTGCTGAAGGTTTACTACAATCCCCCCACAGGCGAGAAATCCAACTCCGTATCCAACCAGTTTAAGGTGCGCAAGACGCAGTTCCTCGAGTCATAGGAACCAGTTTCCCACATCACATCAAAGTATCGCAAATCCTCTTATATGAAAAAAATCAGATGCATATCACTCTTGGCCCTACTCATGCCCATGATGGCTTGGGCGGAAGGGAGTGACGATTTCGGCGTATGGGCAGAAATGAGTGTCGAGAAGTCCATCAACAAGAAATGGAGTGTCGGCATGGAGACTGAATTCCGCGCTCAGGAGAAAGACCGCTGGAGCATAGGAACAGGACTCGAATACAAGCCCATGAAACACTTGAAGCTGGGAGCTTCCTACAACTTCCTCTATGCCTACCGGCCTGACAAGATCACCAAGCAGGTCTTCGACGAAGACAACGAGCTGGAAAGCTTCCGCTATACCCATAGCTACTGGTCTCCGCGCCATCGCTTCTCCGTCGAGGCAACAGGAACCACGAAACTCTGGAACTGGCTCCGCATTTCCGTGCGGGAGCGCTATCAGCTCACCCATCGGACAGAAAAAACCGTCGACAGGGAAGACATCGAGATGGATGCCAAATATACGGAACAGGGCTTAATCAACGATACTGTATACAGCACCAAGACGATTGCCCCCAATACGGATCAGGTGCTGCGCAGCCGTTTGAAATTCGAGTACGACAAGAAGGGATGCGCCTTCTCCCCCTTCGTCTACGCAGAGGCTCACAATAGCGTCGCCATCGGTGACAATATGCTCCTCGAGAAAGTCCGTCTGGGCATCGGTTCTGGCTACAAGATCAACAAGAAGAACGAACTGACGCTGGCTTACGTGTTGACTTTCAACATCCATGACGACGACGAGAACTACACCCGCATTCACGAGCGGATGCACGTAGTCAATATTGGATACAAGTATAAATTCTAAGACAAAACAAACAAACTTTAATAGAATGAACAAGAAATTTTTATTGGGCTCTGTTCTGATGGCAGCAAGTCTGTCATCATCAGCTGATGATTTGAACTACTTGACGGTAGCTTATAATAATGTAGAGCAAAGCATCGAGCTTTCCACCGTTCAGAAGATCACCTTCGAGGAGGGAAATGCCGTCGTCTATACCACAGGCGAGACCTATACCTATCCTCTCTCGGAAATGCAGAAGATGACGTTCACTCAAGACCCGACCGCCATCAAGTCGCTACCCACGGAATCCGACGATCTGAAATTCCTTAATGGGCAACTTTCCGTTTCCGGTAAAGGAACTTTGCGCGTCTATAACGCATCAGGCGCTCTTATCCGGATGGCCAAGATCGAGAAGAAATCCAACGTGAGCCTCAACGGGTTGAAACCTGGCCTCTATGTCATCAGCATGGGAGACCAGACCATCAAGATAACCAAGTAAGAAAGTTTTTCCAGACAAGACTATGAAAAGAATCAAGGCAACATTTCTCTTGCTGTCTCTATGTTCTGTCATATCGGCACAAGAGAACATTCGGGTTTGGATAAACGACAACAGCACTCGTCTGCCCATTGGTGAAATGACATACTCCAATTCCGGAAAAACGGTCACCATCGGAGATGAAACTTTCAACACGTCCGACGTAGACAGCATCACCATCGTGAAGACTATCTACATCAACTACGACGGAAACAACGCCCAGGTGGATCTCGGACATGCAAAAGGCGTAACTTATGAGGCTAACGGAGCCCACGTAACCATCAACAACACGAACACGAGCGAGGAGATGGAGTTTGTACTTGCAGGCACCAGCACAAACGGTTCGCTTACCTATAACGGAAGCTACAAGTGCAAGTTCATCCTCAACGGCCTCACTCTTACGTCCAAGACTGGTGCCGCCATCGACATCGAGAGCGGCAAGCGCTCCGACCTTATCCTGATGGAAGGAACCACCAATACTCTCGAGGATGCAGCCCTCGGCACCCAGAAAGCCTGTCTATATTGCGACGGACACCTGGAGATTTCTGGTGGAGGCTCCCTCATCGTGGCAGGTAATGCGAAACATGCTATCGCCACCAACGAATACATGCAGTTGAAGAAGACCACCGGAGCCATTACCATCACGAAGGCTGCAAGCGACGCCATTCATGCCGAACAGTATTTCCAGATGAACGGAGGCGTCCTGAACATCAGCGGAATGGTGGGCGACGGCATCCAGGCCGAGGCAAAGGTCAACAAGGATGAAGAGAACAATGGCGAGGTCATCATCAAGGGCGGAAGCATCACGATAGCCGTAACCTCCAACGACACGAAAGGCATCAAGTCCGACACAGACATCCACATCTCTGGCGGAACTTTCAATATTGTTGCCAGCGGAGCAGGATCGAAAGGAATCTCCTGTAACGGGAATATGTTCATCAACGAGGACGACAACACCACAACGATGACCATTACCGCCTCTGGGCGCATCTATACCGATGCCGATGATAACGACAGCCGCTGCATGGGCATTAAGGTGGATGGGAACCTCACCATCTCGGCCGGCACGATTACCGTCTACAATACGGGTAGCGGAAGTCGCGGCATCAAGATCGACGGAACTTACACCAAGTCCGGAACCGCCAAAGTGAACGCATCCGTCAAGAACTGACAGACGCATCAGCAAGACGCAGATACAGCACTCCCTCGAACTTCGCGGCTCGAGGGAGTGTTCTTTTTTTTCAGTTATGAACCAGGGTGCCGATTTCCTCGCCCTCGATCACCTTCTTCAGATTGCCTACGACATCCATATTGAACACGTAGATGGGCAAATTGTTCTGCATACACATCGCGGTAGCCGAGATGTCCATCACCTTCAGGTTACGCGCTATCACCTCCTCGTACGTGATGTCGTGGAACTTGGTTGCAGTGGGGTCCTTCTCCGGATCAGCCGTATAAACGCCATCCACGCGAGTTCCCTTCAGCATCACGTCGGCTTCGATCTCTATGCCACGAAGAGATGAACCCGTATCGGTCGTGAAATAGGGAGAACCCGTTCCAGCACCCATGATGACCACCTCGCCGTTATTCATGGCATCAATCGCCTTCCACTTGCTGTAGAACTCACCAATAGGTTCCATCCGGATGGCAGTAAGCACGCGATTCTTCTGCCCGATGGCATCCAGGGCGCTACTCAATCCCAGGGAGTTGATGACCGTTGCACACATGCCCATCTGGTCGCCCTTCACGCGGTCGAAACCTTTTCCTGCACCCGTCAGGCCACGAAAGATGTTTCCGCCACCTATCACGATTCCGATCTGCACACCCATTTCTGCCACTTCCTTGACCTGTTGGGCATACTGATTCAGCCGTTTCACGTCAATTCCGTACCCCTGTTCTCCTAACAGGCTCTCGCCGCTCAACTTGAGCAAGATTCTCTTAAACTTTGCCATATACCTTAATTTATAATGGATAATAATCTATAGAAACTGTACTTCCTTGAAAGCATACCTGCGCATCTTTCCTTCCGCATCCAAGAGCAGAAGATGACCTGTGGGCTCCACATCCTGGATGGAAGCCAGGAATCGACCTGTTGAATCCTGGAACTCATGCTGTTCTTCGAGGCGATACAACTGGTTGAGATACTCCTTGTGAATCTTCTCGTTCCGATGGTCCTCCAGCCAGCCGTAATAGAACAAAAAGCGCTCCACCACCTTCTCCAGCACCAGCCTGCGATCCACCTCGCGCCCCAGAATCTGAGCCAAAGAGATGGGATTGGGGGCATCACTCTCGAACCTCGTCTGGTTCACGTTTATGCCGACTCCCATGATGCAATTGGAGATCACCTTTCCCTCCAAGTCATTCTCGATAAGCATGCCCACAATCTTGCGGTCCCCGTAATAGATGTCATTCGGCCACTTGATTTGAAAGCCTGGAGCGAACCCGTTCAAAGCGTCACATACACCAAGCGCCACTACTTCGGAAAGGACATACATCTTACTCGCCTCGACCATGCGGGGATGCGTCAGAAGGCTGAACAGGAGATTCTTTCCTGCAGCTGATTCCCACGTGTTGCTGGCAGAACCTCGCCCAGCCGTCTGGAACTCAGCCGTGACGAGCGTAACCTTGCGGGGCTCTGGAGCATGATACCGCTTCAGGAAACTGTTTGTGGAATCCACCTCATCCAGTTCCACCATACGGAACCACGCAGAATCTTCCAAGCAGAAATGTCTTTCCATCCGACTTCGACTTTATTCTATCTGTACCAAACGGGCGAGCGGAAGGCATCCTCGATATGCTCAATCCTGGCGTCCTCGCCCTTCCCCACAACCGTTATGATATCATACCTGACAGGCAAGTCCAGCCTGTGGCACTTGACATAAGCATCCGCAGCCAACACGATCCGACGCATCTTCCCCTGGTTCACGGCATCCTCGGCACGGCCGTAACTCGCATTCCTGCGCGTCTTCACCTCCACGAAGACCAGACACTCCTCCTTCTCAGCCACGATGTCAAGTTCCTTGTGACCGCTTCGCCAATTCACATCCCTGACGAAGTAGCCGTGCTGACGCAGGTAATCAACAGCCAAATCCTCGCCCGAATACCCAAAAAAATTGTGTTCCGCCATATTCTACCAGTATTCACATGCAAATATAGAAAAAAATCCGTAACTTTGCTCTCAAGAGAAGAAAGAAAAAGATGGCCGACGACAAAATCTTCATGAAGCAAGCCCTCGAAGAAGCCAAGACGGCTTTCCGCGAAGGCGAGATTCCCATCGGGGCAATAATTGAGTGCAAAGGAAGAATCATAGCGCGCGCCCACAATCTGACCGAACGGCTGACCGACGTGACAGCCCATGCCGAGATGCAGGCCATTACCGCCGCCGCAGAATATCTGGGTGGGAAATACCTGACGGAATGCACCCTCTACGTAACGGTGGAGCCTTGCGTGATGTGCGCTGGAGCCCTGGGATGGTCGCAGATCAGCCGTATCGTCTATGGCGCGAGCGACGAGAAGCGAGGATTCCAGCGTTTCGCTCCCCAAGCCTTGCACCCCAAGACGCAAGTGGAGAAAGGAGTCCTGGAAAAAGAATGTACGGAACTGATGCAGGAATTCTTCCGCCAGAAAAGATAAGAGAACAGAATAAAACCAACCTGTTTGAGGAGGACCAAAAAATGAAACGCTATCTGATTTTTGCATGCACCTGTCTCATCAGTCACCTGTATGTGGCAGGACAGGAACTCGTCAACTCCTATGACGCAGATGAATTGAAAGCTGGATTCTACGCCCAGTATGTCGACAAGAAAGAGAATGCATCCCTGACGAAGATGGAGCCGCTTTTCTCAGCATCCGACACCATTTTTCTCCACGCCTTTGGCGACGAGTATTTCCTTTGCCCGTCGGCACCTCTTCACCAAGCAGGAAAACTGAATCTGCCACCCTCGAAATTCGTCATCTACAACACGTCGGAAAACCAGAGAATCCTTTGCTGGATGGACGTTCTTCAGGATGCAGACTCAAAGGAGAACACTTCGCTGAGAAAGACTCTGCAGAAGAAATACGGGAGCATCCCCATGCGGGGCGATACGATACTGGTTCCAGCCAAATGGTTCACAGGTCAGCTGCGCAGAATGTCGAATCCCTTCCTTTATGGGAATGAGGTCGTCGCCAGAGGGCTTCAGGCCGACTCTGTGGCAGAAGGCACGATCGTGGAATGGGAGGAAGATGATAACCGCCGCCACAATTACTGGCAAGGCAGCTATCTGGAAAGGGATGCAAGGATGATAACGAAACGGAGGACAGACCGCCGCGTATTTGTCACGATGGATGGCCAGCGCGACACATCTGCCCTGCATCTCGAGAACGAGCGGGGAATGGCGCTTTACGAGAGGGACATCAACCGCTGCATAGATGCCCGCCTGCTGCCCAGAGAACTCAATTACGACAAGGAATACTCCATCATGCTCTACTTGGACGAGGGAGGAAAAGCTCATCTCAACACCCTGTTGCCCAAAGAGCTGACCATAGAGGACCGCTTGCTGCTGACCATTCTGGCAACGGCGGTGGAGTACCAACCCAAACACTCTTTCGCCGGCTACGTTTCCGCTCGTGGCAGATTCCCAGCCGTTTACCTGAAAGCCCACTTTAGAGGAGGGAAGTGGTACTTCCACGACTATCGATACGAATGATTCATCCGCTTCTCTTTGAAGTGTAAGAAAATCCCTCACATTCCAAAGATAGGAACACAACAAAGAAACGAGCAAGAAGAAACAACGTGTCGAAACGAGAAAGACAACACGTTGAAACGGCTGACTCAACACGTTGAATCGTCAGACTCAACACGTTGAAGGATAGGGATTCAGAGGCTGCTGGCTGCGACTCCTTCTTTGTCGGCAAGCTTGTTGCTCAGGAGGGAGAGGAGGATGTACCAGAGGATGATGGCGGCAAAACTGCTGTAGCCAAAGAGGAAGCAGGGCAGAGCGCCCAAGAGGAAGATGTACTTCACCTTGTTGTCCCGCCAGGAGAAGGTCTTGAACTTGAGTGCCAGCATGGGAATCTCAGCTACCAGGAGGAAGCAGAAAAGCAGCATGAAGAGGAAGAGGAAGACTGCGTTGAAGCGCAAGGATGTGAGGAACGCATGCTGCCCAAGTACGAGGGAGCCCCAGAAGAGTGCGTTCGCTGGTGTGGGGAGGCCTATGAACTGGGTGCTCTGACGAGTGTCGAGATTGAATTTGGCGAGCCGTACGGCAGAGAAGGCTGCCATGAGGAATGCCGTGTAAGGCAGGAACTTGCTGCAGGGCATCAGGATCTCTGGGCAATGGACCTCGTGGAAGAGGTAGAAGAGAATGCTGCTGGGTGCGACGCCAAACGTGACAACATCCGCCAGGGAATCCAACTCTTTTCCGATGGGGGAAGATACTCCCAGAAACCTTGCCGTGAGGCCATCGAAGAAGTCAAAGGTGGCTCCGATGAGAATCATCAGGACTGCCCACTGGTATTGTCCGTAGAAGGCTGCTCCTGTGGCGATGCAACCTGAGATGAGATTGCAACAGGTGATGATGTTGGGGATTTGGCGGTTCATAATGTTTCGTTGCTTTCCACAGGTGGGTTCAGGTGGGCAATCACCGTCTCGTTGCCGATGGTGCGCTGTCCCATTTCTACTTCTACCTGTGTCCCTACGGGGAGATACAGGTCAACTCGAGAGCCAAGCTTGATGAATCCCAAATGCTCGTCGATATAGCAATCCTCGCCTTCGTGGGCATAAGTGACAATTCGTCGCGCCATCGCTCCTGCTACCTGGCGCACCAGTATGTCCACTCCGTCTGGCGTAGTGATCATGATGGAGCTGCGTTCGTTTTCCTCGCTGGCTTTTGGGAGCCAGGCACGATGGAAGTTACCATTCTGGTGGTTCACGGTCTTCACTTTGCCGTCCACAGGAATCCAGTTGGCATGCACGTTGAAAAGGCTCATGAAGATGCTCACCATCAAGCGTCGGTCATGGAAATACTCGTCCTCGTCGACTTCCTCAATCACGACGACGTGCCCATCGGCAGGTGCGACGACGAGTCCGTCCGTATCTCCATCGAAGATGCGGATGGGGCATCGATAGAAGTTCACCACAACGCTGTAGACGATGATGCTGAGGAAGAAGGCGATGTTGAAGGGAATTCTGGTGGGAACGGCATAGAAGAGCAGGAGATTGAGGGCAATCAATCCTGCCGCTCCCCACACCAGGGTATGAGTACCCTCGTGATGAAGCCTGATTTTCTTGAGTTTCTTCAGTCGTTTTCCCATGTTTTATCGCACACTACGGTACAAAATTACTCTTTTTTTGAATAAAAACAAAAAAATGGTTCACTATTTGAGAGCATTCTCCTTAAATGAACTTAAAATAGGTACATTTTATTGTCCATTTGGAAAAAAAGAGTTACCTTTACACAAATTTGAAAAGGGAACTCTGACATGGAGGATTTTGTACATCTGCACGTTCACTCGCAATATTCATTGCTCGACGGTCAGGCTGCCATCAGCAAGCTGGTGGACAAAGCCATCAAAGACGGCATGAGAGGAATGGCTCTCACCGATCACGGCAACATGTATGGCATCAAGGAGCTGTTCGACTACTGCATGAAGGTGAACGGCAAGCGCTCGAAGGACGGCCTGGAGCCTTTCAAGCCCATCTTCGGATGCGAGGTGTATGTGGCTCACCGCCGCAAGGAGGACAGGGACTACGCGATGGGAGACCGTGGCGGAAACCATCTGATTCTGCTGGCGAAGAACGAGCATGGGTACAAGAACCTGATCAAGCTGGTCTCTCGCGCTTGGGTGGATGGATTCTATGGGAATCCGCGTACTGACCACGAGGACTTGGAGCGGTACCACGAAGACTTGATCTGCTGCAGCGCCTGTATAGCTGGCGAGGTCCCCTCGAAGATCCTGAATGGCGACTTACAGGGCGCCCGCAAGAGCGTAGAGTGGTTCAAGCGCGTTTTTGGCGACGACTATTATCTGGAGCTACAGCGGCACGAGGTGAAAGACCCCACTATCAAAGCCAATCGCGAAACGTTCCCCCTGCAGCAGATTGCAAACAAGGAAATCATCAAGATTGCCAAGGAATACGGCGTGAAACTCGTCTGCACGAACGACTCACACTTTGTCGATGAGGAGAATGCTGATGCCCACGAACGTCTCCTCTGCCTCTCCACAGGCAAGAAAATCTATGAGGAGCACATGCTCTACACCAAACAGGAGTGGTTCAAGACAAAGGCAGAGATGAACGAAGTCTTCGCAGACATCCCAGAGGCACTTGCCAACACGTGCGAGATACTGGATAAGGTAGAGACCTACGACATCGAGAGCGACCCCATCATGCCGTTCTTCCCTATCCCTGAAGAATTCGGCACAGAGGAGGAATGGCGACAGAAGTTTACTGAGGAGCAGCTCTTCCAGGAGTTTACGAGCGACGAGAACGGCGAGAATCCGCTTCCACGCGAGGAAGGCGAGAAGAAGATCAAGAAGCTGGGAGGATACAGCAAGCTGTACCGCATCAAATTCGAGGCCGACTATCTGGGCAAACTTGCTTACGAAGGAGCAGAACGCATCTACGGCACTCCACTCTCGCAGGAGGTGGACGACCGCATCCGGTTCGAGCTCCACATCATGAAGACGATGGGATTCCCTGGATACTTCCTCATCGTGCAGGACTTCATCAATTCGGCCCGCAACGAACTGGGCGTATGGGTGGGACCTGGACGAGGATCTGCAGCAGGTTCTGTGGTGGCCTACTGCCTGGGAATCACGAAGCTGGATCCCTTGAAGTACGACTTGCTTTTCGAGCGTTTCCTGAATCCTGACCGCATCTCCCTGCCAGATATCGACACAGACTTCGACGACGACGGGCGTGGCAAGGTCTTGCAATGGGTGATGGACAAGTATGGACACGAGAATTGCGCCCACATCATCACCTATTCTACGATGGCCACCAAGAACGCCCTCAAGGACGTGGCTCGTGTGGAAGATCTCCCTCTGGACAAAAGCAATGCCCTCTGCAAAGCAATCCCAGACCGCTTGCCAGACGGGATGAAGATGAATCTGGCAAATGCCATCAAATGCACGCCAGAGCTTCAGATGGCAGAAGCCTCAGCCGACCCCAAGGAAGCTCAAACCATCAAGTTTGCCCGTATGCTCGAAGGACAGATCCGCGGAACTGGAATCCATGCCTGCGGCTTCATCATCTGCCGCGACCCCATTTCAGATCACGTGCCTGTCAGCACAGCCGACGACCCTGATTTCCCAGGGATGAAGACAACGGTAACCCAGTTTGACGGTCACGTGATTGAATCCACAGGCCTCATCAAGATGGACTTCCTGGGACTCAAGACACTCTCTGAGATGAAGGAGGCGTGCCGTGTCATCAAGGAATCGGAAGGCATCGAAGTGGACCTGGACAACATTCCCATCGACGACGAATTGACCTACAAGCTCTACCAGGAAGGGCGAACCGTAGGCACGTTCCAGTTTGAATCGGTCGGCATGCAGAAATACCTGAAGGAACTCCACCCCACCGTATTCGAGGACCTTATCGCCATGAATGCCCTGTATCGACCAGGTCCCATGGACAAGATTCCCTCGTTCATCGCCAGGAAGAACGGACGCGAGGAGATTGCCTACGAGATTCCCTGCATGGAGAAATACCTGAAGGATACCTACGGAATTACCGTCTATCAGGAGCAGGTCATGCTGCTCTCTCGCCAGCTGGCAAACTTCACCCGTGGCGAATCAGACGCTTTGCGTAAGGCGATGGGAAAGAAGAAGAAGGACATCGTAGACAAGATGAAACCCAAATTCATTGAGGGTGGAGTGAAGAACGGTCACGACCCCAAGGTTCTCGAGGACATCTGGAGCGCCTGGGAGAAATTCGCCTCCTACGCCTTCAACAAATCCCACGCCGCATGCTATTCTTGGGTGGCCTATCAGACAGCCTACCTGAAGGCGCATTATCCCCAGGAATTCATGGCAGCCCTTCTCACCCAACGAAAGGACGACATCAAAGAAGTCACCAAACTCCTGGACGAATGCCGCGCGATGAATATCGAGGTACTGGGACCAGACGTGAACGAGTCCCACACGGATTTTGGCGTGAACAGCAAGAAACAAATCCGATTCGGCCTGATGGCCATCAAGGGATTGGGAGCATCTGCTGCTGAGGCTATCGTCAACGAGCGAAAGGATCATGGCCCCTACAAGAACATCTTCGATTTCGTTCAGCGAGTGCCCATCTCTGCCATAAAGCGCAACGGACTGGAATGTCTTGCTTTGAGCGGTGCCTTTGACACCTTCTCAGACGAGATCCAAAGAGAGCAATTCATGGCAATCAGCAACAAGGGCGAGCTGTTCATCGACACGCTCACCCGCTACAGCAACCAGTTCCAGCAGGCTCAGCAAAACGCACAATTCTCCCTCTTTGGAATGGATGCCATCGAGGTCAATACACCTCAAATCCCTCAGGCTGAGAAGTGGAGCACGCTCGAGCGGCTCAATCGCGAGAAAGAACTCGTGGGCATCTATCTCTCAGCACATCCTCTCGACGAATACAGCGTGGTGCTGAAGGGAATGTGCAACCTGCACATGGATACGATGGCAGACCTGACTCCATTCGTCGACCAGAACGTGACGCTGGGAGGTATCGTGACGGATGTGCGCAACGGTATCAGCAACAAGAGCAACAAGCCCTACGGAATCGTCACGATGGAGGACTACAGCGGTTCAGGTGAAATCCGTCTCTTTGCAGAAGAATGGGTCAAATGGGCCAACTACATGTCACCAGGGAACACACTCTACATGACAGGACGCGTACATCTTCCCTGGACGACCTCCACCAAACCCTCCCTGAAGATTGAAAGCATCGACTTCCTGTCGAACGTGAAGGACCGGCTCATCAACAGCATAACCATCAACGTCGTCCTGCCTGAACTTGACGAGGATGCCGTCATGACGCTGATAAACCTTGCCAACGAGCATCCAGGGAACGTAAAAGTATCGTTCAAATTCTTCGACGGAACAGGCCGCAACCAAATCGGCATGCAAAGCCGCGGAAAACACATATCCGTCAATCGCGCATTACTGGACTACATCGAGGGCAACAACGCCCTTTCCTATAGAATTAATTAACAAACCAAAAACATTTTATAATTATGACACAGAAGATAACAAGCGAGAATTTCGAAGAACTCATTGCCAGCGGGAAACCTATTGTTCTGGATTTCTGGGCAACCTGGTGTGGCCCATGCCGCAGAGTTGGTCCCATCATCGAAGAATTGGCAAATGATTATGAGGGACAAGTGATAGTAGGCAAATGCGACATCGAGGAAGACGAGGATCTCCCCATGCGCTTTGGCGTCCGCAACATCCCCACCATCCTGTTCATCAAGAATGGCGAGGTTGTCGACAAGCAGGTGGGTGCTGCTGCCCGTCCTGTCTTCGAAGAGAAACTGAAATCCATCCTGTAACAGAAAAACGACTACAACTATGGCTACATTCGAGGATGAACTTCTCCAGGATGCAGAAGACGATGCACGCACCATCGAATACATCAAGAATTATCTGCCTCAGGACCTCAAGGACAAATTCTCTGACGAGGAGCTCTACTACTTCCTGGATGTGATAGGAGAATATTACGTTGGTGTCATCGATGCCGCTCAGGACGAGGATGCCATCGATATCGACATTGATGCTGTGGCTTCCTATATTGCCAAGCAAGCCAAGAAGGACAAGATGGGCGACTATGACCCAGAGGACCTGCGTTGGGTTGTCGACGGCGAGCTGGAGTACGGAGAGTCGCTAGAGGAAGAATAATGGAGATTACCATCAAGTCACTTGACGAGATCCAACAAGCAGCCGATGATTTCGTGGCTGCTATGGGCGACAATACCGTCTTCGCGCTCTATGGCCCCATGGGAGTGGGCAAAACCACTTTCACGAAGGCTGTCTGCGAGAGATTGGGGGTGAAGGACAACATCACCTCCCCCACTTTCGCTATCGTGAATGAATACCGTTCCACTACGGACGAACTCATCTATCACTTCGATTTCTATCGCATCAAGAAATTGGAGGAGGTTTATGATATGGGCTACGAGGATTACTTCTACAGCGGCGCCATCTGTTTCATCGAATGGCCTGAGCTGATCGAGGAGCTGCTTCCGCTGGATGCAGTCAAAGTAACCCTGTCAGAGAATTCCGATGGCACCAGGAGCGTAAGGTTCTAGTGCCATCGGCTTTTTATTTCCTATCGCTTTTTCCCTTGAAGCGTAATCAAGGGAATCATCATTTCTTCCATGCTTATGCCACCATGCTGGAACGTGTCCTTGAAGTACTGCACGTAATAGTTGTAGTTGTTGGGGTAAGCAAAGAAATTGTCATTCGTGGCGAAAATGTAGGTGGTGCTCAGGTTGGGACTGGGCAAGCCTGCACGATGAGGATCCTTTATCTCGAGTACCTCCTTCGGATTGTAAGTCAGATTCTTGCCCAACTTATAGCGCAGGTTGGTATTGGTGTTCCTGTCGCCCACCACCTTGATGGGATTGTTGCAACGGATGCTGCCATGATCCGTTGTCAGGATGATCTTGTAATCGCTCTGAGCGAGCACCTTGAACAGATCGGCTACAGCTGAATGGCGGAACCAGCTCAGGGTGATGCTCCTGTAGGCAGCCTCGTTGCTTGCCAACTCGCGTACCATGCGGCTCTCCGTGCGGGCATGTGAGAGCATGTCGATGAAGTTCAGGACCACTACGTTCAGATCGTATTTCAACAGGTTAGGCATCTGCTGGACGAACTTCTCGGCTGCGCCAGAGTCGTTTATCTTGTGATAGGTAAAGGTGTTCTTCCTGCGATAGCGTTCGAATTGCGTCTGTATGAGAGGAGCCTCGTTGAGATTCTTGCCCTCCTCAGAATCCTCGTCGACCCATAGGTCAGGAAACATCTTTGCGATGATGTTGGGCATCAGACCGCTGAAGATGGCATTCCTCGCATATTGTGTGGCAGTAGGCAAAATGCTGCAGTAAAGGTCCTCCTCGATGGTAAACAGGTCGGCTATCTCGTCATAGATCATGCGCCACTGGTCGTAACGGAAATTGTCGATCACCAGCAAAAACACTTTCTCTCCTTTATCCAGATGAGGGAACACGTTGTGCTTGAAGATGTCAGGACTCATCAGGGGGCGGTTGTCGTGATTCTCCATCCACTTCATGTAGTTCTTGCGGATGAATTTGGTGAACTCCGTATTGGCTTCCACGCGCTGCATGGCCAGCATCTCCTTCATCGAGCTGTCCGTTTCAGAGAGCTGCAGCTCCCAATAGGTCAATCTCTTGTAGACCTCTATCCATTGCTCCAGAGTCAACGAGTCATTGATCTGCATGCCTATTTGGCCAAAGGCCTGCTGGTAGGCACTCTGAGCCACTTCAGTCACGATCTCGCGCTGATGGATGTTCTTCTTCAGCGTCAGAAGGATTTGAGTGGGATTCACAGGCTTTATCAGATAGTCGGCTATCTTGCTGCCTATCGCCTGATCCATGATGTTCTCCTCCTCGCTCTTGGTCACCATCACGACAGGCGTACTGGGGCTCGCCTCTTTGATTCTGCTCAGCGTCTCCAAGCCGCTCAATCCAGGCATGTTCTCGTCCAGAAGAATAAGGTCGTAGGTCACTTCGCCACAACGCTCCACAGCATCGTAGCCATTCGTGACGGTATCCACTTCATAGCCTTTTTTCTCCAGATACAAGACGTGAGCCTTCAGCAACTCTATCTCGTCATCAATCCAAAGTAACTTGTACGTCGACATCATTTATCCTTATTATATAAACTTATCATCCTAGAAGCCGAAGGGGAAGTCATCGTCGTTGCCGCCGCCATCGTCGCCGTTCTTGCTCTTCTCGTTCTCGTCGACCTCATCAGGGTCCTTGAACTCCAAGTCGACAGGTTCGTCGATATCCATGTTGGGAACGGTCAGCGGAGCGAATTTCTCGTCGTAGAACTCCTTGTAGTCATCGAAGCTGAAATCAGTCCCCAAGTGTTCCAGGTTCTCTTCTGAGATCAGCAGCGAGCGGATTCCCTCCAGCAGTCTGTTCATCTCCTTGTCGCCATAGAGCTGTTGCGCATAGCTGTGAACCTCGTCATAGGAGACGAAACCCTTGACGATCATCATGCTGATGCCTTGATCCTCGTTCAACTCAATCTCGAAGTTTCTCACCATATAGTTGGTGAAGTTGTAGCGGGCCATCGCATAGAGCAGCTTGTCCTCATCCAGGCTGTTGGTTGGGTAAGCCAGGACGAAGGCGAAATTGCTGTATCGCTCGTCCTTCATCTCGACGGCAACTTCCGTGCTGTCGTTCGACTGGTTCTTGCGTCTCGACCAGATGCTGCTGGCGTCGTATCGGTCGTCCATCAGGATTCTGCCCTCTTCCAAGCCCTTCACGATAGCGCTGGCCAGAGCGGTCACTTCCTCCTTGGGATATTTCTGCACGACTTCCTTCAGGGTGACCATGAAGGTGTCGCGCTCTCCTGCATAGAGGTTTGCCATCGCACGTATGAACATCATCCTGGCACGATGGGTTCCTTCTGGGAAATTATCCTTGCTCCACTGGTAGTTGGCCTCCACCTGTGCATAGTCGTCAGCCTGATAAGCCGTGTAGGACGCGCTGTAGATACTGTCCTCCATGTGTTTGCCATAGCGGGCGATGATTTCGTAATTCGGATTGCCCACCAGGATGGCGTATCTGCTTTCCGGATAGGCGGAGAGGAGGCTGTCCTTGTATTCCTGAGCCTTCTCCTGATTGTCCAGGCGGCCATAGAGCAGGAACAGGTGGTAATAGATGTTGTCCAGGTTGTCATGCTCAGGGAAGTCGTTGAGCAAGCGCAGCATGGTCTGCTCAGCCAAGGGAAAGTTCTCCAGCTGTTCCTGCTCCACGATGCCTGCATTGTAGAGTCCGTCGCTCAGCAGCTTGTTGGACTGTTCCATCTGCTCTTCTGTGAACGGAATCTGCTTCATGTAGTACTCGCGATGATGCGGATCGTTGGCCAGCGAGTCCTTCTTGGCCTGATCTTCGTCGTCCACATCTTCGCCGTCCGCTGTTCCATACAGGGCATCATCGTCTCCACTCGCCAGTGAATCTGTGGGGGCATTCAGCGCAGCATCATCGCCTGTGACGGCAGCCAATCCTGCCTTGTTGCTTATTCTCCAGTTGTCCTCGTTCTTTCGCTGTCCCCAACGTTTCTGGAAGGCCTCCTTTCCGCTGCTTACCGCACTTGCGTTGTAGAAGTACCAGTCTCCCTTGGGGCCACCCAGATTGGAGGCGCTGGGCGTAGAAGTGTTGTTGCGGTTGTTCTGAGCATTTGCATTGGTGTTTGCTCCCATGTTGTTGCTCCTGTTCTGACCCGTGGCCATCCCTTTCCGCTGAGCAGCCTTCTCCTCCTCTTTCTCCTGCTTCTTCAGGGCTTCTATCACACGATCGATGGCTGCGTTCAGCTCCGTCTCGTCCAGTTGTGCCAGGACTTGCAGGCTGTCCTGCAACTTGATGGCGCTCAGGTGAGGTTCCAGCTCCTTCAGGATTTTGCTCCTTCGCTCCGTCTCGACGTATTCGTCGTGTTCCTTGTCCAGGATGCTTACGCAAGCCTGATACGTGCGGGCTGCGTCGATATACTTCTCCATGCCCCAATAGAGTTGGCTCAAGCGGAGCAGGAGGACGGCCTTGGGGATTCCGCTCTGCACAGCATCCTTCACGCCACGCTCCCACGCTCCAATGCAATGGGCGGTGTCCTGGGCGCTCAGGTAGATGTTTCCTATAGCGTAATAGACCTGGTCCAGATAGTTCTTGTTCTTATCGCTTTTCGCCATACGCTTCAGGCGTGCAATCATCTGCTTGTACTTGCTCTTCGACATCACCTCCGTCTGAAGGATGCGGGCATTGAAGGCCAGCTCATACGGCGGGTTGGAACGGATCACCTTGCTCCATGATTTGTAGGCCAGGTCGTTGTCCTCCGTCTCGCGATAGAGCTGCCCCAGCAGGAAGTTCATGCGGGCCTTGTCCCATTTCTTCCGTGTGTGCTTGATGGTGTTCTTCAGGTAAGGGATGGCTTCCTTGTACTGCTCCGTCTCTATCAGATAGGCAGCATAGGAATTGTCGCGCTCGCGCTCGCCTTGGATGGACATGCTGTCGCGATTCATCTTGCGGAACACATCCTCTGCGTCATAGGGCCACTCCAAAGCCACGTAGCAACGGGCCAGCCTGGCGCGCGCGATGCTGGTGATGTCTGGTTGCGTGCTGTAGAGGCGCAGGATGTAGTTGTAGGTGGAGGCAGCCTCGATGAACTCTCCCTTGCGGAACTGGGCATCTCCCATCAGCAGCCAGGCATGATAGAGATAGGGGTTGAACTCCTTCCGCTCGCGGAACTCCTTTTCCTTGGGCGAGGGCTTCTTGTTGCCCTTCAGCTGCGGACGCTTCTTGATGCTATGCACCTTGATGGCCTTCTCGCATTTCTCGATGGTGGTCTCGTAGCTTCCCTTCCCAAGATTCTGGGTGGAACGGATGGAGCTCACATACATGGGGAGCAGCTGGGTGTAGTCGTCCTTGTGCCCTTTGTTCTGCGCCTCCACGCCATCCTCGTAGGCCATCAGGCCGTTGTGCAGCGTGTTGAAACGGGCGGTCAGGGAATGATAGAATCGTGTTCCTGCCGTGTTCTTCTTGGTGGAGCAGCCTGCAAGCACGAAAACGAGCAACAGCCCCCAGAGGCCTATCACTCCTTTTCTTCTCCAATTGCGTAGCTTCTTGCTGTCCATACAAATCTATAACGTGCGCACGGGCAAAATATTGTATCCGACAACCTTATTTTCGTCAATTTTCTTGAATTGAGGCCACCAGCGGCTATGATTTCGAGGGTTCCGCCCTTCTTTCGCCCACAATCATGATGACCTCGTCCTTCACCTCGTCAGGCAGTTCCACCTGTCGCAGCTGCAGGCTTCTCACCCACCCTGCTACCTCATCGCTCCGCATGGTGTAGAGCACGTCGCGGAACTCCTCTGTCTCCTCCTCAGTATACTCGTCAGCCCCTCGCCCACGAAAACGGTCCAGCTCCTCGTCGTCGTAGTATTCTATCGCCTTGCTGATGGCAGCCAGCAGGCTTTCTTTCTCGCAGACCTCATGCTGGCCGCAGCATTCCATGTCGATGGGGTTCACCTCTGGCGGAAGGTCCTCCAGGCGGATCTCTCCTGCCTCCACCCGCTTCTGCACCTTGCGGGCCTGATACAGATGGGACAACCCTGTCAGGAGCCCCAAGACCGCGATGGCTATCAGTATGTAGACGAAGAACATCATGCCTGTGTCAGGATTTTTTCACACTGAAACCCATCCTCTCCAGGTCGTTCCAGAAACGGGGATAGGACTTGCTCACCACCTCAGGGTTGTTCACCTGGATACTTCCCACCTTCAGGCAGGCAGGCACCAGCGACATCGCCATACGGTGGTCCTCATACGTCTCGATGACAGGATGCTCTTCCGCCTCCGTCCGCTCGCCTTCCCACGAGAGGATTCTCCCCTCCGTCTCCTCTATCGGATAACCCAGCTTCCTCAGCTCTGTCCTGAGCGCCACGAGGCGGTCCGTCTCCTTTATCTTCAGGCTCTGCAGGCCAGAGAAACGGAACGGGATGCCCATCAGGGCGCAGGTCACCACAAGCGTCTGGGCCAAATCAGGCTGGTTCACGAAATCGTACTCGAGCCGTTCCACAGGCTTCCCTTTCTTGCTGATGCGGATGCCTTCCAGCCCATCCTCGTCCCGCCAGAACTCCGTCTCCACGCCCAAATGCCTGAAGATGTCGCGCACGGCACAATCTCCCTGCAGGCTCTCCTCGAAGAGGTTGGGGAGCACCACCTCAGCATCCTCCCTTGGGCTCAGCGCCACCATCTCGTACCAGTAGCTGCTGGCACTCCAGTCGTTCTCCACGCGATAGGGGACCCTGCGGTATCCGCCAGGAGAGACCGTCAGCTCGCACGCTGACTCCCACGCCACCTGGGCACCAAACCTGCGCATGATGCCCAGCGTCATCTCGATGTAGGGACGGCTCACGATGCTGCCCGTCAGTCTCAGCCGAAGTCCGTCCTTCAGGACAGGTCCCACCATCAGCAAGGCGCTGATGTACTGGCTGCTGACATCCCCTGGGAGAGCGAGCTCGTTTGTCGCGTTTTTTCCGTCGCGCATCCCCTTTATCCTCAAGGGAGGAAAACCCTCGTTCTCCACGTACTCCACCTCAGCGCCCAACCTCCTCAGCGCATCCACCAGGATGCCGATAGGACGATGCCTCATGCGCTCCGTACCCGTCAGGATATGCGTCCCGCGAGAGACACTCAGGTAGGCCGACAGGAAACGCATGGCAGTCCCAGCCGCCAGGATGTCTATCACCTCAGGATTCCTCGTCAGCGCATCCACCATCACGCGCGTGTCATCGCAATCCGACACATTGCCCAATCCGTCCATTCCAAACGCCTCCCCTTCGCGCGAGAGCGCATAGATAATCAAGGCACGGTTGCTGATACTCTTGCTGGCAGGCAAATCCACCCTTCCACGCAATTCCAAAGGAGGACAAACAGTTACTTGCATGACTCTAAAAACACCTTTTTCATCATTTTTGACCACAAAGTTACAAAAATATTTGGTGGGAACAAAAAAATAGCTTACCTTTGCACTCACAAAAGGCACGGGATGTAGCGCAGTTGGTAGCGCACACGTCTGGGGGGCGCGAGGTCGCAAGTTCGAGTCTTGTCATCCCGACCTAAGAGAAAAAGGCTGACTTACAACGGTAAGTTGGCCGTTTTTCTTTTAACTCGTCAACTTCTTTCGCGTTCACAATCCAAACACAAGACAAAAAGACAAGTTTCAGTCAGAAGATGCAAAAATCGCAAAAGACCAGAACTCCAAGAAAGAATCCCAACATTACCCAGTCGAGTGAATGGCGCTAGACTGAGATAACCGAAAAGGAATGGTCTGAAATGGACCATCTCTGCAAGGCGTGCTACGATTTCAGGGAAAGAATAGGCAACAGAAACAAATAATTTTTTAACTTTGCATCCATGAAAAAGAAAGATATACCACAACCCATCCTCGAAGAGATGGAGGACTTGGGACTGAACCATTGCGAACAGTTCACGAAAGACAACGTAACCTACTACTCCCTCGCCCTTATGGATGAGGACGGTTCCTTCGCTCCAATGGGACTACCAATCATTTACAAAATCGTAGAAGGTGCGCTCTACCAGTTAGACGATAAGGAATCAATAGAAATACTACAAGATGAAGAATGACTATGATAGGAGCAATAATCGGAGACATCATAGGCAGCACCTATGAGTTTCACAATACATTTGACTACGATTTTGAGCTATTCCCCAAAGGAAGCTCATTCACGGATGACACCATCTGCACAATCGCAATCGCGGACGCAATCCTGAAAGATGTTCCATACAAGGACAGCCTTTTGAAATGGTGCAGGAGATACCCCAATCCCAAGGGGGCTTACGGTGCCTCATTCTCACGATGGATTCATTCTGAGAAGCCACAACCCTATAACAGCTTCGGCAATGGTGCAGCCATGAGGGTTTCACCTATCGGATGGGCATTTGACAAATCGGCTGATGTTCTCATTGAAGCGATGAGTTCTGCCCAATGCAGTCATTCCCACGATGAAGGAATTAAAGGAGCAATGGTAACCGCCCTCGCTATACGGTATCTATTGAATCAGCTATGGGAAGACCCCAAGAAAGAAATCAAGAATATGTGCATCGAGCTATACGGAGAAAACTACGTTGCCACCCTTCCTCAACGAGGAGAATGGAATGAGACTTGCCAAGGCTGCGTTCCTTTGGCCCTTCACCTCTTTTCCCTCTCTCATAGCTTCGAGGACGCTATCAGGATTGCGATATCATACGGGGGCGACAGTGATACTCTGGGCGCAATCGTAGGCTCTCTGGCAGGAGCATACTATCAGATACCAAAAGAAATCGAAGAAAAAGCTCTGAGCTATCTACCACAAGATATGCTTGATGTAGTGACACAATTCAATGAGGAATATGTAAACATACTTTGATATGACACGAGAAGAATTGATTAAACTATGCAAGTATTACAAAGGAGAAAACATTAAAG
>JAEEGG010003279.1_pt1 | contig 40439 bp, 40 predicted proteins | sample 9134161 | NCBI WGS metagenome assembly JAEEGG01 (sample SAMN16246543, study PRJNA631951) | gut metagenome | biome: gut microbiome; feature: rumen; material: CR-attached | host: Bos | place: Iran: Karaj | collected 2018-10 | reverse complement strand
CTCATAGGTTGTCACCCAGTAGCGTTTCTTCGAGTCCAGATACAGCCTCTCCACGGTACCCTTGATGCCCACCGAGTTAAGCCATCGCGAGGGCTTGCGGTCCACTTTCTCTGTCACGGGGTCATACATCGTGTAGTTCATGCCCTGGTTCAGCCAGAGTCGACCGCCGTGAGCCTCCTGTATCTCGTCTACGCCATTGTTGCGCAGCGAGGTCGTATCCTTGTCATACGAGAAGTATGTCCTCACGCGATAGCCATCGTAGCGGTTCAGACCATAGCCTGTTCCCATCCACACATAGCCGCGTGAGTCGCGGTAGATACAGCTTACCGTTGAGTTTGACAGACCTCCGCTCGTATCGAGTCGGCGGAATTTCAGGTCGGGAATCACCGCTGCCACAGCGGCACTCGCCATTAGTGCCCACACGGCACCTGTTAGTAGTAATAGTTTGCCTTTCATATTTTTACTTTTTCACCTTGGCGCTGGTATCTCTGATTACCAGCTTCTGCGGAACGATTTTCTTATATATCTTCGTGTCGCCATTGATACTCTTCAACAGCAGCTTGCAAGCCTCGCGCCCCATCTCACGGCTCTGGTCCTCGATGGCACTCATGCGTGGCGTTACGTAGCTGGCGTGCACATCGTCGGTAAATCCTATCAGCGCCACCTCGTCGGGTATGCTCAGCCCCTTGTCCTTGATGGCCGAGAAGGCCGCGAAGGTAATGATATCGTTAAAGGCCAGTATGGCGTCGGGCTTCTGCTCGTCCAGCAACTTCAGCGTCGCCTCGTAGGCCCAGTCGTAGTCAATCTTCTCGCACACCACGAGTTCTCTTTCTATGGGAATCTTGTTCTCGCGCAAGGCCTCCAGGTAACCGTGCTTCCTGCGGCGCACCATGTCCAAGTGGTTTGGACCGCCTATAAAGGCTATCCTCCTGCTACCCGTGTCTATCAGGTGCTGCGTAGCCTCCTGAGCCGCCACGTCGCCATTAGCCATCACACTCGAGAACTTCTCCTGCAGACAGGTACGTCCGAAGAACACCAGGGGTATGCCCATGTCGGCTAACTCCTCGAAATGCTTGTAGTCCGTGGTGCTCTGTGCCAGACAGGCCACAATGCCCTCCACATGCAGATTGATGAAGTTATCGATGGCCCTCACCTCTACTTCGCTGTCCTCGTGCGTGTTAGCCGATATCACCGAGTATCCCTCGCGTCGCGCCTCGTCCTCTATACCGTCGAGCACGGCGGCATAATAGTGGGTCACCAGGTTGGGCACCACTACACCGATCACTCTCGGTGCCTCTTTCCTCAGACTCTGCGCAAAGGGGTTAGGGCGATAGTTCAGCGCCTTGGCCAGCGCTTTCACCTTCTGCTGCATCTCAGCGCCAATCTCGGGCGAGCTGCGCAGAGCCCTACTTACGGTTGCTATACTCACCCCCAGTTCCTTGGCGAGGTCCTTCAGCGATGTACGATGCTTGTTATTAGCCATAATTATACTTTCAAATTGTTAGTTCGGCAACGCATTTTTTGTTATGCTCTGCAAAGTTAAGAAAATAATCCTTAAATTGCAAACGTTTACGTTTATTTTTTCACCTCTAACTATTGTGTGCGTACAAAATTCTTCGTAACTTTGCACCGTGAATCAAAAATCACACCTCATTTTGAATAGTATATATGAGTAATGAATAGTTGATAATAAGTTAGTTAGAAAACGAAGGGGCAAGGTTGTCGTGATGACACCCTTGCTTTTTTTATTTATGTCCTGACTGAGGTCGTCCTGACTGGATTCTGCCTACGTTTGTAGGAAACTTATTTGGCGTCGATTGTCCTTCGGACGGACTGCGAAATGAATCCAATATCGCCCCTGCTTGCTACGTTCGTGTCGAAGGTCAGCATGTGCAGCTGCATCTGCTCGCCATCCACCACCTCCACAGCGTTCACCATATCCTGAATGAACTGGGCGTTCGAGGTTCGTGCCGGATGCACCCTGAAGAGTGCCTTGGGCTTGGCCGGCTTCTCCTTGTTGGCGCCCTTAGTCTTCATCTCCTCCTTATAGCGGTTGATGGCTGCGATACCAGCCTTGTCGGCTGCCACCATGGGCGCTGCCAATAGCTTGAAGAGTCGCGTGGCAAAGCTCTTTCCACTGGCAGGATCGCCGATGATGAGGGTGGAGTTATTCAGCCTTCGCAGCTCCTCAGGACGATGATAGAATCGGTAGGTGCAGCGCGTCATGAGTGTCATCATCAGTCCGCCCGCCACGAACAGGGCCGCAGGATACTGGTTCTTCTTCAGTCCCTTGCAGATGTCCTTCAGGATGGGATAGTCATCGGCCAGCACCTCGATCTGCTCGCCCCACTCCCAGAGCCAGCGCTCGATGTCATCATCGCTCACCGCCGCCGTTTGCGCTTGCGTGATGCTCTGATACGTCTTGCCTGTCGCCTTCTGGATCGCTTCCTGCATCGGCTTACTTGGCGCTTGACTGAGATACTTTTTCTCTCGGTCAGCCATACGCTCAGCAGCACTGAGCACTGTCTGCGCCACGTTCTCGTTCCTCTCCTGGATAATCTCCTTGACCCAAGGCTGGGCTTCGAGCACATGCTGAACTCTGTTCTTGTCGCCGTCGAAGAGTATAAGCAGGTCAGAGGCCAGCTTGAGACTTTCGTTATGGCGGTTACTGTCGGCTGCGCAGGGCAGCTTGTCGGCGAAACGCTGATCAATAATACACTGTATATCATACTCTCTCCACTTTATAGGTTCCTGACAATCGTCTGAGCCAGCAGTCTCAGAACGCGATTCAACACTCTCACTGGCCACAACATCATTCTTAGTAGCAGCACTGTGGCCAGAGCGATACTCAGCAGTGAACTTCTCACTATATTCCTTGTTCTCATACGTAAACAGTTCGTTGTTAATATACAAAATGTCCGATTCTTTGCAGATGAAGCTCATGCGACTGGCGTCCTTGCAACTCTCGTCGACCTCCACGCCCAATAGCTTCGCCATCGCGTGCTGATTGTCAATAAGATTACCCCATTCCATGCGAGCCTTGAACACGATCTTCAGTCCCTTGCCTGATGGGGTGATGTAGACCAAATGGATTCCAAGTTCCCCCATCTTGTCAGGCCCCCAGCCTTCGAACACCTTTCGAGGCTCGTCCACATGATCGATATCCATCACTACCAGTCCTGTCAGTCGTGTGGCCGATTGCTTGCGCCAAGCACCCGTCTTTCCACTCTTCGAGGTTGTCTCGTCGAACGTAGCCTGGAAGATGAACGCAGGCAACTTGCGCTTCAGCGAGGCATCGCCCGTTTCACGATACTTATCTATGGCTTCGTTCCACTTCGCGGCCCTGACAAGCGCATAAAACTGCGCTTCGTCAACTGGCAACGTGGGATTCACAAAATTCTTCTGATAACTAAACATATATCCTCCTTTCTCTCATTACATAAACTCTATCAGCTCTCGGTCTATCAGGGCGTTCTTCGCATCGCGTGTATGCTCTTCGAGCAGTCCCATCACTTGTGCCGTTCCCACATCCTTGGGGAAACTGCCGAACACCTTCAAGCGCCCTATCGATTCCTTCACCCAGCCCCAGGGGAGCTTCTTTACCAACTTATCCTTCTCGCGATGTCGAGGCTGGCGGTTATATGCCATAAACATTACCTTACCTGTCCACTCGTCACGACGCAGACGTCCTTCTACGCACTTTCCACTTACGAGGCGTACGAGTACCTCTTCCGAAATTTCTATAAACTTTCGCATAAATCTTGTTGAATTGTGAGTGAAGGTCATGTCGGAATTTGGCCATTTTCACTACGTAGACTTCCTCCACTCGCTTCAACTCGATTAATACATAATTAATGACTTACTGACCCACGGTCGATGTGGCTTTTTTCTTTCCATACCTGCGCATCATGTACTTCATGTGTCCAGCAAACATCAGTTCAGGCATGTCCTCCTTCAGTATCTTGCAAGCCGTTTTGAAGTGTTGTGTCGCCACGGCGCTTTTAAACTCCATCTTCTTGCCAGTCATCACATAAACTACCAATGCGTAGGCCATTGCAGCACGATCGAGAGGATGGTAGAAGTCGAGAATGTTCTCAATTCGCTTACGACTCTCTTGTGTCATCCATAGCTCCAGCAGCTTCACCATCATCTTCGAGGCCAGCGTCTGCTCCCAACTACCTATCGACTCATCGCCATCGGTTTTCTCAATCCAGGGTGCCAAATACTGTAGTAGCTGACTAACCTCTGACTCTTTCTCGTTCTCTACTGCGGTTACTTCCTGTTGTGCGTCTGTCAGCTGAGCCGACTCCATCACTTCTTTCTGAATCTTTGTCATATACATAAATAATTTAATTACTAATATGCTTAAGAAATCTGTGTGATTCCTAATCGCACTGCAAAGATTCTGAATAACTATTGGTATAAAAAAAGTTATCCAGAAAAACTTTGTTTAGCTAAATAGCTGAAAATCAAAGCTTTCCTGAATAACTCAGAATAACTCGAAAGTTATTCACGGTAATTCAAGCCGTGAACTTCTTTAAAAGCCCCTCAAAAGTGCCCAAAATCACGTTTTGTTCACTGGTTTTCTTCTTATCGCCAAGCTTGGCGTTCACAGTTTGTAGATTGTCATAATAGCCATCAAATGCAAACAATATGTCCACCATCTGTAGATTTACATCGTTGATAACATGCATTCTTATCACGTTACCTATCCAGAAACATACCTTCGTTACCTGCACACATTGCAGCGTACCGCCAAGAAATGCCTTCAGTTTCTCGCCATGAAGTCTTACCATCTCATCCATAGCCTTGCAGAAAGCATCAGCGTCCACCTTATATATATACGCGCATGCGTTTCCCCTTGCAAAGCTCTCTATGCGTTGCCCATTCTTAGTAGCCGCTTTCCGCATAATAGCTTTCACCCTGTCGGCAAAAGTGTCTTGAACTTCTGGAGTGGAGGTGGGGCTTATATTCTCCCTGCTCACTGAAGCCGAGTTGCCTTTAATCTCTTCTATGATTTCAGCATCCTCGGCATCATCCTTTAAGAAACTCCTTAGGATGTCGCTGAGTGCTTTCTCCGATACCTGGCCAATGTTGATTTCCTTGTGGTTGTCGTTGTGGATGGCCCCTGGCTCATAATGATATTTCTCGTTGCTCATGCGATTCTATTTTCTTCAGTTCTTCTTTATGTTCTAAGTACAGGTGTGTACTCTTGTCCTCGTGTACAGAGCCTGTTTGATATATATTGGTGCTCTGATAAGTAGGTTTGTCGTTCTCTTTAACCACCTTTTTCATCCTTTTCAATTCTTTCTCTATACGTTCATCATCAGAAAAGGTGAGGAGCAGATCGGCTATAACCTGTTCGGCCGTATTTCTTGAAAGTTGGAGTAGATTATACTCTAAAGCCTCGAAGCTCACAGATGCTCTCGTAACAGCTTCAAAGCTTTCTACTAGTGCGGCATATTTTATATTGAACTCAAATACACTTGTGGATAGATTTTCTACCTTCTCCTTTAAACTCGCAATCGTTGGTGCAGGGCGATTATCAGCCATCGCCTGTCTGAAGTGTTTGGGGAATATAATGCTATAGATCTCGTCTAGGTTTGTTTTTCTTTTTTCCAGTGCCTCTACTTGCTGCATCTTCTTAATAGCATTCTCCAGTTTGTAGCGTTTCTCACTCGGGTTGTATATACAAATCTTATCAACATTCCCCTCTATCAGAGGCAAATACAGATGGAGGTATGGCACTCTGGCAGTATTGTCTAACTGATGTACTAAACCAGTAAAATTCTTTAGCTCCGTTCCCATCAGTCGGCCGATGGTTAAGGCATACATCCATACAAAATGATACCAATTGCGCTTAAATGTTCTTAGCAGTTCTAATAACTTGTCATTATCTGTGGTGCTATCGGCAATCATGAGTACGCCAATCAGGAAACAGAAACATTCAACACGCTGTTTGTTGAACTGCAGACCTGTGTTCTGGATTTCCTTATAAGCCATTCTCCATAGTTCATTCTTGGCTTCATTCCAATCCATATTCTCTATACACCAAGGTAGTTCGGCCATGATGTTCCTGCAGTATTCCATTCTTTTCCAGCCAAGGACTACTTCATTAGGAAAGGCACTATTAACAAACTTCAGGATGGCATCAAGCCCCTTTCTCTCGCCTCCACTGCCATATTCGTAATTAAAGTAAGCCCTCAACCCCCAAGAAGTTTCCTCTTCATTGGCCTCGAAAAGCTCTATACGATGATCAATATAGTCATTATACCAGGGATCTTCATAGCTCTCCCAGTTAGAGGCGATCAAGAACATATTACCATCGCCAATAACCATCACTCCAGTATCTTGACGATGAAAGTCTGTTTTGCGGTATGCTACCACATCACCTTTTTGAAGCAATTCGAAGTGTACTATTGGCCTGAATCTTACATCAGGTAGTGGTAAATTGTATTTTATCTCCATAAACAATCTTTTTCAAAACGGGCACAAAGGTACAAAAAATCCGGCAAATTAAGGCATATCATGATAAGATATAGTGTTAATGATTGTAAAGGTGTAAACAGGTAGTACACATTGTTCCTTTGACGCCGCTACGCAGCTACACAGCGTCACTGTGTCATAAGGTCGCTTTGAGGTTGCAGTAGGGTTCTATAAATCTACTATATTATTATATATATTATAATATATATAATAATATAGTAGATATGTAAAGAGTTTTTAATCTGCCGATTTGAGCAAATGGCGCTGTGACGCTGCGTTGCAGTGTTGCTCCGTTAGGGGTAGCTCAGAGGCAAAGTTGCTCGATTGAAGGAAGAACGGCTCTCGCTTGATGATTGAACTATTTTTCGAGCCTCGTTGAACTATTCTCGTCGCCAGCGAGCAATATCGGCCGATATTGCGCTAAAAGAGGATAAAAAGGGTGGATTAAGCACAGAAAGTAGATATGAGTTAGACGACGGCATTTGTGTAAAGAATCGTTACTTACACTCCAAATGTTAAAATCGAAAATAATTGGGGGAAACTATTGTTTTGCATCGATTTATTTAGTACCTTTGCAGAGCATTAAGGGAAATGCTCTGCGAGTGTGGGCTTCGGCTCGGCAATTCGAATTTAATTCGATTGCGCTCGCCTTGCACCACCCTTGCATTGTCAAGCGGGAAGTGGCTGCCCGATGTAGTCAGTCACATTAAGTCTAATACAATGAAATAACACACAAGAGTATGGCGAAGATTCTGTATGAAGTAAAGAAGAACGGCAACAAGTACAATGCCGCCTACGGCAAGTGGTATGCCCAGGTGAAGGCGCTCGAGACGCTGAACACCCGTAAGCTGGCCAACCACATCAGCGAGCACGGCTCCATCTACACCCCCGACGTGGTGTATGGTGTGCTGGAGAAGTTCCGTAGCTGCCTCGTAGAGATGCTGCTCAACTCGAAGAAGGTGAAGATCGACGGCCTTGGCACGTTCTACACCACCATTGAGAACGCTCGTGGTGGTTGTGACAAGAAGGAGGAGTTCAATGTGAACAAGTACCTCAAGGCCCTCCACATCCGATTCCTCCCAGAGCAGGAGCAGGAGCAGAACCTCTCAAGCCGAGAGTTCATCAAGCAGGCAGAGTTCATCAACGTTGAGAGTCTGGCAAAGACTGAGGAGACAACTCCTGCCAACGGCGGTGGCACTGGAACCGGAGATTAAAGACTGCAAGCGAGCAGTCGCATGAGAGAGTAGCCTGTGAGGGCGAAATCCAAGAGAGACTAGTTAACGGTGGGGGCTGAGACGACCCTCGGCTCCCACCAAGTTATTAACCAATTAAACCATGAGAAACATGACCAAGAAGGAAACATTTAAGTGGGCGTTGCAGATTATCGCATCCATCGCCACTGCTATCCTTACCGCCCTCGGCACCACGTCGTGCATAGGGATTTAAACAAAGTCCTCGGATCAACCATCCGAGGGCATTTTTATGGTTGAAAGTAAGATTTTCCTTAAATTATTTGGAACTTATCGATATTCTTTTTATCTTTGCACCGTCAGAAGTTCACTTTTGACTATCCGGTAATTCCGAGGGGAGCAAGCCTTTATCGACACTACTCCATTTTTAAAGCCACCTTAGGGTGGTTTTTTTATTTCTCATATTTCTTTTTCAATACTCGATAGAAAGAGGGGTGGAAAGCGATAAACCTATCGATAGAAATTGTTTTCTTGCCCTTAAATATCAACACTTCCAATGCTTCAGGACTTTCTTCAAAGTAGCTTTTGATGTCTGAAGCCAACAAGCGAGTATTGTAATCATTTGCCATATTGAGCAACACACGATTCGTCTGCCCAATACCAAAGTGCAAAGGTACAACTTTTTTTTCAATCTCGCATGCGAAAATAAATAATTGCCCCACGTAATTGTTAAATAATCCTTTCAAAGAGAAGAAATTCACGATATAATTTGGTTTATAACATAAACTTATTTACCTTTGCAGCGCAATCCGGATGAATTGTGCCTAGTCCGACCTTTCTGCAGGAGGAAGGACGCGGCACGAAAGAGAGTTTAAAACAACATTCTTTAATCATCAAAACGTGAACAACAATGGAAGAAAACATGGAAATGACTGCCGAGCGCAGTCTGGAGATTATCACCAAGCAGATAACCCAAAGCCGTAAGACAGTATCGAAAGAGGCTGGCTTTTCGCTTTTTGTATCAGGTGCTTGTATCATTGGCATAGCCATACTTATTAGCATATGTGCCTCAATCACAAATAATGAGTATTTTTATCTACTATACGCATTGACACCTATTTTAATAATAGGCATAGATCGTTATGCGAAAAGGAATCAGCCAAAGGTTCCCGTTAGTTTTGTAGGAACTATGGTGGATAAGACATGGCAGACATTCGGAATCTTTGCACTTTCTTTTTGCGTGCTTTCTATTCTCTTCAACAAGCTGATGCTCATGAGTGCAGAAACTGTTAATAACATGGATGTCTTTCATTATAGCAAAATTCACATTTTCCGCATCATCCTTTTGTTAATGGGCATGGCCATAACTATTAATGGCTATATACTGAAAAGCCGTTGGTTAGTGTGGTGTGGTATCATCGGCGGCATTGTAGGTTTCTTTTGGCAGGCTATTGGGGTGACAGATTTATTTCTTACTCGTAGCAACTTACCATTGAATTATCGCTTAGCCATCCACTATGTCATAGGTCCTAACCTCATCGTAGTCTTTTTCGCATTCATCGGCTTGATGCTCCCAGGTTGGATGCTAAAACGTCAGAAGTAGCCTATGCCATTCCTACCATTAGATCCACTGCTGCACGCTGAGCTGCGACTGGCTGTTATGTCCCTGCTCATCAGCGTTGACGAAGCCGAGTTCCCATACATCAAGGAGCAGACGGGGGCAACGGCTGGCAATCTGAGTGTTCAGATCGACAAGCTCTCAGCAGCAGGCTATATCGAAGTGGAGAAGACCTTCAAAGGCAAGCGTCCATGCACCATCTGCCGAATTACTACCAAAGGAAGGCAAGCTTTCGAGGCCTACGTCAAGGCCTTGAAAAGTTACCTAAAAGTATGAATCTGAGATAATAATATTCATTATTATTGGTTGAGGCTGGGCAATATTATAAGAATGATTAGATCTTTTTTCATAATGGGGGTTAGGAAATAGCCCCCTTTATTCGTTATATAGGAAAAGAAGTAAGAAAAGTATGCCAGATCAAACAGAAACAGAACGATTGTTTCGCGTGTATCACGAACAGATGATAGCACTGGCTATTGCACTGTTGCATGATGAGGAAGAAGCCCGTGATACGGTGAGCGACGTGATGGAACGGCTTGTCAATGGCACTCTGCATCTGCCTTTGGAGCGCACGGAGGCTTATCTGATGACGGCTGTCCGCAATCAATGTCTCGACCGTGTACGCCGACTGTCGCTTAGGGAAAAGATTCGCAGACATCTGACATTGGCCGAACCCAGCGTGACGCCCGTGGAGACGGAACAGCAGCAGGTCGCTGAGATGATGACCTACGCGGAGGAACAACTCACACCTCAGACCTGGCGCACCTTCCAGTTGCGTTATGACGATGGGCTTTCGTATCACGAGATTGCTACGCAGATGGAAATCAGCGAGACTGCCGTCTACAAGCATCTGGCAAAGGCTTTACGTAAACTTAGAGAACACTTTAATCCTACGATAAGATGAAAGAAGACAAGATTGAACAAATGCTTCGTGCCATGGAGCACCCAGAAGAATTCACAGACGAAGAACTGGAAAAACTCTTCCAGGATCAGGAAGTGCGCGACTGCTATGAAGCTGCCATAAAGGCAGAACAAGCTTTTGCTACACGCCACCAACAACCAAAGCAGCGAACAAAGGCAGTCACTATGTCATCTCGCCTATGGTTCAGAGTAGCTGCCGCCTTCATCGGACTGGTGATGCTCTCTGGCATTGTCTATGCTTTAATAATAGGTACAAGCGCGAAGACATCGCCTAAGGAACAGGTTATGAATCAGCCGACAAAGCCTTTGACGGAGCAGGTGACATCATTGCCTGCCGACACCACGCTGACTTTCGAGAATACCGAACTCGACAGTATAGTCAATCGTATTGCTGACCACTACCACGTCGGTGTGGACTTCCGCAATGAAACAGCCAGTCATTTGCGACTCTATACCAAATGGTCGCCAAGTGAACCGTTGGAGCAGGTGGTAGAGCGGCTGAACGCGTTTGAGAAAGTGGACATCAAAATAGAGAATCATACATTAACTATCGAATAAAGACCATGAGACACACTATATTATTATTGATTGTGGCTGGACTGATGGCAACAGGCAGCCTGAAAGCCCAGCACCATTTCAAGGCCACGTCACTCTCTGAGGCCCTGATCGCCCTAGACCATAGTACGGAACGTTACGACATCTCATTCGTTTATGACGAGTTAGAGGACTTCACCGTAACTACCGACATCCGCAAGAGTAGTTCCGTACCTGATGCCGTACGTCAGGTATGTGGATTCTATCCTGTAAAGGTGTCGGTGAAGGGTCGTAACATTTTCGTGGAGTGTATCCAGAAAGACCGTACAAAATTGACGGGGCGATTGGTGGATGCTCACAATCAGCCCATTGCCTACGCCAACATCCTGTTGTATCATCCTTCTGATTCTACTGTCATCGGTGGAGGCGTTAGCAATGAGGCAGGCGACTTTGTGATTCCTTGTAGTGCCCATGAAGCCAGGGTAAAGGTAAGTTGCATAGGCTATAAGACGCTGGAGCGCGCTCTACCTATCGGCAATGTGGGTACATTGAGGCTGCAGACGGCAAATATCTATTTGGGACCTGTATCCGTGAGCGGTCATGTGCCTGTCATCCACAGCGAGGCCGATCGTCTGTCGTATATTGTGAGCCGTGATGCCTTTGCCCGTGAGCTGACGGCGATGGAACTGCTGAACCGTGTACCGATGGTGAGTGTGACTGGAGGTAATGCCTCCATCTTAGGCAAGGGCCCTGCCCACTTTATGCTCAACGGCAGAATGGTGGAGCACGATGGTGAGACCATCCGCCAGAAGCTGTGGTCGATGAGAGCTGAGGACATTGAGCGTATCGAAGTGATTTCTGTGCCTTCAGGCGAGTATCAGACCGAGGCTGGCGGTTATATCAACATCGTACTCAATACGGCGCAGTCACAAGGTTGGCGGGCCGATCTTAGCGGACAGGGTATAATGAACGATGGCTTTACCCGTGAACACAGTAGTTCTGGGTATAGTGAGCGCCTCAATGCCTCACTCAGCTATGGTTCACAAAAGCTCGATTTCTCCCTCGATCTTCAGCAGAGTTGGGTGGCCAGTGCGAAGGAAATGACGACAGACTATACCCATATCAGACAGGGTGACATGATATATGTCAGGTTCGACAATTTGCGTACAGACAGACATGACAGCAATGTGGGTATGAATGCCATGCTACGCTTTCGCCCCTCAGAGCGGCTGGAGTTGGGAGCCATGCTTTCTTCTCAGAGCCAGCGACTTACGATGGAAAGTGAGAACGAACTGCGTTATCATGAAAATAAGACAATGAGTTCCTTTTACGATTTATCGTCAAGTGGACTTTATCCTAATGATCCTGCCAAGACTGTGAGCTTGATGGCATATACAGATTGGAAACTCGATCAGAAAGGCAAAAAATTGAATTTCAGTTACAATTATTTTCAGCGGAAAAATGAAGATAAGACAAATGGATGGTCGAGTATGTATTCACAATATTTTTTTCCACAATACACAGCTCTCTTTACCACCGCCAATGTCAAATACAAAATACACGACGTCAAGTTGAACCTGACAATGCCGTTTAAGTTCGTCTGTATAGATGCTGGGCTGGCTTATACCGATATTAGCAATCCTTCGTATATCACTAACGGAGGTAATGATGATTATGCATTGGTGCTGAACACCACCGACTATGATTATTGTGAGCGTACAGCAGCAGCATATTTGACTCTTCAACGCGATTTCTTTGGCAAGCGTCTTTCAGCCAAGGCAGGCCTTCGTTTGGAACGTACGTGGCTCGAAGGTGAAACCAATACCCCAGGCGTCTATACACCCGACGACATCATCAGGTATGAGGAGAACAACCGCACCTACAATGAACTCCTGCCTACACTCCATCTTGCATGGCGACTTGGTCGTCATCACCAGCTGAGTCTGGCATACGGTGTGGGCATCAACCGTCCGAATCTGCACGACATGAATCCACTCCAATTCTTTTTCCATAAGAGCTACTACATGCAAGGTAATCCGGCTCTTTTTCATGGAAAGACGAAGAGTTTGGAGTTAAGTTATACCAATGGGCGTGGACTGAATGCCACCGCCTATTATCACAAGGCCCAAAATCAGGTAGAGTGGATCACGGAGTTTTATAATATTTATAATAATACCTCAAAAGAAAATGCTCAGCCTTACCAGATGACCTATCCCATCAACTGTGTGAACTACGAGAAGTCAGGTCTTATTCTTCGTTATCAGCATCAGTTCTCGCATCAGTTCTCTGCGATGGCTGAGGGAGAGGTTTACTATTACGATGCCGATGCCGCCTATATGACTGACAGCCGTATTGTCAATGGCACGAAGCATATGGCTGTTCCCACAGAAGTGAAACTTCCTAGTGAAATTGATACTCGATACAATACGATTGTCAGTCAGCGTTGCAGCGGTTGGGGAGGACGACTTGCCATGAGTACGGACTTATTCCTAAACCGAAAGCACACCTGGATGGTGAGCGGCCGCTATGACCATTGGTTTAAAGACTATCAAGGCATAACGTGCTATGACGGCTATGGTTACTTTAGTTTCGCTGTGCGGTGCTCTTTATTGCGTGATCGCCTGAAACTCTCGCTAACGGCTATCGATCCATTCTCGCAATATATTGTGGAGGGTTCTAGGTCGTATACTTCCGCAGGAGGCATTTATCCCTCAGGTACCCAACTCTTTGATGAGCACTTTCACTCAAGCCAACATCTCACCAACGTAAGCCTCACGGCTACTTACTCCTTGTTTAATCATACAAAAATACATTATACTAAATGACAATGATTGTAAAACTTTCTTAAATTTGCACCCAATATATGCAAGGATTTAGTATATTTGCAGTTATAATAATAGAAAACCTATTAAATAGAAGAATATGAAACAAGCAATCAAAACATTAGGTCTTTTCCTCTCAGCCCTCTTCTTGTTGACAGCTTGTAGTAGTGATGATGCATTAGGAGAGTTTAATGAGAATGGTGAATTTGTGATTAAGGATAAGCAACAAGTATCCTTGGCTGAATTCAACAGTATCACCAATGGCTATGGTTGGTATGAAGCCGAGACGCATGAGATTCTCGATAATGGACAATACAAAAAGAATGACTATTGGAAAGGTATGGCTGGAGGAGCGCCTTCAAAATACGAGTTCAAGGATGGTATAGCCACCTTGTTTCTTTATATGGACGCATTTCCTGCTGATACTTATAGCAAGTATTCTCTACGCTATGAAGAAAACACAGGCAAAGTATTCTTCGATAATCAGGAGCAGTTTACTGTTTTGTCTATGAGCAGCAATGAGATCTGGGTAATCAAGAAAGGTGGGCAAAGAGGTGATGGAAACGGCAATATGAAACAGATATACCTCTATGCCAAGCTACAGAAGATGACGGATGAGGAGCTGCAGAGTGCCAGGAATGATTTCTGGCTTAATACTGCTGATTTGAATAGAGATATTACACGCAAAGATATATGCCACAAGTGGGTACTGACGCATGTTAATGGCAATATGGTTAATAACAACATGAAAAGTTCCTATGATTTCAGGAGCAATGACTTTTACTATATTACCTTCTACGCTGGAAGGCAAGAGCAGTACGATTCACTTCAAGGGAACTTATGTTTATGATCCAGAGCAGCCCATTCCTTATGGCGGAGGAGGTCTTGAAGTTCCAATCCAGTTAATTCCCGATGAAACTGAGGGCGAATGGCCTTTGATGTTTCAGGATTTGCCCAAGATGAAATTCGCCTCATTCTGGTATGCCTCCTACCTGATGATTTCCACCGATAATAGTCATTGTTATCAGTTTATCCGTGGAATAGAAGAATAAGGAAATATCAATTAAATCCATTTTTATCCCTCCGCATTCTAGAACGTGGGAGAGGGGGTAGTAATAGATTAGAAAATATATATAATTATTGGAAGATGAAAAAGGAAATAGTAAAAATCTTAATAAGAATAATAATTCTATTACTATTATGCAAAGCTCTCTTCTATATGACCATAACGTGCTTTTGGGGGTTGATGCCAAATGATGTATTTAAGGATGTCATAGAGAGCATATCTGAAATTATTTTGATAATCACCTGTTTTTATTTGCTTTTTAGAAATGCATTTGCAATTTTCGGAAGAAAGAGAAAGAATATTAATTACAACTATCTCTTATTATCATTTGTATCAGTAGCCGTTCTTTTTTCGGTATTAGTTCAATTATATAATCTCATCGTGACAGTTATTCCATATTCTATAGCGTATCATCATTATGTAGATATTTTAATACCGCATATATTAATTTTAGTGTTTGGTTCATACTTTGTCTGGGTTCTTCTTGCCAATATTATCAATCATAAATAAACAGTTTGTGGAGAATATTATGAATCGATTATGTATCCAATGGAGAAAACATCAATTATCAGATTATTTTAATAATTAGCAGGGCAGATTACGAAAAAAACAAGTGCCATCCTGCAATAGGGTGGCACTTTTATTATTATTGTAGTAGGATTTACTGGCACTTGACGCAGCGGTAGGAGGGGTCGACGGACATGGGATCTGGATCGTCGCGATCGAGGCGGAAAATCTCGTTGCCATCGCGATTGAACTCGCTGACAAGGCGGGTGCAGTTGCCCGGATCAGTGCTCCAGCCCCATCCCATGACGAAGCCCTGATCGCCAAAATAGTCGAGGGCACCACAGGCCTGGGTGAAGTAATGTGGGAAGCTGTTACTTAGCAGATTCTTGCCGTCAAAAATCTGAGGTGCAGTAGAATCGAAATTCACCATCTCGAGACGGACCGCTGTGGTGTTTTGAAGGTTGTTACCATTATTAAAGAGGGTGATATAGGGCTTGCCACCGATCTCATGATAGCGAACGTAATGCTGGCCGGAGTAACCCCAAGGGAGTTGACTGAAGACTTCGCCATTTTGGATCCATTTGATGGCGCCATAATTATGGTCGATGACGGCAATGGAGCTCATGGCACGGAAGGAGACGAGCCAGTCGCCATTTGGCAATACATCGATGGAGTTGAAGTGGACATAGTCGTCGCTGGTGTCGAACTCAGGGCTGCCCATCGTCTTCAATTCAGGATGCCTGCTACTCCACCAGTCGAACACCACCTTGCCGTTATCCACCTCCTGCAGATAGGCCACAGCACGACTGGTGCCATCCAAGAGATCGCGCTTGACGTAAGAAGCGGAGGCTATCCAGTGGGTGGGCGAGAAGAAGTAGAAGTCGTGGCCATCGAGGGGCGAGTCATCGGGCAGATAGCCATCGAGACTGGCGAGGGCATGGATGGTGTCGATGGGATTGTAATGATCGTCCATCAGGATGCGCATGCCTGGCACATAACCCGTGGTGGCATTCTCGCCATATTTCCAGTCAGGGGCGTGATAGCTGTAGTAGATCTTGCCATCGAACACGTGCTTCTTGAAATCCCAACAGCCCAGCTCCTTGAAGGTGCCGTTGTAATCGGTAGGCTCGAAGCGGTAATACAGCAGATTACCACCATTATCGACCTTCATGATGAGGGGCTGGTAGATAAACGAGAGGTAGAAGTCGCCCGGTATCTGAGCAGAGGTGCCACTCTTAATGTACTTAGGGGCCTTGGAGGGATAGGTGTTAATGAGGAACGAGCCTTTGCCCTTGGCTGTGGTGTATTCGCAAGCGATCTGTTCATCCAAGGGGATACCATTGTAGAACGCTATGGACGCTACGCCATCATTGACAGGGGTATCCCAGATGGATATGGATTTGAAATCCTGGAAGTTGAGCACCTTGAACTCGACAGGGCCGAACTCAGCGCAGAGCGTGCGCAGGTTGAGGGTATCGGCAGACGACAGGTCGACCAGATACTGCTCGCCCTGGACCTCGAGGTACATCATGGTAGGCTCGGGACCAACGGGCAGATCGAGGGCATGGTTGTTGCTGGACTCGCACGAGACGAGCAGCATGGTTAGGATAATCAGATAATAATAGGCTTTCATTGTAAAGGATGTTTAGAACTTATAATCGATGCCGAGACCAATGACATGGTTGGTGCGAGAGTAGACATCCTGACCAGGATAGCCTGTGCCCTGATAGCCGCCCTGCTCGGCGGTGTACTTGCGAGTGTAATCGCTATAGATGGTGCAGAAGTAGCCTGCATTGAGGCGCAACTTTTCGGTAATGTTCCAAGCGCCACCAAGACCTACACTGTAACTGTCGCAGGCAAACGAGGTGTTCTGCTGGTAGTCATCGGAGAGACCATAGTCGGTACGCTGACCACCACAGCTGACAGTAAACTTGTCATTGATGTCCCACTCGATGCCAGCGAGGAATTCGTTGGTACCGTGCTCGAGCGTCTTTTGGCGATCGCCAGCCATCTTGGCGTGGGTGTCGTCGAAGTAGTGATACTCGAGGGTGGCACGGAGGCTGGGGGTAAAGTCGTAACGTCCGGCAATGACAAGCAGTGCTGGCATATCGTAACGCGTCTTGGCGCCATCGGCATAGGGGGCAGCAAGATCGCCTAAGCCCTCGGGCAGCTCCTTGGTATCGTTGGTGGTCTCGATCTTAGTGCGGAACTCGTAACGAGCTGCGACAGTGAAGCGATCTTGATGGTAATCGAAACTGATGATAGGAGCTACGCCCCAGCCACGCTGGGTGCAGTCGAGCTTCATATCGGTGAGTGTCTGACCGCCTAAGGCTGGCAGGGTAGTGGCCTTGAGGTTCACGCGGCTGTAGCCATCGTAATAGTTGACACGCAGACCAACGGCAGCTGCGAACCAGTCTGTGATCTGATAAGTGAAGTTAAGTTGGCCACCATAGATGTACTGCTTGCCCTCTACCTTTGAGTCGATGGTGTACATGTCGGGAGTGACTATGGCGATGGGGGCCTCGGGGTTCATCATCTTTGCTGTGAGTGTCTGCTTGAAGATGGAACCCATGACGAGGGCATTGAACATGGGTACGCCTTCATCGTATTCGACGAAGCCACCGCTACCCACAATACCAATCATGGTAGAGAGGGCCCAACGGTCTTTCTTATAAGAGGCGAAAAGGGCTGGCACGATGGGGGCAGAGGCAACGCCTTCAAATTTCTTGTTATTGAATCCGTTGTAACCATCATACACTCCTGGGTAGGCCAGATAATTCGGGATAGTGGTAGTGATGTCGCGATTCTGCCAGGGTTTCTGGAAGTTGAGCGACAATTGGAAACCTTCGTGGCCCCAGGCGAAACCAGCGGGGTTAGAGTAGGCGGCATCGATGTCGAACGTAGCGCCACGTGCCATCATACGGTCGAATGCAATGTGATAATTGGTGTTGGTCATCAGACCTCCTGCAACGGCAGGAGCAGTGAAACTTGTGAGGGCGCAGAAGGCCACAAAAAAGAATTTTCTCATCATAACAATCGGTTGATTTGAATTTGGCTGCAAAGTTAGCAAAAAATCCGAGAAAAACCGACTTTATGATGAGAAAATTACGCAAATCGGACAATTTTTATTGCTCTGTGGCCTCTTTGAACTTGGCGAGCAACCACTCCTTCTGCTCAGGGATGGTCATATTGGAATTGTCGAGCAGGATGGCATCGTCGGCCTGACGCAGAGGTGATACCTCACGATGAGAGTCGATATAATCGCGCTCCTCGACGTTCTTCAGGATGTCGTCGAAATCGGCTGGCATGCCCTTGGCCTTGAGTTCATCGAAGCGACGCTGTGCGCGCACCTGAGCTGAGGCAGTGACAAAGATCTTGAGTTCGGCATCGGGGAACACGGTAGTACCGATGTCACGGCCGTCCATCACCACGCCCTTGTCCTTACCCATCTGCTGTTGCTGGGCCACCATAGCTGTACGTACGAAGGGGATGGCTGCGATAGGACTAACATGATTGGACACCTCGAGCGAACGGATCTCCTTCTCGACGCACTCGCCATTGAGATAGGTATCGGGGCGGCCTGCCTCGGGATTGAACTTAAATGAAATCTGGATGTTGGGCATCTCGGCCTCGAGTTCAGCGGTCTTCACGCTGCCATCCTCGAGAAACAGACCATGACGGAGGGCATAGAGGGTGACCGAACGATACATGGCACCTGTGTCGACATAAACGTAGCCCACTTCACGGGCGAGATCCTTGGCCATCGTGCTCTTGCCGCACGAAGAGTGGCCATCGATTGCAATTGTAATTTTCTTCATAATGCGTATGCTATATTAATAAGTATCGATGAGGTGGTGACGTGGTACTTGCCATAAGCCACGTGGAGTTTGAAGCGCTCGAGCGAGAGACCTGCACCTAAGGAGAGGCCAGCCCCATGGGCGACTGAGCCTTCGGAATCGGTAATCTTCATCTGCTGGGCGCGACGGAAGTTATAGCCTGCTGCGATGTAGATGTTCTGTGAGAGCAGCACATCGGCACCGATGGCGAAATGATGTCCGAAGCCCTCGCTCCAGTCAGTTAGTCGGCTCATAGTGGCATGGAAACGCAGAGGGGCGCCCTTGAGCTGTTTGCTTACACCCAGCTGCAGATCGAAGGGGATGCGCTCGAACTCATCGTCGTAGGCCTTGACCTGACCACCGAGATTACGTGCCACAGCAGAGATACTCCAGAGGGAGACATCGTCGTAATAATTGAGTCCGAGATCAACGCCCACAGCCATCGAGTTATAGCCTGCGATATGCGAGGAGATGAATCGGGCCGTGATGCCACCACTGAGGGTATTGGTAAGGGCGTAGGCAAAGGTTCCTCCGATGGCCCAATCGCGAGCGGTGAAGGTGCCTAGGTCCTCATTGTATTCGTTGGTCTGCTTCAGTGTGCCATAGTCCATATACTGACCTGTGACGCCCCAGGTGGCACGATCGCCAGCCCCCTTGACGAAGGCAGCACTTGCTGTCTTGGCGCCCTCCATGTAGGTCATGAAGTTGAGATTGATGGTCTTATCGCTCACACCGTTGATAAGGGCTGGGTTGTGGAAGATGAGTGTGGCGTCATCATCGGTAAGGGTGATGTTGTCGCCACCCACGGCTGCCACATGGGCACTGACGGGCAGACGGAGGAAATTGTAAGCGGTCGCGCTCTCTTGAGCGGAGGCGATGGATAATTGAAAATTGAAAATTGAGAATTGAAAACTGAGAATTGTAAGCAATATGCACCATTTTAGGGGCAGAATCTGGCGGATTCTGCTAAAAGAGTGCGTTAAGATATGCTTACGATTTATCATCTAAACCTACAATTATTACTTCATTTTTTAATTTTTAATCTTCATTTTTCTCAATTTCGGGCGCAAAAGTACAAAAATTATCTTAATTTGTGGCCTTTTTTGCTGATTTACTCTTTTACTTTTTTACTTTTTATTATCTTTGCACCTAAGTTTAGTTATATAACGGCAAAAAGCCGGATTTATTATGGAAGTCAAGAAGAGTCGTGAGGCGGACATAGAGCAACGACGGGTACAAGGGTTCCTGCTGGGACTGATAGTCGTGCTCGCCACATTGTTCGTAGCCTTAGAGTGGAACAGCTCCGACAGCAGTTGGGCATTCTTCGACGACGATGACGACTTGGAAGCCGAAATGGAGCTGGAGCCCCTGAAGCGCAATCCTGACGAGATACCGATGATGATTCCGCAGGAAGAAAAGGTGGAAAAGCAGGAGAGCGAACAGCTGAGGGTGGTAGATGAAGATGTGGAGTTGTCATTGGAAATCAGTTCTCCAGAACAGGTGGAAACTCCCAAGCCAGAAGAAGTGGCAGAGGAGGAAAAACCTCAGGTGGTGGACATGTACGATGAACCCATCGACTTCCGTGTGGTGGAGGATCTGCCACAGTTCCCGGGTGGTGCCTCTGAGTTTATGAAATGGCTCACTAAGAACCTGAAATACCCTGCATCGGCCCAGCAAAGGAAGGTGAAGGGGAAGGTGGTGGCCCAGTTTATCGTGAACAAAGACGGAAGCGTGAGCGATCTGGAAGTGATAGAGCATCTGGACAACGCCTGCGACCAGGAGGTGCTGAGGGTGCTGAGGATGATGCCACGTTGGCAGGCAGGCGTGATGGACGCCAAGCCGTGCAGGACAAAAGTCTGCATACCAGTGGTGTTTAATCTTTAAGAGGTGAGCAGCTATAGGTGAGAAATTAAGAAAATAAAAATAACAAGCAATGTACAAATCAAATGAATTATTGAAGAAAGTGAATGAGGCGCTGGACGGTTTGGTATACGACCGTAAGCCCTATTCGCTGTATGAGCCTATCAAGTATGTGCTCTCTATTGGCGGCAAGCGCGTACGCCCTGTGTTGACACTGTTGGCCTATAACCTTTACAAGGACGATCCTGAGCGCATTATGACTCAGGCTATCGGACTGGAAACGTATCACAACTTTACCCTGTTGCACGACGACCTGATGGACAATGCCGACATGAGGCGTGGCAACGAGACGGTTCATAAAAAGTGGGATGCCAATCAGGCGATCCTCTCAGGTGACACCATGCTGTTGCAGGCCTTCGAGCGCATTGAGGCATGCGACGTGAGCAAGGTAAAAGATGTGTTTAAAACCTTCCTCATTACCACCTACGAGATTGGTGAGGGACAGCAGTTGGACGTAGAGTTCGAGACGCGCAACGATGTGACAGAGGATGAGTATATAGAGATGATTCGTCTGAAGACAAGTGTGCTGCTGGCCTGTGCTGTGAAGATTGGTGCTATTCTGGCTGATGCTCCGAAGGAGGACTGGGAGAACCTGTATAAGTTTGGTGAGCAGATAGGTCTGGCCTTCCAGCTGCAGGACGACCTGCTCGACGTATATGGCGATCCGAAGGTGTTTGGCAAGGTACCTGGTGGCGACATCACATCGAACAAGAAAACCTATATGCTGATTAATGCCTACAATCTGGCTAACGAGGCCCAGCGTAAGGAACTGGAGAAGTGGATTTACGCAAAGGAGTTCGATCGCAATGAGAAGGTGGCTGCTGTAACAAAGCTCTACGATGAGATCGGCATCCGTCAGCTCTGCGAGAAGAAGATGGAAGAGTGTTACCAGCTGGGTTTGAAGTATCTGGCTAAGGTAAATGTGCCGGAGGAGCGTAAGGCCGAACTCAAAGCCTACGCTGCCGATTTGATGAATAGAGAACGATAGTTGGCAGAGGTTAGAGATATGATTGATACGCATTGTCATATTGATGGCGAGGAATTCTCTCAGGATCTCGAAGAGGTCATCACCCGAGCCAAGGAGGCTGGGGTGCAGGCCATTGGCGTGCCTGGAATCGATCTTAAGTCATGTGTCAGTGTAATGGCTCTCTGCGAACGCTATTCTGGTTTCTGTTATCCGATGTTAGGTCTGCATCCAGAAGAGGTTAAGGCCAATTGGAAGGATCAATTGGCTGGTGTCAAAATGGACGTGATAGCCACTGATCCTATCGCCATTGGCGAAATCGGATTAGACTTCTACTGGAGTCGTGAGTTCGAGAAGGAACAGTTGGAGGCCTTTGAGGAGCAGGTGAAATGGGCTGTGGAACTGCAGATACCCCTGATGATCCACTGCCGTAAGGCTCAGAATGAGATGGTAAGCATACTGAAGAAGTACAAGGACCAGTTGTCTGGAGGTGTGTTCCACTGTTTTACAGGCAATGAACTGGAGGCGAAGGAGCTGTTGCAGTTTGATGGTTTCGTACTCGGTATCGGAGGTGTGATGACGTTTAAGAAGTCGCATCTGCCTGAAGTATTGCCTAAAGTAGTGCCTCTCGACAGGATTGTGCTGGAGACTGATGCCCCTTACATGGCACCTGTTCCCCATCGTGGAAAGCGCAACGAACCAGCCTTTGTGGCCCTTGTGATGCAGAAGTTGGCTGAGGCCTATGGCGTGAGTGAAGCAGAGGTGGAGCGACAGACAAACGAGAACTGCAAAAAAGTATTAAATATAACTGTGTAAGCTGTGGAATCTGAAGTAAAAGTATTATTTTTGCACCCGCTTAGAAATGGAGAGGTGCTCGAGTGGTTGAAGAGGCACGCCTGGAAAGCGTGTAGCCGGCAAAACTGGCTCGCAGGTTCGAATCCTGTTCTCTCCGCGCTTGTTGTCATGGTTATGACGATTGGTTTGCTGATGCCGCAAACCGCCAATGCCCAAGATAAGACTCCCCAAGACACCGTGATCGTAACAGACTCGGAAGCTGTGGTTGTGGACTCCATCGCCATGGCCGATTCCATCGCTACTGAGGCGATGTTGACAGACGATCCGGAGGCAGAAGAGGAGGGAGGCTTCCACAAACAACTGAAGACGAAATTTATCGATGGAAACGTAGGTTTCATGTCGCTCGTAGCCATGGCCCTCGTTCTGGGACTGGCTTTCTGTATGGAGCGCATCATTTACCTGACGCTCTCGGAAATCAAATCGTATAAACTCCTGGAAGATATTGAAAAGCACCTGAAGCAGAACGATGTGGAGGGTGCGAAGACTCTCTGTAGGAATACCCGTGGTCCTGTGGCCTCAGTGTGCTATCAGGGTCTGTTGCATATCCATCAGTCGATGGACGCCATCGAGCGTAGCATCACCAACTATGGTGGACTGCAGGCGGCCAATCTGGAGAAAGGCTGTTCGTGGATCAAACTCTTCATTGCCATGGCACCTTCGCTGGGATTCTTGGGAACGGTGATTGGTATGGTAATGGCCTTCGATCAGATTCAGCAGGCAGGCGACATCGGTCCTACCATCGTGGCACAGGGTATGAAGGTGGCGCTGATTACTACGATCTTCGGTATCGTGGTGGCGCTGATTCTGCAGTTGTTCTATAGCTATATCCTCTCGAAGATTGAGCGCTTGACAGCCCAGATGGAAGAGAGTGCCATCACACTCCTGGATATGATCACGGAGTGGAAGGGGAGAGTTTAAATTTAACGTTTAATGTAAATGAATAGTTTTGTATCGCCTTTCTTTGCCGACCTGATGTTAGGTCTGATGTACCTGATGATGGCTGCCGCTCTGGGAGTGACGGCCTACAGCGTCTGGCATGGTATGCGTACACGAAGAAAAGGCGATGATATCATCAATGGCGTGCCAGCAGGTAGGATAGGGTGGTGTGTAGCCATCGGCTTCGTGGTCTGTCTGGTACTTACCTTCCTCTTAGGCTCGTCGGCCCCGATAGTCACGAACGGCACCAGGTTTACTGATGCCTTCTGGCTGAAGCTGACGGATATGTTTATTTATACCTCAATACTCCTGATCGTAGGATGTTTCGTAAGCGCTATCGTCAGCAGATTCCGGAGCTGAACACCACGTCGACAGCCGACATATCGTTTATGTTGCTGATCTTCTTTCTCGTGACATCGTCGATGGACACGGATAAGGGATTGTTGCGCCAAATGCCGCCGCCCCCTATAGAGAACCAGCAACCCAGGGATGTGAATAAGGACCACGTGGTACAAGTGGAGATAGACGGCCACGACCGTTTGACCTGCGATGGCAAAGAGGTGACAACGAAGGAGCTGACGAACGAGGTGCTGGCTATGGCACAGTTAAATCCCACAGGACATGTGGTGACTGTGCAGGCCGACCGAGAGACCTCGTACGAGGCCTATTTCCGTATGCAGGAAGCCATTGTGAAAGCCTACTACACCCTGCGCGATAATTATGCGCGTAAGCAGTATGGCCACGGCTTTGAGGCTTGTAATGCAGAGGAACGGACGCAGGTGACAGAGCGCTATCCCCAGCGCATCAGCGAAGACATGAAAGGAGGTGAGCGATGAGACCCATGCAGAGCAAATTCCATACCCATCGCCACACAGTACCCTCGCTGAACGTGGCCTCAATGCCTGACCTGATATTCACAGTGCTCTTCTTCTTCATGATTGTGACCCACATGAGGAGCGATGAGGTGAAGGTAAAAGTGGAAGTGCCACAGGGTACGGAGGTGAAGAAATTGGCCAATAAACAGGCCCTCATCAATATATATATAGGTAGACAGGTAGGCAAGGAAACAGGGAGTCAAGGAGGCAAATGGGCTGTGCAGCTGAATGGCGATATTGTGGCTCCTGAGGATATCCCAGCCCGCGTAGAACAAATCAGAAGCACCATGTCGCCAGAACTGGCCGAGCATCTGACTGTGAGTCTCAGAGCCGACAAACGGACACCTATGGGGTTGATTAACGACGTGAAGCAAGCCCTGCAGCAGTCGTACGCCCTGCGCATCAATTATAGTGGAACAGCAATAAAACAATAAAAGCAACAAGTATGAGTAAGATTGACAAACTTGACAAACAAATTCTCCAGCTGATCTCAGCTGATGCCCGCATTGCCTTCCTTGAGGTGGCACGTGCCTGTGGCGTAAGTGGAGCAGCCATCCATCAGCGTATTCAGAAACTCACGGCCATGGGTGTGCTGAAAGGCTCTGAGTTCGTGATTGATCCCGAACGTATAGGCTACGAGACGTGTGCTTACATCGGACTGAACCTGAAGGATCCTGAGAAGTTCGACGAAGTAGTGGAGAAGTTGAAGGGTATTCCCGAAGTGGTGGAGTGCCACTATACCACTGGTAACTTCGACATGTTCATCAAGATCTATGCCTACAACAATCATCATCTGCTGACGATCATTCACGATAAGCTGCAGCCTTTAGGACTTGCCAGCAGTCAGACACTGATCTCTTTCCACACAGCTATCAGCCGACAGTTGCCTATTGACGGACTGGTGCTCGAAAACGACGAACAAATCGTGCAAATGTAAAAACGGAGTAAGATGGTTTTTAAGCGTAGTCTCACCTTGAAAAACGATGTCCAGGAAGTGGACCAGATCGTTCCCGTCGTGCAAGCCGCTTGCGAAGCGGTAGGATTCGACGAGTTGACTACCGTACAGATGAACCTGGCAGTGGAGGAATGCGTGGTGAATGTTGTATACTACGCCTATCCTGAAGACACCCAGGGCGATATCATGGTGGATGTGGAGGCGAACGAGGGTTGTCTGAGCTTCAGCGTCAGCGATCAGGGCGTGGCCTTCGATCCCACGAAAAAGGGCGACGTAGACACCACCCTGCCAGCAGAAGAACGCCAGATAGGCGGACTCGGCATCTTCCTTATCAAATCGATCATGGATGATGTGAGCTATGAACGTTCAGAAGGACGAAACGTACTAACAATGAAGAAATATTATAAACCAATAAAAGTATAGCTTTATGAAAACAACTATCCAAGAACAGGAAGGCCAGTTGGTGGCCATTCTCGAAGGGCGTTTTGATACCGCCGCTTCAAAACAGGTACAGAAAGAGTTGGAACCTCTCAAGGAAGCTAACGGACGCAATATCGTGCTCGACTGCACTAACCTTGAGTATATCGCTTCCAGTGGTCTTCGTATTTTCCTGAACCTGCTCCAAGTGTCTAAAGTTCAGGGTGGTCAGGTGATTATCAAGGGCGCCAACGATTATCTCCGTCAGGTGTTCAATATGACTGGCTTTGCTCGTCTCTTTGTCATCGAGTAATTACTGATAGATAATGAAAACAGTTAAGATTCTAAGTGTCGACGATGAGGCCGATCTCGAGTTGCTGCTCACGCAGTACTTCCGTCGTAAGATACGCAAGGGAGAATACGAGTTCTCTTTTGCGCACAACGGACTGGAGGCCCTCGAGATGCTGCTGAAGAACAAGGACTACGATATCATCCTGTCGGACATCAATATGCCTGAGATGGACGGACTGACGCTGCTCACAAAGATTAACGAGATGCAGAACCCCGCCCTCAAGTGTATTATGGTTTCCGCCTATGGCGACATGGGCAACATCCGTCAGGCTATGAACAACGGAGCCTTCGACTTCGCTACCAAGCCCATCGACCTCGACGATCTGAGTGTGACCATCGAGAAGGCCATTGCTCAGATAGAGTACATCAAGCGCATGGAGCAGGAGCATCAGCAGCTTGAGGGTATCAAGGACGATCTGGCCATTGCCAGTCAGATACAGCAGTCTATACTGCCTCGTATCTTCCCGCCCTTCCCCGATGTGGCAGACAAGCTCGACATCTCTGCCTGTATGTATGCTGCCAAGGATGTGGGAGGCGACTTCTACGATTTCTTCCGCATCGACAACGACCGCATTGGCTTTGTGATGGCCGATGTGAGCGGAAAGGGTATCCCCGCTGCCATATTCATGGCTGTGAGTCGTACCATTCTCCGTACCACTGCCATTCAGGGCATGTCACCCTCTGAGTGCGTCACCCGTTCTAACTCCCTCATTTCGAAGGAGTCGTACGAGAGCATGTTCGTCACCGTGTTCTATGGTATCTACGACATCCGTACGGGCGAAATCACCTACGTGAACGCAGGTCATAATCCTCCTTGTATTCTGAAGAAGAACGGAACGGTAGAGGAACTGCCTCAGTCGATGAACCTGATGGTGGGCATCCTCGATGGCTTCGAATATCCTGAGGACAAGTGCAAACTCGAACCCGGCGACACGCTGTTCACGTTTACCGATGGCGTGACCGAAGCCATGAGTGCCGATTTCCAGATGTACAGCGACGCGCGTCTGCATCGCAACCTCTCTGGTATGGCTGCCGATTCTTGTCAACAGATCATCGACACGATCAAGGCCGACATGGCCACCCATACGGAAGGTGCCGAACAGAGCGACGACATCACGATGCTGGTACTGAAACGACTACAGTGACAACGAAACTGAACCTCCTCCAATAACTAAAAATAAAGATGAAAAGAACTAAACTCATAGCAGGCCTAACCACAGTAGCTTTACTCGCAGCTGCAGCAGTAGGCTACTGGGGATGGTACGCCAATCAGAAGCGTGTAAGTAGTCTGGAGTCGCAACTGGAAGAACTCCAGAAGAAAGAAAGGCGCTCGGCCGTGCTGCAGAGTGTAAGTTCTCAAATGGAGGAGATTGCTTTCCAACAGAAGAAGATCAGTGATGAGCAGCGTGAGGAAGCACTGCAGCAGACGCGTGTTGCCACCGAGATGCGTGAGCGCTCAGAGATAGAGCGCCAGAACGCCATCATCGCCCAGCAACAGGCTATGGCTTCCGAGCGTAAAGCCCTCGATGCCTACGAGTTGGCCCAGAACCAGCGTGAGATAGCCGAGCAGCAGCGTGTACAGGCCGTCAAATCGAAGCGTTTAGCCGATACACTCAGCTATATTGCCTTAGGGCGTACCTTAGGCGCCCTGTCGCTCTCGCAGTATAAGGCTGGTAATACCGATATGGCCAATCTGCTGAGCTTTGCCGCCTGTGTCTATACCACCCGTTATCATGGTGATATTTACTATCCTGCCATTTACCAGTCGCTGTCGGAGTGTAGCCAGAGTAAGAGCGAGTGGACCATTAACGAGGGTGTAGTGAGGGATATTGAGTTCATGCCCAACAAGGACAACGAACTTGTAACCGTGACCACCTATGGTGAGGTGATGCAGATCGTTCGCGATGGCAATAATCTCAAGACGAAGACATTGCTGAGGGACAAACGTTACGACTTCAGGGATGTCTATATTTATCCGGCTAACAAGAACATCTATGCTGTGAGTCGTACTGGCGACCTCTTTATCCATAACGCAAAGGGCAATCATATCCTGCCGCTTGAGGGTATCGTTCACCCCATGGCCATCGAGCCCATGCAGGACACGAAGTACCTGCTGATAGTGGGTGAGAATAGTCTGGCCAAGCTCGATATGACCACCAACACCATCGTTGGTACACAGAAACTCGACTACAAAGTATCTTTCTGCTCGCGTTACGACTATGCACCTATGATATTCGACGACAGGGGTAGGATGCACACCGTTCGCGATCTGAACAAGTTTAACACACGAAAGGTGCCCATCATTGGAAAGGTGACAGCCTTTGCCAGCTCGAAAGGTACGGGTTCCGAGGCTTACGGACTCGACAATGGCACGATATTCCTAATTGATAAGGAGCAGAAGATCCATCGTCTTCTCAGTCATCGTTCGCGTATCTCCAAGATCAAGATCAATGGCACGCGTCTCTATTCCGCCAGTTACGATGGCACCGTGAACGTATGGATGGTCGATAAGGAGAAGTTGGAGCCGATGGAACTCCTAACCACCAGCGGCTGGATTATGTACTTCACCTTCGATTCCTCGAAGAACTACCTGTGGACAGCCGGGCAGAAGGGCAACATCTCCGAGGCCCTCATTTCACCCCGTACCATGTTTGATAAGCTGTCGAAGAAACTCAAACGCGACATGACCATTGAAGAGTGGAACTTCTTCGTGGGCCGTAACGTGCCTTATGAGTCGTTTATAGAATTAAGAAGAAAAGGGGTAAGCCTATGATCCGCCGACTATTCCTTCATGCGCTATTGCTGCTTGCCGCAGTCTCTGCCTCAGCCCAAGGTGTACCTTTCCTGGAGACCTTCACGCCTGAGGAATATGGTGGCCACTGTATCAATTTTGATATCAAGACAGGACAGGAAGGCACCGTCTTCGTGGCCAACTTCGAAGGTTTGATGTATTTCGATCACGCTGCGTGGACCGTCCTCCATACCTCTGGTATCACCCGTGTTACCACCACCTTCTGCGATTCAAACAATAACATCTGGGCAGGCGGCTATAACTACTTCGGACGCGTTGATCGCCAACCTAATGGCCAGTTGATTCTGAAGCGTGTAGGCGGTCCCGATCTGTTCCGTGGCGAGGTGCTCGAGATGTGGGAGAAAGACGGCTACCTCATGTTTGTAGCCAGCAATGGTGTGGTTTATAAAGCAAAGGACTTCAATGTATCCGTTGACCGCAAACTCAATATGGATGCCTCGAGAATTGGTCTTACAGATATCATCAAGCCCGAGACCATCGATGAAACAGGCATGATAGAGGTGTTGAGCGACATCACCCAGGAGGAACCCATGGCGCTCGGTCTGAAGGCTATCGTGCAGAAAGGCAAGGGCGTTTCCATCGTCGACGAGGAAGGTCATGAAATCTACAAGATTAACGAGCAGAGCGGACTGGTCAACGAAAATGTGTCGTGGGTCAACTACGATGGTCATGGTCGTCTCTGGGGCGCTACTGAGGATGGCATCTTCACTGCGGCCGTTCCCTCGGCTTTTACGCATTTCTCCACTAAGGAGGGTATTGATGGCGATATACTCGATATCAAAGAATTTGGTCATCATGTGTACATGGGTACCATCGATGGTCTGTATCGTCTGGACGGACAGACTCTTACACGAGTTCCTGGTATCGATTATGCCTGCTGGGATCTTCTTGACACAACCGACGGACTCATGGCCGCCACCACTGATGGTACTTGGCTGATTAACTCCGAAGGCAAGACCCGCCAACTCTCCACCACCAACGCCATGTCGCTCTTGGACGATGGCGACTATTACTATTGTGGTCAGTTCGATGGCGTGTGGCATGTGAATAAGCGCACCAACGAGCGCAAAAAGGTTTGTAATCTTGAGAAGGTGTTCCAGATCGTACGCGATGCTGAGAATACCATCTGGCTGAGGAGTACCTTTGGCGAGGTGTGGTTCAAGCGTGCCAGCAGTCAGAAGTTCCAGCGATACACGGCCAACGGAGCAGGTGAGTCAGCCTCTACTTTCGTACTGGTCAACGGAAAGGTGATTGTGGTAAAGGCCGAGGATAAAGAGCCCTTCTCTTATCCCTCCTTCGCCTATACCGACTCAACGGGTGTCACCTGGCTTACCGACGAAGATTGTAAGCATATTTATAGATGGAAGGATGGCAAGCGCCTGACCGATCTTGATAAGTACCTCTATCCTTTCGCTGATATATCCGTGCGTGCCCTGTTCATTCAGAATGATAAAATCTGGTTGGGCACGAATAAGGGTCTCATCATCATCGATACCAAGCTGAAGGACCCCATTCTTGAAACCATGCCCCGTATGCTCATCCGTCGTATCACGTTGGGCAACGACAGCATCCTCTGGGGTGGTTATGGCACCATGCCAGAGTCGCTCCCCACTCTCGACAACAATTCCAACCTGTCCTTCATCTTCTCGCTCGATTACGAGGCTATGGTTGGCGAGACTGTCTATCGTTATCGTCTCGACGATACTGAATGGAGCATCTGGGATGATGATCACGAGGCCCAGTTCCTGAATCTCTCCTCAGGCTCCCACACATTCTATGTGCAGGGTCGCGATGCCTTCGGTCGTGAAACGGAGGTTGTCTCCATCGACTTCAAGGTCCTCGCCCCGTACTACTTCAGGTGGTACATGAATTTGCTCTATTTGATTCTGGCAGGTCTTTTGGTCTATGGCATATCCATTTGGCGTATGCGCTCCCTGAAGCGTGATAAGATCATGCTTGAGAAGATTGTTGAGGAGCGTACGGCCGAAGTGAAGAGCGCCCAGAAACAGCTCATTAAGCAAGAGAAGATGGCTACCGTGGGTAAACTCACCCAGGGACTCATCGACCGCATTCTCAACCCGCTGAACTATATCAATAACTTCTCCAAGCTCTCCGAAGGACTTGTAAAGGATGTGAAGGCCAACATCGAGGACGAGGAGGAGCACATGGACAAGGAGAACTTCGAAGACACCATGGATGTGCTCGATATGCTTTCAGGCAACCTGCAGAAGGTGGGCGAGCATGGTCAGAACACCACCCGCACCCTGAAGGCCATGGAGGAGATGCTGAAGGATCGTAGCGGCGGCATTGTCGATACCGACCTCTGTGCCATCCTCCGTCAGAACGAGGAGATGGTGGGCACGTATTATGCCAAGGAGATCAGCGAGCACCACATCCGTACCGTGTTCGAATATCCCGATACGCCCGTCCATGTCAATGTCAATCCCGATTTGCTGAGCAAGGTCTTCATGAGCATGGTGGCCAACAGCGTCTATGCCGTTGTGAAGAAGTACCTGCGTGCCGCTTACGAGCCCGAGGTGTCCATCAAGGCCACCGTCAGCAATGATCGCGTTACCATCAACTTCTACGATAATGGTATCGGTATGGAAGAAAAGATTCTCGATAAGATCTTCGATCCCTTCTTCACCACAAAGACCACGGGTGAGGCAGCGGGTATCGGTCTTTACCTGAGTCATGATATAATCCAAAACTATGGCGGTGATATCACGGCCCGTTCTGTGAAGGACGAGTTTACTGAGTTTACCATCACCCTGCCCATACAAACAGCATCAGCTTATGGAAAAAACGATTGAAAAGCTAAGAGAGCAACTGCAGAAGCAGGAGAAACTGGCCTCACTGGGTATGCTTAGTGCAGGTATCGCCCATGAAATCCAGAACCCGCTGAATTTCGTCATCAATTTCAGTAAGATGAACGATAAGCTGCTCAGCGACCTTGAAGAACTCGTGGCCGACAATGCCGACAAGCTTCCTGACGACGATCGTGAGGATCTCATCGATATCATGGCCGACTTGAAGGAGAACATGGCCAAGATTGCTGAGCACGGCGAGCGTGCCATCAGCATCATTCAGGGCATCCTGTTGGTGTCCAGAGGCAAGGAGGGCGAGTTCATCCCCTCCGATGTGCGTAGGATTGTCAAGGAGTACACCTGGCTTTCTTATCACGCCATGCGCGCCAACCATAAGGACTTCAATGTCACCATCCGCGAGTCTTATCAGGAGGACATGCCTCTTGCGCGGGTCATTCCGCAGGATCTGAGTCGTGCTGTGCTCAATCTGGTCAATAATGCCTTCTATGCCATATGGCATAAGTCGCAAACGGCCGATGCTGCCTATAAGCCCGAGTTCTCGGTGAGTGTGAGCAGTCAGGCCGACAGCTTTACCATCACCTTTACCGATAATGGCGAGGGTATGACCGATGAGGTGAAGCAGCGCCTCTTCGAACACTTCTTCACCACCAAGCCAATAGGGCAGGGCACAGGTCTTGGCCTGGGCATTGTGAAGGATGTCGTCGAGAACCGCCATCATGGCACCATCGCCTTCAGCTCCGAAGAGGGCAAGGGCACCACGTTTACCATCACTATCCCCTTTAAGAAATGAACTTGAGGCGATTCCATATCATCATGCTGTTCTGGTTCTTCTGCGCCATGTCATTGCAGGCTCAGGAGGCCGATGGAGGCCGTAAGTATGTTACTGAGGCCGAGGCGGCGTATGATATAGGAAAGGTAGAGGAAGCCATGTCCATGCTCGAGGGTCGTGTGCAGAGCATGAGCAGCTCTTACCGACTCAGAGGCTACCGTCTGCTCTCGCTCTGCTGTCTGGCTCTCGATCAGCCCGATGAGGCCCGTCGCTATGCTACCCTCGTGCTGAAGGAGAATCCTTATTACACCCCCACCGTCGATTATTCCCCACGGTTTGTCGACATGATTGCTGAAATCCGTCAGGGACTCACTGCCACCATCACCACGGCCTCCAGTCAGAGTGAGAGTGTCAACGAGGCGCCTTCGCCCGTTACCATCATCACGGCCGAGATGATCGAGGAGTTGGGCTATAACAAGAGCCTCAATCAGATTCTGGCCGCCTATGTGCCTGGCATGGTCGAGGTCACCTCTTCTATTCCGGGTGAGAACCTCTCCATGCATAACGCCTATGCCAATGGTCAGGAACTCATTCTGATTATGGAGAATGGTCACCGGCTCAATAACCGTTTCTATAATGTCGGCGTCACGGGTTACTCCATCTCTACCGAGAAGATCGATCATATCGAGGTGCTCCGTGGTCCGGCCTCTTCGCTTTATGGTAATGTGGCCCTCTCGGCTGTTGTCAACATCATCACCAAGAGCGGTCGCGATGTCAATGGCATCAAGGCCCGTTATGGTAATGGTACCTTTGGTACCCACAGGGCCGATCTCACCATGGGCGGCCAGTTTATGGAGTTCGATGTGTTCGCCTGGGCATCCATCTATAAGTCCGATGGTGATCTGCGCCATTTCAATGACGATAAGGGCTATTATGCCGAATATCAGGAGAAGACGGAATATATTACCGATGAACTTATTACACGGAGACTGGCTTCACCCGATAAGATTTATATTTCAAGTTATCGGAATATGCCGGCATACGATCTTGGCTTTTCTTTTAAGTTTAAAGGTTTCGAGGCCATGCTCAGTCGTAAGAGTTTTACGAAGCTTTATGACATCTCCAGATTCTCAACCGGTTACGATTACGACCTTTATCCCACTGTTAATGACATGAAGCCAGGCAACTGTGTCGAGGAAACCCATATCGAGTTAGGCTACGCTCACCCCATAGGTAAGGTCAATCTCAAAGGCACCGCCTATGCTGACTGGCATAACACCAAGCAGTATGAGGTGTATTGCGATTACATGATAACCGATAGTCCGGTGTATGATTATGATGCAGGTGATTATGCCCGCGACGAGGATGGTAATTTGGTTTACCAAACAGAAGAGTATTATGGCAATTGTGCTTTTACATCCTATAAGGATAAAGCTTTCGGTGGTATTGTGAATGCCACAACCGATTACCGTTTAGGTGGCATGAGGGGAAACCTTTTGGCCGGTTGTCAGTACGAGCATACCATTCTCGACTCTCGATTCTATTTCTTGGGAAGTGATTTCAGACAAGTGGAATATGGTAATTATGGTTTCACCGGATTTTCCGAGTCGGGCGAGGAAGACAATCTGTCGTTCTATCTTCAGGGTAAGCATTACTTCACGCCGCGTCTCATTGCGAACGTCGGTTTCCGTTACGATGTGAAATACCGTCCGAAGGAAAACCTCACGGCCCTGTCACCCCGTCTGGCACTCATGTATTCGCTCAGCGATTATCTCACCCTGAAACTGTCGTATGCCCAGTCGTTCTCCGATCTGGCCATCTATTACCGCTATCTGTTCGGCGATATGTTCGATATGAATCCGCAACGCCTCTCGGCCTTACAGTTCACGGCCATGGGAAAAGCCTCTCCGCTTCACCTGCACTATGAGGTGTCCGTGTTTTATAATCATTACAAGAATTTCATGCAGTGGTTCGAAAGAGATGTAGCGTATCATGGTGAACTTAATATCATCAACCAAGGTTCCCTGAAGAATATCGGTATTGAGGTCACAGCTACTTATGCCTACAATCGTTTCTCTGCCAATCTCTCGCTCTTCCACGTTCACGATATCAGTGCGGATTATTATTATTTCAACGAGGCCGAGAATAAGGTTAATAATGTGCCCCATTTCACACTCAACCTTCATGGCGCCTATAAGTTGGTGCAGAACGATAAGCACGAGCTGAAGGTTTATGCCCATCCGTATTACACGAGCCGCAGGCTGAACTACACACCCTATGAAGCTACCGATTTTTATGTCGACGGCAAGTGGAAGCTCGACCTCGGCATGAAGTACAGTTACCGTGGCCGCCTCTCGTTCTCCGTCGACTGCGAGAATCTCTTCAATACCACCGACTATATTTGTGGTACCTCCGATCATTACAAACCCCTATTCGTGCGTGGTCGTAATGTCATGGTTTCGGTGGCCTATCAGTTCTGAAACGAATAAACCAATAAAAAAATAAACATCATGGCAAAGACTTCAAAACCCTCCGAGAACAACGAACTCGAGCAGTTGCGTGCCGAGAATGCCGCCCTGCGCGAGGAAGTCAGTCAACTGAAGGACGAGATGATCCGTCTCGTCAGTCGTAACCTCGACCTCACCGAGCGTTTCGAGGACGATGTCGACCTGCGCCGCCGTGTACAGGTGGCCCGCGAGATCTTCGATGGCAACATTGAGCGCCAGCGCAATGCCGACCTTCAGGACGACGGTCAGCTCCTGGCCCTCATCGAGATGCGTGTCGAGAAAGATATGCTTCATCAAGACCCCAATTTCGACACCGCCGCTCTGGCTCACCTCTTAGGCGTCAGTCAGGAGCGTCTCAGCCGCCTGTTCCATAAGCAGACTATCTATCGCACCCCCGAGGCTTATATCGACAATATCCGCCTCCTGTCGGCCATGCGCCTGCTGCGCGAGGAGCCCAACTACAACATTGCCGTCATAGCCGAGGAAGCCGGCTTCGGCAACGTGCGCACCATGCAGCGCCGTTTCCAGGATGCCGTAGGCATGACCCCCGTAGAGTATCGACTCATGATGACCCGCGATAAGTAGAAGATATGAGGAGATTCCTGGTCATAGCACTATTGCCGTTCTTCTGGGCCCTGCCGCTGCATGCTCAGGAGGACGATTCCCGTCAGCTCATCAATCAGGCCGAGCAGGCTTACGAGATTGGTCAGATAGAGGAAGCCCAGAACATGCTCCGAGGCCATCTCGAAGGCATGAACAGCACCCTGAAGCTCCGTGGCTATAGCCTGTTGTCGCTCTGCTGTCTGGCCCTCGATCAGGATGAGGAGGCCCGTCGTTATGCCTCTTTAGTGCTCAAGGAGAATCCCTATTACAGTCCCACCGCTGAATACCCGCCTCGATTCGTCGATATGATCACCGAGCTCCGTCAGGGGCAGATAGCCACCATCACCACGGCCTCCAATCAGAGTGAGAGCATCAACGAGGCGCCCTCGCCCGTAACCATCATCACGGCCGAGATGATCGAGGAGTTGGGCTATAACAAGAACCTCAATCAGATTCTGGCAGCCTACGTGCCAGGCATGGTCGAGACGTGCCCCAGGTATATAGGCGAGAATCTGGCCACGCATAGTGCTTATAGCTACAATCAGGAACTCATCCTGATTATGGAGAACGGTCACCGCCTGAACAGCCGTGAGGACAATATTGGCCCCACCAGCTATTCCATCTCTACCGAGAAGATCGATCATATCGAGGTGCTCCGTGGACCGGCCTCTTCGCTCTATGGTAATGTGGCCGTAACAGCCGTTGTCAATATCATCACCAAGAGCGGTCGTAACATCAATGGCCTCAAGGCCCGTTACGGCAATGGCACCTTCGGCACCCACAGGGCCGACATCCTCTTTGGCACCCAGTTCATGGATGCCGACATCACCGCATGGGCGTCGATCTATAAATCCAACGGACAGATACGTCATTTCAATGATGGCGATGGCTATTATTCCGATATGTCCACCGAATGGAAAGCCCCCAGCGATTACGTCTTCTATGGTCCCGACAGGATTTACGTCGACAGTTATCGCAACTCGCCCTCCTACGATGTAGGTCTCACTTTCAGTTTGAAGGGCTTCAACCTCTTGCTCAGCCGCAAGAGCAGCAAGAAACTCCCTCCCGTAGCCAGTGCCATCGGTTACGATTACGATCTCTATCCTTACATCTATGGCATCATGCCGGGCTTTTGCAGTGAGTCTACACATGCCGAGCTGGGCTATAACCGCATGTTAGGCAGGTTCTCGCTCAATGCCTCGCTTTATGGCGACTGGTGTAATGCCAGCCGTTATGACATCATTTGCGATAGACGTGTTCTTCAGTATCAAAAATACGACGAGGAAACGGGCGAAGTCATTTGCGATGAAGATGGCAATCCGGTCGATTTTACATACGAAATCAATGGTGAGTGGGAGTATGATAACTTTAAGGAAACCACGATAGGAACCATCGTCAAAGCCGGTACCGACTATGAGTTAGGCCGCATGAAAGGTAGTCTGCTGGTGGGTGGTCAGTATGAGTCCTTCTCGCTCTATTCCTTGATCTACTTACATGGAATCGAGTTCGAGTCAGTTGATTATGGAGCCCCCACTACTGTCGACTATCTCAAGAATGCCAAGGAGCACACGCTCTCCTTCTTCCTTCAGGACAAGCACTATATCACGCCCAAGTTTATTGTGAACTTAGGTGCCCGCTATGATATCAAGAGCCGCGAGTTTAATAGTGTCAACGCCTTCTCGCCCCGTCTGGCGCTATTGTATGTGCCTAACAATAAGTTCAGCCTGAAGTTGTCCTATTCCGAGGCCTACGCCGATCTGGCCTATTCCTACCGTTATTACTTCCAGGGTCGCGAATTCTCCGTCGATCCTCTCCACACATCGGCTATACAGCTCACGGCCATGGGAAAGGCGCCCCAGCTTCATCTCAACTACGAGGTTAACGCCTTCTATAATAAATACGACAATCTGCTGCGGTGGACCGTTAGGGATGACGCCCCGGTCAATGAAGATTATTCTCTCAATAACGGCTCTCTTACCTCTATCGGCCTTGAGTGCAGCGCCAGTTACTCCCATAAGCGTGCTTCCGCCAATCTCTCGCTCTATTATTGCAAGGATCTCCGTGCCAAGAATTACAACTATAATGAGAGCAAGAACGAAGTCACCGGCGTTCCCCACTTTACGCTCAACCTCCATGGTGCCTGGAAACTCATTCAGCAGAAGAATCACGAACTCAAGGTTTATGGCCATGCAGCCTATTCAGGCCGCAAACTCAACTATATGCCGCTCGAGGCGCAGGACTATTATCTCGATGCCAAGTTGCTCTTCGATCTCGGCCTGAAGTACAGTTACGGTAAGCATCTGCAGTTTGCGCTCGACTGCGAGAACCTCTTCAATACCGATCATTATGTCTGCGGTCCCGATCCCAAGTATCTCCCCCATTTCCAGCGCGGCCGCACCCTCATGGCCTCCCTCGCCGTCACTCTCTGAGCAAGCCCGAATGACCCACGCGCGCGAAAAAAATCAAATAAAATTTGGTTTTTTCCTGACAAATTCGTAATTTTGCCCCCAAATCAATTAAATTATAAACCAACCTGATAAAATGTCTGCTTGGCTCAAACTGAAAGCATTACTCAACGAAGATCCCGCTTTATGTCACCTCACAAAACTAAAACGGCGCACATTTCTTCCGGCAGAAGTAAACATTATTTATCAGCACCTAGGGCAGCCTTAAAGCTGCCCTTTTTCGTGCCTTTTGGCGCCCCTGGAGTTTCCTCCGAGCAAAGTCAGACTTTCCTCCGAGGAAACCTCCACTTTCCTCCGAGCAAACTCCAGGTTTCCTCCGAGGCTCGCGCGAGCGCATTTATATAACGATTCGTTTTGCAAAATAAATATACTATTAATAGCCCATAATACAGCAACTAATCAAGGAAAATCTCACAATCTCACAATCTCACATTTAATGGTTTTCATTTGCACCAACCCCAACATAACAATTATATATATTATAATATATTATATATAATATATTATAATATATATAATTTATATAAGATAAATTATGTTATCTCCTTCTCACCCTCTCCAATCTCAATTTCGTTCAAAGTGTACTTTTGAAAAAGGCAATTGTGAGATTGTGAGATTGTGAGAAAATGCGTGAAAAGAGTCAATCCTGACAGGGGACAGGTACATGTCAGGATTCTCAATACGGGGCCGCTGGTTTCTTTATTTCTTCGGAACTCGCGCGAGGGCTCATTTCTTTTATTCTTCTGAAAAACAAAAATAATTCGGCAAAAACTTGCGAATTTCAAAATTATTATTTACCTTTGCCCACGAAATGAGAATAGTATCACATAGACGGTTAGTTGAGTTCTACAGCTCGGAAGGGCATGGAGACTCACAGGCAGCTCTCGAACGCTGGTATGACATAGCCGAAAAAGCAGAGTGGAAGAACCTGTCGGATATCAAGGTTGATTTCCCTGCTACAGACTACGTTGGTAACCAGCATTACGTATTCAATATCAATGGGAATAAATATCGCATGATGGTAGTGGTTAAGTTCACGATTGGGCATATATTCATCCGATTTGTGGGAACCCATAGCGAATATGACAAGATAGATGCAGCAACAATTTAAATAAGGAGGAAAGAATATGAGTAAGATTACAAAGGAGAAATACGATTTTGCATTGGCACGCATTGAGGAACTGCTGCCATTGGTAGATGACAACACCCCTGCGAATGATCGCAATGCCATTGAGCTGACAATGATGTCGGACGTGGTGATAGAGTATGAGAAAGAACACTTTCCCATCGCTAAGCCTACCGTTGCCCAACTCATTCAGTTGTCGCTTGATGAAAAGAACATGAGCCAGAAGCAACTGGCAGAAGAGATTGGAGTAAGTCCGTCGCGAATTAGTGACTACATCTCCGGTCGTGCAGAGCCAACGCTAAAAATCGCCCGTTTGCTATGCGCTACGCTTGGAATTACACCAGCCGCTATGCTAGGCTGCTAAATTTCCTCCCTGTCAGGAGGATAATTAACCTTTTTAGCCGCTGAAGCAGGTACGCGTACGGCTGCCATCTACGACATGAACGGTCGCCAGCTCAATGCCAAGCCCAACAATGGCATCTATATCCAGAACGGCCAGAAATACATCGCCAAATGACCGGGTGCGCTAGGCGTCGTGCTCGGATACGAGGTAGACGGGGCGGTGCTTGCTCTCATGGAAGACGCGGCCCAGATATTCGCCGATGATGCCAAGAGAGAGCAGCTGGGCGCCTCCGAGGAATAGGATGACCACCATCAGCGTGGGGTAACCAGCCACGGGATCGCCATAGATAACGGTATTGGTAAGGATATAAATCATATAAACGAAGGCGAAGAAAGAGCACAGGATGCCCAGCAAGGTGGAGATACGCAGGGGTAGGGTGGTGTAAGACGTGACGCCCTCGATGGCAAGTTTGAGCAGCGTGTAGAAGTTGAACGACGACACACCCTCCTGACGGTCGCCCTGCTCGAAGAGTATTTCCTTCTTCTTGAATCCTATCCAGCAGTACATACCCTTGGTGTAACGGGTGGTCTCGCGCAGCTGGCGCAGGGCCTCGATGCACTTGCGGTCGAGCAGGCGGAAATCGCCCACGTTCTGCAGTATGTCGACGTTGGTCATCTTCTGTAGCATCCAGTAATATAATAATGAGGCCTTCTTGCGCAGCCAAGGTTCCTTG
>JAEEGG010003276.1_pt1 | contig 40470 bp, 30 predicted proteins | sample 9134161 | NCBI WGS metagenome assembly JAEEGG01 (sample SAMN16246543, study PRJNA631951) | gut metagenome | biome: gut microbiome; feature: rumen; material: CR-attached | host: Bos | place: Iran: Karaj | collected 2018-10 | reverse complement strand
TACGAGAAACAGAACGAGCAGATTCTCCTTGGAATACAAATCCAATTGCGCATAACTTTTCTTCTAGACTGTAACTACGTTTCATTTGAACCTTTAAGTTGTGTCCAACTTTCTGGGTTCACTTCAGTACTGTCATATTACACCGTCGGCTACATTGAAAATCATGCAATGCGCAGCCGGTTTTTAAGGTTTTTGTTAAAAATGGAAACGTAAAATTTAACATTAAAAGCGTATGAAGAAGAAATCAATTTGGGAAGTGATATTCCGTATTATCGTAGCAGCAGGAACGGCGGCGCTGACAGCACTGGGAACAACAGCATGCATGGGATATGGACCGTTCTAAAGTAAACAAGCGTATGAAAAAGCAAAGGATTCCACGGGGAATCAGGAATAACAACCCACTGAACATTAGGGTGGGGAATAACTGGAAAGGTGAGGTCAGTCAGCCGACTGACCACGCCTTTGAACAGTTTACGGAAATGAAATGGGGCGTCTGGGCGGCATTCGTCGTGCTGAGGAACTACATCGTGCGCCACAAGTGCAATACCATCCGGAAGATTATTTCGCGGTGGGCACCCGCGAACGAGAACAACACGCTGGCGTATATCAACACAGTGTGTCAGCGCTCTAATTTGAAGCCCGACGAGGTGATCAACGTCGACAACACCTGTCAGATGATAGCCCTGCTACTGGCGATGTGCTTCGTGGAGAACGGGCAGGAAATCTCGCTGGACGACGTCGTCGAAGGCTGGCTGCTGGCGAATAAAAAATGAAATAAGGCTGCGGTTAAGCGAGAGCAGAGCCATGCTCGCATGAGCTATGCCGAGCGTGAGCAGGCTGACCAAAGGTCAATGAAAAGGTAAAAAAGTAAAAAGGTTAACAAAACATAATTTCAAGGTTTTAAATTTGCTGGTTTAAGAAATAAACAATATCTTTGCAATAAAAGTTTAAGATTTCAACCTATTACTATATGATGATTAATATGAGAACAAAACAAACGATTTTAGCTGTTCTGTTCATTGCTTTTTCGATGGGCATGAAGGCTCAGGGTGAAAACGCCCTTCAGAACGTCAGTGTGATGGAACTGAGTTACACGATGAAGGAAGCTCCCAAATCGGAACTGGGGACTGTGGTGAGTGCCGTACTCGACGTGCTGGCCGACCAGACCACCGAGGAGCAGCCGGGATATGCTGAGGCTGTCCGGGCCAATGTCATCACTGCGCTGGGCAATGTCCGCCGTTTCCAAGTGACTGACGGCCGTCAGGTGGCTCCCACTGACGAGACGGACATCATCGTCGACGGTACGATTAACTACATCTCTACGACGGTGGAATTCAAGTTGCAATCTAATAAGAAGGATAAGATTCCCCAGTATTACGCCCAGATAGGACTGACGCTGAACCTGAAGGATCGCGCCTCAGGCACTGTGCTGAACAGCCAGATGTTTGAGGTGAACAAGTCGGGCTGGGCATGGGTGAAGAGCATCGACAGTGCCATGAAGAGTGCTATGGAAGGTCTGCGTGCGAAAGTGATGAAATACTACAATGCGGCATACCCCTATTCGGCCAACATCCTGGAGCGTGGCACCGAGACGACGGATAAGCAAAAAGAGCTGTACATCGACCTGGGCAGCATGCACGGGGTGCATGAGGGTACGCACTTCGACGTCTACGTCATTGGCAGCATTGGCGGCAAGGAGACGCGTAAGTTGATTGGCCGTCTGAAAGTCAGGCAGATAGAAGGCAACGAGGTGAGCCTCTGTAAGGTTGTCTCGGGCAAGAAGGAAATCAAGGCCGCACTGGATGCTCATCAGAAACTGTTGATAATATCTACCGACTAAAGAAATAGGATGATTCACAAAACAAAATTCGGGACTTGCAAGCGCAGGTCCCGAATTTCTGTTGTTTGTTACTTCTCCTTAAATCCTGAGATGTTCTTCCAGTCTTTATGAGCCATGTAGACAGACGTGCTGCCACGCGGAACGAGGAAGGTGGGAGCGGTGCCCTTGAAGGTGCTCTTCGAGATGGAAGGCGGGGCGGGGGAGTTGAGAAGCACCGTCTTCAGCGACGCACACTTGGCAAAGGCTGAACCTCCGATTCTCTTCAGGCCTGACGGAATTTCCACGGTAGTGAGCATGAGGCACTCCTCGAAAGCGGAACTGCTAATCTCCTTGACTGCCGGAGGTAGAATCAGGGAAGTGAGACTGGCACACTTGGCAAAGGCACTCTCGCCGATACTTGTCAGAGCGGGAGACCAGATGATGTCAGTCAGTGACGAACATTCCTGGAAGGCCTTCAACCCAATCTTACGCACGGAATTGGGAAGGGTGATGGTGCGCAGGCTGCTGCAACGGCGGAACATGTCGTTGCTGACTTCGCTGATGAAGCCGTTGACGGCCACGCTGTCGAGCGAGCTGCAGTTTTCGAAAGCACTCGTGCCGATGCTCTTGACCATATTGGGTATGATCATCTCTTTCAGTGAGGTGCACCCCTCGAAGGCATGTGATTCGATTTTCGTCAAACCATCAGGTAAGGTGATGGCAGCAAGGCTCTTGCAGTCGTAGAAGACCTCGTTGCCGAGGACTTTTACGCTGGCGGGAATGGTGATTCCAGAGAGGCTGGTGCACTTCTTGAAAGCGTCGTTGCTGAGTTCGGAAAGAGAACCCTCGAGGGTGACGTTGGTCAATGCGGTGCAACCCTCAAAAGCGCTAGCACCTATTTTATTGATGTTCTTGAGCGTGATGACGGTGAGGTTTTTGCATTCCTCAAAGGCACTGCTGCCTATCTTGGCGACTTCGTCCATCTGAATGTTGGCGAGGGCGGTACATTTCTTGAAGGCACCGTCGCCAATCTCCTTGACGTTCGGAATGACAATGTTGTTAAGCACCTCGCAACCATAGAAGGCCTCGTTGCCGATGAGGGCAAGGTCTTCGGGCAGGGTGATGGTGGTCAGACTGGTACAGTCCTTGAAGACGTCAGCCTCCAGCACGCGGATGTTGGCGGGAATCGTCATGGCGGTGATGGCCTTGCAGTCTTCGAAGGCGTTGGCCTCGATAGCCCTCAGACTCTCGGGGAGGGTGAAGTTCGTCAGATTCTCACAATCTTCGAAGCACGACTTGCCAATGGCGGTAATGCTCTGTGGCAGCACGACTTGCTGAAGGTTCTTGGCACCCGCAAAGAGGCTTGCAGGCAGTTGGCCGTTCTGGGTTTTCAGACCCTCTTTGCCTTCCACGATGATGGCACCGGAGAGGTCGACGGATGTCACCAGGCACTCAGCGGGATTCTTCTTGTTGGTCTTTGTACGGGTGACAATCTGTTGCAGGAGCTTCAGATCCTGGCCGTTGAGTGGTCCGTTGATTTTCAGTTCCGCCATGGTGTAGCGGATGGAGTCGGGGAGTTGGGTTGCTAACTTGCCGACAGAGTCGACGGTGATGTCTGCTGCCTTTGCCGTAAACAGCATCGGGAGCATAGCCAATAAGATAATGAGTCGTTTCATATGTTTTTGGTTTTAAGTTACTTTTACTTTTTTACTTTGCTTTGTCTTTTGAGCTGCGCTTGTCGCGATGGTAGGACCGGTAGTCGTCGAGCTCAATCTCGACGTCGGGCTCAACGAGTTCACCGTTGCGCGGCAGGCAGAACTTCATGTATTTGATGTTCAAGCCGCGGGCGATCCACATTGACTCGTAATACGTTTGGATTGTCAATAATTGAGAATTGAGAATTGAGAATTCTCTGACCTGAAGGTCAGAGTGTGGCGCGCAATGAGAATTATGATTACCATAGAGGTCTTCTGTACGGAATACGAGGGGCAGGTGGTTCTTTTCGACCAGGTAGGTGGTATAGGTGAAGAGAAAGTTAGAGTCGGTCTTCAGATGGATGAAGCCACCATCGGTGAGGAAATGGCGATAGCGGTTGAGGAACCACGTGGAGGTGAGTCGCTTACGCGGGTTCTTCATCTGTGGGTCGCTGAAGGTGAGCCATATCTCGCTGACTTCGTCAGGGGCGAAGAAGCGGTCGATGATCTCGATATTGGTGCGCAGGAAGGCCACATTCTTCAGTCCTTCGTTCAGGGCTTGTGTGGCACCTGTCCACATGCGGGCGCCCTTGATGTCGACGCCAATGAAATTGACATCGGGAAACAGCTTAGCCAGTCCGACGGTATATTCACCCTTGCCACAGCCCAGCTCCAGGACAATGGGGTTGTCGTTATGGAAATACTGCTCGTGCCAATGGCCCTGCAAGTCAAAGGGCACGTGTTCCACTACCGAATAGGGGTATTGGAACACGTTCTCGTAGGTTTCCATATCGGCGAATTTCGCCAGCTTTCCTTTACCCATGGTTCTAGTTGTTTTCTAGTCGTTTTCTAGTCGAACTAGTCGAACTAGTCGGACTAGTCGTACTAGTTGTACTAGTTATACTAGTCGATGACAACGGTTGTCCAGCCGTGCTTGTCCTCGATCTCGCCATACTGGATGCCGCGCAGGGTGTCGAACAGCTTCTTAGACATGGGACCGGGCTTGTCGCCAAACGAATAGCGCTTGCCGGTGTCGAGGTCGTCGATGTAAGAGATAGGCGAAATAACAGCTGCTGTTCCGCAAGCTCCAGCCTCCTCGAAGGTCTCGAGTTCCTCCTCAGGAATAGGACGGCGCTCTACCTTCATGCCCAGATCCTCGGCCACCTGCATCAGCGACTTGTTGGTGATAGAGGGCAGGATAGAGGTTGACTTCGGTGTGATATAGGTGTTGTTCTTGATGCCGAAGAAGTTGGCGGCACCACACTCGTCCATGTATTTCTTCTCCTTGGCGTCGAGGTAGAACTCGCAGGCGTAGCCCTTCTCGTGAGCCAGGTTGTTGGCAAAGAGAGAGGCTGCGTAGTTGCCACCCACCTTATATTTACCCGTGCCCAGAGGAGCAGAGCGGTCGTAGTCGCGGATGATGACATAAGGATTAGCAGCAAAACCACCCTTGAAGTATGGGCCTACAGGAGTCACGAAGATGAGGAAACAGTACTCCTTGGCGGGATGTACGCCTACCTGAGCGCTGGTACCGATGAGCAGCGGACGGATGTAGAGCGTAGCACCACTCTCGTAGGTGGGAATCCACTCCTGATTCAAGCGAACCACCTTCTTCACCATCTCTGTGAACAGTTCTGTCGACACCTCGGGCATCATGATGCCGCGACAGGTAGACTGCAGGCGGGCTGCATTCTCGTCGACACGGAAGATGCGCACCTTGCCATCCTTGCAGCGATAAGCCTTCAGACCCTCGAAAGCCTCCTGGCCATAGTGCAGACAGGTAGCTGCCATGTGCAGGTTCAGATACTCGTCGGAGCAAACCTCGATTTCGCCCCATTTGCCGTCGCGATAATAGCAACGCACGTTGTAGTCGGTCTTCATGTAGCCAAACGACAGGCTACCCCAATCTAAATTCTTCATAATGTTTGTATTTTGATGCTTTTATTGTCGATTTGCCCGCAAAAGTACATAAAATCTTGCGCATGTGCAACAATTTCGTGTGAAAAATGCCTTATTTCTTGTTTTTCTTGTTATTTTTATTGTACCTTTGCACGCGATTTTAATTTTTATGCAACATTTAATATCAATCGACAATGAAAAAAATGATGTTGATGGCCGCTTTGCTGGCTTGTGTTACCGCCCGTGCTGGTGAGAAGAGTGACACAACGGTGATTGAGAATGCCAAGAAGGTTACAATTATCTCGAGCGACACCGAACAACGTATCAAGGTAAGAGGTAAGACGGGCAACAGTACATACCTTTACGAGAACACCATCGAGCTGAAGGATTCCGCCTATACTAAGAAAGTCAAGAAGGTGGATATAGATAATGAGTGTTGGGATTTTGACCTGGGCTTTGGGTTGCCTATCGCCACGAACGTGCCCAGCGGCATGAGTTTTGCACCTTTCAAGTCGTATGAGTGGATTCTGGGTTTCAGGTATAAATATACGCCGCAGGATGCGTTGCAGACTTACTCAGTGGGACTCTGGTGCAACTGGCGACAGTATACGCTTGACACGAACATGATGTTTGGTAAGAATGCAAATAACGTGATTGATTTGTATGACTATCCCACCAATGCCAGCGACAAGCGTTCGAGTATCTATGTCTTCGGTCTTTCGGTGCCCTTCCTGTTTACCCAGAAGTTCGGCCACAAGAGCCATTTCAAATTCACTCTGGGTCCAGTCGTGAACTTCAACCTGTATGGACGCATCCATAACAAGTATTCATTGGGTGATGACAACATTGAGATTAAAACGAAAGGTATAGAGTATCGTCCGGTAACAGTCGATATCATGGGTATGTTCCAATACAAGGGTATTGGCCTCTACTGCAAATATTCTCCCATGAGTGTGCTGAAGAAGGATATGGGTCCGGATTTCCGTTCGATTTCAGTCGGTGTGTTCTTATAAGGAACTATCCTGTTCGGCCTGAATCTTTTGGATTTCTGCTTCTGTCTTGGTCAGTTTGTCCTTACAGAACGTGATAAGTCGCTGTGCAGTCTTCAGCTGCACAGCGAGTTCGTCTATATCAAACTCGTTGGACTCCATTTTGCGGACGATGGTTTCCAGTTGGGCCAGAGCCTCTTCGTATTTCAGTTCTTCGTTCATATTCACTTATCGTTTATCACTTATCACTCATCACTTATCGTTTATCACTTATCACTCATCACTTTTGACCGTATGGTTCCTTTCTCCACCCGTGTTTCTATCTCGTCGCCAGCTTTCAACTGCTTGGGGTCGCGAACGGCCCGCCCGTTGTGCAGCGTGATGCTGTAGCCTCGTTTCAAAAGCAATTGCGGGTCGAAGCCTTGTAACAGGATGGAAAGACGCTCTATGCGGTGCTTCTGATCGGTCAGTCGTCGTTCGATGGCAACAGGAAGGCGTCCCTCGATCATGTCAATGCGGTGGCGGGAATCGCACAACTTTCGTAAGGCGAGGGTGGGGATGAGTGTTGCCAACTGGTTGACGTGTTGCTGTTGGTAGCGAAGCCGTTCGCTGACGTATTGACTGATAAATGATTCTGCATCTGTGATGCGTTCCCAGACGCGACGTAGGTGGTCGATAAGAAAGGCGGCAGCAGCGGTAGGCGTTTTCACTCGGGTGTGACTCACCATGTCGAGAATGCTCTCGTCGCGGTCGTGCCCGATGCCAGTAATAATAGGCAGTGGGAACTGTGCCACATTTTCTGCCAGAGCCAGCGTGTCGAAACCGCTCAGGTCGGCCGTAGCACCGCCACCACGCAATATGACGACGCAGTCGAATGAGGGAAGCCCTGTCGGAGAACCGACGGGAACGATGGCGTAGATCTTGTTCAGCGCACTGATGATGCTTTGCTCGACCTGTTCGCCCTGCATGATGGCAGGAAACAGGGTGACCTCGAAGCGGAAACCATAGTCGTTATCTTCTAACTGACGACAGAAATCGCCATAGCCTGCGGCAGACTCTGCAGAGATGACGGCGATGCGCTTGGCGAAAGTGGGCAATCGGAGTTCGCGTTGCAGGTCGAAGACACCCTCTTCCTTCAGCTGGCGGATGATTTCCTGTCGTTTGCGGGCCATGTCACCAATGGTATACGTGGGGTCGATGTCGCTGACAATCCACGAGAATCCATAGGCCTCGTGATACTGGGCATAAACCTGTAAGAGCACCTTCATGCCAGCACGTAATGGCTGCCCCGTTACGCGTTCGAAGTAGGGCTTGACCATTCCCCACGTCTGTCGCCAACACTTGGCTGAGGCGCGTGCCACAGGGGTATTCGAGCGGTCGTCCTTTTCGATGAGCTCCATGTAGCAGTGCCCGCTGTTTTCACGACACTCCGACAACTCTGCCTCTACCCAGTATTCATCGGGCAGCGCCGTCTCGATGGCGTCGCGAACCATCAGGTTCAGTTGGCGGAGGGAAAAATGAGTAGCATTCATGGACTGTCGATTAACGGGATGGAGTGGGAGACTGGGAGTTATACATTCCGATCTGGTAGGCCCGCCAGAAGTTGGGTACACCATAACCGTAGATGTTGTCAGGGTGGGCGTAATTGTTGCTGGTCTGACGGACGAGTTCCATGATCTCCTCGGCAGTCTTGCCAGGCATTGCCTGCCACAGACAAGCCATCAGCCCGCAGACGATGGGAGTAGAGAATGAGGTTCCCATGTCGTCCATGATGACTCCGCGACCATTGACCAGCCGTGCAGGTGCTCCTGTGGCGACGACATCCGGTTTTACACGCTGGTCCTGTGTGGGCCCGACACTGCTGAATGGCGCTATCTTGTGTGACGGGTCGTCCATCATGGCACCAACAGTCATGATATGATCCGCATCGGCAGGCACACCGATCTTTTTCCAGGTGCCCATTCCCAGGTTTCCAGCTGAATTGACGAGTATGATGCCCTTGGCAGCAAGCATGGACGCAGAGCGACTGATGAATGCCGTGCGCCCGTCGAGTTGCCACTGTTGGTAAGACATGAAATGGTGGTCGTACTCATGATACCCCAACGACGAGTTGATGAGGTCGCAACCTACGGAGTCGGCAAATTCCGCTGCCATTGTCCAGTAGTCCTCCTCTACGGCCTGTTCCGTCTGTTGGTCTTCCGAACGCAACAGCCAGTAACTGGCCTTGGGTGCCGTGCCAATATAATAATAGGGCTCGTTCAAGGCCATAGCCGACAGCACCTTGGTGCCATGATCGGTCTCAGCATAAATGCTGGGCGACTGCGGATACACGAAGTCCCTTGTGCCACGAATGTCGACACGATGGAAGGCGGGAATGGCGTTCACGTTCTTGAAACCACCGTCGATGACGGCAATCATCATGCCCTCACCACGCATACCGATGTCGTGGAGGCGCTCACCCTTTACGGCTTTGATTTGTGCCGCTGCAGTGCCATAACGCTCACCGGTAACGCTGTCGCGCTCTTCGAAATGTTCGTGGTGTTTTGCTTTCAGTGCCGTTGGTGATACAGAATCAGGGGCTATCCATACCAGTTGGCTGCTCTTGACGCACGGCAGGCTATTAATAGTCTGTATGACTGTTGTGTCTTTGACGCGGATGAGGACTGTGTTCTGCCAACGGCTTTGCCCGATAATACTGACGTCACGGCGCTCGATGAGTTGCATATAGCGATGGCTGACAGGCAGGTCGGTCGAGTCGACCTTCAACCCTTGTCGTTTGCGGCGTTCCACGCTGCGTCGAGACAGAAACCGTGTGGGGTGCTCCAGTGAGTAGCCGCTACCGTCTTTATCCGTCAGACTGACTCGGTAAATCCATGCGGGCCCGTTCTTGTAACGAACCTTGCGTATGCCTTCCTGCTGGTTTGCGGCCCATAAGCCACTGACGAGCAGCATCAGTATGATGACAGTCAGTAGTCGTTGATTCATGGCCGCAAAGATAATAGAAAAAAACGACAACTCCAAGCGAAATCCATTTTTCTTTATAAAAGAAGTCAAAACATTTGGTGGTTTGCACAATAAGCAGTAATTTTGCACATTATTTAAATATATGGACAATAAACAAGCTGCATTGGAACTGGGGACGAAACCCGTTGGTAAGTTGTTGACGCAATATGCGTTGCCAGCCATCGTCGCCATGTCTGCGTCGTCATTATACAATATCATCGACCGCGCTTTCATCGGGCAAGTTGTGGGTCCGGAGGCTATTGCCGGCCTGGGCATCACGTTCCCCTTTATGAACTTGAGTGCGGCGTTTGGTGCTGCTGTGGGTGTGGGCGCATCAACGTGTATCAGTGTGAAACTGGGTCAGCACGACTATAAGCGCGCTGAGCAATTGTTGGGCAATACGGTGACGCTGAACCTCATCGTGGGATTCCTGTTCATGGTCATTTGCTTGATATTCCTCGACCCCATCTTGCGTTTCTTCGGAGCCAGTGACGTGACGCTGCCCTATGCCCGCGAATTCATGATTGTCATCCTATTAGGTAATATGGTGACGCACATGTATTTTGGCATGAATGCCGTATTGAGAGCTGCTGGTAAACCCAAACATGCGATGTATGCCACGTTGTTTACGGTGGCGTGTAACATCGTGTTGGTTATCTCCTTCGTATGGTGGTTCCGATGGGGCATCCGAGGAGCTGCGTTGGCGACAGTAACTTCACAGACGCTGGCCTTGTGTTGGCAGATGTGGATATTCTCTGACAAGAAGGAACTGTTGCACTTGAAACGAGGTATCTACCGCTTGAAGTCACAACTGGTGAAAAATATCATCGCCATTGGCATCTCGCCGTTCCTGATGAATGTCTGCTCGTGTGTCATCGTCATCTTCATGAACAACCAGTTCGTCAGGTATGGTGGCGATATGGCCGTGGGTGCCTATTCGATAGCCAACTCGGTGGTCATGATGTTCTTTATGTTCGTCATGGGCATGAACCAAGGCATGCAGCCTATTGTGGGTTACAACTATGGCGCAGAGCGTTACGACCGCATGTTCCGTTGCTTGTGGCTGACCATTGCTGCTGCAACGGCCATCCTGTTGGTGGGCTGGACGCTTTCGATGCTGTTCCCCCGGCAGATTGCCCGCATCTTTACAACAGATGAAACACTGATAGCATTGGCAGCACGCGGTATCAAACTCGACATGCTGGTGTTCTTTGTGGTGGGTTCACAGGCCGTCATCACGAATTTCTTCCAATGCATCGGCAAGGTGAAAATCAGCATATTCCTGTCGTTGTCGCGACAGCTGACGTTGTTGTTGCCGATGGCTTACATATTCCCGTTGCTATGGGATTTGGATGGTGTGTGGTACTCGATGCCCGCCTCCGACTTCGGCTCGTTTGCAATGACGATACCGTTGCTGGTCTGGTATATGAAAAAACTTAAAGCTCATGGAAAATAATAAGCATATCATTATCTGTGTGGGTCGCCAGTTGGGTAGTGGCGGACACGACATCGCCCGAATGTTGGCGTTGGATTTCAATGCGAAGTATTACGACCAGGAACTGCTGAATCTGGCCGCTAAGGAGAGTGGCATCAGCGAGAAGTTCTTCGAGCAGAACGACGAGAAACGTGGCATATTCCGTTCGCTGTTCCACATGCATGCCTCGCACGTTGGTGATAATAACATGTACAACAACGACTTCTCGCAGGAGAACCTGTTTAAGTTTCAGAGTGATGCCATTCTGAAGGCTGCCGATGAGGGCTCGTGTGTGTTTGTGGGTCGTTGTGCGGATTATGTCCTGCGTGAAAGGCCGAATGTGGTGAGTGTTTTTATCTCCGCTTCTAAGCGTTTTCGTATTGACCAGATTATGGCCAAGCAGCATCTCGATGTCCCTGAGGCGAACAAGTATATCAAACAGCGTGAGTCGCAGCGTGCTTCCTACTATAACTACTATACGGGCAAGAAGTGGGGTAGTGCAGAATCGTACGACCTCTGCGTAGACTCCAGCGTGCTGGGTTTGCAGGCTACAGAGAAATTCATTGCTGACTTCGTTCGTAAACGCTTCAAACTATGACAGGCATCGGGAGTCTCATTTGTGCGGCATTGTTTGCATTGTCTGATACGACAGTGACCATCCATCGGGTGGAGGCTGACGTGGTGCCCAGCGGCATCATTCAGACGAATGGCTATCTGCGCGAAGGAGGACCTTCGGGAGAACCGATGCGGACGTCGACGACCCTTCGTCTGAAATACACACAAATGCAGGGTGGCCAGCCTTCGAAGGTTGGTGCCTATCACGGCATAGGCGTGGGATGCTTCCTTATCAACGAGCAACTGGGCAATCCCTTGACCGCCTATTTGGTACAGGGCGCACCGCTGGTCAATCTGTCTCGGGCGGTATCGCTCAACTACGAATTGAACCTCGGTCTTTCAATGGGGTGGCATGCTTACGACGGCGAGAACAATCGGGAGAACCACGTGCTTGGCTCGCGTACCAATTGTTATATCGGTGCCGATGTGTATTTCCGTGTCCGCTTGGGACGCCATTGGGATGCGAACATCGGCTATGGCTATGCACATTTCTCGAATGCCAATCTGAAAATGCCCAACGAGGGTATGCATACGATGGGTGGTCGATTGTCGCTGGCTTATTATATCCATCGTGACCTTCGCGAACCGAGAGCTTCTCTGCTTACTGCTCCTACTATGCCCAAGGGACGGCATTGGGTGACTGACTTGCTGTTTTATGGCGGAGCGAAGAAAAAGAGCTTGCAGAATCCTGAAACGTATTGGTTGGGTGGTTTCTCCGTCAGTCCGATGTATCGGTTGAACGAAGCCTTTGCCATGGGTCCCTCTTTGGATGGCGTATACGATAATAGCGTAGAGAGTCCTCTGTCGTTGGGTGCTCAGGCACGTGCTGAACTGACAATGCCTGTCTTCAGGGCCAGCGGAGGCGTCGGCTATTATTTCCTTGGAGGCATGAAATGTGTCTACGAGACGTTGGCATTCAAGATAGACGTGACGCGCCACCTGTTCCTGAACATCGGCTATTGCTTTTACAACTACAATTACACGAACAACCTGATGCTGGGCATCGGATATAGATTTGGCTCATGAAGAAAATAGGAATCATCAGCGACACCCACGCTTATTGGGACGACAAATACCTGCACTACTTCGAACCCTGCGACGAGATATGGCACGCAGGCGACATCGGTAGTGTCGAGGTGGCTGAACGACTGGCTGCTTTCCGTCCGTTCCGCGCTGTCTGCGGCAACTGCGACGGGGGCGACCTGCGATTGATGTATCGCGAACTGAACCGATTCAAAATCGAGGATGTCGACGTGCTCATCAAGCATATCGGAGGCTATCCGGGCAACTACGACTACTCTGTGCGAGGAATGCTCTACGCCAATCCGCCCCAGCTCTTTGTGGCAGGCCATTCGCACATCCTCAAGGTGAAGTTCGACAAGACGCTCAACATGCTGCACATCAACCCTGGGGCTGCGGGCTTGCAGGGCTGGCACAAGGAACGCACACTGATAAGATTGACCATCGAAGGCAATAAATTCGGTGATTGTGAAGTTATTACATTAGGGAGATAAGATTATGAATAAAATCTCAACAAAGGATTTAAAAATTGTTTTGTTTTTAATAGCAGGTTATTTCCTGTTTGCAATCTTTGCAGATTGGCTTGAAGACTTATGGGGAATCAATCGCTTAGTAAGATTTCTTCTGGCGTGTGTTTTCGGTCTCGTTATGAGTGTTATCATTCACTTTACAAAATTGGATAAATAATTATTTATAATATGAAAAGAACAATCGTTATTACTGGTGGCGCAGGCTTTATTGGAAGCCACGTGGTGCGCCTTTTCGTGAACAAGTATCCCGAGTATCACATTATTAATTTGGACAAGCTGACGTATGCCGGCAATCTGGCTAATCTGAAGGACATCGAGGACAAGCCCAACTACGAGTTTGTGAAGATGGACATCTGCGACTTCGACGCTTTCTACAAGCTGATGCAGGACAAGAAGGTCGATGGCATTATCCATCTCGCTGCCGAGAGTCATGTCGACCGTTCGATTAAGGACCCGTTTACGTTCGCTAAGACCAACGTGATGGGTACGCTGTCGCTGCTCCAGGCTGCCAAGCTGTATTGGGAAAGCCTGCCTGAGCGTTACGAGGGCAAGCGCTTCTACCACATCTCGACCGATGAGGTGTATGGTGCACTGGAACTGACGCACCCCGAGGGCATCGAGCCTCCGTTTACCACGACGGCATCGAGCGCTGAGCACCATCTGGCTTATGGCGACAAGTTCTTCTTGGAGACCACGAAGTACAATCCGCATTCACCGTATTCAGCTGCAAAAGCAAGTAGCGACCACTTCGTTCGTGCCTATCACGACACCTACGGCATGCCCGTCATTGTCACCAACTGCTCGAACAACTATGGCCCCTATCAGTTCCCTGAGAAGCTGATTCCGCTGTTCATCAATAATATCCGTCACCGCAAGCCGCTGCCCGTTTATGGCAAGGGCGAGAACGTGCGCGACTGGTTGTTCGTTGAGGACCACGCCCGTGCCATCGACCTCATTTTCCACAAGGGTCTGATTGCCGAGACTTACAACATCGGTGGTTTCAACGAGTGGAAGAACATCGATATTATCAAGGTGGTCATCAACACCGTCGACCGTCTGCTGGGACGTAAGGAAGGCGAGGATATGGATCTCATCACCTTCGTTACCGATCGTGCTGGTCACGACCTGCGTTATGCTATCGACAGTTCGAAACTCCAGAAGGAACTCGGCTGGGAACCCTCATTGCAGTTCGAGGAGGGCATCGAGAAGACCGTCCGCTGGTATCTCGACAACCAGGAGTGGCTCGATAACGTCACCTCGGGCGACTATCAGAAGTATTACGAAAAGATGTATAACAACAGATGAAAAAGATATTGCTGTTAGGCTCAGGCGAACTGGGCAAGGAGTTTGTGATTGCTGCTATGCGTGCAGGACAGTACGTGATTGCCTGTGACCGCTACGACAATGCGCCGGCCATGCAGGTGGCCGACGAGCGCGAGGTGTTCTCGATGCTTGATGGTGATGCGCTTGAAGCTGTGGTGAATAAGCATAAGCCTGACATCATCGTGCCAGAAATTGAGGCTATCCGTACGGAGCGCCTGTTTAAGTTCGAGGAGCAGGGCATTCAGGTGGTTCCGAGTGCCCGTGCCGTTAACTTCACGATGAACCGTCGTGCTATCCGTGACCTCGCAGCCAAAGAACTCGGTCTGCGTACCGCTAAGTATTTCTATGCCAAAACCTACGATGAGTTCAAGGCAGCTGCAGAGGAAATTGGGTTCCCCTGTGTGGTAAAACCCCTGATGTCGTCGTCTGGTCATGGACAGAGCTATGTTCACAACGAGGGTGAACTCGAGCAGGCTTTCAAGGAGGCTATGGAGGGTTCGCGTGGCGACGTGAAGGAAGTGATTATCGAGGAGTTCATCGACTTCGACTCTGAGTTCACGCTGCTCACCGTTACCCAGCAGCACGGCTGGCCCACGCTGTTCTGTCCGCCAATAGGACACGTGCAGAAGTCGGGCGACTATCGTGAGTCGTGGCAACCGTACAAGATCAGTGATGAGGCGCTGAAACAGGCTCAGACGATGGCCGACAAGGTGACGAAGGCCTTGACGGGTGCTGGCATCTGGGGCGTCGAGTTCTTCCTGACGAAGCAGGGCGAGGTTATCTTCTCGGAGTTGAGCCCCCGTCCACACGATACGGGTATGGTGACGTTGGGTCACACCATCAACCTCAGCGAGTTTGAGCTGCATTTCCGTGCCGTGATGGGACTGCCCATTGCCGGCATCCATCTGGAGCATGCTGGCGCTTCTGCTGTCATACTGTCGCCGAAGGAGGCTTCAACACCTGTCGACCGCTCGCTGCTTGACTATAACTTCGTCGACGCCTTGAAGGAAGACCGCACGCGCATCCGCATCTTCGGCAAGCCCGAGGCTCACAAGGGCCGTCGCATGGGTGTCGTGCTGTGCTATGGTGAAGTCGGCGATGATATCAATGCGTTGCGCGACAAAGCCAAACGCTTGGCAAAGACCGTGCTTGGCACAGATCCGTATGATAAGTTAAGGTAATGGATATTAAGATTATCGACCTGCCCAAGATTACTGATCCTCGTGGCAATCTGACGTTTGCTGAGGCTCAGTCGATGGTGCCCTTCGACATCAAGCGTGCCTATTGGGTTTACGATGTGCCTGGTGGCGAGAGCCGTGGCGGTCATGCCCACAAGCAGCTGAAGCAGTTCGTTATCGCTTTGAGTGGTTCGTTCCACGTGACGCTCGACGATGGTCATGAGCGCAAGACGGTGCTGCTGAACCATCCTTGGCAGGGGCTGTTGATTGATATCAACACGTGGCGCACGCTCGATGATTTCTCGTCGGGTGCCGTGTGCTTGGTGCTGGCCTCCGAGCATTACGATGAGGATGACTATATCTACGATTACGATGAGTTTTTGAAATACGTAGGATGTTCGAAATAGTAAGATACACCGCTGTAAAGGCTGACGAATGGAACGCGTTCGTGGCTCGGTCGAAGAACGGTACGTTTCTCTTTGATCGTGGCTACATGGACTACCACAGCGACCGTTTCTGCGACTATTCGCTGATGTTCTATGCGGGTGGGCGCCTGTTGGCTGTGCTGCCTGCACATGCAAGTGGTGACACGCTGTGCTCGCATCGCGGACTGACTTATGGCGGACTGCTGATGAGCGAACAACTGACGATTGCCGAGACGATGACACTGTTTCGCGAGTTGAACGACATGCTGCGCGCTGAGGGGTTCCGTCACGTCAGCTACAAAGCCATTCCTTGGATATATCATCGCCTGTCGGCCGAGGAGGATCTCTATGCGCTCTATCACGAGTGTAAGGCGCGCATCGTGGCTCGCGACTATTCCACTAATATTTTCCTGGGTGCCAATCTGCGCTGGGAACGCGTGCGCCGTCGTGGCATTGTGCGTGCCGAACGGGCAGGGCTGTATGTTGAAATCAGCGATAGCTATGGCGACTTCTGGCAGGTGCTGGCTGATAACCTGGGTACGAAGTATGGCGTCCGTCCTGTGCATACACTTGACGAGATTGAACTGCTGCACCAGCGGTTCCCCAAGAACATCGTGCTGTATCAGGCCGTCCGCGATGGTGAAGTGCTGGGTGGCGTGGTGCTTTACGTGACGCCACAGGTGGTACACGCGCAGTATAGCTCGGCGACACCCGAGGGTAAGAGTCTGGGGGCCATTGACCTCATCTACGACCGCATCATGCACCAAGACTACAAGGACTATCCATATTTCGACTTCGGACGCTCCACGGAGAATGCAGACGGCAGCGGACTCAACGAGACGCTGGTCTTCCAGAAGGAAGGTTTCGGAGCCCGAGGCCTGTGTTACGATATCTACGAATGGGATGTTTAAGGGAAAAGTGAATAGTGAAAAGTGAATAATATGCTGCCGCCGATGATAAAGTATTTGGATCTGAAACGTATCAACGCCTGTTATGATGTTGAGATTCGCGACGCCATCAGTCGTGTGTTGGACAGCGGATGGTATCTGCGTGGCGAGGCTACGCGTCAGTTCGAGGAGCACTATGCGCAGTACATCGGCACGCGCCATTGCATTGGCGTGGCCAACGGATTGGACGCGCTGACACTGATTCTGCGGGCTTATATGGAGATGGGTGTGATGCACGAGGGCGACGAGGTTATCGTGCCTGCCAACACCTACATTGCCTCGATTCTCGCCATTACGGAGAACCGCCTGAAGCCCGTGCTTGTAGAACCTTCGCCCGATACGCTTCAGATAGACGACAGCCTCATTGAGCAGGCGATTACTGAGCGCACGCGAGCCATCATGATAGTCCACCTCTACGGCCGCTGTGCCTATACGGATAGGATAGGGGACATCTGCCGTCGCCACAACCTGAAACTCATCGAGGACAATGCGCAAGCTCACGGCTGCAGGGCCCCCCACTGGGGGGCTCTTACTGGCTCCCTCGGCTCTGCCGCTGGCCACTCGTTCTATCCTGGCAAGAACCTTGGCGCGCTAGGCGATGCTGGTGCCGTGACGACTGACGACGACGAACTGGCTGACGTAGTGCGTGCCTTGGGCAACTATGGCAGCCATCAGAAGTATGTGCACGACTACCAAGGCCGCAATTCGCGTATCGACGAACTGCAGGCCGCCATCCTTGACGTCAAGTTGCGCCATCTTGATGCTGACAACCAGCGCCGCAAGGAGATTGCTGCCCGCTATGAGCGTGAAATCAGCAACGAACAAGTAACATGCCTTCTCGCTGCCAGCGAGAAGCCGTTTCTCTCCCAGCGAGAAGCCGTATCGCTCAATCGCGATTGTGTGTACCATATTTTCCCCGTGTTCAGTCCGCGTCGTGACGAGCTGCGACGCTATCTCTTGGACAATGGCGTGGAGACGCAGATTCACTATCCCATTCCTCCCCACCAGCAGCGCTGCTATCAAATAAATAGCCCACTGTCATCGGTGTCATCGTCATCGCTGTCATCGTTGTCGCTGCCCATCACGGAAAGGATTCATCGCGAAGAGCTCAGCATTCCCTGCCATCAGGCTCTGACGGACGACGACGTAAGCCGCATCATCAGCCTGCTTAACGCCTTTAAATAGACACAGAGACACACGGTGTCATCGTCATCAAAAATAGAAGCACTACTCCGAGAGAGCAGTGCTTCTAATATTAATGATGCACTCAGATGATTACTTAGCCACGTACTTTTTGCCATTCTGGATGAAGACACCCTTCTGAGCATTGCTTACCTTCTGGCCAGCGAGGTTATAGATCTCACCGCCATTCTGCTCAGCGTTCTCAATGGTGCTGATACCGGTAGCATTCTTAAGTGTGATATTAAAACTGGTATCTTCTGCAGCATAAGCCTTACCATCCTTGTCACTGAAACGAATCAGCTTCACATCCGCTTTACCAGAAGTCGTGAACGCATCGGTTGCCTTCAGCGTGATGGTGCAAAGGTCGCCAGAGTTACCTTTCATCTCAACAGTACTTGTACCAGCACTCATTATCAGTATCGTGGCTCCAGCGTATTCTCCTTCTCCTATTTTTACGTCACATGAATGTGCTTTTTTATGGAGATTAGAAAGTTGAACACCCCACTCCTCTTCTTCTGCATCATAGGGAATCTCTATGCCTGTGGGAAGATAAAGGTACATGTTCCAACCAGCGGGTGTTGTCTCACTCGTGAAAGTTACATTCACTTCAGCGGTCTTACCAACCTCAATCTCTACATCAGTAGGAAAGGTCATTGAATAACCCTGAGCAAATGCGCTGCTGGAAATAGCCAACAATGCGCAAACCAAAACTGTTTTTAAAGTCTTCATAATAATAAAATTTAGTTGTTAATAAAAATGTAATTGTTATTAATTGTTTTTGTTTATCTACCTGCCATAATATTACAGATTGTGACAATGTCGCCGACATTGACCTCACCGTCTTCATTCACGTCAGCCAGCTGTGGGTCAACATTACTCTTGCCTGCCATGACGTTACAGACGGTCACGATATCACCGACATTCACCTCTCCGTCACTGTTTACGTCGCCCTTGAGGCCTGCATGGGTATCCACCACGCCGCTTGCATCAGCAAAAGGAATCTCCTGATGATTGCTCGTAAGTGTAAACAAGATGCCTTTGACTTCTACCGTTGCAGGACCTTCGAAGTTAGGATCCGAGACGATGTCAATATAGAAGAGGTCGCCTGAATTCCCTTTGATACTTTCGTTCGTCATAGAAAAGGAGACGACCTTCAAACCACCATCACCGACTATATTCGAAGAAATGGTGTGGTCTGCCTTTCTGGACGAGAGGCTAACTTTGTAGCTTCCATTCTCCATGACTGGCGTAATTCCTTCAGGGAAATAGAATTCAGCTTGGAAGGCAGTATAGCTGTCCGTGTTTTTTAACTGAATGGCCAACTGTTGGGTAGTTCCAGGGACAATCTTCAACGTAGGGATTATGATTTTGTCACCATCAGCTGCCCATGTTGAGGAAACAGCAAACAACTGCATTACAAGCAGCAAGAGGGTTACCCGCAGACATCTCCCGTACGAAGATGTCTGCAAGTTTTGGAAATAATAATTACTCATATTCATCATTATTTAATAACGAACTTCTTACCATTGATGACGTATACACCAGAAGTCTCAACATGGAATCTATTCTCTCCTGCGTGAACCTGGAGATTCTTCGAGATACCATTGACAGAGGTGAGTCTCAGGACTGTGTCAGAGGGAGCCCCTACGATGATGTCGTGTCCTTCTATTCTTATCTTCAATTCCTTGTATGCCAAGGTATTGCTGATGCCAGTAGGATCACCGAAGTAAACAGAGGCAGAGGCATCGGGTGCCAGATACTCACTGTTGTTACCTCTTACAAGTCGGATGTCGCGAATGTCAATCATGCTACCATCTATCATTGCGTCATCTGTCATCACTGTCAGATTGACGATGTTGTTGTCAGCAAGGTCTATAGCCTCATTCTGAGGAGACATCACAACCATTCTTACAACACCGTTCTCAAGAAGGTTGGCAGAGATGATGTGGTTGCTGTTAACATCACCCGAGAGTCCAATCATGAGCCCGTCATTCTCGTCACGTGCTATAGTCATGCCTGCAGGCAGATATACATCGCACTGGAAGGCAATGAATTCAGCTGCATTCTCTATCTGCAGTCCTATTGTCTGCTGTTCGCCGACAATCATTCTCTGGTCACTCATATAGAGTCTGCCCTGAGCATCATAATTGTTACTTGATGCAGCTCTGTTAGAAGGACGTTCAAGAACAATGTCAACAGTACCAGTCACATCGGCTACCGTAATCTGATTGTCCTTATTGACATCAGCAGACCTCTGCATGAAGCGGGCGAGGTTGTGTTCCAGAATATGCTCTACAGTATATACTATATCATTGGTCGTAACCGATCCGTCACCATTACTATCACCGAGTGGATAGTCATTCAAAGTAAAGTGAATCGTGTGGTTTGGAGCGGCAAAGTCGAAGTTGTCAGGACCTGAGACGTGAATGTTCTTAATGGTTACGTCGAAGTCTCCAACCTCAGTGCCAGTGGTAAACGGCAGGGTGAGCAGCTCACCATCGCTATCTTGGAACTGATTGCCGTTCTGAGAATAAACGATGACGCGTACAGCTCCGTCAGATGTGCGGGCAGCTGCAACTTGGTGTCCATTAGAACGTGCGCTAAGTTGAATGTCGAAGTTGCCATACCAGTCTTTCATATTCACGCCTTCAGGCATGTAAATGTCAAACTGGATGTCACGTGCCTCACCTTCGTTGTGAAGTGCAAGTGGCAATCTGATTTCGTTTTCAACATAGTTCTCAACAGTATTGTCCATCACAATCCAGTAGTTGTTCGACATCACCACAATCTCGCACTTCTCTTCGAAGTCACCGTCGACAGTCTTACCTGTGATTTCTACGCGTCCAGGAGCCATACCGGTAACAATACCTTCACTGTTCACCTGAGCCACGCTCTCGTTGCTACTTGTCCAAGCAATACTCTTGTTCGTAGCATTGGAAGGATAGACAGCATATCTCAGCTGGCGGTTCTCGCCAACCTTTACTGCTACATCTGCGTCAAGCATACGAAGCTCCTTGACATGAATGTCACCCACGACGTTCACTTGTACCTCGAACGAAGAAGCATCGGTAACACCAGGTGTCTGGTATGTGCCGTTCACCATCTGGTCGGTAACATCCTGACCATTGAAGAGCACCTTGGCAATCACGACATTCTCTTCTGGGCTTACTGTGAAGATGGCCTTCTCGTTCTCCTGAACATACAAGCTCGAGCCGTCCTTCACCATAGAACCTTGCTGGCCTGCAGCTCCAGCACGGCGTGGGCTGTTAGCCGCTTCAGAATCGCCGTTCATGAAGTACAGGTTAGCACCTTCGCCTACAGTGACATCGATGTTCTTACGCATAGAGACGAACTCACCCCACTGTGCTGCTGACAGATAATCGTAGAACGTACCTGTTGGGATAGACAATACGCAGCGGTCAGTGTGGACATGACGGAATACATAGCTGCCCAGGTCAGCAGGCTGCAGTGCCTCAACAGTGAGGTTAGCCAGCTTGCGGCAATCAGCGAATGCATAATCGTTAATCCAGTTCAGACTCTTTGGCAAGTAAACAGTCTCCAAGTTCGAGCATCCATAGAATGCATAGCCCTCGATGGTACCTAAGATTTTACAATCACTCAGATTGACAGAACTCAGTGATCTACAATCCTGGAATGCACCATAATTGATAACCTTCAACTTGTTGGGGAATGCAATATTGTCCAGACTTGTGCAGCCTGAGAATGCATAATCGTCAATGCGGTCGAGCATAGGTGGCAACAACACAGTCTTCAGCGATGTACAGCCCGAGAACGTACCATACGGAATCTCGTCGAGGAAGTCAGGATCCGACATGTCTACTGTCTCAATCTTCGAGCAGTTCGCGAAGCAGTTGCCAGCTGACGAGCCATAACCCTCGGTTCCCATGAACATGTAGAAGTCACGGTTGAACTTCACGGTACCATACAGGCTGCTACAGTTGGCAAAGGCACTCTCACCCAGTGACTCGAAGTTGCGAGGCAGGGTAATCTCCTGTGTCAGTGATGAGCATCCTTCAAAAGCATAGCCCTGAATGACCTGCAGGTTCTCGTTTAGCACAACCTCGTCCAGTGAGGAACAACCTTGGAAGGCACCCCAGCCAATGAACTTCAGTCCTTCGGGTAATACCAGCGAGCCATTCAGTCCAGAACAGCCATAGAATGCGTTCTTCTCAATACGCAGCAGCGAAGCGGGCAGTATCACGTTCATCATTACCTTCTTCTTGACGTTGTTGAAGGCGTTCTCAGGAATCACGCTTACATTTGCGTCAGACATATCGAGGTTGTAAAGCACTGTCATGTTTTCACGCATAATGGTGAAGTCCTGTGCACCCAGCGGTCCATGTACCTTCAAGTGGGTGACAAGGGCTGGTGCAATGCCTGCCTGTTCATTGATGTCAATGGCAAGGTTGCCCTCTTTGCTGACGGTAACATCTGCATGTACTTCCTTATCGAGGATGACTTTGTCTTCCCATACAGCAGCAGTTCTATAGGTTTCGGCATAACCCTCAGGAACGAATGCTGCAATCCACGCATCAGGCAAAGAGTTTTCGCTAAGCGTGGGAGGAACAGTGGCCTCACTCCTGACAACGGAAATCTGTGTGCCCGCAAAGGCAGATTCACCAATACTGGTAACGGTAGAGGCGAGTTCTAAGACGCCACCCAACTTGTTGTTCCAAGCAAAGGCATATCTTCCGATAGTCTCAAGTGTCTTAGGCATCTTAACACTCTCCAAAGATTCACAATTTCTAAATGCATCATTTGAAATATTCTTCAATTGTGTCTTCGACAAATCGACAGACGTCAGCACCTTGCAATGGTAAAATGCATAGCTTTCAATCTTCTCTAATGATGATGGGAACAGTACATCTGCCAGCTCCTGACAATTGCTAAATGCAGAATTTCCGATACTCTGCAACTCTGTCAGTTCGCTCAAATCGGCTCTTTCCAGTTTCGTGTTACTGAATGCCGATCCACCAATGATTTGCAGACTCTTAGGGAAGTTTATTGTCGTCAAAGCTTCACAGTTATTGAATGTGCTGTTACCGATGGTTGTCAGCCCTTCTGGCAGAATAACTTTTACCAAACTCTTACATTCAGTGAATGTGTTGCTCAAAGACTTCAAGTTAGTGCAGCCTGAAAGATCAATCTCAGTCAATGTGCTATTGCAGAATGCATCATTAAGGCTTGTCAATGTCTGTGGGAACTTGATATTCTCTAAGTTCTTCACATTTCTGAAAGCACTGCCAATTTCTGTCAGTTTCGTGTTGCTGAGGTCAATCACCTGTAGACTTGTACTTTCAAAAGCGTTGGAATAAATATATTCCAGATTATTTAATTCAGTAAAGTTAACCTCCTGCAGGTTCGAGCAGCCAGCAAATGCAAAATCGCTGATAGTCCTTGTGTCTTTAGGCAGGCGGACTTTAGTAAGCGTTTTAATACCTACAGAATTACCACTCCAATTGGCAGACGTACAGAATGCCTGATTAGGAATGTATTCTGTCTTTGCCTCCCAGAGGTCAATCTCTTTAAGAAGTGGCATTTCGTCGCGCATAGCTCTGAAATCACTCTCCCACATCTGGCCCTTGATTGTAAGCTTCGTTACCATAGCCTTCTGCTTCTCGCTGAGCATGTTGGTCAACGTTCCACCGTCTTCCATTTCAACAGCAATATCTGCATTGATACGGAAGGTCACTTCCAACTTGGCAGCGTCAGTGACATTCTTCACAGTCAGCTTTCCATCAGCGTCCAGCTGATTGGTGACATTCTCACCATTTAACTTCACTACGTCTACCATGTAATACTGCTCAGGCTTCATGGCAAATACAGCATCCTGACCCTTAGGCAGATTAATCGTGGTCTCAGGCATCAGTGTGGTGTTCTTATATTCTATAGAACCACCCTCACCAGTTGTGACAGTATAAACTGCAATGTCGCCCAGGTCACCAGCAGCACCGAAGGTGATGGCCAACGTGGAGTTAGCGGTGATAGCAGGCGTCACATAATTCTTGCCACCATTCTGAACCACACTCTCCTCACCATTGAAAGTAATGCTGCTTACCACCTGACCCTCAGCAGGCTCTAACGTAAAGTTCAGTGTTGAGAGGTTATCGACAGTCAGTGTCTGGTTTGCAGTATATTCCAAAGTGCCAAGTTTCACCTTTCCGCTACCAGCAATCTGCAGTTGCAGTGTAAATTGATTGACAGCGAAGGTGACAGCGAGCTTACCGCTAAGCTGGTCGCTGCCAAGGGTAAACTTGTTGTCAGCAAAAGGTATGTTGGTGCCATCGAGTGTTACTGCATCAGCATGCCAGCCATCGTTCGGAATAATCTCGAACGTCACAGCGTCTCCACTGGGGAAGAAGATACTATTGCCCATCAAGGTCTGTCCACCAGCACGTACCTTACCTTCTTCAGCAACAGTAACCTGCATACCATATTCCTTCACGTTGGTAAATTTAACCCAACCAGAAGCTTCTGAGTAGGCATCTGTAGAGCCAATAGGCACATAAAGCGTACAACGATCCAGGTCAAGGTTGTTAAAGGAATTGTCGCTACCAATCTCGATAGGGGTAGATCGACTAACATAGAGTCGTTCCAGCGTGGTGGGGAGCACGTTGTCACCATAGATACGCGACAAAGCAGACGGCAGTCGGAGGTCAGTCAACTCGGCTTCCCTCAATGCATTCGTATCAAAATAATAGTCTCCCTTTTCTGGCAATAGCAGTGAAGTACACTTGCCAAATTCGTTATAGGCCATACCTCCTGTCAGAGTACACTGACTCAAGTCGAATCTCTGAATGGAAGAGCCGCTGAATACATTGCTCCATCCCAAAGAGCTCAGTGATGCTGGCATCACCAATGTCTCAGGCAGGGAGGAACATCCGGCGAATGCACCGTATTCTATGCTCTTGATTTCATTTCCAAAGGGGAAATTAGCGAGCATTCGGCAATTGTCAAAAGCATAACTACCAATCTCCTTCACATGCTCACAACCATCTACAGCTGTCAGTTGTTGGCAGTACGAGAATGCATTATTGCTGATAGTGACAACTGATGGTGCCAGATGTACAGTGGTCAGTTTGTCATTATTCTGGAAAATCTGTTCAGGAATGACCTTAACCTCTGTTTCGCTGATATCAAACACCGCTAACATCGGCAGGCTGTTCTTCACAAAGTTCCAGTCCTTGTTCGACATCTTGCCCACCACTTTTAGTGCAGTAATGGTACGTGCATTACTACCCATCGCAGCAATTAGGTCTTTCAGCTCACCGCCATTGGGATTGTTCACGGTAATCATGTTAGACGAGAAGAATGTCGTCTTCACCGTTGTGTTGGCAGTGACATTACTTAAAGTGTAAGCATTGTCGCTGACGTTTGCAGTGACATCAGCATCGTTAATTAACAACGACTGCAAGTTGGCATCGCCAGTAGGAACAAAGTTCAGGGTGATGCTCTTGCCCTTCACCAAGGTCAAGGTATTGCTGTCCTCGAAGGTTACATCACCATAGCTCACCTTTCCGAAGCCTTCCTGCTGGAAGGTGACGGTAGCAACGCTTGTAGCGTCGCTCGAGAAGATGATGGCAATATTGGTATTGGCATCCAATGCGGCAGTAGTTACCTCCAGACCACCATTCTTCAGAATAGCATCCTCTCCGTTAATGGTCACCTGCTTGACGAAGCTGCCAGAAGCGGGCTGCAACAGCATCTTCACCATGCTTCCTCCCTTCAGCGACAGCGTCGTGGCAGCCGTATAGGTCTGATCGTCAATGGTATAAGAACCGCTACCCTCCATCGTAATGGCAATCTGAAGTTGCTTGTTGGTAAATTTGGCCTCTACAATACCACCTGTAAATGTAGATGGGATGACAAAGGTGCCGTCTGCTGCAAACTCAATAGCCATATCATTCAATGTAAGCGAAGCTATCTCATAGCCCACATCAGGAACAACCTGCATGGTGACGTCAACGCCTATTGGTGGGAAGATAATACCACCCTGATAGGTCTTCTCATCATATTTTATGGAACCATGGCCGTCGGTTTTCACCTTGAAGCCACATTCTTTCACATTAGTAAATTCAGACCAACCTTTTGCTTCTTTGTAAAGCTCTGCAGAACCAACGGGTACATAAAGTGTACAATTGTCAAAGTCAATTTTGTTGAAGGGATTATAGTTGTTATCTATATCAATAGGCGTTGTCCTCGATACATAAAGACTCTTTAGCGTTGCAGGTAGAACATTATCGCCATAGATATATGAAACAGCCTCGGGCAAGCGTAGTTCTGTTAGCTTCGTATCGCCTAATGCATACCAACTTAAATTATAGTTGCCTTTCTCTGGCAGAAGCAATGAGGTACATTCGCCAAAGGGGCTATAAGAAATGCCATTCGTAAAGGTACACAGACTCAGGTCGAAACTACGAATTGAAGAACCGCCAAATGCATTGTCACTAATAGATGTCAATGAGGCAGGCATTACCAATGCAGTAGGTAGCGAGTTACAACTACTAAATGCATTGCTTCCAATTCTCTGTAAAGCATCACCGAAGGGGAATACTGACAACTTTTGGCAATTGTTAAAGGCAGAAGAACCAATGTCCGTTACCTTCTCACAACCGTCAATAATAGCCAGATTGGGGCAATTGGAGAATGCAGAATTGCCGATAGAAGTCACAGAAGCAGGCAGATGCACCGTAGTCAGCTTATATCTGTCACGTAATGCTTCATTAGGAATATTCTTTAAGTCCGTTCCGCTTAAGTCAAACTCCTCCATCATTGGCAGGTTGCTCTTGACGAAGCTCCAGTCTTTCGTGCTCATCTTGCCCGTAACCTTGAGTGCTATCAAGGTGTTGGGATCGAGACCCATAGCCAGAATCTTGTCGCTGAGCTCTCCACCATTGGCATTGTCGATGACGGGTTGATTGGCGGTGAATGCTACGTCAAGTGTACCAATCGTCGTCTCGGCAGGGATGGTAAAGGAACCATCGGTAACACTTAAGGCGTTGCCGCTGAGTTTCACAGAAATGAGCTCATTACCCACCTCTGGTATAGCCTTCAGCGTAATAGCACTACCCTGGCTTGCGAAGAATACATCACCATTGCCATAGGTAATACTGCCCTGTTGCACTTTACCATATCCTGTGATGTTTACTTTGAAGCCTGTTTCTATAACCTTAGTGAATGAAGACCAACCTGTTGCATCTTGATAAGCCTCTGTCGAGCCAATGGGCACATAAAGTGTACAGCTGTTGAAGTCAATACCGTTGAAGGCACTGTTACTACTTATATACAACGGCTCTGTCCTTGAGACATAGAGACGCTCCAACGTATTGGGGAACACATTGCCAGACAGTCCTGATACAGCGGCAGGCAAGCGAAGTTCTGTCAGTTTCGAATTGTCAAATGCATTCCAGTCTAAATTGTAACTTCCCTTTTCTGGTAGCAACAGCGAGGTACATTCGCCAAAGGTGTTATCGGAAATGCCGTTCGTAAAGGTACACTGACTCAGGTCGAAACTACGGACAGAAGAGCCTCTGAATACGTTGCTACTAAGAGATGTCAATGTGGCAGAGAATACCAATGTGGTAGGCAATGAATTGCAATTTGCAAATGCCCTATATTCTATTCTTTGTATAGCATCTCCGAAGGGGAATACAGATAACTTGTAACAATATTCAAAGGCATTGCTGCCTATTTCCGTCACGTTATTACATCCATCGACAATAGCCAGATTGTTGCAACCGTAGAATGCTGTGTTGCCAATGGTAGTAACAGAAGTTGGAAGATGCACGGTGGTCAGCTTATTCTTGTCACGTAAAGCATCTTCTGGAATAGCAGTCAAGTCTGTTTCGCTGATGTCGAATACCTCTAATGCTGGCAGGTTGTTCTTGACGAAGGTCCAGTCCTTGGCAGTCATTGTGCCCTTCACCTTTAGCACACTGATCGTGTTGGCGTTTCTACCTGAAGCAGCAATGAGGGTCTGTAACTCGCCACCATTGGGGTTGTCAATGGTGAATGGGTTGGTGGTGAATGCTACATCGAGGGTGCCAATCGTCGTCTCGGCAGGGATGGTAAAGGTTCCATCTGTTACATTGACATCATTGTTGTTAAGCTTTACCGAAACGAGATTATTACCCATATCAGGTACGGCCGTCAGGGTAGTGGCACTACCCAAAGTTGGGAAGAAAGCATCACCATTACTATAGCTGTTGTTGCCCTTTTGCACCATACCATAACCCGTGATATTTACCTTGAAGCCCAACTCTTGCATATTCTGATAGAATTTGCTCCAGCCATCTGCTACAGCATAGTTGCGTTTTGCTCCATTAGGTACATAGACCTTCAGGGAAGTGGTGTTGTTTGTGAAATTATCAAATGCGTACCCATCGCATGAGATTGGCGTGGATGATTCCACGAACAATGTCTTCAAGCTACGCGGTAAACAATTATTGCCTAAATAGCTCACAGCTTTGGTGAGTGTCAGGGTTTCTAGACCTTTATAAATATACTGCTGAGTGGTTTCATCCCAGTAGTTATTTTCTAGTATGAAGCAGTAATAATCAAGACTCAGATTGCCTTGACTGGGGAGTATAACTTCTTTCAGGTTGTATAGATTAGCAAAAGCATACCCTTCCATACTACGCAAACTAGTACATGTTGAAAAATCTATATGAATTACTCCTTGACAACTAGAAAAAGCACCATGGCCAACTCTTTCCAAATTGGTACAAGCAGAAAAGTCCAAATCTGTTAGTAATTGACAGTTAGAAAACACACTGGAATTCACATAACGCAGACTGGCAGGAAATACAATTTTACCTGTTACAGCTGTTTGGCTGCCAAAGGTGACAGATTCCAATAGTTGACAATTGTCGAATAGATTATTACTGATGTTAGTAATACCCTCTGGTAGGCGTGCCGTTTTGAGATGTTCCTTACTGGCAAATGTCCCGTTGGGAATATCTTTAACATCGATACCAGCTATGTTAATACTTTCCAGATTCGGCATCTGGTTCTTGATGAGCTTGAAATCTACTTCGCCCATCGTACCAGTCACCGTCAGGTTCTTGATGGTGGTGAAGTCCGTGACGCCCTGAGCCTCCAGAGCATCCCAAAGACCACCCTCCTGGGTGACATTAACCGTTACGTCTTGTGCAGACAGCGGGATAGCTAAGACAGCTACTAATAGTAGCATCCTAACTCTTGAGAATAGTTGTCTGTTCATAATCATATTGTTTTAGTTTGTAATATATTGTAAGTTATCTATTGTTCGTTATTGAGTATCAGTTGTATCAGTTCTACGACGTCGCCAATGGTGACTTTTCCGTCGCCATTGACATCTGCATCAGCGGACGTGATATTTTGCGCCTGACGTTCCAGCAGGACATCGACGACGGCAGTGACATCGGCTACGTTGACCTTTCCGTCGCCATTGACATCGCCTAGTAAACGGGTGCCTATGGTGAGCGTGGCCTGTGCTACAGAAGCATGGTCTTGTTCATCAGCACCACTCAGAATGATGTTGTCGATGGTAATCGTCGTGCCCACAATGTCGAGCTCTGAGTTCACCTTATTATATATAATAGTAAGCAGACCACCTTCACCAGCATCAATAGGCTGGTTGGTTTCAGAGTAGACGAATAGACGATAGTTACCTGCAGACAGTGGTGTGATGACAGCGCGATGGCTGGCAGCCCTTGCTGAGAACGTAACCTGTTCGCTGTTGGTCGTCATGTCTGGCAACCAATGCAGGTCGGCCTGCATGGCGACAATCGGCAGGGTGTTCTGCAGATTGATGGTCAGGGCGTATTGTCCTGTCTGCGATTCCGTTCCGTTCAGGATTACTTGGTTCGGGTGATACGTTGAACCTTTCAGATTCACCACCAGCATGCGTTGGTCAGGATCATCGCTGTACACCAGCATGACGGCCTCGAAGGTGCTCTCTTTTTCTGAGTGATAGACAATCTCCAGATTCTTGGTGGCTCCAACCTCGATGGTCAATGGCAATGGGGTAGAGACGGTGAGTGCAGGATTGTCGATCTCCACACGGCTGATGGTCAGCGGCTTTTCGCCAGCGTTCTTCACTTGATACGTGTAGCTGATGTTCTCGGCCCAAGGCAGATTGCCGTAATCAACCTGTGTGTCACCCTCCAGCTTAGGTGCAGACACATGGACTGTGGCATTTGAGGTGGCTGACAGCATGTTGTCGCCGTTAGCGTTGCTTAATATGACATCGGATGGTGTGAGCAGGTAGTTCCCTGATGCACCATCGGGCTGTAAGCGGAACGAGAACAGTTCGCCATCATTGGCAAGAATGGCTGCATTCGAGATGGAGTGTATGTACACTTTCAGCTTTCCGTCGGCTATGGAGGCAGACAGCTGATGACCATTTGAACGACTGGCGTTGAGCTGTGCGCTGCCGTCTACGTAGCGTAGTGCGTCAGGCAAATCGAATGTACACTGCACAGCTACGATGGGGTCCATGTTGTTCATCGTTACGGTGATCAGGAATTGGTCGTTTTCCGTGTCAGGAGTACATTTCGCATGGAGCTCATTGACTGAATAGGGTTGTCCCTTCACACGGATGGTTTGCAGTCCGTTGGCAGCATCAGATGCTATCTTGATGGTTGCCTCGTCCTCTCCGGCTGTTATGGGGGAGTAGTTCACGGTGAGCTCTTGTCGTCCGCCAGCTTGAATGGTACAAGGCAGGCCTGACATGCTGAACAGGGTAGAGCTGCTCTCGGCACCAGTGATGCTCAGCGGTTCATTGCCGGTATTGCTTGCAACGATGGTCTTCGAATAGGTGCTTCTGATGGCTTTGGCTCCAAAGTCAATCTCCTCGGCAGACAGCTGGATGCGTGGTGCCAGAACGGTAACCTCACCAGGAGTGACGGTCGACGATACATTCTGGCCTTGCTGATTGCTCAGTACTGCCGTTGGTTTCAACTGGTAAGTACCTGGTTCGTTACCCATATGAAGACGGAAGGTCAGCAGCTGGCCTTGAGCGTCCTTCATGACATCAAGCTGAAGGGAATAGACATAGATTTTCAGCTGATTGTCAGTTTGTGTGACTTCTAACTGATGACTGGCTGATGCGACTTCGGTTCCCAGGACTGCTGAGCTTTCAACATAGGTCAGCGTCTGTGGAAGTGCAATAGTCAGCTGCATTGCCGTTATCTGCTCCATGCCTTGTGTCTGAACAGCCAGTTCCACTTCGTCGCCAGGATGTCCTGATGCCGAAGTAAGCCTCACCGCTGGCTGGGCCAGCGAGTGAGCGCTTATCAGAAGGAGCATAGCCAGGATGGCTGATGCCATATGGTCTTTCAGATGTGTCATAGGCACATTAGCTTCTTAGAAACACACTTTCTTTCCATCCAACACATAGATGCCGTGCGTTGGGTTCTTCACTTTTCGTCCCATGAGGTCGAAGATGCCCTCGCGAGGTTTCACTTGCTGTTCGGGCTGCACCTTTTCGATGATGGTTGGCGTCTCGTAATCAGCCAAGACTTCACGTCCTTGTGCATCGCTCAGGACGATGGCCTTCACCTTGACATCGTCGCCTACGCGGAGCACGGCATGACGACCAGCAGGGATAATGCGCTGGCAGAGTGAATAGGTCATGAACTGGCTCTCGTCAGGACGATTGATGGCAGCATATTCCATACCTTCCAGGACTTGTAGCGGCTCAGCACGGAATTCCTCATCGCTGGTTTCGAACAGAATCTGCAAGCCTGCCAGGTTGACGGGTGAGTCAATGTAGAGCAGTCCGTCTTCAATGGTATAGCTGGCAGTAGCCATCGCTTCTGCTGTATAGCTCGGGGCAGATGGCTGCAAGATGATGTTGATGGTACCAACGACATCAAGAATGTTTACAATTTGGTCGGAATTCACGTCAGCGGCTTCAAAGATGAAGGGCTTGGGATCTTGATCTGTGAGATAGTCGATTTCTGCGACGACGTCAGCCACTGTGACATCCGTTGAACCGTTGGCGTCGCCCTTCTTGGATGTTGCCGGGGTTGCTGCTACCGTCATGGATGGCTCTGTGCTGTCGAGTGTCGAGCGCAGTGCACGGTAATAATAATAATATGTGGTGCCTGGCGTGACGTCGTAGTCGGTGAAGGTGAGCTGGCCCTCATAGATGCCGTCATCAAGCATGATAAGCTCTGGGTTCACGTGGAGTGTGTCGGAAGCTACCATCTGGTCGTCCAGCGTGTAACGGTAGACATTGTATCCGATGACGTCCTCTACGTCGAGTGTGTCGATGGCTTCCCACGTCAGATTGACGCGTCCCAGTCCTGCTTCTGCCATGAATCCGAGGCTCTTGCTGCCTGCTGCTCCGACGGGTACGTTGAAGCGCGAGCGTTCAGTAGGAATCACGAAATGGTCTAAGTCTTGTGCATCGGCTACATAGAAGCGGTTGATGCCGTCGAAAGCACTCTTGGCAGTAATGGTGATATATGCCGTATAGATGGTTCCTTCTTCGTTCCATGACGGGTCTTCGTTGATGAAGGTCTGGGTGTAAGGAGGACGTACGCCCATCGAGAGCCACGGCTGTACGGTCTTGTCCATCGGGCGGTTGAAGTAGACCTCTACCTTATGGGTGCCTACGCCCAGCGGCGGAATCAGGTCGTATTCGTCTTGTGCATCCTTGCCGTCAACCATAATCTTCCACACGATGCCGTGTGCTGCTTCGCTGGGCTGCTTAGGCAGGTTCTTCAGGTCGATGGAACCGAAGGTGGTGCAGTGCACGTCGTCGTTCAGCGGATGGTTATAGTCCAGCACGCCCTTACGTACCGTTGCTTCATTGGCGGAACCCAGGTATGAGGGATAGTCGTGATAGACGACTGTTGGCTCCAGTGTCACACAGGCAACGCTGTAATAGCTGCGCATGAAATCAATGTAGTTGCCGTAGATGTTGCAGGCGTTAAAGTCGGTCCATGCAGGGAGGAATGAGTACCAAGGAGCTCCATGTTGACAAGTACCGCTCAGCGTGGTGATGGTGTTGTCGATGATGTTGCTGTTCTTATGGGTGTTACCGTATTCAATACCTGCATAGCCCGTGTTTTCGACAATGTTACAGCGTTCGGTTTCCATACCCGTCAAGCCGTGGTCGCCCAGATAGCAGTCCCTGAAGATACAGTCGGTGAATCTTCCGCCGCTGATGAGGTTTACCGAAGCTGAGAGCATGGTGAACTGACAGTATTCGAAGCGGCAATAGTTGTTGAACGACAGGGTGGGGATGTTGCCCTGGCTCAGGTCGCCCTTGGTGATGGTGATCAGCGAGTCGGGAGTTCCGATAGCCCTGATGCGTCCCTTCTCGGAGACTTTTATCAAGGCACCGTCGTGCAGCTTGAGGGTTGTTCCTGGATTCAGTGTCAGGGTGATGCCGTTAGGAATGGCCAACGACTTGTTGACGATGTAGTGCTTGCCGGCATACAATATCTTGTTCGTTTCCAGGATGCCGCCTAATTCCTCACCATTTTCAGCGACGATGATGATGTCCTGCTTAATGGTCTCGCCGGTGCCGTTCTCGCAGGTCGAGTTGATGGTCAGGCGGATGTGGCGACCGTCTACGCAGTTGTCGCTAATCTTGAAACGGATGGGGTTGACGCTCTGCTCCTTGCCATAGCTGTGCAGGGTGCGTCCGAAGTCAACGTCGTTGTCCAGGATCTGAATGATTTCAGTGTCTTCGTTTTCGCTGGTGGTCAGCGAGCACTTGATGCCTATTGCCTCGCCCCACGAATTGCGCAGGATGGGGTAGAGCTCGATGGTCTCGCCAGCATCGAAACGTCCGTCGTTGTCGCCGCCAACAGAGTCTTTCATTACGTATCCGACAAGCATCATAGTGGGCTTGCGGTCGACGTCGGTCAGATTGTAGGCTGCCATGACGTCCATCACCTTCGAATCGGGGTTGGCAGAGCCGATGAGGTCGCCAAAGAGCAGTTCCTTGCTGCTGTATTCCTTGGTCTCCAGCAGTCGGCTGACGGCTCCTGCTGCCAGCGGTGTGGCCATGGATGTGCCGTTCATCATCTTATAGCGTCCACCGGGATAGGTGCTCAGAATGTTCGTGCCAGGAACCAACAGTTCGTAGTTGTACAGCTTTTCCTCGTCGAAGGTTGTAAGGATAGGTCCGTCGTCATCGAGGTTGCTGAAACAGGCTCGCCAGGGATTGGCCTTATAGGGATTGATGCCTCCTCCGCAATTGCTGTAACATGATCCTGCATAGTCCTTGCTGGCTTCGACACCCAAGACGAATGTGAATGCTCCAGGGTACAGGGGCTTTGAGCAGCATGAGTGGCCAGGATAGATGCACAGTCCGTCGTTACCGGCAGCGGCCACGATGACGGTCTTGTGGTATACCTTGCCCAGTGCCAGCTCTTCGGCCTTCGAATAACCGTAACTGCCCAGACTCATGGAGATGACGTCCACGTCGTGGGTCATGGTGTACTCCAGTCCGCGGATGATGGTTCCCACGTCACCTGTTCCGTCGCTCTGCATCACAGTGACGGGCATAATCAGTGCATCGGGGTTGGCGCCAATGACACCGATGCCGTTGCCCTGTACGGCGGCAGCGATACCTGCGCAGTGGGTGCCGTGTCCGTTCCAGTCGCCTATGCGGCCCGTCTGGTTCACGCAGTCCCAGCCGTGCACGTCGTCGGCATATCCGTTCTGGTCGTCGTCTTCTCCTGCGGCGCCTTCCAGCTCCTTCGTATTAGTCCAGATGTTGTCTTTCAGGTCTGGGTGGCTGATGTCCACACCAGTATCGAGAATGGCGATCACGGGACGGCGTCCCAGCACATTCTGCGTTTGGAGTCCCCAGAATTGTGGCAGATTGATGGCTGCCGGGCCCCACTGCTGTGGGTACATAGGGTCGCTGGGGGTGAATGGGGCAGGGGCTACACCCTCGTTGGCGGGGGTCTCCTGCACGGCGTTGGTGGCCGGGCTGCCCAGTGCGAACACCAGGTAGTTGGGCTCTGCAAACTCCACCTCGTCTAACTGGCTTAATGCTTCGACAGCCTCGTCGACATGGTGTATGCGCTGGGTGTCGAACTTTACCAGATAGAGTTTCGACATGTCAGGGTCTTCGATGGGTTTGCCGTTGATGCCGCGTACACGACGGTTGGCGGGAACTTTTATCTTGCCGCCAACGGGCATCAGCTGCTCCATGTCGGTAATGCCCAGCTTCTGAATGGCATTCTGCATGGCCGTAGAGCTGGCTCTCATCCTGCCCGAGGCTTGTTTCTTCACCTCGATAGAGCTGTCGTCCTTGAACTTCACCAGTACTTGCCCTGGGCGATGGGCACGGTGCATGGCTTGGGAGATCTTCACAACCTGGTCCTCATTGTCGTTCGACTGAGCCATTGTTGTCGTTGCACCCAAACAAAGGAATAATCCAATTGTAATAAGTAGGCTTCGTTTCATACTCGATATATTTATAGTTTGCGTTCGTTCTATTATTATAATGTGCAAATTTAGTGATTTCTATTTATATATTTATGACATAACATAGTATTTTATCATTTTTTAACGAAAAATTTGTCGTTTGGAAAAGTGTTTTTTCTTCACTCTTTTCAATCAATTATTTTGACATAATGAACGCTGAAAAGTTGTTTTTTTTGAAAGGCAAAAACAATTAAAAACGGATTTTTCTTGGTGGTTTTCGAACTGCTCGGAGCTCGTGAGTCGTCTGCTCGGAGCAATCGATGGGCTTGCTCGGAGCAACAAGCCGTCTCTCTCGGAGCGAGAGGCCGTTTCTCTCGGAGCGAGAAGCCGTGTTGCTATTTTTCCTTGGGCTGGGAATTTTTGCGCGCTGGGCAGGGCGCAAATTTTCGCTGGGCAACGTGGCAGTGATGACGATGACAGTGATGACAGTGGGGGTATTTATTTTCTGACGGTGTGGCAAATTGTAAGCTGTCAATTTTGACGTTCGGGCTCAAAAACAGCCGTTTAGGGCGGCTTTCGTCACCGTAAGCGTCTAAATCAAATTAAACTTTATTATTTTTTAATACCGATGGTCATCGGCAACAAATTCTCATAGTCGGTTCTTCCTTGCATGATTGCCTTGAAGAATTCCTTAAAATATTCCAGTGTGGACACACCGCACATCTTGCATGTCTCGATAAATGTATGGTAAATAACTGACACCTCGACACCGGCATGACTGCCAAAACCCAACGAGTTTTTGCGCTCTATTGTCATAGGGCGAAGCATGCGTTCCGCAAGTGAGTTGTCGATGTTGTAACGTCCATCTTTTAGGTATAAGAAAAGTTGATCCCAAAAACTTTTCAGATAATTGAGTGCCTTTTGCATTAGGTCTCCTCTCATACCGCCGGTATCTGCCAAGAGTATGTCTAGCCGTTGCCTTAGCTGCTGTACTATCTTGGCTGTCTTTGCGCCCTGTCTTTCTTGTCGTATCTGTTCAGGTGTAAGATGTCTTAGCCGGTATTCTTCTTCCAGCTCATAGAGTATTCCTATTAACTTAAGGAAGTATTCGGCTTCTTCGTCTTTTCCCTGTTCAAGGGCATACTTAAACTTGGCTCTTGCATGAGCCAGACAGCACAGATGATCTACATCTATCAGCTCGTTGTCCAGATACATATAGACATTGAATCCATCAGACTGGAGGGCGGCAATCTTGTTGTTTCCGAGGAAGTCACGAAGCACCTTGCGACCACGACTTCCGTCGTCATAAAAGTAGATCGCGATCTTGGCTTCTTCGTTGACCATACCCCAGATGTATTTCTTTCTATACTTTCCAGCTATTTTTACCCTAGACCATGTCTCGTCACAATGTACGACAGAGTCTTTCGCAAGCAGTTTTCCTTTCAGTACCGGAAGCACCTTTTTAAGGTACTCGGAGCCCTTTACAAACCAATTGTATACGGTGTTGCGGCTTACATTCATCTTGTTGTTAAGCAGGCGTACCATCTCGCGATATACTGGAGTATTCATGTGATACTTGTTAAACACAAGATTGGCCAGCAGTGAACATGATGCATGAGTGCCAGGAATGCGGTCGATAGTCTTTGGCTCTTCTGCCTTGGGGAAGTAGCCCTTGCGCATCACGCCATCTTTATCCTTGTAGATAATCATCTCGTAATCATGCTGTACGATATAAGACACCTGCTCGTATGTTGACTCAAACACGCTCTTGATAATCGTAGCTCCTTCAGGGAGGAGATTAACATCCGACTCGTGTACGATACGGTTATCAGCATACATCGTCTGGTACTTCAGGCCCTTACGATATTCATAACTCTTCTGGGGCTGTTCTGATGGTTCTGCATCTGCAGGCATATTATCATCTTGTGAGGCTGAGCTCATAGCAGCACCATTAGTGCCATCAAAATCATCCTTGTTTTTCGTCCTGTCCTGTACAGGTGCGACCTTCTTCTTTGTGCCTTTCAGGCTGGTAGAGCCAAAACGGACTTTGTTGCCGACTGATATCTGGGATAACAGATCTCGGACCTGCTTCTGAAGGCTTTTGTTCTCAGTGGTCAAATCAGCCACCTGTCTGGTCAGGTTGTCGACAGACGCCATAAGGTTAGACTGCGTCTTCAGCAAACTTGCCTGAGTCCTCACGTCCTGCTTATGGGTATCCCTCAGTTCCTTTACCATATCCTTCAGATCCTGGTTCTCCTGTGCCCGTTCATCCTCGCGCTTGACAAGGAAATGAATCATTGATATCAGTTGGTCTTTTTCCATAGAAGCGTATGGATCTTCCGCAGAGACTGGCTCCGTTTCCATCCCCTGCAGACGTTGCATCATCAGCACTCGCTTCAATAATTCGTCCTTCTCCATACGTCCTATTTATGGTACAAAGGTACGAAAAATTTTTGATATACGCAAGCTTTTTATTCATTTAATTTGCTGATTATCAATGTTTTACACAAAGTTTAACACTTTATTGACAGGAGCTTTTATTTAATCGTAAGTTGCTTGATTACAGGTGATTCGAGCACTGCCACCAGGTCTTTCCAATCGATGGAATAGACCGGTTTATCCTCTACAAACTTCAGTTTCATAAACGTATACCCGTTGGCAAAAGTCTTCTGATGCACATAGTAGGCGTTTTCCTCAAAATTCACCATCTTAACCGTTCTCTGATTCTTCGACATAAAGATATAAACGTCACCGTTGCTGGTGTTTAGGTGGTGCTTATGCCTAACGATTTCAAGCAGCCTATGGGCGCCACAGCGCATGTCATTGACATCGGGTACAAAATAGAACTTCTTCAGTCCGGAGATGGTCAGCATACCACCTCCAATCTCTCAATCAGATGCTTGAGTTCGGTGAAACTAATTCCAGTCTTCACAATCTTCATTCCGTCAGGGAACTTGATGCTGATGGAGATCTTCTTACTGATGTTTGCTACTTTGTCGGTCGGGTATTTGAAAGGGTGTCTGACAGGATCATGAACCTTACTCTCCTCACTCACCTTTTCAGCTTCCGCCTGAATCTCAGCCTCTTCGTCAGCTGGCATTCCTGTAACCGTAATTGGATACACCTTCTTATGCGTCTTCCTGTACCATTTGTCGAAAGTTGGGAAATCAACTCCGTGCTTTGTGCAGAACTCCTCTATCGAGATGTTCTTCGGGAGACCCTCAGCCTGGTACAAAAACCAAAGGCTCTCAAAATCTTTTGAACTGTATACCATTTGTCTCATTCTTAAAACGAGCCCAAAGGTATCAAATTCTCCATTCATACACAATACGTCAAAATTGACAGCTTACTGGCAAATTTGCAGTAGCATTATATTATATAATATATATATTATATATATAATGGAAATCTTTTTCTACAAGCGATGACAAAAATAGACCGGTGTCATCGGTGTCATCGGTGTCATCGTCAGCGAGAACATTCAGAATTCGGCGCGGATGGTGCGGGTGAGGATGGGTGCGAACTCGAGGGCAATCTGGTTGCAGATAGAACGCTCGGCGGCAAGCGCGGGATTGATGTATGACGTTTCTAGTGTAGGCCACATCGACCAGGAATCCTCTTGGCCCATCAGGTATTCGTAGTCGCCATGCTTGCGGACGGTGTCGCGGCCCTTGCCAGGAATCATCGAGCAGATGATGGCATCGAAGCGGTTAGGCGTCAGTTTGAAGAGGATGAGTTCGTCGGTCATCACGCGCATGACGTGTGCCCACGTCCAGTTTTCCTGTCTCGAAGCGATGACAGCGTCTATATGACGGATAATCTCTATCAGCTTTTCGGCCATTTCGGGCTGACGATAGCGGGGCATGAAGTCGCGCGGCATCTTCTGAGGGTCGATTTCCTGACCATCGCGCAACTTTTTGATCAGCTGCCTAGCTTCCTCGATACAGCCCTGCTCCTCGCCCCACTGCTGAATCAGTTCGACGTACGGGCGGCGCTGGGCCTGCGTAGCCTTCGACTGCGCTATGGCCAGAACATATTCCACGGGTATGGGCTCGATGCCTGTCAGACTAGTCTTCATGCTTGAATCCCTCAATTCCTTGGTCAGCGTTCAAACGGTTGGTCACATCCAGCAACTGCCCGTCGTCCGTCTGGAAGCGGATGTCGATGATGTCGTCATAGAAATAACTGGTATAGACACCCAACTGATAGCTCAGGTCGTGATAGACCTCGTCAGCCGTACCTTCCGACTGGAAATAGAATCCGTCCCAGCGATTGCTGCGGACACGATAGACGGCATCGGGCTCGTCTCCGAACCCCTTCATGCACCATACGTCCAGCGTGGCCTTAAAGTGCATCCGCAGTAATTCTTCGCCCGTTTCGGGGTCTTTCTCTGTGGGCATTGCAATCTTGCAGCCCAACAGTTTCATGCGCTCCAAAATGTATTGGGCACCAGCTGGCTCCAACTGCTGGAAGTCGTACTCAATCATCTTGGCCACCCAGTAGAGGTTCGTGCCTTCTGGAGGACAAATGACGCGGCAGTCGTGCAGCTCGGCATACTCGCAGAGCGTGCCTGCAGGAAATTCCTCACCTTCGTCGATGACGGGATACGAAGCAGCATCCATAATGCCGCCAGCAGACTCCTCGTCGTCGTTCCATACCATCAGTGTGGCGATGTGCCGCCCCACCTTGCCCCCAGCGTAAATCACGTTGTAAGGCGCATCCAGTTTTATCAGTTTCGAGTTCATAGGTGCAAAGGTAGTGTTTTATTTTCAATCCACCAAATTTCCCCAACTTTTTGCCGAAAGTCTTCCGATAATTTCCGATGTTTTTCCGACATTTTCCGACATGCCGCCCAACTCTTTTCCGACGCGTGGAAAGGGGGCGGAAGACCGCTCTATACCTTATTTTATTATTAACTTTGCAGTGATAATTTCATTGTTTAACTTCAAAAATTTTAAAAGCTTATGAAAAC
>JAEEGG010003275.1_pt1 | contig 40473 bp, 43 predicted proteins | sample 9134161 | NCBI WGS metagenome assembly JAEEGG01 (sample SAMN16246543, study PRJNA631951) | gut metagenome | biome: gut microbiome; feature: rumen; material: CR-attached | host: Bos | place: Iran: Karaj | collected 2018-10 | reverse complement strand
TCGCTTTGGAAAGTTGATGACGAAGCCACATGCTTGCTGATGACTGAATTTTATCGAGAGTGGATTGGGAAAGGAAAGAACAAGTATGATGCGTTTAATTCTGCTAAGAATACAGTCCGTTCGCATAAGGAGAAAGGTTGGGATGCTCCCAAATACTGGGCTGCATTTATATTGTTGGATGCAATTAAATAATAGAACATATGGATACGAAACAGATTGAGAAACTTTGCGAAAGCAAGGAGAAAGAGTTGATGGAGAAGTATTTTGGCAATCTCATAAAAGAGGCTGCTATAGAAAGGCCAGAAGTAATTGGAGATTATACAAGAGACTTGCCTTTGAAGATAGAAGCAGAATTCAAATCATTCCTCGAAGATCTTTGGAAAGAGACTGCGCCAGATGATTTGAAGGGAACTCCTCTTGTGTTAGAGGAAAGGAAGCTACGTAAATTGAAAACTGATGATGATCGTGAATTGATAGATGAAGCCCATAAAGAAGCTAACCGGATTACTCTCTGGGAAAAGATCACACATTCTAATCATAAAGATGTGACATACTACAAGGGGCTGTTACAAGAATATACGCAAGATTTGCTGATGGTGATGCGTCATGATTTTCTGGAGGAAGTGACAAATCGTCATATAAAAAATAAGGCTTTTGAGGATGACTAATGATAGAGTTGGATTGAATTCGGATTCTATATTATTGTATTAGTCATTAACAAAGATGAGTATGAAAGAAAAAAAGTACATTCCGCAGCCTATTGACACCAATGATGTCAAGCTGCCAAAAGATTTGGAACAATTAGTAGAACAAATGGCCAAAAACGTACATGAAGTTTGGGCAGAGACACGCATATCTCAAGGATGGACATGGGGTGAAGAACGTGATGATCAATTAAAGAAGCATCCGTGCCTAATACCATACGAGGAATTGCCAGAGGAAGAGAGAAAATATGACCGCAATACTGCTGTAGGCACGTTGAAGTTGATCTTAAAACTTGGATTTGGCATTAGTGCCCCAGGGGACGAATAAAGATCATTATTTTTTTATTTGTACTGATAGAAAGAGTTACTTCGATAGCTCTTTCTTTTTGTATGTATAACGTTAAAGATTGAGATTATGATGAAAGATTTGTTGAGCAAGGTAACGGGGAAGTCGGAGACTCAGCCCCGCTTTGAGATTGATGGGAAGAAAGTGTTAAGCGTTGGATTTCCAGAGCTTGACGCACTACATGTATATGGGTATATGATTGGTGAGGGAATGGCTATGTTTGGGCAGTCACGTGGCCCGCTGTATATAGTGAACACCGGAACCAACAAAATAAAGAAATTGGTGGATGAAAACAGTAAAGTCGTAGGCTTTACTAAAGAAGACATTGATTACAAGAGCCTTGACGGAATAGAGCATACGGGAGACGCGTATCGAATGGAAGTTGACTATGCCGGAATGGGAAGATATTCAGACTTCTGTGATGGAATATGTGCCATTTACTGGATGCTATATCCTGACGGAATGTATTTCGCAGATGAAGATGGCTTCGGAATGGAAGATAATGACGAAGTTGAAATATACTGCGTAATTGACAAAGATTTCAATGTCTTGAGACCATTCAGGCCCGTTAGTGATGTTCGGGCTCTGCTTTCTGAGGTAAACGATGAAAGAGGTAAATTATAAACCTTTATAATATAGGATGAGGAAGAAGGGAAGGTGTAAGCCGTAGTATCTAAATAGAATACGATCAAGATAAACGAGTATGAAGAAGATTATTTTGTGTTTTGTGGTCTTGTTAGGCCTGACAAATTGCTCAGACCAACTGACTGAGAGTGAGTTGGCTAACCCCGTCCAGCCAGTGAATCAGGAAGATGGCGAATACCGCTACTATTTGGAGAAGGCCCGTTGGGGTGATGCTGGTGCATACGTGAAACTGGCAGATTTCTATCGCGAGGGAAATTCTGTAAAGGCTGACTTCATTGGTATGACTGCCATGTTATCAATGGCAGAGCAGTACGATAGCAGCCTTAGATTAAATGATTACCTCAAAGCATTGCCAGAGGATGATAGCTACAGGCTCATGTTTGAGGCGATGGACGAAATCGGCAGAAAGGATCGTGACAAAGTGAAGAATGTTGCGTCAATGCTAGTCGCAAACGGTAAGCCCGAGGGTTATGTCATCAATGGTGCCATGCAGGTGGAAGAAGGTGATACTATCGGTGGACTTGAAACTATACGATATGGCGCAGAACAAGGCAGCTCTTTTGGCGAACTGTTATTGTGCATGGCTCCGGCATTCCTGGGAAAGAACCAACAACCGTATAATGCTGAAAGGCTCATTAATATGTCAGACAAAATTCCTTTTGCCAACAAGTTTCTGGCAGAGATGTATGCAGGAGAGGTGTGCGACAGTGTGTATGACCCGGAACAGGCTGTAAGATATTACCTGAGAGCTGATGAACACGGTTTCTTAGGCAGAAAGGGTGCAAGGTGGCTACTGAATTACTATGCGAGTGAGAATATTCAGATAGACGAATTGGAGAAACAAAGGTTGCTGGCACTTAGTGGAGGACTGGAAAATGAAAATGTAATCACGGAAGAAATTCCTATCATCCAACAAGAACAAAGCATCCAAGAGTATGTTGATAGCGTAAGCAGAGGCAGGATGTTGACAGACGCATGTAAAAAGGCAATCGTGTATGTTGTTGAGACGAAAACAGGAAGAGTGTTGGCTCACAGTTCTTTGGAAGACACTGGCAATTACATCGTTCCGTATGAAGATACATTCAACAGGGAGAACGACTATATGCACGGTGTTGCCACCTATCTTGCCGTACAGTGGACGGGGAATATTTCATCGAACACCATAATCGATACAGACTGCGGTATCTATGAGAGTAAGAGCGGAAAACTCATTAAAGACCACAACTGGCGCAGAGGCGGTTATGGCGAGATTACACTGGAAGATGCACTTGCCCACCGTTCGGAGGTAGGATTGACTAAAGCCATAGAACAAGCATACGGAACTGACAGACAAGCATACGAACACCAAATCAACTTCTACCTGAATGGACAGCCCGATAACCTGATAGGGATGTTGACGTTCTATAATGCCATAGCTAACGGTGGTAAGATGGTAAAGATATGTGGGGCTACAGAAGATGTCACCGTCATACACGAACAGATATGCTACCCCGAATATATCGAGCCAGTTCAGAGGGCAATGGAACGTTGCGTAACTGACGGCATTTACAAGAAAGCCGGACACGAATATATCGATGTGGCAGCATGTGGTCGGACTCTTCGCTTCCAAGACAATAGTTTCAGAATGGAACTGTGTGGATATTTCCCCGCTAAGAATCCTCATTATACTGTTATGGTTGTCTTGGAGAAAGATGGATTGCCTGCCAGCGCAGGAGGTATGTGCGGCCCACTCTTCAGCCAGATAGTTGACGGATTATTGTCGCATCTCTAAGCGTCAAAATTCAGAACTCAGCGGTCGCTCGCAGATATAAGCTCGTCCGCTCACAGATATAAGGCCGTTCGCCCCAATTGATAAGGGCGGGCGGTCTTATCTGGTTACATGTAGCCTTTCTCCTTGTTTGCCAGTACCTCTTTTCCATTTATCCGAAGTGGTGACAAAGTAGGCGGCGAAGACATGTTCTAACCTTGTACTCTCTATATATTCAATGGGGACTAACAAAATGCCAGTTCTATTCTATTTAATGCCTCTGTAGCGATGGTAAACAGTGCTTTCTATTAAATAATGTGTAAAATTGTGGAAATATGTTTTAGTTTCAATTATTATTCGTATCTTTGCAGATGGTTTCGGGGGAGAAATCCCGGACTGATGATGCATGGCTGATTATTTCGCACTTACCGAAAAGACCTGAGAAACCTGTTTTGGAATAGTTCGATTTATGAAGCAGGGGAAGACCCTATCAAGAGGATTCCCAATGACCACATCTTAGCTTTGCGCACGCCTTGGCGTGTCGCAGCCTTATACGTGGTCGGGGGTTCCAATTTCTCAGGTCTGCCCCTTAGGTAAGTGCATAAGGATGGCTTCACGCCATTTTTGTGCCTGTATGCCTGCTATTCTGCATCGCGATATGTGCAACTAATAACAGGGCTACGAATAATGAACAAACAACAGTTAGCATCTAAGATTTGGGCTTCGGCTAATAAGATGCGCTCCAAGATAGAGGCCAACGAATACAAGGACTATATTCTGGGCTTTATCTTCTACAAGTTCCTTTCTGACAAGGAGGTGGGCTACCTTCAGGCCAACGGTATCTCCGGCGAAGAATTGAAGGAGATGACTGAGGCAAATACAGAGACCGTTGACTTCATCCAGCAGGAATTGGGGTATTTCATTGCCTACGAGAATCTCTTTTCCACTTGGTTAGAGATGGGGAAGGATTTCACAGTTGCCAATGTACGCGATGCCCTTTCTGCCTTCGACCGTAAGATTAGTCCCAATCACAAAAAGCTGTTCGACAAGATTTTCGACACACTCCAAACAGGGCTGAGCAAACTGGGTACATCTACAGCTGAGCAAAATGCAGCTGTGCGCGATCTGGTCAGTCTCATCCGCGAGATTCCGACAGATGGCCGTCAAGACTATGATGTGCTGGGCTTTGTCTATGAATATCTGATTAGCAACTTTGCAGCCAATGCTGGCAAAAAAGCTGGTGAGTTCTATACACCCCACGAGGTGTCGGTGATGATGTCGGAAATCATTGCCCACCATTTGCGCCAACAGGAAGAGATACGCATCTACGACCCTACGAGTGGCTCCGGCTCGCTACTTATCAATATAGGCAAGTCGGTGGCTCGGCACATCAGCGACAAAAACAACATCAAATACTATGCCCAGGAGCTGAAGCAGAATACCTTCAACCTGACCCGCATGAATCTGATTATGCGTGGCATCAGTCCCTCGAACATCGAGTGCCGCAATGGTGATACACTGGCAATGGACTGGCCTATGTTCGATGAAAGTGATCCACAGGGCACCTACGACCCGCTCTATGTGGATGCCGTAGTGAGCAATCCTCCCTATTCGCAGGAGTGGGACCCCACGGATCAAGAGAACGACCCGCGATATGCTCCATTTGGTGTAGCCCCCAAAGGCTGTGCCGACTATGCATTTCTGTTGCACGACCTTTATCACGTCAAGCCTTCTGGCATCATGACCATCGTGCTGCCGCACGGTGTCCTTTATCGTGGTGGCTCTGAATATCAAATAAGAAAGCAACTGGTGGAGTATAATCACATCGATGCCATTATCGGGCTTCCTGAAAAGGTGTTTTTCGGCACGGGCATCTCTACCATTGTGATGGTGCTGAAGCGAAAGACGCGCCAGGACGAGAGCATCCTCTTTGTAGATGCTTCTGCAGGTTTTGAGAAGGATGGCAAGAACAACCGACTCCGTGCTTGCGATATCAAGAAGATAGTGGATGCAGTGACCTCTCGTACTCAGACACCAGACTTTGCCCGTCTGGTTAGCCGTGACATTATTCGCCAGAACGACTATAACCTGAACATCTCGCGCTATGTTGATAGCACTCCCAAACCAGAGCGGTACGACATTTATGCTACGATGTTCGGTGGCATACCAGACTCGGAATTGGCATCGCTGTCAGCCTACTGGCAGGCATTCCCAACGCTGCGCCAGCAACTCTTTACCATCAATGCCGACGGCTATAGCCATTTGGCTACGGATAATGTTCAGCAGACTATCAAGGATAATGAAGAAGTGAAGCAGTTCGAGACTGACTATAAGACTGTCTTTAGCAATTATAGTACATTCTTGGAGCAGACGCTCATTGTGCCGATGGCTTCGCTGAATGTCCAACAGACACAGACGGCCATTAGTGATGACTTGTTCCGTCGCTTACAGCCGTTCACATTGGTAAATAAGTATCAGGCTTTCCAATTCTTTAGCCAAGACTGGGAGCACGTTGCCACTGATTTAGAGATTCTGCAGACTGAAGGTATGGATGCTGTCCGTCAGGTAGATCCTCACATGGTGGTGAAAAACAACCGTGAGGTGCAGGACGGTTACGAAGGACATGTGCTGCCTTTCTCGTTGGTACAGGAAACACTATTTCAAGATGCATTGCTCACCATCTCTGAGAAAGAGGCTCGTCTGACGGAAATTGCTGAAGAGGAAGAACCTACTGCCGACATGAAGAAGGAAGAGAAGCGATTGAACCAGGAACTGAAGAAACTGCGCTCAGAATTAGAATCGCAAACTATTCAGGCCGTTCAAGCTGTTGACGAGGAAACTGCCATCGACTTGCTACGCATGAAATGGATAACTCCACTTACTGCCTCTCTCTCTCGAATGCCTACTGAAGTAATTGCTCTGCTTACAGAGCGAGTACGGCGACTTGCAGCGAAATACGCCACCACCTATCAGGACATTGCTTTGCGCATCAATAAAGCTGAGAGCCGACTCTACGACCTCATTGGCCAACTGCAAGGCAGTGAGGCTGACAACATCGGACTGGCAGAATTTCAGAAGACTCTAAATGTGAAGTAGTATGGCAAAGAAAGAACCAAATATTAGATTCAAGGGGTTCGAAGGAGAGTGGGAAGAATCTACCATGAGTGCCAAATTCAATTTTGACACTCCTCATAATAGTCTTTCTCGAGACAAACTAAATGCAGAAGTTGGAGATGTCAAAGATATTCATTATGGAGACATCCTTGTCAAGTATAATGCTGTTGTTGATGCACAGGCAGATGTTATTCCGCACATAACGAACAGCAGCGTTTCTGACTATGCTGATTCTCTTCTTATGAATGGAGATGTCATCTTTGCAGATACCGCGGAAGATGAAACAGCAGGTAAAGCTGTTGAAATACAAAATGCAGATGGCAATAATGTAGTAGCAGGGTTGCATACAATTGTTGCAAGACCGAACGATTATTTCTCTCCAAACTTTTTAGGCTATCGATTTAACTCTGATTCCTATCATTCACAATTAGTTCCGTTATTGCAGGGAATAAAAGTCTTATCAATTAGTAAGGCCGCACTGGCTGATACAACCTTTTCATGGCCGCAGGAAGAAGACGAGCAGAAGAAAATAGGTGAGTTTTTTCAGCAGTTGGACGAACTGATTGGTGCAAAGGAACAGGAGTTGGAGAAACTACGCCAGATGAAGCAGGCGTTGCTTGACAAGATGTTCCCGAGTGATGAAGAAATTGCCCCCCCCCATTCGATTTAAGGGATTCACAGATAAATGGATGCGTATGACTATCAAGGAAACACTAATCCAACCATTGGAATATGGTTTGAATGCTGCCGCAGGGAAATATGACGGTAACAGGAAGTACTTGAGAATCACCGATATTGATGATGAAACCAGGCTCTTTAATAAAACTGATGTCACTTCTCCCAAACTTGATTTTATACCTGACTCCTATAGGTTACAAGAAGGTGATCTGGTATTTGCACGAACAGGTGCTTCTGTGGGAAAAACATACCTATATTCCCAGAAAGACGGTGAGGTGTATTTTGCTGGTTTCTTAATTCGCGCAAGAATAAAAGAGGACTATTCACCTTATTTCATTTTCACTATAACACAAACCAGTACTTATGACAAGTTTATCAAGATAACGTCACAACGGACGGGACAGCCAGGAGTTAATGCACAAGAATATGAAAGTTTCTCCTTCCTTGCGCCATCTTATGATGAGCAGTGCCTGATTGGTGACTTCTTCCGCTCCCAGGACGAGGCCATCAACAGCTCGAAAGAAGAAATCGCAAAGTTAAGAACCCTTAAGCATGCCTGCTTACAGCAGATGTTTGCTTGATAAAATAGAAAAGCAGAAGCCTATGGCATTCAATAACGAAGAAAAGTTTGAGAACGCATTGATAGAGATGCTGTCGAAAAAGGGATGGGAGAAAGAAGTGCTCCGTCACCCCACAGAGAAGGATCTGCTCAAAAACTGGGCCAACATCCTATTCGACAACAACAATACTATTGACCGTCTAAACGGCCAACGGCTGACGGAGGGCGAGATGCAGCAGCTGATGGACCAGATAAGCACGTTGCGCACACCGCAGATGCTCAACGGTTTCATCAATGGGCGCACAGTGAGCGTGAAACGCGACAATCCAGCCGACACGCTACACCTCGGAAAGGAGATTACGCTAAAAATCTTCGATCCGCACGAGATAGCGGCCGGACAGAGCCGATATCAGATTGTGAAGCAGCCGCACTTTTCGTCATCCTCGCCCTTGTTGCAACAGCGACGCGGCGACCTTATGCTGCTAATCAACGGTATGCCTGTTATTCACATAGAACTGAAGAAAAGTGGCATACCCGTTAGTCAAGCCTATAACCAGATAGAGAAATACTCGCGTGAAGGAATCTTCTCCGAACTGTTCCAGCTGATACAAATCTTCGTGGCTATGAATCCTGAAGAAACGGTCTACTTTGCCAATCCCGGCCCTGATGGGCGATTCAACAAAGACTTCTACTTCCACTGGGCTGATTTCAACAATGTGCCACAAAATGACTGGAAAGACATAGCCACCTATCTGCTCTCCATACCGATGGCCCACCAACTGATTGGCTACTATACCATTGCAGACCGTACCGACGGTGTGTTGAAGGTGTTACGTTCTTACCAGTATTTCGCCGTTCGAGCCATCTATGACCGTGTAGCCAAGCATCGTGATTGGCACGACACAGACCACCAATTGGGTGGCTACATCTGGCATACCACAGGCAGCGGCAAGACCATGTCGAGTTTTAAAGCCGCACAACTGATAGCCGACAGCGGCAATGCCGACAAAGTCATTTTCGTGATTGACCGGATAGAGTTAGGTACTCAGTCGGCTCGCGAATACCGAAACTTCTCACAAGAGGACGAAGCCATACAGGAAACGGAGGACACGCAGGCACTGATAGCCAAGATGAAGTCACCCAATGTTAGCGACACCCTCATTGTGTCATCCATCCAGAAACTTGGCATCATTGCCGAGGACGGAATCCGACAGGCCGACCTGAAGAAGATTCGCGAGAAGCGCATTGTGTTCATTGTTGACGAGTGCCACCGCTCCACTTTCGGTGACTCCTTCCGTGATATCAAGGCGACGTTCCCGACCGCCATGTTCTTCGGCTTCACGGGCACGCCCATACAGGACGAGAATCGCAGACAGCAGAGTACCACAACTGACATCTTCGGTGACGAACTTCACCGCTATAGTATTGCCGACGGCATACGCGATGGTAATGTGCTGGGGTTTGACCCCTACAAGGTGATGACCTATAAGGACAAGGACTTGAAAACAAAGGTAGCATTGAACTGTGCTGGTGCAAACAGCGTTAAAGAGGTGATGCAGGACGAGGAGAAAACCCGCATCTTCAACCGCATTATGGGCTTGCCGATGGCTGGTCACTATGGCGAAGAAGGCATGTGGATAAGCGGCATCGAGGACATGGTTCCTGCCACGCAGTACTTAACAGAAGAACACATGAACGCTGTGGTAGATGACATATTGGAAGGATGGCTCGTTTTGAGTAAAAACCATAAGTTTCATGCTATCTTTACCGTTCCCAGCATACCGCAAGCCATCAAGTACTATCGGATATTCAAAGAACGTGCTACCAACCTGAAGGTAACAGCTCTGTTCGACCCATCGTTGCCCAACGACAACCCCGACAAAACGATATTCAAGGAGAATGCTCTAGCAGAGATTATCAGCGACTATAAGGAGATGTTCGGACAAAGCTATACTATTGCTGAGCATGCCAAGTTCAAAAAAGACCTGTCGAACCGTTTGGCGCATAAAAAGCCCTACATCGGACTGGAACAACCAGCCAACCGTGACAAAAGGCTCGACCTGCTGATAGTGGTATCGCAAATGTTGACGGGATTTGACTCGAAGTGGGTGAATACGCTTTATATAGACAAGGTGATAGAGTACGAGGAGCTGATACAAGCTTTTTCGCGCACCAACCGTTTATATAGCCGAGATGAAAAACCTTTCGGAGTCATCAAGTATTACAGTCATCCGCATACGATGGACTATCTTATCAAGGAAGCTGTTCGTCTGTATTCTGGTGACAAACCTTTAGGACTCTTCGTGAGCAAGCTCGACGTGAATCTTGGAGGCATGAACCAGAAGTATCGTGAGATAGCGCTGTTGTTTGAACAAGCTGGGATTGAGAACTTTGCCAGACTGCCAGAGGCTACCGCACTCAGAGGGCGGTTTGCCGTGCTCTTCCGTGAATACAATCAATACCTCGACGCAGCCAAGGTGCAAGGCTTCAATTGGGGAAAACTTACCTATCTCTGTCCCAATGGCGAAGAAGTGACGGTAAACCACGATGAGCGCACATACAATACCCTGGTGCAGAGATACAAGGAACTGTTCGGTAGCGGTGGTGGAGGTGGCGGCGGCAACCCGCAGGATGAAGAGCCACCATACGACCTTGACCCGCATTTGTCGGAAATAGACACGGGGAAGATAGATGCCGACTACATGAACCACAACTTCGAGAGGTATCGCAAAGCCCTTGAACAGCCAAACGTGACCGAAGAGGAGCTGCAACAGCTCTTGAACGACCTGTCGGCCTCGTTTGCTTCTCTGCCACAGGAGGAACAGCGATATGCGGAGATATTCTTGCACGATGTACAAAGCGCAAACATCACACTGGAGCCAGGCAAGACCTTCCGTGATTACATCACCGAATATATGACTACTGAGCAAGACCACCGCGTTAGTCAATTGGTGAACATATTAGGAGTGGACAGGGAACAGCTAAAGACCATGCTCAACCTGCAGATAACTGAGCAGAACCTGAACGAGTTCAACCGTTTCTCTCGCTTGAAGGAGTCTGTGGACGCCGTAAAGGCTAAAGCTTACTTTGAAGCAAAAACTGGGCAGAAGATGTCGGTATTTAAAGTGAATATCGAAGTGAACAACCTGCTGAAACGATTCCTATTGGAAGGCGGTTTTGACATCGAAGTGAATAAAGGCGAGGAGGAATCGTCAGCACAGGAAGTTAAGTTGGGCATACTGACAGACATCCGCAAGGATGCAAGTGTGAAATTGTTGGTAGACAATATGATGACTCTCGACGTGGGTACTTCCATCCTCCAGATTGTAGCAGCATGCCAACAGGAATTTGGAATAAAATACCCTGCTATGATCAAGCAGCCAAAGGCATGGCTTCACTTGATAGACAATTATGTGAAAGAAAAAACCACAAGATACGACCTCCAGCCAGAAGAGACCTTCTACTGGATGGCTGCGGAATCTTCAGAAGAAGAGAAAGATGAAGAGCAAATGAAGACATTGTCAGTACAACAGCCCTGGGCTTCACTCATCTGTAGCGGTGTGAAGGACATTGAAAACCGTACTTGGCAACCAAAAACAGCTCCTGGACGCATCTTGATTCATGCCAGTGGGAAGATTATTCCTAAGGACTATGACCTTAAGTATCTAATGCCTGAGGAAATATCTACTATCAGCAACCTTAGGAAGTTTGGTATCATTCCTGAGTTTGAGGACATGCCCCTATCTGCAATCATTGGATACGTGGATGTGGTTGGATTTACGACGAATAGCGGATCTTTCTGGGCTGGAGAGGGACAGACACACTGGCAGCTTAAAAATGCATGGCTCTTTGATGAACCAATCACAGGTGTAAAGGGGAAGCTGGGTCTCTTCGACTATCCATTAGCCCCTGACAATCTGCCGTCAGCCCATCAGGTGGCCACCCACTTCCCAAAGATTGTGAATGATGAACTGGTCGTTCATATTGGCAAAAAGGGATGGCAGTGGCTGAATAGTACTGCCGATGTCTTTACGATAGACTTGAACGATCCATATACGGTTGACAATGTATGTAATGAGGGTTCTTTCGAACTGAAGCCAGTAAAAAGTATCAGGTTCATTTATGGAGTCGAGGAAATGGCGTTTTATGTTGACGAATTTGGATGGGATGCCTACCGAGACGCACAAGGTGAAGACTTGATCTATGGAGAAGACAAAACACTCTGGGCTTACGCAATATATCAGTTAGGCAAACGAATTAAATAGTACATCATGGACGGATGGGCAGAAACATATTACAGGACAGACGAGGACTATGAGAACGGTCTTAACAAGGTGTTACCGTATGCTGTGAATTGCAAAGTGAAGGAAAAGATAGGTATCCTCACCAAAGCGTTGAAGGATGCAGGGTTTACCTATGCTGTCACTTCCACAGGTATCCCCAGCATGATGACATCATTTCTCATCAATATGGAATTCAAGAAATACGCCAAGATTCCCTATCCTGTTCATTATGGATGTGTCAATGACAGAGTCTATACAGTAGAGGAATTCCTTGACGAGGTTCTTCTCTCGCACTCTAATCAGTGAACTAAACTTCCAGTCTTTTGCTGCTTTTTCCGAAAAAGATGCGTAAATACGCAAATATTTCGGAAAACATGATGATGGTTCAGTATTTTTGCTTATCTTTGCATCCGAAAGTAGTGCGTAAATACGCAAAATATTCGGAAGTATGGATAGAATTGATAGGAATTATTATCTCAAGCAACTCATAGAGAAGCGCGACAATGGGCGGGTGAAGGTGGTTACCGGCATCCGCAGGTGTGGCAAGTCGGTACTGTTGTTCGATATCTTTGGTGATTACCTGAAAGATGATGGGGTATCTGATGAGCAGCTGATAATGCTAAAACTGGATGTGGCAATAAATGCCAGATACCGGAATCCGTTGGAACTGGATAAGTATCTACGGGACAAGATTGCTGATACTACGAAACAATACTATGTACTACTTGATGAAATTCAGGAGGTGAGCAATATTCCGAATCCGTGGATAGACGATAAGGATGCTATGATAGGATTTGTGGATATCCTCTTAGGGTTGTTGGACTTGAAGAATGTGGATATCTATGTGACGGGCAGCAATTCAAAAATGCTTTCAACAGATGTGATGACGGAATTCAAGGACAGGGGTGATGAGATTCACGTAAACCCGTTGATGTACAAGGAGTTTTATGCGGCGTATGAGGGAGACAAACGCCGTGCATGGCAGGAGTATGTAACCTACGGAGGACTGCCAAGGGTGATGGCACTGAAGACTGACAGGGAGAAAAGCAAGTACCTACAGGATCTAATTAAAAAGACTTACTTGACGGATGTGATTGAACGAAATCATATCCAAAAGGACATCTCTGTGTTGGATGACCTGCTGAACATCGTAGCCAGCAGCATCGGGTCTCTCACAAACCCGAAGAAACTGGAGAACACGTTCGCTTCTGTGAAGCATACCAAGATAGATGATTCTACCATCAGCATTTACTTGGGCTATTTTGCAGAAGCTTATATTCTACGTAAGGTCGAACAATACGATATAAAGGGCAAGAAATATATCAATACGCCGCAGAAGTATTACTTGACCGACGTGGGCTTACGTAATGCACAGCTGAATTTCCGTCAGCAGGAAGAAACTCACCTGATGGAAAACGTAATCTACAACGAGCTTTGCGTCAGAGGTTTTAATGTCGATGTGGGAGTGGTGGAATACAACTATAAAGACGAACAAGGCAAGAGCAAGCGTTCAAAACTGGAAGTGGATTTTGTCGTGAATCGAGGCAATCGCCGCTGCTACATCCAGTCGGCCTTCGCCATCCCTGACGAGGAGAAGAGACTGCAAGAAACCAATTCTTTGCAGCGTACAGGTGATTCGTATCGAAAGATTGTCGTGGTGCGTGATCATGTTGTGCCATGGTTTGACGAGAACGGCATCTACTACATCGGCCTGGAAGATTTCTGTTTGGAGTATATTGACGAGTTGGACGGTTCAGGATTATAATGACGCAAGAAGAAAGATGGCAACAGCAGTATGAGCAGATGATGGAGTTCATGGAAACTAATCATCGTCGTCCTTCCAAGCACCGACTTGAAGAGCACGATATGCTCAACTGGTTCAAGGCCACCAAAAAGCGAGTTGCAAGAGGAGAACTATCGGAAGAAAGACTGAAGAAGTTCAATGTACTCCTTGAAATTGCTGATAAATACCGGAGACTGAATCAATATAAATAAGCAACAAAATGAAGATTGTCAGCTATAATATCAATGATTGTCAGCCTTGGAAGATTGAAAAACTTCTTGGCTTAGAAGCTGATGTGCTTGTCGCTCCTGAGATTACCTGCCCTGAAGATGCCCACCTGCCCGAAAACCTTGAGATGAAATGGTGTGGCATTGAATACTTCTACCACCAAAAGAAATGGAAAGGGTTGGGCATAGTCTGGAAGAAGGGTCAAGGGTATGTTCCTGAATGGTTTAATTCCAATCATGACTATGCTATACCCCTTATAGTTGATGATTACCTCATTCTTGGAATATGGCCAACTAAGCCGACTGACGACAGAACTAAGAAGCCATATCCTCAAATAGCACAGGAAATCATTCGGGAATATGCTCCGCACTTCAAGGACTATAAGACGCTGGTCATTGGTGACTTCAACTGTTATGTGAACCAGTACGACAAGACTAAGAGGTATGGTGATATGCTGATGGTAAATGAACTGTTGGAATCTAACGGACTACACAGTATCTATCACAAACAGACGGGTGAAGAGTTTGGCAAAGAATCTACCCCTACTTACTATCATCGTTTTCGTGAATCAGATCCGTACTTCCTCGACTACGCATATACAAATGGCCCTGTTGCATCTTTCCGCATGTTCCCATGGGACAAGGAAATGAGCGACCACATAGGATTAGAAGTTATTGTCTAACTGATATCTAAAAAGAAAAGTATGACTCGACAACATATAGTTTTTCTGACTGGTGCAGGTGTCAGCGTGGATAGCGGACTGAGCACGTTCCGAGGCAAGGATGGATTGTGGACGAATGAGGAGTGGGCTTATTTGGCCAGCACGGATGCACTATACAATGATACTCAGAGGTGCCTTGATTTCTATAACTGGAGGCGCAAACAGCTTTCGGAAGTGGAACCCAACGATGCCCATCGCATGATTGCGGAGCTGGAGAAGGAGCATGAGGTGACGGTTATCACCCAGAATGTGGACAACCTGCATGAACGTGCAGGCTCTACTCGGGTGATTCATCTGCATGGTGAACTGAGTAAGGTGTGCTCGATGAACAATCGCACAACCTGCGTGAAGGAATATCCGTTGACAACACCCATCATGGTGGGTGACAAGGCAGAGGATGGTTCACAGTTGCGTCCATATATCGTGATGTTTGGCGAGTACGTTGACAGCATGAATATCGCCATCGACATTGTAAGCAAGGCTGACATTTTCGTGGTTATAGGAACATCGCTGAAAGTCTATCCTGCAGCGGGATTCATCAATTACGCTCACCATGAGGTTCCCAAGTTCGTGATTGACCCAGGAGAAATGGCTCAATGCACGCATTTGGGCTTCACTCACTTCAAAACAACCGCTACTGAGGGCATGAAAATGCTTTTGGAAGCATTCAAAGAATTGTAATTCATCGATTATGGCATATACATACAAATATCCAAGACCGGCTGTAACGGCTGACTGTATCGTAATAACAAGAGAAGCAGAGCCGAAGGTGCTGCTGATTCAGAGGGGCAACATGCCTTTCAAGGGAGGCTGGGCCTTCCCCGGTGGATTCATGAACATGGATGAGACGACAGAGCAGTGCGCCATCAGGGAGCTGGAGGAAGAAACTGGACTCCGACTGTCGAAGATACAACAGATAGGAGCCTATTCCAAGGTTAACCGTGACCCACGGGGAAGAACTGTTACCGTTGCTTACCTCGCAGTCGTTGATGAACCAATCGCTGTTGCTGGCCAGGATGATGCTGCCAAGGCAGAATGGTGGCCACTGTCGGATTTGCCACATTTGGCATTCGACCACTATGACATCATGCAGGATGCGATAAGACTCTACAATCAATTGTTCAAAATATGATTATCTATTTTTCTGGTATTAGCAACTGCCTTGCAGCTATGAAGTAAGTAAAACCTCTTTTTTGTCTACAAAAGATAGTTTTACTATAATTGTCCACTCCTTATACACATAGAAACATATTGAGTAATATTATATGGGAACTATATATAAAAGTATAAGGTACATTAAATCCAAGTATATTGGTACTTGGATTAAAGATCAGCTAAGTCGGCCAGACTGGTTTTACAACTTGATAGTAAACAGATCAGCATGGGGTGCTTTCTCTATTTATGCTCATGCAAAGCGGAGCGATGGGAAATCAAAGATTTCCTATAAGAGCAAGGCTAAAGCGGAGAAAGCAGCATCTGATATGACGAAAAGATACGGCTATTCCTTTACGACCTATAAGTGCTTGTTCTGTGACGGATGGCATGTGAGCAAGGCTGTTAAAAAGAATGCTGAAGGAAAAACGACAGAAGAGATCGCACTGGATAAGTATGCAGTGAAAGCTAATATTAGACCTGACGGATTGGATGTTGAGAGGATTATGTCAACAGGAATCCCTGACTTGGCACAGGTCTATGGAGGCTTCCGGGGAAGAACACTTTCTTCGACCCGACAACTGCATGCCTGGAACACCATGATAGAGTCTGGCATCAGTCAGATTATTGACCTAAGAGCAGACTATTCGTCGGACTTCTATAGTGAGCTATGTCAGCGTAGTGGCATCAGATATTTCAAATTTCCTGTTGCCTATGAGGAAGAGTGGATTGTCAAGATGATAGAGTTGTTCCCGGAGTTCTGTAGGTTGATTGATGAAGGTCGGTTCTATATCGCTTGTGCTATGGGACTCCATCGTACTGACATTGCGCTTTGCACATACTGGGTTTTCTATGCCGCTGATAAGGGTATTGCCCCTCCACCAATCTGTGGTTACAGAAAAGATAAGGGTCTCACGACAAACAAAATAATGAGAATGCTGAATGCTGTTTATAGGTATATGACAGAGAAGAATGGTGTTGAACCTATCCCTGAGGCCGTCTTTCACGAGCGGAAGGAGATTATAAAGGAATTGAGTAAAAGTTGAAAAGGTATGTGATTATGTACAGCAGAGATTATACACCAAATAGGATTACGGAACTAAAGTCGAATGAGGTATTTGTCTTTGGAAGCAACCTTGCTGGAGCACATGGAGGCGGTGCTGCACGATTGGCGCATGAGCGATTCGGTGCGATATGGGGGCAAGGTTTTGGTTTGCAAGGACAGAGTTATGCTATCCCCACCATGCAAGGTGGTGTGGAAACTATCAAGCCTTACGTGGATGAGTTTATTGCGTTTGCCAAATCGCGACCAGATTTGAAGTTTTATGTCACACAGATTGGCTGTGGTATCGCAGGCTTTAAGGTTGAAGATATTGCGCCACTATTTCTGAATGCTATCGATGTGGAGAATGTCATTTTGCCAAAAGGCTTTGTAGAGGCTTTAACTACTGATGACAAATATAACCTGAAGCGGTTTGTGGAGGTACAGAACCTGTACTACGAACAGGCTCTACAGGAAATACAAGACGGAATGAAACGGTCACACTGGATATGGTTTATCTTTCCGCAGCTTGCTATTCTGGGACGTAGTTGGAATGCAAAGTATTATGGTATAAGCGGATATGATGAAGCAGAGGCATACTTGCAGCATCCGATTCTTGGGGAAAGGCTTCGTGAGGTAACGAGAGTACTTCTCACCCATCAAGAGATGGCTGCAACTGATATCTTTGGAAGTCTGGATGCGATGAAAGTACGTTCCTGCATGACTCTGTTCGATGCAGTTTCCCCTGATGACATTTTTGAACAGGTGCTGGATGTATTTTATAATGGAACCTACTGTAAGAAGACGCTAGATTATATGTAAAAACAGAAAAAACAATGAATACAATTCAAGACAGAATAAGAGGTTCGCTGATTGGTGGTGCCGTTGGCGATGCATTAGGATACCCTGTGGAATTTATCTATTCCTTTGAGGGAATACAGGCCCGTTATGGAGAACGGGGCATAACAAGGCTCGATATTCATAGTAGTGATACTGGTAAGGCTGTAGTTTCAGACGATACTCAGATGACACTCTTCACTGCCAATGGTTTACTGAACGCTCCAAAACTTGGAATCGAACCAAAATTTGCTATTTGTCGAGCCTATTTGGAGTGGTTGGAGACACAGACTGGGATGCATAAGGGGAAGGCGGAATGTTGGATACGTGATGTGCCGGAACTGAATTGCCGTCGTGCACCAGGTAACACATGTGTATCATCGCTCAACGACATCAAGAAAGGACGCGATCCCATGAATAACAGTAAAGGATGTGGTGGAGTCATGAGGATTGCTCCAATACCGCTTTACGCGGCTGTTGACAATCGGATGGATATTTTTGATGCAGACAGGTTGGCTGGTGATGCTGCAGAGATAACCCACCAGCATCCGTTGGGCTTCATTTCAGCAGCCCTGATGTCCCATGTCATCTATCGATTAGCTCTTGATGAGAATCCTACGCGAGAAGGGTTTATTGAGTATATACGTGAAGGTATGGGTAAGTTGGGTGACTTGTTCCCACGACATCACCTTGAGGATCTGGAGATGATGGGTATGGCAAAGGTGGCCATTGATCTTTCTACAAATGATCGTTCAGACCTTCAGAACATTAAAGCTCTTGGAGAAGGATGGGTCGGTGACGAAGCACTGGCTATAGCACTCTATTGTGCCATTCGTCACTTTGATAGTTTTGAGGATGCCATGATTGCGTCTGTGAATCATGGTGGTGATAGCGACAGTACTGGTGCCGTTATGGGTAATATTTTAGGTGCTGCTATAGGCTACGATGCCATTCCGCAGTACTATAAGGATGATTTGGAAATGCACGATTTGATTCTGCACATGGCAGATGATTTCTATCGTGGTGAAGTAACAAAAATGTGAACGGATGAAGAAAGTGAGAAAGAAGATATTGCAAACAACCAATCTCGATGCTATTAAGGCAATGAGGCGCGGCGGACGTGAGGCAGAAATGGAACTGCTTGGTCCAGGTTTTCATTCACATAACAAAATCCACAAGTCGGATAAATTATATACACGAAAGAAGAAGCATAAAGGAGGCTGGTGATATGGAAAAGTGTAAGTTGAAGAAAGGTGATAGGATATATGAGTGTCGGTATCACGAAGCAACATTGACGGAACTGATTACTGATCCGGAATTGTCAGTACAGGGAAGTGGTTCCCATTTATGGCGTTGGAAAGCAAAGGTTATTGAAACAAGTTCTCGAAATGTAAAACTAGGCGAAATCGTTGGTTTTGCTATTACAGAAGAAGAACCAGGATATGGGCCATACTTATATCGCCAGAATGTTTATGAGGTGGGATATGATAAAGCTGAGCGTCTATTGCCTCCGTTTGATACGAATACAGATGAAACGGAAAAGGAAACGTGCAATGATACGAATTGTATAACGGGACTTTCTTTTAGTTGTGATGAACGAGGCATTACATGCCAAGGACATCCTATACTTGAAAAACTATCAATTCATCCTATAGGTGAGGGAATGTTATGGATTGGAGAGAGTCGTGGCCCGTTGTTCTATGCCAATTTCAACACAGGCAAAGCAAGGCAGTTGTTAGATGAAAACAGTAATTTGGTTGGATTTGGCGATCAAGATTTTGATTGGGATAAACTTAAAGAGGTTGAGCACACTTATGATTTGAATCACCGACATGTGGATTATGGTGGTTTGGGGCGTTATAACGATTTCCGCAATGGCATTTGTTGTCTTTGTTGGATGCTTTATCCTGATGGTCGATATTTTGCAGATGAAGATGGTTTTGGTATGGAAGATAACGAGGAAGAGAACATATATTGTATTATCGATAGCGATCTTCGTATTGTCATTCCTTGGCAACCAATGACCGATGGGGAAATGGCTGCAAAAATGAGAGAAGCAAGAGAAAAAAATAATCGGTAAGAAGAGTGAGCCTCCTCCTACCGATTTCACTTCTACTTCTTACTGAGGAGATGACATAGGTTTTCATCGATAGATATACGCTCAAGTTCGTCAGTTACAATTTGTTTGACTTCATTTTTGATGTTGAGATAGTTCTCTTTCACCATTTCATCCATGTTGTCATTACCGTTTCCATCGAGGAAGTCAGTAATAATGGGTATGGACTTATAGGCTTTGGTTTCTTTAGCAACTTTTGCATTGTCCACAACGATTTCCGCATGAAAGATTTTCTGGTCAATACGCTCATCGAAGTTATCAGAGACAGCTCCGACGAACATACCCTGTGTCAGTGTCGAGATTTTACTTGGAGGAATGAGGCTATCCATTTGTGTATTGATGGAGGTCGAAACGTCCTGTCGGTTGATAGACATGGACTGCCGTTTCTGTAGGACCTTACCGAAACGCTCACTCAGTGTCTTGGCTGTTTCTCCTACTACTTGCCCAGAAAAGACATTGCCGACTGTGTTCTGAACCACTTTTGCCTCCTTGTCACCATAGTCACGGACTAACTGGCTAAAGTCCTGAAAGCCGAGACAGACGGCCACCTTGTTGCTTCGGGCAGTGGCTATCAGGTTATCCAGCCCTTTGAAGTAGATGGTAGGCAACTCGTCAATAATAACCGATGACTTCAGCATTCCTTTCTTGTTGATGAGTTTCACAATGCGACTGTTGTACAGGCCGAGGGCTGCACCGTAGATGTTCTGACGGTCGGGATTGTTACCGACACAAAGAATCTTCGGCTCCTGCGGATTGTTGATGTCAAGCGTAAACTCACTGGCTGACATGACCCAATAGAGCTGTGGGGAAATCATTCGGGACAGCGGAATCTTGGCACTTGCGATCTGGCCTTGGAGCTGGTCAGCAGCACCACCTTGCCAGGCATCAATAAACGGGGACATATAGTTTTCCAATTCGGGATAGGAAGACAGAATTGGAAATATGTCCTCATACTTGCGGTTCAGAAACTCAACGGCATGAGGGAAGGTACAGTACTTGCCTCCTTGGTAGAGTTTGAGGAACCAGATTATGGCTGCAAACAGGATGATAGGCGATTCTACGAAGAAGTCACCCTGCTTCTGTACCCATGTGCGGTTGAGGTTGAGCATGATGGTGTATGCACTTTCATAGGCATCGGAAATGTCTGTCATAAAGTCTGGGTGAATTGGATTACACCTGTGACTTCTGCGAGGATCATCGAAATTGATAACGTAGAACTTGGGCAGCACCTTATAGCCGGATTTGTGGGTCAACATGTGGTTGTAGGCAATGGTACTGAGGTCACTGAACTTGTAATCATAGATGTACATCGAAAAGCCCTTTTCAATGGACTGCTTGATGAAGTTGTTCACTACTGCGTAAGACTTACCGCTACCTGGCGTACCGAGTACAATGGTGGCACGGAAAGGATTGACCACATTGATCCATCCCTTGTTCCACTTCTTTTTGTAGTAGAAACGTGTCGGCAGATTGATGGAATACTCGTTCTCCAACAGTCGGGTTTCCTGCATGAAGGATTCATTCTCGTTGTTGAACACATCATCCATGAGATTGTTCTGTAACAGCCGGCTCATCCACAGACCACCCATTAGCAGACAGATATAGCCTACGGAGATTGTGAAGATGTAGAGTGCCGTACAGAACACGAACGGGAAAGGCAAGTCGAGAATCCACCAGTTGAGGAAGAACAGAACGAAACCGACGGCAAGCGAAGTCCAGATGCGTGGCCACGTCATCTTGTCCTCCTTTACGCCTTTGGTGCCGAGACAGGATAGGGCCAACAACAGTACTGCAAACAGTTTGGTGTACAAACTTAAATGGAATAGTCCTGCCGTTCGGTCGAAGTTCATCAGAATTTTATCCACGATGCCCATTGTCAGATGCCAGCCGTCAATGGCTGCATAGCAGTACCAATAGACATTCATCACTACGAGAATAATACTCACGGCTCGCATAAACTCCATGATTTTAGCGAGACCTCTCAAATCATCTTCTTGTTGCATAGTTCTTTTGAATTTTATTGTTATTGAATAAAGGGTGATTACAATCTTGGGCCACGACGCTTTTTCTTCTTGCGCTGCAGTTTGCGTCTGAATGCCTCTTCTTCTGCATCCGTAACAGGGTTATCGGTATTGAGTAAGTCAAGGGCATCAAGGAAGGACGCGGTACTCGATGCGCTATAGCGGTACCCAGTACCGCTGTCATCAGATGCCTGTTGCGTCTGACCCTGACTGCTGTCGGTATCCGTATCGCTGTCATGGTACCGCTCTTGTTCGTTACCTTCGTGCTCACGGAAAGGCTGCTGTTCTTCAATCGGGGTGTTGAAGTGTTTGTCGAGTGCGTTTGCAGAGAACTCCTTACCAATGCGTGAACCATTGAGGACACAATGAGTGCGATGGTCAATGAAGGTAGCACTGTATAGTCTGCCTTCATCTGTGTAGCGAAAAACACAGTCAATGCCTTTGGTTTTCAGCATCTGCACCAATTCGTCCTTATCGTATGTGCGACGGAGGGCATACTCCAATGTTTTCCTTGTCGGCTCTGTGAGATTCTTATCCTTGATGTTCTTTTTGGAAAAAGTTGCTTTACGCTGAAGTGCCTCATAGCCGACAGTCTTGCCAAAGAGTGAAGACTTAAAAGGATTCCCGACCTTATTTCCATTAGCATCAATAACGGAATAGACAAACCCGTTATAGTCCTCTCCTTTTACATTACCCCTTACCTCATCTACTGTCAGGTTATATAATGACAGCAATGCCCTTAGTTCCCCGATTGTTTGGAACTGGTAGTTACGGAACACAGTCTTGACAGTATTTCCCACTTGCTTTTTGATGTCCCCCGTATCTGGATTCACTGGATGCAGGGGATTTTGCTGTTTGTTCTCCCGCTTCTCACCCTTGTGCAAGTTGTAACGTCGCTCAAAGTCCTGGACAATGGCGAGGCTGCGCTTGTGGGTAAAGTCAGAGTTAATGCGTTTACCCTGTTCATCCACACGGACTGATATGATGTGCAGGTGATGACGTTCAATGTCCTCATGTTTCACGATGATATACGGCTGCTCACCATAGCCCATACGTTGCATATACTCATGTGCCATTTCGGTCAGTTCCTTATCTGTCAGCCTGTCATCAGGATGGGGGTTGAGCGAGACGTGGATGACAGGCTTCTCCGTGCGCATCTGCAATGGCATGTGGTGCTCAAAGTCATGCAGGGCCTGGGCAATGTCAACCTTGCCTGTACCATCGTTGAATATCTTGTTAGTATCAAGCAGTTGTCCCTTACCCTCATTCACCTTGTCGGCATTGTACTTAATAGCCCCGAAGAGACCAGAGCCGATAGTTATCTTCGCTACCATCGCTCCTTAGCCTCCTTTGCCAATGCCACGATCTTCTGTCCCTGCTCCATCATCTGACGGGTAAGACCCTCTAAACGGTAGAGCAAGGCCATTGCCTTTTTCTCGGAAAAGTGGCTGCGCAGTTCCTTCACTACCTGGTTATAGTTGACAGCCACACCACGGAATTGGGCATGGAACGATGACAGTTTTTCGTAGAACTCAATCATCGTTTTGTCCACTTTCACCACACGGAACGGCTCGGAAAAGACCCTCGACTTGACGAAAACGGCCTTGGCATATACGCCAGACTGTTCGTAAAGTGTGAGGAATCTGGCCCATTCCACATCGTCGAAGCGTACCATCACGCAGTGGGTACACTTGTTATTCTTCGGGTATCGACCCGCTTTTCGCTTTTTGTTTTCTTCCATATTATCTGTGATACGTTACTATCGTTTCATCAAATCAGGGGATGACGACTTCGGAGTCAGACCCAGCCCCCTGCAAGGGCAAGATGAGAGTTTCGTGGGTAACCCGAAACCTTTTGAGTAACTCAAAAGACATCTTGCTATGCTCCTGCGGGCATACATAATCCGCCTTGCGGACGGATTAGTCGCTTCGAGGGACCAATTATCGGTCGTGACCGACATACACCGTCGCTTCCCGATTCACTTTGCGGTGCAAAGGTCGGCGTTTCCCATGACTTCAAATGTCAAGTTGATATCAAGTTGATAACAAGAAAAATGTGGGCTTGCCCTCCGTGCGCAGATTTGAAGGGCATTTCAGCGCAACTGGCTCTGGAATTTTGGCTGGCCGTGAAAATCATCGTTCCTTTGCACCGTCAATCGAACGAACGTGCTAACGATGGTTGGAATGTTGGAACGATAGAACGAACGAGCGTTGGAACGCTGTAACGCAAGAACGCTGGAAAGAACGCACAAACGACAGATTGATGGTGGGAACAAACTTTCCTTCTATTCTGATAACGAACATATGAACAGACCATCCATAGCATGAACGATGTAACGAATCATCGAAAGCAGTTAGGAGCGAACGAGCAATCGAAAGCTCTAACCTACGAGCGACTGGACGATAGAAGCAATGAGCGAACAAACGTAAGGTATAACCATATAACGAAAGAAGAAATGAAAGAAACAAAATTCATCGCCTTCTCCACCCAGAAAGGAGGAGCGGGCAAGACAACGCTGACGGTGCTGACAGCGAGTTATCTGCACTATGTGAGGGGGCTGAACGTGGGAGTTGTTGACTGCGACTTTCCTCAGTTCAGTATTGTGGACATGCGCAAGCGGGACTTTGAGAACATCAAGGGTAATGAGCAGCTGTGCAAACAGGCTTTCGAACAGTGCAAGCGACTGAACAAGAAATCGTACCCCATCAAGGACAGCCGTCCTGAGGATGCCATTGATGTTGGCAAGGAAATGGCACAGGACTATGATCTTGACATCGTGTTCTTCGACCTGCCAGGAACCTTGAACAATCCTGAGGTGCTGAAGGTCGTGTCACAGATGGACTATGTGTTCTGTCCCATCATTGCCGACAAGGTGGTGATGGAGAGTTCACTGGTGTTTGCAAGATTGGTGAATGAATCCCTCATCATTCCCGGCAACGGACGAATCAAGGGACTCCATTTTGTATGGAACATGGTGGACGGCAGAGAGAAAACCAGACTCTATGAGGTCTATGACAAGATTATCGCTGAACTGGGTATGGATGTTCTTGAGACAGTCATCCCCAACAGTATGCGATTCCGTAAAGAAGGTGACGACAAGGAACTGCGTCCTCTGTTCCGCTCGACGGTGTTTCCTCCCGACAAAACACTGATAAGGGGCAGTAACATCCGTGAACTGTCAGACGAGGTACTGGGTATTATCAAAGCATGAGTGTATGGCAGGTAAGAATGACTATGGTTTCAACGCAGAGGAGGCTATCAACAGCCTCCGTCCAGATACGCCCAAGAGACAGTCCAGAGAGATTCGTACTGAAGAAAGCCATGAGACCATTGCAGCGGCACCCAAGTCGGAAACCACTCCCACACCAAAGAAAGCATCGGAGAAAAGAAGTGGCAAGACTATTCAGGTTGACGAGTACATGGAATGGCTTAAAGGCAAGACGGACTTTAATACTCGTGCTGGGAAAAGTTGCAACATCAGGAACCGATACCATTACCGCATAGCGAAGTTCATAGGTCTGCTTGGCGACAAAGACCTGTCTATCTCGACCTATATCGATATGGTACTTGGGGAGCATCTTAAGAAATACGAAGAGGCAATGGATGCCGTCATGAAACAGAAGTTCAACGAGATGCAGGAGCTGATTAGCAACGAAGAATAAGCAGAAACGAATAAGAAACAACAATTTGGAAATAATATGAGTACGATAATGTATATAATGATTGCCTCACTGGTGGCTATGGCAATTATTGACACTGCAGTGGTTCTGTGGATGCACAAGTCACAGACAAGGAGTATGGAGATAGGACATAGGACTCCCATCAGACAAACACAAGAGTATGAGGATGATGAACGATTCCATATCGCCCCGCTCGGGAATCTGGACGAGGAGTATATGAACCTGTTTTCCAATCCTCCGATGGACAAGCCTGCTCGACGTGGGAAATCGGCCTATCTGCGTGATGACTATCATGAACGCATCCGTCAGATAGTGAATGCGCTGAACATCGAGGGCGTGAATATATCGAGCTATGTGGATATGGTGCTGACAGACCATCTGATGCGGTATGAGGCACAGATAGACCACCTGCTGCACAGCTGCTATGGCAAATCCCGTAAACTTGCTAACTGATGGGGAGTTTCTTCATAATAACCGTATTGTGCATCATCATCTACCTACTGGTGTGCTATGAATTTTTCTCTCCTGACAGGCAACAGACACATGGGAGCAACGAAAAGCTACAGGGATATGACCATAGGCAAACGTCGGATGATGACATTATGGGCAGGAGTACCTTTGACGTGAATGCGGAGCTGCGTCGTATGCGGGAACGTGAGGAAGAGCAAAGGCGCAAGGATGCCATTGCCAAGGGTGAAATGACCGAGGACGGAAAGGAAATTGCCCAAGAGGTAGCGGTAGAAGATTGCGAGGTTGAGCCAAAAAGGGAATGGAAACAAGTGCCCACAGAGGAACTTGACGCGATGTTCGACGAACCTGACGAACCGGGTGATCCTCATGCAGAAGGTGTCATCATAGATGATATAGACCTTACCTTCCATACTGCCAGGAAGAAGAACCCGACAAAGGAAGAAATACGCAAGGCTGCCGAAACACTCATAAAGCTTGAAGGTACTGAATTCAAGGACGAGATTTGCAGATTGCTTCCAGAGGCCAAGAACGACATCGACCGTGTAATGAAGAGGTATTCCGCAGAACTCAATGACAATGAGGCTAAGCCAGAGTCGCAAGTCATCAAGAAACAAGAGAAGAAGCCCTTTCCTGAGAGGTTTGAAGACTTTTCCGTGGAGGACTTAGTGTAGAACGATTAAAACAGCAATGCTGATGAAAGAAAGAGATTACGGATAGGTGAGTCAATAAACCACTGAATCAAATTATCCAATCCACAATTAACAACAGTAATAACAATTAAAACGTAAACGAAAAATGAAAATGAATGTAGCAAAGTTTGTAAACAAGAAGTTCATCGCCTGTGCAGCCCTCATTGCCGCAGGAGTGTCAACCGCTATGGCCCAGGGCAACGGCCTTGCTGGTATCAACGAGGCAACCAGCATGGTGACATCGTACTTCGAGCCGGGCACGAAGCTCATCTATGCCATCGGTGCCGTCGTGGGACTTATCGGTGGCGTGAAGGTCTATGGCAAGTTCTCGTCTGGTGATCCCGACACCTCGAAGACCGCTGCCTCATGGTTCGGTGCCTGTATCTTCCTCATCGTGGCCGCTACCATCCTCCGATCGTTCTTCCTCTAAGCCTATAATATATAATAAGGTATAAGGAAAACGACCAATGGCTGAGTTCAATATCAACAAGGGTATTGGCCAGTCGGTGGAGTTCAAGGGATTGAAGGCGCAGTATCTCTTCATCTTCGCGGGCGGACTGCTTGCAGTCTTTGTCCTCTTCGTGATTCTCTATCTCGCTGGCATCAACCAGTGGGTGTGCATCGGTCTGGGCGTTTCGTCTGCCTCGCTGCTGGTGTGGCAGACCTTCGCCCTCAACCGACGCTATGGGGAGCACGGACTGATGAAGAGAATGGCCAACCGCAATCACCCCCGATTCCTGATCAACCGACGAAAGCCGTACCTGATTATCAAGAACCAAGTGAACATTAACGACAATGAGGAATACGCTGAAAGCAACCACGATTGAAAACAAGTTGCCCCTGCTGGCCGTTGAGAACGGTTGCATCGTGTCGAAGGACGCTGACCTGACCGTCGCCTTCGAGGTGACACTGCCGGAACTGTACACCGTGACCTCACAGGAGTACGAGACCATTCACGGCTGCTGGTGCAAGGCTATCAAGGTACTGCCAGACTACAGCATCGTACATAAGCAGGACTGGTTTATCCGTGAGACCTACAAGCCGGAGTTGCAGAAGGATTGCATGACATTCCTGTCCCGCAGTTTTGAGCGCCATTTCAACGAGCGTCCGTTCCTGAAGCATTCGTGCTACCTCTACCTGACGAAGACCACGAAGGAGCGCAACCGTATGCAGAGCAATTTTTCGACGCTGTGCCGAGGCCACATCATCCCGAAGGAACTGGACAAGGAAACGGCCTCGCGCTTCCTGGAGTCTGTGGAGCAGTTCGAGCGCATCATGAACGACTCCGGATTTGTGAAGCTGCGCAAGCTGACCGACAACGAGATTGTCGGCACCCGTCGCAAGGCGGGAGTGATAGAGCGCTACCTGTCGCTGATGCCTGAGGATAACGCCTCGCTGCAGGACATCGACCTCAGTCCCGACGAAATGAAGATTGGCGACAACCGCCTGTGTCTCTTCACCCTTTCCGACGTGAACGATCTCCCTGCCAAGGTGCATACCGACACCCGCTATGAGCGTCTGAGCACAGACCGAAGCGACTGCCGCCTGTCGTTTGCCAGTCCCGTGGGACTGCTGCTGTCCTGCAACCACATCTACAATCAGTATGTGCTCATCGACAACAGCGACGACAACCTGCAGCGGTTTGAGAAGACCGCCAGGAATATGCAGTCGCTGAGCCGCTACTCGCGAAGCAACGCCATCAACAAGGAGTGGATAGACCTCTATCTGAACGAGGCCCATTCCCAGGGACTCATCAGCGTCCGTGCGCACTACAACGTCATTGCATGGAGCGACGACGCCGAGGAACTGAAGCATGCCAAGAACGACATAGGCAGTCAGTTGGCAAGTATGGAGTGTATGCCCCGTCACAACACCGTGGACTGCCCGACGCTCTACTGGTCTGGCATCCCCGGCAACGAGGCCGACTTTCCTGCGGAAGAATCGTTCTACACCTTCATCGAGCCAGCGGTGTGCCTCTTCACTGAGGAAACCAATTACCGTAGTTCACTCTCGCCCTTCGGCATCAAGATGGTGGACAGGCTGACGGGAAAACCGCTGCACATCGACATCTCCGACTTGCCGATGAAGAAGGGTGTCACGACGAATAGAAATAAGTTCGTGCTGGGGCCGTCAGGCAGCGGAAAGTCGTTCTTCATGAACCACGTCGTGCGCCAGTACTACGAGCAGGGCACCCACGTCGTGCTGATTGATACGGGCCACTCCTATTCAGGGCTGTGTGACATGATCCACCGCAAGACGCACGGACAGGACGGCATCTACTACACCTACACCGAAGAACACCCGATTTCGTTCAACCCGTTCTATACGGACGACTACGTTTTCGACGTGGAGAAGAAGGACTCGATCGTGACGCTGCTGCTGACGCTCTGGAAGAGCGAGAACGAGGAGGTCACCAAGACGGAGTCTGGCGAATTGGGCAGTGCCGTGTCGGCATACATCAGCATGATACAGGCAGACCATACCGTCGTGCCGTGCTTCGACACCTTCTATGAGTACATGCGCGATGTGTACCGTACCCAGATGGCTGAGCGTGACATCAAGGTCGGCAAGGATGACTTCAACATCGACAACTTCCTGACGACGCTGCGCCAGTACTACCGTGGCGGTCGCTACGACTTCCTGCTGAACTCGAAGGAGAACATCGACCTGCTCAGCAAACGCTTCATCGTGTTTGAAATAGACTCCATCAAGGACAACAAGGAGCTGTTCCCTGTGGTGACCATCATCATCATGGAGGCGTTCATCAACAAGATGCGACGTCTGAAAGGTGTGAGGAAGATGCTGGTGGTGGAAGAGGCGTGGAAGGCGCTGACCTCGGCAAACATGGCCTCCTATATGCTCTACATGTACAAGACAGTGCGCAAGTTCTTCGGTGAGGCAGTCGTGGTGACACAGGAGGTGGACGATATTATCTCTTCGCCCATCGTGAAGGAGAGCATCATCAACAATTCCGACTGTAAGATACTGCTCGACCAGCGCAAGTACATGAACAAGTTCGACCAGATCCAGAACCTGCTCGGACTGACGGAGAAGGAGAAGGGCCAGATTCTGAGCATCAACCAGGCCAACAACCCCTCACGTCTCTACAAGGAAGTGTGGATAGGCTTGGGCGGTACGCAGTCGGCAGTCTATGCCACCGAGGTAAGTCCCGAAGAGTACCTTGCCTACACGACGGAAGAGACCGAGAAGATTGAGGTGCAGCAACTGGCAGAGCAGTTGGGCGGTGACATCGAGGGTGCCATCAGGCAACTGGCAGAGAAACGTCGTGAAGGAAACAAATAAACGGTGCAGCAATGTACCAAGTTATAAACCAATTAAAACAATTAAAACAATGAGAACAAAAGTATTAGTGATGATGAGCCTCTGCATGACATTGTTCGTCGGCAAGGCCAGTGCGCAGTGGACGGTCGTTGACCCGACAAACCTTGCACAGGGTATTGTGAACTCCTGCCGTGAGATCGTGCAGACCTCCACGACCGCAGAAAACATGATCAACAACTTCAAGGAAACAGTCAAGATCTACGAGCAGGGCAAGAAGTACTACGATGCCCTGAAGTCTGTGAACAACCTCGTCCGCGATGCCCGTAAGGTACAGCAGACCATCGTCATGGTGGGTGACATCACCGACATCTATGTCAACTCCTTCCAGAAGATGATGAACGACGAGAACTTTTCCGTTGAAGAGCTGTCTGCCATTGCATCGGGCTACACGAAACTGCTGGAGGAATCGACGGGCGTCCTGAATGAGTTGAAGACGGTAGTGAACATCTCTACGCTGTCGATGACCGACAAAGACAGGATGGACGTGGTGGACAAGTGCTACAACGACATGAAGCACTACCGCAATCTGGTGAACTACTATACCAACAAGAACATCAGCGTCTCGTACCTCCGTGCCAAGAAGAAGCACGACCTCGACCGTGTGCTGAAGCTCTACGGCAAGGGTGCAGAGAAGTACTGGTAAACCTAACGTGAGAAGGCAATGATGACAGACTTATTGCTAATCATCGACACGGACAACATCCACACCATCCTGCGCCAGTTGTACGATGACATGATGCCGCTCTGCTCAGACATGACGGGCGTGGCGAGGGCGATAGCCGGATTGGGTGCGCTCTTCTATGTCGCCTACAGGGTATGGCAGTCATTGGCAAGGGCTGAGCCGATAGACGTATTCCCGATGCTGCGTCCCTTTGCCCTCGGGCTGTGCATCCTGCTGTTTCCGACGGTGGTACTCGGTACGCTCAACAGCGTGTTAAGCCCTGTGGTGCAGGGTGTCAGCAGTATGCTTGAAGGGCAGAAACTGGACTTGGAGCAACTGAGGCAGCAGAAGGACGAGCTGGAGGTGGAGATGATGAAGCGCAACCCGGAGACGGCCTACTTGGTGGATGATGCGGAGTTTGACAAGGAACTGGACAACCTCGGCATATCTCCTTCGGATTTGGCAACGATGGCGGGCATGTATGCAGAGCGTGGTCTTTACAAGCTACAGAAGATGATACGCGACGGCTTCCGTTACCTGCTGGAACTGGTGTTCGAGGCGGTATCGCTGATGATAGACGTGCTGAGGACGTTCTTCCTGATAGTGCTGGCGATACTCGGGCCGCTGGCCTTCGGCATAGCGGTGTACGACGGCTTCCAGTCCACACTTACGGGATGGCTGTGCAGGTACATACAAGTTTACCTGTGGCTTCCGATAGCAGATCTGTTCAGCTGCATACTGGCACGTATTCAGGAACTGAGCATCGCACATGACATCGAGCAGATGCAGACAGATCCGGGTTTTTCTCTTGACACCTCGGATGGCGTGTACCTCATCGTGATGATTATCGGCATCATCGGGTACTTCTGCGTACCGACTGTTGCGGGCTGGGTGATCCAGGCAGGAGGCATCAGCAACTACGGGCGTAACGTGAACAAGTCAATCACCAAGAGCGGCGGCGCACTGAAGAGCGGTGCCCTGTGGTTGGCAAAATAGAAAAAGTGTAACAACTAAAATTGTAACGACTAAAGAGAAATGGAATTCAAGTCATTGAAGAACATCGAATCATCATTCCGGCAGCTTCGGCTGTTCGGAATGATCTTCCTGGCCGCTTGTACGGTGGTCACGGTGTGGTCGGTGTGGAGTTCGTACTCATTTGCAGAGAAGCAGCGGGAAAAGATCTATGTGCTGGACGGCGGTAAGTCGCTGATGCTGGCACTTTCGCAAGACCTCTCGCAGAACAGACCAGCGGAGGCGAGGGAACATGTGCGGCGCTTTCACGAACTGTTCTTTACGCTGGCCCCAGAGAAGAGTGCCATTGAAAGCAACGTGAAACGCGCACTGGTAATGGCCGACAAGAGCGCCTACAACTACTACCGTGACTTTGCGGAACAGGGCTTTTATAACCGTGTCATCGCGGGCAACATCAACCAGACGGTGAGAGTGGACAGCGTGGTATGCGACTTCGACAGCTATCCGTATCAGGTGAGGACGTTTGCAAGGCAGACCATCATCCGTGAGAGTAACATCACAGAAAGAACACTGGTCACGGAGTGCCGACTGATGAACTCCAGCCGCTCGGACGACAACCCCAACGGCTTCCAGATCAGGAACTTTACGATTATCGAGAACAAGGACATCAGGACGGTGAAGAAATGAAGCAGGAAGAAACGAAGCCATCCCTTTTAAGGGAGGTGAGGCAGAGAATAGCGGGAGGCATCAGGGCAAGGCTTAATGCGCTCTCGCCTACGGAGAGGCTGTATGTGGTGTTCGGGATGCTTGCTGTCATGGCGGTACTGCTGCTGTTCAGCATCTGGCAGACGGTGAGGGATATTGCCGACAGGAAAGAGAACGCGACAATCGTGATAGAGCATATCGACCAGCCGATTGTGATAACGAAGAAGGACTATTCACTAACAAACGAGAACGGAAATGGAGAAAGAAGAAATGAAGAACCAGGAGCAGGTGCAAGACGGGGCCTTGGCCAGCTCATCCCCGGAGGGGCAAGGCAGTGAGGAAACGGCTGCACACCCAAAGGAAGAACGGAAGTCGAAGCGGGAGATGACGGAGGAAGAGAAGCAGAAGCGTAACAAGATGATGGTGCTGGGTGTTGCCGTTATCGGTATTGTAGCGATCTTCTACTGGCTGTGTACCTCGCTGACAGGCAACGATGACGGAAACGTCAAGGGACGAAACGGCTTTAATACTGAGATGCCCGATGCAGACCAGGGAAGCAGCAGGATTGCCGACAAAGACAAGGCGTATGAGATGGACGGTGTGAAGAAGAACCTGCAGGCACGGCATGACCTCGGATCATACACCATCGGGGAATCGGACTCCGTGAAGGTCGGTGACGAGATGAGCCTGTTGGTAACTTCTGGGCCGAAGAATGACGAGACCACACCAGCCAAACAGAAGGTACAGCAGTCGGCAGCAGCCTGTAATGAACTGAGCCAGACACTCGGCAGTTTCTATCAGCCGTCGGGCGATGCTGCTAATGAGGAACTACAGAAGCGCATCTCGGAACTGGAGCAGAAACTGTCTTCACAGACTTCATCTGGAAGTAGCAATGTTGATGACCAGTTGGCATTGATGGAAAAGTCGTACCAGTTGGCGACAAAGTACATGCCGACAGCACAGAACGGCGACGGACAGGTGACCTACGCTGGGGCTGGAGAGCAGTCATCGTCAGGCAGTCAGCAGGGAAAGAAGCGCAAGGTGTCGCCCGTGCAGCAGGTGACGAAGACGGTGGTCTCGGCACTCGGTGGGCAGTGTATGGATGATGAGGATGCTGACGGCTTTACGTTCCAGTCCTTCAATACGGCTGTCGGCTCTGGTGGTGGTGTGCCCCGAAAGAATACCATTTCGGCATCGGTCTATGGCTATCAGACGGTGACGGACGGGCAGACGGTAAGGCTGAGACTGTTGGAACCGATGGCAGTGGAGGAGAGAATCATCCCCAAAGGCGCAATCATTGTCGGGGCCACGAAGATACAGGGCGAACGGCTCTGCATCAGCATTACCTCGATAGAGAATGGCAGGATGATCATTCCCGTGGAGTTGTCGGTCTATGACACCGACGGACAGCAGGGTATCTTTATTCCTAACTCGATGGAGGTAAGTGCCGCCAAGGAGGTTGCCGCCAACATGGGCGGGTCGATGGGTAGCAGCATCAATATCTCGTCGGACGCGAAGGCTCAGTTGGCCTCGGACATCGGCAAGGGACTAATACAGGGGACGAGCCAGTATGTTGCCAAGAAGATGCGAACCGTAAAGGTGCATCTGAAGGCAGGGTATCAGGTGCTGCTCTACCAGAAAGAGAACTGAGTGAAAGAAACAACAATGTATAATCAACAAAGAAGAGAAACTATGAGAATGAAGAAAGTAATGATGATGGCTTGTGCCCTGCTGATGGGCACGGGTGCAGTAAGCGCACAGAACGCAGAACTGCCAAAGGACGGTGACCTCTTTCAAGGTCTGACGCGCAGTATCACTTATGACCGCATGATTCCGCCTCACGGATTGCAGGTGACCTTTGACAAGACGGTGCATCTGATATTCCCGTCGGCAGTGACCTACGTTGACCTGGGTTCTGCCAACATCATGGCGGGCAAGGCCGACGGTGCGGAGAACGTCATCCGTGTAAAGGCCACGAAGCGATGGTTCAAGGGTGAGACGAATATGAGCGTCATCACCGAGGACGGCAGTTTCTATGCGTTCAATGTGAAGTACGCCAAGGAGCCGGATATGCTGAACATCGAGATGAAGGACTTTATTCATGACGGATCGGCTGTGAACAGGCCGAACAATTCGATGGACATCTACCTGAAGGAACTCGGCTCGGAGAGTCCCGTGCTGGTGCGACTGGTGATGAAGAGCATCTGGAAGCAGAACGAGCGCATAGTGAAGCACATCGGCTGCAAGGGCTTCGGCATCCGCTTTCTGCTGAAGGGCATTTATACGCACAACGGGCTGCTGTACTTCCATACGGAGATCAAGAACACGAGCAATGTGCCGTTCGACGTGGACTACATCGTCTGGAAGATCGTGGACAAGAAGGTGGTGAAGCGCACGGCCATTCAGGAGCAGGTCATCCAGCCCCTGCGTACACAAAACTTCGTGCTGAACATTGACGGCAACAGCGCAGAGCGCACGGTGTGGACGATGGATAAGTTCACGCTGCCTGATGACAAGTATCTGGTGGTTGAACTGGCGGAGAAGAACGGCGGACGTCACCAGCAGTTCGTGATTGAGAACTCGGACCTGGTACGTGCCAAGTTGATTTCGGAATTGAAAGTGAAGTAGGACTACAAACGGAACAAAAAAGGAACAAATGAAGAAACTATTGATGATTGGAGTGCTTGCCCTGACAATGGGGCAAGCCTCTGCACAGCGTTGTCTGCCCAAGATGCAGGGCATTGAGTTGAACGGCAGTTTTGTGGACGGCAAGGCGCTAAGTGCAGCGTTTAGTGGCGGTGTCTCTCTATCGACCTATGCGAAGAACGGCAGCAAGTGGGTATTCGGCGGTGAATACCTGAAACGAGAGTACGGCTATTCGGACACGACCATTCCCGTCGCCCAATTCACAGTAGAAGGCGGCTATTATAAGAAGCTGATCACGGATGTCAGTAAGACGCTGTTTGTCTATGGCGGTGCATCGGTACTGGCAGGCTATGAGAGCGTGAACTGGGGTAAGACGCTGCTTGATGACGGTGCCAGGCTGACGGACAAAGATGCTTTCATCTATGGTGGTGCTGTGACGCTGAACATCGAAGTGTATCTGTCTGACCGTCTGGCACTGACGGGAAACGTGCGTGAGCGCTGCCTGTGGGGCAATGACACGGGACACTTCCATACTCAGTACGGTGTGGGGCTGAAACTGATAATCAACTGAGACAACGGTATGGGTATCGAAGAAATCAGAGATATGCCCATCACCGACTTCATGCATAAGCTGGGGCTGAAGTCAACGAAGAAGCGAGGTTGTGAAGTCTGGTATCATGCGCCATATCGCGGTGACAGGACACCGTCATTCTGCGTGAACACCAAGAAGAACATCTGGAATGACTTCGGGGCAGGGATGGGCGGCGACATCTTTACTCTTGCCGGACTGATGATCAATTCCAACGACTTCATGGCACAAGCACGTTATATAGGTGAAGTGACGAATAATCCCATTGATTGCTCAAAGCCACCGGAGTTTGATCCTGTACCAGTGGAACCTCAGTTTACCGATGTAGAGGTTAAGCCATTGAGCCATCCCGCATTACTGAACTATCTTCGAGAAAGAGGCATTCCTTCAGATATTGCCACTGCCAACTGTGTAGAGATTCACTATAGCCTGCACGATAAGAGCTACTTTGCTGTCGGCTTCCCAAACGAAAGTGGCGGCTATGAGATTCGAAACAAGTTCTTCAAGGGTAGCATCCCACCGAAAGCGGTGTCACTCATCAGACACGGCTCAACAACGGTGAATGTCTATGAGGGATTCGTGGACTTACTTTCGGGTCTGACGCTCGGCTACGGCAGGACGGAGGATAATCTGGTACTGAACTCTGTTGCCAACAGGGAAAAGGCATACAAGCACCTTGACGGCTATGACCTCATCAAGTGCTGGCTCGACAACGACGAAGCGGGCAAACTCTGCCTACAGGCCCTCTACAGACGATACGGCGACAAGGTAAAGGACTTCTCAGTAGTGTTCCGTCCCAGCAAGGACGTGAACGATTATTTACAAGAATTACAAAAGAATAAACAACAAACGAAATCGAAACTGAAATTATGAAGAAGCTATTGAAGAAAATGATGATGTGCGCCACAATGATGGCTGCACTGGTAGGTTTTACCTCATGTGAAGATGACCTGGATATTCAGACGAACTATCCCTTTGAGGTGGAGGTGATGCCAGTTCCAACGAAGGTACTGCGTGGTCAGACGGTTGAAATCCGATGCCATCTGAATAAGGAGGGTGATTACAAAAATACGCTCTACACCATCCGTTGGTTCCTCTATGATGGCACTGGCTCACTGCGCATGGAAAACGGCACGGTACTGCAACCAAACGACCGCTATCTGCTGGAGAATGCAACCTTCCGACTCTACTACACGTCGGCAAGTAAGGATGCGCACAAGTTTATCGTAGTGATTGAGGACTCCAACGGAAACAGTCAGACGCTGACGTTCAACTTCAACAACGAGAACAAGAAGGATGAGAATGAGGATTAGAATGTTGGCCCTGCTCTGCCTTTGTTCGGTGGGTCTGGCAAGGGCGACACCAAGGAATCTGCCATACACAGAGAAGCAGTTTGAAATGGCCGTCGCCTGTATCAAGCACTTCGAGGGATGGCACACCACGAAAAACTACCCTTATGTCGGCTACGGTCATCAGCTTCAGAGGGGTGAACGGTACTCGGCGAGGACGCTCACTAAGAAACAGGGCGACCTGCTACTTCGGCTCGACCTGATGCGGAACCTCTACCTCTTCCGCAGTTACGGCAAGGATGCGCTATTGCTTTCAGTGTTGGCCTATAATGTAGGGCCGTATGCCATCCTCGGCACCTCCAAGCGTCCAAAGAGCCGTCTGCTGCGCAAGATAGAGCGAGGCGACAGGAACATCTACAACGACTACATTGCATTCTGCCGTTGGCATGGCCGACAAGTACCGTCCATCAAGTTCCGCAGGCAGGTGGAGTATGATCTTTTCTTTGTCAGGTGATACGTGAATGCCTCAGACAAGACCATCAAAAGTCTTGTCTGGGGCATTTCCCTATGCAAGAATGGGGAAAGCACCTCGTCACTTTAGGATAATTCCTTTTGAAATGCCACGAAAAATGCCGTACTTTGCAGCGTGAATCAGAACATAGGAGTCTGGTCACAGAACAAAAGTTGAACATTTAAAAAGAAGAAAATTATGAAGACAATGAATAAGGTGATCGCAGCCATGATGATGATGGCAATCACAACTGCAATGCCAGCAATGGCCGGTAATAAGCATCATAACGACAAGAAGGATAAAGTCGTTGCAGTGAATAACCACAAGTCTGAGTCGCATTTCGACAAGGTGGATAAAAAGACGGCTCACTTCGATGCTCACAAGAAGAATGCCCATCGTCCTGACGTGAAGACCTGCACCTTCAAGATAAGCCGTCATGAATCTCATAAGAAAGTCGTGGCAAAGGTCGAGCACGTGAAGGGTGTGATGGACACCAAGTGGAATCCCCGTACTCGTGAGATGACTGTCATCTACGATGCCAAGGTAACGTCAGCTCGCTATATCAGACACTCAGTAGCATAGGTTTATGCCATACTATATATAATTCAAAGAAGCCCGGCTTGCATCAGCAGGTCGGGCTTTGATATTGAAAGGATTCTTTTATAGCATCTCACAGATACTGTCTTCCCTGATTATCTTTGGAGCAGCCTTACCTGCCAACACCAACACTTTCTTTCCATTGCGGTAAATATGTAGTTGGCGTGAACGGACTACTGCCGTCAACTCTGGATCTTCCTGCATCGTTATCCATAGAAGATGATAGATGCCATCCTTTTCAAACAGCTTCTTTTGCAGGTGAGAGCAAATGTTTGTGGTGTCAATAGTCATCGTCAATTCATCTTTGTCATGTGATAGCCCATGCGTTTAAGTTGCATAGCGGCTCCAAAGATGTAGAGCTGGTGCAGACAGGAAACGTAGGCATCGAAAGCAGCTTTGGTGCCTGGCTCGATATGCTGATGCATCAGGGCATTATAGACACGGGAGGCACATTCGCCCGTCACCTTCTCCAGAACCGTGTAGTCTATGCCTTGCAGTAACAAGACTTCCTCACGGATGTATTCATCCATGCTGTCATAGCCCCGTTTGTCGCGCATGTAGGCATAGAGGTCTTCAATCTTTGAGTAGATTTCCCATTCCGTGTCCCACATCTTTGCCACAGCCATGCCGATATACATCATCCAGCCCAGCGAGGCAGATGGGAAGTCTTGAAACTCACGGATGCCATCAGGGATGTATGCCTTGGCTATCGCTTCCCATTTTTCTTCCACGTCAGGACATTCTGGCAAGCGTTCATCCACCTCCTTCATAGACAGCAGGAACTGATGCAAGTCCTTTCTCAATATATCTTCAAATTGCTCTGCCATTATTAGAACTTTACAGTAAATTCATCATTGATGTCGTTGTTCTCAATATCATAGGTCAGTTCCTGACTGAGTGTTTTCTTATCTTTGTTTGGGTCACCTGCATAACCACGTGGGATTAACCGAAAATTTTGACCAATCTGAAAATGAAGAATTTCTTGTCAATGACTCCCCTTAGCTGAGCCCTAAAGTCCTTGATTTTTGCATTGAGGGATTCTGCAGAGGCATTGGTTGATCTGTTCACGAAGTAGTTCAGAATCTCATCCTCTCTGTCGTACATGGCAGCTGCGATGTCATTGAAAGCCTTATTGTCAAACTCACCTACTTTTGCGTACCATTTTTTGATGCTCTTGCGTCCTGCTTCTTTGTCGCACTTTTGGGCAAAGATCATTCTAAGCGAGTGTGTCAGACTGTATGCCACCTCTATGTCAGGATACAGTTCAAAAAGCATTTCTGCACGTTCTCTCTGGCTTGGTGTCCATTTCTCTGGCGACACCATCAGCAGGTATTTGCTGCGCATGAGTGACTAATCCTTTGGCAAACTCCACAAAGTCCTTACCACTATCTGGACGTAACAGTTCATAGTTATCTTCAAGAAAAGCACGAATGACATCACCCGTGACATGACCATTTTTCTCATAGTATTGCACTATCTTGGCATCTATATCTGCGAGACGTTTATGCAGCAAAGTATTGTAGTATTTGTATTCTAAGTCTGTAGTAGCACGTATCTCTCCAATTCCACCAAAGCCCTTTGCATTCCAGTCTTTAGGGGAAACGGAGACTTCCGTAGTCTTACGCATAGAGTCTGCTTGCCAGTTGTATTCGATGTAAACGGGGTATCTCTTGCCTGACTGCAACTCTTTAGGAGTGCGCAGTTTCAATTTGCCTTTTGGATAGTTTCTTGATGTTCTTCCCATATTTTATTGTTTTATTATTTTTATTGTATCAGCAAATATACAAGATATTGGTCATTTTGTCTATTTTAAAAGGCTAAAAAAGACTTTTGGGATCGGCAAATTTGACCTTAAAAGGCAGAAAAAAGCTGCATGGAAAGATTATGGAGCTTTTCCATGCAGCAAAGCATTGTAGTATTAGTAGTCTAAGTCTGGAGTAGTGCGTGTCTCGCCTATTCCATCATAGCTCTTTTCATTCCAGTCTTTATGTTATCTCCATACTTGTTTTGAAAATTAAATGATCACCTACGTAAAGTCTTTCAAAGATACAGATTATTGATCATTTTATTTTCGTTTTAAGGCTAAATTTCATTTTTTGATCATTTTATTTGGCCTAAAATGGCCCAAAAAAGCAACATGGGAAATCTTAACGATTTATCCATGCTGCTTATTTTCAATTAGTTACGCTTTTTTTAAGCTGAATTAAATGATCAATACTCATCCTCGTTGAAAACTTGGTTAGCGAGATTTCTATACTGATTTTCAATTAGTTGCATCATAATTAACTATTTTTAGCCAAATAAACCGCGCGGTCTGAGACTATCAGAGGCGATTCGCTGGCGAG
>JAEEGG010003274.1_pt1 | contig 40481 bp, 32 predicted proteins | sample 9134161 | NCBI WGS metagenome assembly JAEEGG01 (sample SAMN16246543, study PRJNA631951) | gut metagenome | biome: gut microbiome; feature: rumen; material: CR-attached | host: Bos | place: Iran: Karaj | collected 2018-10 | reverse complement strand
CTCCAGTAAGGGCAGAACCGCATCACCGAATGAAAAAACAAAGAAATGAATTATTGCCGCCGCAAGCGGAATAAGGCACAGACATTTCCACACCTTTGCTTTTGCGGGGTTATCTGAGACTTTTTTATGCACAATCAGAAGAATGATAAACCAGATAAAAAACAAAAGACTGATTATCAGTTTTACATTGTCCTGAGAATATAATAAATGCTTTAACATATACTTACCGCCTTGTTTTGATTATCAAAATGGCTTTTCCCTCTTATTGGGGTGCCTGTGTTGCCTTTCATTATACTACATAAGCTTCTTGTAGTAAATATTATTTAGTCACAAATCCCTACAAAAGAAAAGCAAGGAATGATTTCACCGCTTGACGGCGGCTTCAAAAATATATTTCAAACGCGGAGTTTGTATGGTATAATGAGAAAAACAAATCGGGATAAGGTGAAAAATATGGTTAAACTCTTTGGAAAGAATAATGATTTAAGAACTGAAGAAGGTAAGATAACAAATACGGGATATGCAGTCATGGCATTATCCGCTGCATTCGGATTGTGCGTATTCCTGACAGGAAGATATATTTACGGAAAAACGGTACAAAAGAAAAAGTAAGACAAATTCCGATTAATTCTTTTTCAAAGCAAAGGGAGATCAGTCTATGAAAACTTTCAACGTCGGAGTAATAGGTCTCGGAAACCGCGGCGCCTGGTGGGTTACGGATATGCTCACGCAATTGGATTACATCAATATTGTCGGGCTGTGCGACGTTTACAAAGACAGAATTGACGAAACGGCACATAAGCTTAAAAAGAAAGGCTTTGCGGCACCGCAGGTTAAGACACAGGACTGGAAGGCGCTGATTGACGCGCCCGAGGTAGATACGGTGCTCGTATTTTCCGCATGGTCGAATCATGTGCCTGCGGCTGTATATTCAATGTCCGTCGGAAAACCCGTCGCCGTAGAGGTCGGGGGAGCTTACAGTATTGATGACTGTTGGACGCTGGTAAAGGCCTATGAGGAAAGCGGAACTCCCTTTATGCTGCTTGAAAACTGCTGCTACGGCGAGTATGAGCTTATGGTGCTGAATATGGTGCGGCACGGTCTCTTCGGGGATATAGTTCACTGTGACGGCGGGTATCTGCACGATTTGCGTGACGAGGTAGCAAGCGGAATTGAGAAGCGTCATTACCGCTTTAACGAATACCTAACGCGAAACGCGGAAAACTATCCTACTCACGAAATAGGACCCATAGCTAAAATAATGAATATCAACAACGGCAACCGCTTTGTATCGCTGGTTTCGGTAGCTTCGCGCAGCGCAGGACTGCACGCCTATATCAGTGAGCGGGAAAGCCTGCGTGAGAAATACGGCGATACGGTTTTCCGTCAGGGAGATATTGTAAATACGGTAATTACCTGCGCCGACGGTTCCACGGTGTCGATAACGCTTGACACAACGCTTCCGCGTTATTACAGCCGCGGACTTTGCGTACGCGGTACAAAGGGAATGTACGAGGAAGCAACGCAGTCCGTACTGCTTGACGGTAAAAGCTACGCCGGTGCAGAATGGGATTGGTCTCCGCAATTCGGAAACCGCAAAAAGTATGAAAAAAAGTGGATGCATCCTATCTGGAAGAATTACCGACGCAAAGGCATAAAAGGCGGTCACGGAGGTATGGATTTTCTCGTTCTTGACGCTTTCTTTGAAGCGCTTGATAAGGGAATTCCGATGCCGATAGATGTTTATGACGCTGCCTGCTGGATGGCAATCACGGCACTTTCCGAGCAGTCAATTTCCGAGGGCTCACGTCCCGTCGATTTTCCGGATTTTACCTCGGGAAGATGGAAAACCGTAAAGAATGAACCCGACTGGAAATACAGAACGGAAATACTGTAAAACAGTTAAGCCAAACAGAGAAGTATATCATGAATATTCAAACAAAACGTTTAGCAGTTCGTAATTTAGCATTGGAAGACTGTGACAAATTGTTTTCTGTTTTATCAGATGCAGCTGTTATGGCGTATATTGAGGCGCCGTTTGACTATGATAAGACGGTTGATTTTATTAAAACCTGCGCGTTGTGTGAACCGCCGAAGGTTTATGGAATTTTCTTAAAAGCCAATAACGAGTTGATAGGTCATTTAATCTTTCATTTGATTAGAAATGATTCTTATGAACTTGGCTGGATAATTGCACAGCGGCATTGGGGAAACGGCTACGCCGGTGAATTGACTGAAAGCGTTATTAACTATGCAAAACGCAAACACATTTCAAAACTGATAATTGAATGTGATAAGCGTCAAACAGTAACAAAACACATTGCTGAAAAATTCGGATTTGTATTTACCGCTGATGAAGACAATTTGTCAGTTTATGAGCTGGAGCTAAACATACTATAAAGCAGATATTTTTAATCATAAGGGCAAGGAAAACAAAATAAAATCGAGGGAGCGTACGCTATGTATATTACGGTTAACGCAGTTAAGCTTTATTACGATAAGACGGGAAACGGCAGTCCGCTTATTATGGTGCATTGCAACAGTATGAGCCATAAGATTTTCAATGCCGCCGTGAAGGTGCTGAGTCAGCATTTCACGGTTTACTGTCCGGATTCGAGAGACCACGGAAAAAGCGAAAAGGTTAAAACGCTTCACTACGAGGATATGGCTGAAGACATGGCGCAGTTCATAACCGGGCTCGGACTCGAAAAGCCCGTGTTCTACGGCTTTTCCGACGGAGGTATTATCGGACTTCTGCTGGCATACCGTTACCCCGATATGCTCTCAAAGCTCATTGTCAGCGGCGCAAGCCTCAATCCCGACAGCACAAAGGATCTGCCGATGAAATTCTTCAAGCTGTGGAGTCATTTCGACCGCAGCGACAAAATGAGAATTATGATGCGTGAGCCTGACATTACAGACGAAATACTCAAAGGAATAACCGTTCCGACCTTTGTTACGGCAGGTGAAAAGGACGTTATAAAGCTATCGCACACACAGCACATCGCAGACACAATACCCGGCGCAAAGCTTAGAATCTTCCCAAAGGAAGGACACAGCGGATATATAATGCGAAGCACAAAGATTGCCGATTATATTCTGGAAGTTACAAGGGAATAAAAACAAAAGCCCCCGAAGCAAATGACTGCTTCGGGGTTTGTTATGCGATATAGTCTGTTAAGCGCATCAGGTGTTGTCGGTGCTTTCGGACTGCTTTTTTCTTTGGGCGCGTTTTTTGCGCCGCTGTTCACGGTTATCAGCCTCAGATGCAAACACCTCAACGGCGGCGTCCGTCATATCCTCATCCCAGAGTGTTCCGCTTATCTTCGTCTCAGCCCACGGACAAAGCCTTTGATAATCCGTGTCTAAAACCACGGTATAGGGCGGTCCGCATCGGTCATCAACGGCCATATACAGATGCCTTCCCTTGCTGATCAGCGATGAAGGATATTCGACGTCGGTGTCGTCAACCCTGTCGTAGATTTCCTTTGTGATTTCATATAAATCGTGGTTAGGTCCGCCGCCTACTTCCGCCGTGTAAAGTCCCGTTTCGGGATCGTAGCAGCAGCGCCAGCCTATGCCTTTTTTGAATTCCATAATTATCTCCCGTGTAAAGAAAGTTCTAAGAACGATAAATTAAAATCGGTATGTCTAATTATACCACACCTCAAAAGAAAAGTACAGCCGACAAGCGGCTGTACTTTTGTAATCATATAATTATTTTATCTTTAAGCCGTCTCTGAATGCGTCCCCTACCCTCTCGGTTACCTTATAATAGCCGTGAGTGTACGGGTCAAAGGCTATGGCGTTGACAAGCGAAATATCAACCTTGCCGTCCTTCATAACGCTTTCGTCAGCGGTAACGTTCACAACTTTTCCGATAACGCCGCAGCCGTAGTCGTTGCCCTGATACTCAACAAATTCACATTCAAGGCAAAGCGGGAATTCGTTGATGACGGGAGCATCCACGACCTCCGACTTAACTGCGGAAAGACCGCTTTTTGCAAATTTATCCGCAACCTTGTTTCCCGATGCTACGCCGAAATAATCCGCCTCAACAACGTGAGCGGCATCGGCAATGCTTACCGTAAAAGCGCCCCTCGCCTTGATATTCTGAACGGTTTTATGCGTTTCGGTCAGGTTGAGCGCAACAACGTCCCTTTCCTGCATTGTGCCCCATGCGGCGTTCATTACGTTTACGCTTCCGTCCTCATTGTAGGTGGCTACCATAAGCACGGGCATCGGAAAGATGCCTTCTGTAATATTAATCTTTTTTCTCATTATTAACACCTCTGATTATTTGATAGTTATATTATACATTTTTTTATTTTTTCGCAAGGAATTCGCATTTAATTATTAAAAAGGTACAGCCGACAGTCCGGCTGTACCGAATGTGAATTACAGATATTTATTGAAGAATTCTTCAAGCTTGTCAAACGGAATAACCTTGTTCTCTCCGCCGTCGTAAAGGTCAGTGTGAGAGGCGCCGTCGATAACCAGCAGTTCCTTGTTGTCCGCGTATTTATTGCCGTTAATCATATTCTCATAGGCGTCCTTGCCGAAGTAGAAGGAATGCGCCTTATCGCCGTGCATAATCATAACCGCCGAACGGATTTCGTTGCTGTACTGCAGAATAGGCTGATTGATAAAGGACTCGCAACCGACAACGTTCCAGCCTCCGTTTGAATTAAGCGAACGGGGATGATAGCCTCTCGGAGTTTTATAGTAATCGTAATAGTCCTTTACGAAGAAGGGCGCGTCCTCGGGAAGCGGGTCAATAACACCGCCGCCGAGCTTGTATTCGCCGTTTTTCAGGTCTTCCAGCCTCTGTGCGCAGAGAGCTTTTTTCTTTTCAAAGCGCTGTTCCTCGCTGTCCTCGGAATCAAAATATCCCTTTGCATTTACCCGCGTCATATCGTACATTGTCGAGGCAACTGTCGCCTTGATTCTCGTATCAAGCGCTGCAGTATTGACCGCCATACCGCCCCAGCCGCAGATACCGATAATGCCTATTCTGTCAGCGTCAGCTCTTTCGTTGAGAGAAAGGAAATCAACCGCCGCCATAAAATCTTCTGTGTTGATATCGGGGGATGCCATGTATCTCGGCTCGCCGCCGCTTTCGCCCGTAAATGACGGGTCAAAGGCAATCGTAAGAAATCCCCTCTGAGCCATTGTCTGCGCATAAAGTCCCGAGCACTGCTCCTTGACTGCGCCGAAGGGTCCGCTTACCGCGATAGCGGGCAGCCTGCCCTGCGCGTTTTTCGGCACGTACATATCCGCCGCAAGCGTGATTCCGTAACGGTTTACAAACGTTACCTTGCTGTGGTCAACATCTTCGCTTTTCGGGAAGGTTTTATCCCATTCCTGCGTCAGTTTCAGTTCTGCTTTTTTAATCATAGTTTCCTCCGTTAACCGACGGAAAATTCCGCCGTAATATCTCCGCTGCCGAGAGCCTCCTCCCAACCGCTCAGATTGTCAATCTTTCCGAGTCTTGTATAACTCCACGAATTCGTACCGTAGAACATTACAAGCTGACTGCCGTTATACAGAACGATATCTCCGCTTTTTGTCCTCGTCTGCTTATCGTCTGCAGTAAGAGTACGTCCGAGCGAGCCAACCTTTTCAAAGCCGGAATAATCACTCATTTCAACTGTCAGGCCTTCGGCTCTGATTATCTCATATAATTCCTTTGCAGCAACGTTATCTTCAAGCGTTGCGGTAAAGGTTTTTCCGTTTATATTGATATTTACTTTCATTTCGTTTGTCTGTTCTTCGCTCTGCGCTTCTTCAGTCGTTTGTGCAGTTTCATTATTGACAGCACTTGTTGTTTCTGTCTTGTCTGATGTTTCGGTACAGGCGTTCAATGTGAATATCATAATCAAAAACAATATGACAGCTACGGCTTTTTTCATAGTGCTTTACCGAACTCGTAAGCAGCCTTCAGCACCTCGGGTTTAGTCGCCGCTTCGCCCATATCGTTAAGTCCGCCGCCGTTGAATATGCCTGCGTATCTCGCCTTTGCGAAGCAGTCAATCCAGCCGTTGAGTCCGCCGACTGCCCTTTCGACAACCTCGTCGCCCTCTTCATAAGAGGTAGTCATAAGATAAACGTCCCTGAAGTTGTAATCCTGCGGGTAAAGCGGATTCAATCTGTCAAGCAGGGTTTTTAACTGACCGCAGAGCTCATAGTAATAAATCGGCGTTGCAAATACAAGAGTGTCCGCATTTTTAACCTTTCCCATAATCTCCTCAACATCGTCCTTAATAACGCATTTCATCGTTTTCTGACATGCAAGACAGCCTTTGCAAAAACGAATGTCCTTATCCTTAAGCGAAATAAGCTCCGCCTCGTAACCGGCATCAATTGCGCCTTTCAAAGCTTCGTTTGCAAGGATTTCCGAATTGCTCCTGTTACGGATACTGCTTGAAATAATCAATACTTTCTTTGCCATAATATACTCCTTTTTCACAGTTGATTTTTCTGCGTGTCTGTGTTACAATACTTATTGTAACACCTAAACCTGACTTTAGGTCAAGCTTTTTTGAAATGAGGTTAATTATGTATACGATAGGACAGGTTTCGGAGATGTTCGGTCTTCCGATATCAACGCTCAGATACTACGATAAGGAAGGACTTTTCCCGAATATGGAACGGCAGTCGGGTATCCGCAGATTCAGTGAAACCGAAATTGAAGCGCTTCGCGTTATTGAGTGCCTGAAGGCAAGCGGCCTTGAAATCAGGGATATCAGGCAGTTTATGGTCTGGGTGACCGAGGGTCCGTCAACCTATGATAAGCGCAAGGCGTTGTTTGAGGCACGAAGGGAAGCAGTTGAGACTGAAATCGAAAAGCTTCAGAAAATGCTCGATATGGTGAAATTCAAGTGCTGGTATTACGAAACCGCAATTAAGGATGGTAACGAGGACGCTCTTAACAAAATGCTCCCCGACAGTCTTCCGCCCGAAATCCAGAAGCTTTACGACAACGCTCATAAATAAAACGTACCTGAAAATTAACGGATACCGTCGCGGTATCCGTTTTTTTTGCTTATTCTTCCCCTGCAGTCAGCAGGTAGTTGAAATGCATTGCCATTTTCATTATTGTCAATCTTTTACAATTATGATATTATTGAATTACAGAGTTGTCATTTGTTTCGGGAGGTGCTTTATGGAATATATCAAGTATATTTTTCTTGCGGTATTTATCGTCTCAACCGCGATACATCTTTACGCTTCAATAAAGAAGGACTCAAAGAAAAGGAATATCACCAAGCCCTTTATACTGCTGTCGCTTTTAGGCTTCTATATCTTTGCGGCGCGCGAGATTTTGCTTTTTATTATTCTTGCGCTTTTCTTCAGCTGGCTGGGCGACGTGCTGCTTATTCCCAAGGGTACGAAATGGTTCACTGCGGGCGGCATTGCCTTTATGATAAGCCACGCATTCTTTATAGCCGGCTACAATAAGGATGTCGTATTTTCCGCTATCCCCGTGTGGCTGATTATACTGCTCGCGGCGTTTTTCATAGCGGCGGTTACGTTTATTTTCTCGAAGCTCAAGCCTCATCTTCCCAAGGCGCTGTTTTACCCGATGTTTCTCTATCTCTTAATAAACGGCGCGATGAACTGTTTTGCGATTTTCAGGCTTGTCAGCAATCCCACGCCGTCAACGATAATCACGGCGGTCGGCGCGGCGCTGTTCTTTGTTTCTGATTCGAGTCTGTTCTTCGTGCGCTTCAACAAGGAAAGCAGGCTCAAAACTCACTTTGTCGTTATGCTCACCTACTCAATCGGAGAACTTCTGATTGTACTGGGCTTATTATAAAAGGAGGTTAACTTGTTATGAAATACTATCTTTATAATTCAAAGGCTAACAACGGCATCAAGCCGAACGTACCCGCTGGCACCGAGCTTATCGACGCGGTAGGTATGGATTACCCCGAGTATCTAAAAGGTCTCACGCCCGACGACGAGGTTGTGCTCGTCGGCGGCGACGGCACACTCAATTACTTCATCAACGCGGTTAAGGGCGTTGAAATCAAGAACAACGTCTACCTTTTAGGCAGCGGCACGGGCAACGATTTCTTCAACGATATCGGTCATAAGGCGGGCGATGAGGTACTTATCAACAAGTATATCGAAAACCTTCCCACCGTCCGCGTAAACGGTATGGAAAAGCTCTTTATCAACAATATGGGCTTCGGTATCGACGGCTACTGCTGCGAGGTCGCGGATCAGATCAAGCAGAAAAGTCCGCAGGAACAGATCAACTACTCGGGCATCGCTATCAAAGGACTTCTTTTTCACTTCAAGCCCTGCCATGCGGAGGTTACCGTTGACGGCAAGAAATACGAATTTGACAACGTTTGGATTGCACCGACTATGAAGGGCAAGTTCTACGGCGGCGGTATGAAGATGGCGCCCGATCAGGACCGTTTTTCGGACAAGGTGACGGTTGTGGTTTATCACTCGAAGTCTAAGCTCAAGGCACTCATGGCGTTCCCGTCCATTTTCAAGGGTGAGCACGTTTCGAACACGAAAATGGTAAAAATATTCACGGGCAATAAGATTACGGTGCGCTTCTCGCGTCCGTGCGCTGCGCAGATTGACGGCGAAACCGTACTCAACGTAAAGGAATATATAGTCGAACAGCCGTAAATATCAGATACAGTAAAAACCCCGAAGCGATTGCTTCGGGGTTATCTTTTTATTAACTGTTAAGCATTATGCTGCCTGTTTTTTCTTTTTAGTTGCAGTCACACAGATTGCAGTTGCAAGTGCGCCGAGTGCAATACCTGCGCCGCCCGTTAGAGCGAGCGTACCGCCCGTAAAGTTAGAGCCGGCGGTGTTTGAAACGCTGCTGTCGGTTTTGAAGAAAACAAACACACTTTTTGCGCTGTTGTTCCAGTCGTAAAGGCTGCTGTTAAGGTTGAACGCCGCATTCGAGCCGAACATATGAATACCCGTGCTGTAGCCTGCCGGAACGGTTGTGCTGTCAACGACAACCCTGAGCGATGAAGCGAGAATCGGCTCCATAGCCTCGTTCTTAACCGCATACAGAGCAAGCCACTGCTTGCCGACATCGCCGTTCATATCGGCGCATGTGCCGAGCATATTGTAGAATTCGGCGTCTGCGCTTCTGTTACATTCAGCCGCCTTGTAATATGCCGACTGATTTTTAAGTATTATTTTTTCGCCCTTTATGTTGTAACCGATTATATCCTTTTCGTCAACCATATAGTGCGGAACGGGTGTGAATTCAACATTATAGTAAGCCTTCATATCCATGTACGAAAGATAAACGGTAATTGCCGACAGAACTACAAAAGCAACACCCAGACCTACCGAAATCTTTGCGCAGGTCATATTCTTTGCGCCGTACATCTGCTGATACTCGACGTTGGTGTGAGTCGTTGTCAACTCCTTGAACATAGTCGGAGAGGTCGGGTCATATACCATACAGGAGTGCGTAAAGGTCTGTTCAACCGCCTTTGAATAGTAACCGAAGGTCAGCTTTAACGATATCGCAAGCGCAACCAGCGACGAGCCCGCGAGAACTATGCCGGCTATCGTCCAGCCGCTGAGTTTCTTTTCTTTATCAAACGCATCTTCAACCTTTGAGCGAAGCGCGTCGCTTGTCAGCGCAACGCCGCCCTTCTGATATATCGCGCGGTCAACTCCGTCGTAAATCGAAAGCTCGGGCAGTGCGTCAAGCTCGGCGTCCGCATAGCCTTCCCCGTCGGTCAGGGCAATCTTGAACAGTTCCCTGAGAGAAACGAATTCAAGCCCGGCTCTCTGACCGTCCGAAAGCGCGGCAACAAGCGGATAGATCTGCGTTATATCGTCTTCAACGTCTTCGTATGACATTGAGAAAAATTCAAGCATCGTCCCGTCGCCGTAATCAATTTCATCAAGCGTGTCGTGAATCATGGCTATTTCTGCATAACGGGCCGCCTCAAGCATAGTATTCTGCGCGTCGTCAAACGCCGACAGAATTTCCGTACGCTCCTGTTCGGGAGTATTTTCGTCTATTTCATCGGCTGCATCTATAGCGGCGTTTATCGCATCCGCATCATAGTTATCGAGAAATTCAACCGCTTCGTCGTAGGAGTCAAGCTGTTCTCCGAAATCCTCCCACTGTTTCAGAATCAGCTCCGCATCATCCTGATACATCTGATGCAAAAGTCTTGTTGCATCCGTCGGAGTTCCTCCGGCAAAATCCAATAAATCATCATAGCTTGTTTCCGATAGGCGGTCAAGCCAGGTATCCTCGTTTGCGTCCGCCGCCCTCGTTATCAGGTTTTCCATAAGCAGGGTTGCCTGTCCGTTTGACTGCGCGATAATCGTAAGGATATCGGCGTGGTTTTTCTTTTCACTGTCGGAAAGAGCATTGTACGCCTCGTCACCCATTTCATACTTCGTTTCGTTGAGAAGAAGGTCACCGAGCCCTGCGCCGCCGCAGTCGTCATCCTTGAATTTATTGAGCACATCGCGTATATACTGCACTCTCAGACTGTTCGAATCATAAGGTGAATTAACGTTTTCGCGGTATTCGCGTATTGCCGCAAGGAAATTCTCAACGAAGGGAATAATCTGAGCCTTCATCTGTGTTTCCATAAGCGCGTCATACTCCGCAACGTCGTAGCCGCCCTTCATATTCATAAGCGCAAGGTCGGTTACGGCTTCTTTTCTGTCGGTTGTGGTTTTATAGCCGAGGTAAACGGCTTTGTCGCCCTTTGAGCCCCAGCCGCCGCCTGCGCCTTCATTAAGGTCAGCGGGTTTGCCGTTGTCGCCTTTAAGGACTGTAAACCCTTCCTTTTCGGCATTCTTGGAATCACCGTAAAAGACCTTAACCTCGCTTATGTATTCGGGTAACGAGTCCGCAAAAACCCGGGCTGGCATAAGACCGGCCATAAGCAAGGCCAAAAGAATTATAAAAGCTATAGTTGAAATACGTTTCATACCTTTTCCCTGAATAAGAATTATTACAGTGATATTATATGCCCGGACGCGTGACAAATGGGTGACACAAATCAACCTCTGCACAAATACCGCCTGAGCATTCAGACTGCTGCATAAAAAAAGCGCCTTTTCAGGCGCTTTGTAATTATTTGCTCAGATTAACGGAAGATCGGCAAGGTTTGCAAGATACATACTGATACAGAATACGTCAAAGCCGTCTGCAGCGCCGTCATTGTCAATATCGGCGGCAAGTGACTGAATTTCAGTAAGGCTGTCAGCGCCCGAAAGAGTGCCGAGAAGAATTCCATAGTCAGTATCCGTCGGCAGTCCGTCGCCGTCAAGGTCGCCCTTGAGAATTACGGTTGCCGTATCATAAACCGTGTTGCTGTCAAGGGTTGAAACGCATTTAACAACACAGCCTGTTCCGACAAGCTCATTCTCACCGAGCAGAACGCCGTCCTTAAAGACGAGTATCTGAGTGTAATCGTTGTCGAGCCATTCCCTGATTTCGGCGGCTGTTGTGCCTTCGCTTACAAGTCCCTTCAGATAAGAGCCGCCGTTTGAGTTGCGATCAAGAACGTATGCGCCCTCAAGTATAACCGTGTCCTCATAGACGGGGTAGATTGAGAGATTTCCGTAGATGAGCATACTGTCGTCAATAAGCCTGCCGTTAGCATCAGCCCAGCCGATAAAGTTTTTGTTTTCCTTCTGTACGGCGTAAGCGTCCGCCTGCTGACGTACTGCGGCAAACGTCACGTCTGCGCCCGTCTGTACGGAAAGCTGTTTGACTCTCTTGCCCGCAAGGTTATAAACGCTTACCGTGCTTACGGTACTTGCGGGATTGAGCGCAAGTGAAGCGCCCTCAAGCACCGCGCTCAGCGCTCCCGTTTCGGCAGAGATTATGCCGATAAGCGTATCTTCGCTGTTTTCGGTCAGCACCGTTGCCTCTATATTAAACAGTACAGAGTCGGGTTTAATGACCGAAGCGGAATTGAAATTAACCGTAATTATGCCGTTTTGCGAATCAACGCTGTACGTAAGGCTGCCGTCGGCGGCGTTTGAAATACCGTCAATTCTCAGTGCCGCAGGGTCGAAGCTGATTGCCGCAGAATACGAGCTAAGCGTCTGATTGTCATAAATGCTTACGGGTATTGAAACGCTCTGTGAGTAATAAGCGCAAAGTCCGTTCGCGACCTTTACTGTAGGATTGGGAAGCGAAGCGTCGTAATCGGTTGTGAATACCGTTACACCGCTTTCGTTGCCCGCCTTTGAAACGGCCTTGAATTCGTAAGTGTGAACACCCGACAGAGCGGTCAGACCGTTGCCTTCAAGCGTTGCCCATGCGCCGCCGTCTATGCGGTATTTATAAGCGTCTATGCCCGAGAATGCGGTTGAATCAAGCGAAAGCGATATTTCCTTATTTGTTTTCTGTCCCGAAATATACGCTTTGCCGTCGGATATAGCATTTACCGACGGAGTATCGGGAGCGGCTGTTTCTACAATAATCTGTGCCGAAATGTATTCGTCGCTTGCATTGCCTGCCGTATCGTAAGCGACTGCCTTTATAAAGCCGCTGAAATTGTCGGATATAACGGGCTTGCCGGCAGAGTCGAATTCGTTGACGCTTCCGACGGTGTTGCCGTTTTCATCAAGGAACTGATAAGTGATTACTTCGGTCGGATTAACCCCTGTGTTGGTTACGTCAATGTCAATGACAGTAGGCTCGTTAAAGAAGGTTACGCCGTTTTCCTTTGCCGAATAACCGCCCGAGACAGCCCTCTCAAAGTCTATGCCCGAAATCTCAAACACGGGAGTATAGAAATTGTCGATAACGAGCAGATAGGTTGTCGTTTTCTGCGTGTTGCCCGTTACGGTGAAGAGATAGTTGCCGTTTTCGCTGACGGTGATTCTGTCCTTACCCGTAATATCCTGACCGTTGAGCACAACACTCTTAATTCCCGATGCGCCCGAAACGGTAGAAATCAGCAAATCGTACGCAACGCAGGTCGGCTCGGTGACCGTCTGTTCAACGTTGATTTCGGGAAGCTGCGAGTCAATCATAACGATATATTCGTCGGACGGATGGCTCTGAGTACCTGCGCCGTTAACAGCCTTGAACTGATAGACTGAATTCGTGCTTTCGGCAATAACAAACATATTGCCCGTGGAGATTTCATACCAGCCCGTGCCGTCGCTGTAGTAATAGGTGATACCCGAAAGAGACGGCTCAAGCGTATTGAAATGGAATTCAATATCTTCGCCCGTCCATCTTCCCGACGAGCCTAAGAAGCTTACTCTGATGACGGGAGTCTGTCTGTCGATTCTTACATTGATTGACGATACATTGCTGTCAAGGGCGGCGTTGCTGACCGACATGAATTCGTACAGATACTCGCCCTGACCGCTGACTGTGAGCGTGTTGCCGTCAAGTGACTGCCACGCGCCGCCGTCAACTCTGTAAAGATATTCGTAAATGCCCGAGAAGGCTTCGGATTCAAGGCTGATTACAACGTCGTCCGAAGTCCACTCGCCGTCGGAATATGCAGCTCCTTTGCTGCTTGCAGTTATTACGACGTCGGACGGGTTGCTCTCGTCGATTACGTAGCCGTCCGAGCAGACGAATTCCGAAACGTTGCCCGCTCTGTCGGTTGCTCTCGCCTGAACGTAACCTTTGAAATCGGGGTCCTGAACGGGCTTGTTGTTTTCGTTATATACAAGCCATTCTGCATTCAGGGGTGTGCCGTTTTCGTCAAGGAAGCGGTATTCGATACTTTCGATTCCCGCAACGCCTACGTCGGCCGCGTCAACCGTGATTTCAATCTGACGGTTGAAGAATGTCCCGAAAGTAATGCCGTTGATTATTCTTGCAACGGTGCCGTCATTTTTATGATTAAGAGTAACCGAATTAACGGCAGGCGCCGTTTTATCAATGTTATCGATTACGATGCTTTCGGAATGCGAAAGTCCGTTTTCTCCGGTAACGGTGAATACGTACGTTCCGTTTTGCGTTACCGTGTAATACTGGCTCGCAAACTGATCTGCGCCGTTTACGGTGATGCTCTTAAGTCCCGAAATGCCGAGCTGAAGGTCGTTTATAGTAATATAATAAGACTGATTCGTAAGCTGAGTTACGCCCTGAATAAGGCTGAATGAAGGCTCGGTTGCATCGTGTCTGACGGTATATCTCTGCGTTTCGGCGCTTTCGATGCCTGCGCCGTTTACAGCTTTGAAAATATAACTTTCGCTTTTGTTATGCAATGCGTTAAAGGTGTTGCCGTCAATGGGCTGCCAGCCGGTCGCATAAGTCCAGTAATAATACGTTACTCCGTCGAGCTGGTTTGTACTGTCAAGAGTGAATACGACATCCTCACTTGTCCAGCCGCCCGTATATCCGCCGGTATCAACCGTTACAACGGGAATACCGTAAACGATTACCGGGAAATATGCCTCTGCGCTTCTGCCCGCATGCGTATAGCTGACACGGATTAACTGCTCAACGTTGTAAAGCGTGGGATCAAAGAAATCCGTATCAACGGTATAATCGCTGACAAACTCTGACGGTGCGTTGCTGTAGTTTGCCTTTACTGTAAGTCCGTAGAGGTCAAGCGCAGTTACGCCCTCAAGGTAGTTCCTCTGAGGAGGAGTAATATCGATAGACGTCAGGTCCTTTGATTCAAGAGTAATTGAGAAGATGCCTCTGTACGTTCTTCCCGCACGGACAACCGAAACGACGATATACTGCTCTGCGTCGAGAACGGACTGATTGATTTCGCTGACGGTATAGTCGCTGACCTCAACCTTGAGCTGATCCTCGGTGAAGAGATTCGTCGTGTCGCCGTAATAAGGCTCAAGAGCGGCACGGTTGTAGGTAAGCTCAACCTTAAGACCGCTGAGGTCAAGCTGAGTTTCGCCCTCAACGTAATTTCTCTTTGTCGGAGCGGTAACCGTAATGCTCTGAGGCTCGACCTCAACAACGTTGATTTTCTTGGTCGCCTCATTGTGCGAGGTGAAATTGTGCCGTCCGTAAAGGTACAGCGTGGTTGAGCCTGCCGAAAGTCCCGTAACAGTGCCGTTGCTGCTGACGGAGGCAATGCTGTTTGCCGTATTGGAAGCGCTCATAACATAGTTTGAGGCTGTCCAGGGGGCGTTGCCGCTGTCCGTCGGAAGTCCCCAAAGGGTTGAGGAAATACTCATTCTGTCCGGCGTGAATACCGCCTGATACTGTACGGGGAAATCTCTGATGACATTGTCAAAACCGTTGATTTCAGCACTGGTGATATAGTTTATCCATGCGCCGTTAACGGTAATGTCAAACGATTTTGTAACGCCGCTGATTGTGGCGTAAATCGTAGTACCCTGAGAATTAAAATTGCCGTAGCCGCCTGCGTCAAGACCGTAAACAACGCCGTTTGCGTCAACGGAAGCTATTGTCGGGTCCGCCGACGACCATTTGACCGTCGAAAGCAGCGCCTGATCGTAATCTGCAGGCATGATGTCGGAGATTGAAAGCTGAACCGTTTTGTTTTCGGTTACGGTTCTTGAACCGGTTATCGTAAAGTCCGTAATCGCTTTTCCGGACAGAACCTGAAAGCTCGTTTCAACGCTTGAATTGTTATATGTGGCTCTTGCGCGAATTGTTATTACGCCGCTTGCCTTTGCGGTAAGATAACCGCCCGAGGTGATTGTCGCAAGTGAATTTTCTGCGGGAACGGAATTCGTCGCCCAGACAACGTTTCCGTCCTCTTCAAGTCCCCATTCTCTTAAGACGGAGGAATTTGTATTAAGTCTTGCGGGATAAACGGTTGATCTGTACTGAGCCGAGCCGTCGTTGGCAACAACGCTCTCACCCGAAATTTCGATTGCGGAAAGATTTGACGAAATAAGCGAGCGTGTAACCGTAACGGTAACGCTCTTTGAAACGCCGTCAATGCTTGCAGTGATTGTTACGCTCTTGTTGAAAACAAGTCCGTTTCCGCCGTCAAGACCGGTAACGATACCGTTGCTGTCGACAACTGCGATGCTCTCGTCGGAGCTCGACCAGACGACGCTGCCGGTGTATGCGCCTGCAGGCGCGACGTTGTCAATCGCAAGTGCGGTTGTTTCACCCTCGGCTACGCTTGTATCTCCCGAAATGCTGAAATCCGTTACGGGAAGGTCGGCGTTGCTGACAACGGTGAAGCTGACGGTGTCAGAATAAAGTCCGTAAATCGTGCTGGAGGGGTTAACTCTTACGGTAACCCTGCCCGGAGAGGTGAAGGTGACAAGTCCGTTGGAATCAACCGTTGCGTGCTTTGACGATTCATTATCAAGTGCGCTTGAGCCGACCGTCCATTTGACGCCCTGCTTAAGTCTTACGGGAGTTACTGCGCCGTAAAGCTGTACCGTTGCGCCGACGGCTACGGTTTTCGGAACTGTCTTTTTGTTGGTGATATGAATGCCTGTCGGAGTAAGCGAGCCGAGAGTGCTCTGAGTAACGAGCACGTCCACGCTGTCGGTTGCCAGCACTGTGCCGTTTGCGGAGTAAAGCGTTGCGGTGACAACGACGTTCATATTGTCAAGATAGTTTCTCAGGCTGTTTGCAATGCTTTCGCCCGCAATACCCCTTACGAGCGCTACGAGTATATCGGTGTTTACCGTTTCAAGGTCGTAACCGCTGTTGAAAATTGCGTTTTCAATGGCGCTTGCCATAGTGTTTCCGACAAGCGGCACGTTACGCACGTTTTCGTCGAGCCAGAGCTGAATGATAGCCGCCTTTGAATAGTCATAGCCGGTTATCTTGCCGCTTTCGTCAACGTCGGCAAGCAGGGGCAGATTGCTCGACCATTCGACGTATGCCCCGTCGGGAATATCCCCCGAAAGAGTATAGCCGAGCTGAACCGAGCGGTATTCCTGCACCTCGATTCTTTCGGTTACTTCGTTGCCGTTTGAATCCGTCACGGTTATCGACGGACCTGCCGCAAACACGCTAAAGCCCGGCAGAATTGCAGTCATTACAAGTAACAGCGATAACATTATGCTCGCTGATTTTCTGAATCCCGTTTTCATCAAATCATCTCCGAAAAAAGCAATTATAGTTAATTAAATCTTTTATATTAATAAACAATGTGTCAATTATTCTATCACGCGCTGTTTTGTATTACAATAGATATGAACGTTAATGCACAGTGTGGAAAACACTGACCTTCAAACAACATTTTTTTAACTTTAGTTTATTACTGTAACAAAAAAGCACCTGAATTCAGGTGCTTTTATCAGTCGGTTGATTAAGTTGTACTGTAATTCTTTGCGAACTCGCTGTCCCATCTCTGCTCAATGCCCTCGCGCCATTTCAGGGCAAGGTCGGTGAGCTCCTTACACAGCTCCGGCATTTCGTCGGCAAGGTTGTGCTTCTCGCCCGGATCTGATTCGAGGTCTGAAAGGAATACCGGTGCACGCGGAGTTTCGCCCTCGGTCAGTCTGCCGTTGATGACAAGCTTATACCTGCCGCGCCTTACCGCTGTCTGATCCTCCATCTCCCAGAAAATGCAGTCGTTGGGCGTTTTTTCACCTTCAAGCAGACTTGGGAGTATGCTCTTTCCGTCAAGCTCATATTCGTCCGCATTTACGCCGCACGCGTCAAGCACTGTCGGGAATACATCGGTTGCGACAAAGGGCTCGTCAAGGGTTTCCGACTTGATTTTGTCGCCCCAGCACATAAGCGCGGGAACGCGGATGCCGCCCTCAAAAAGGCTGAATTTGTGTCCCGCGAATTTTCCCGTAGTACCGCCGTAATACGGGTCCTCGTTGCCGTCAAGCCAGTTTCTCGACTCCCTTGAAGGTCCGTTGTCGCTCTGGAAATAGATTATAGTATCGTCAAAAAGACCGAGTTTTCTGAGCTTTTTGCTTATCTCCCCTACTCCGTCATCAACGGCGCTTATCATAGCCGCCATAATCCGTCTGTCCCACGGCAGATTGGGGAAGCGCTCAAGATACTTTTCGGGCGCATGCATCGGGTAATGCGGCGCATTATACGCCACATACAGGAAAAACGGCTCGTCCTTATGACGGTCGATAAAATCAACGCTCTTTCTCGTGATACGCTCGGTGAGGTATTCGCCGTTTGAATAAACCTCGTCCTCATTTTCCCACAGGTCGTGGGTGGGGTTTGAACCGCCGTCTGCCATTCCGTAATAGAAAATGTGTGAATAGTAGTCAAGACAGCCTGCAAGGAAGCCGCTGAACTCGTCAAAGCCGTTTGAATTCGGTCTGCATTCTTCCTTTAATCCGAGATGCCATTTGCCGCAGATACCGGTAACATAACCCGCCTTTTTAAGCGCGGTTGCAAGCGTCGGCACCTTCGGAGTCAGACCGCTTGCCTTTCTGTGACCGGCAAGGATTGCACGCACGCCTGCATTACCGGGATAACGTCCCGTCAGCAGAGCCGCCCTTGAAGGTGAGCAGACGGGCGACGCGGAGTACATTGACGAAAACAGCGCTCCCCTTTCGGCAAGTGCGTCAATGTTCGGCGTTTTCAGATCGTCCGAGCCCATGCAGCCCAGATCGGCATAGCCCTGATCGTCGGTAAGAATGATTATTACATTAGGTTTTTTCATAAAAATCCCCTCAGGCAGTTTATTTTTCCGAACAAATATATTATACTTTAATCACAAATCAAGTCAACAGGAAATGAAATTATGAACACTCTGACATTACTTGTCAAGCCTGCGGCGGGACTGTGCAATATGAACTGCAGATACTGCTTCTACCGCTCGGCAAGTGAAACGAGAAAAAACCGAATAATGACCGAAGAAACCGTTGACGCGCTGATACAAAAGATTAAGGAGTATCGGCCGTCGGCGCTGTCTGTCGTGTTTCAGGGCGGTGAGCCCACACTGGCGGGACTTGATTATTATAAAAGCTTTGTAAATAAGATTAAAGAGAACATAAAGGCTCCCGTTAATTATGCGCTTCAGACAAATGGATTGCTCATTGACGACGATTTCGCACAGTTCTTTAAGGAGAACGGTTTTCTTGTCGGCATTTCACTCGACGGCAATCGCAAGACCAATGACAGATACCGCCTTGACAAAAGCGGTGAGAGCGTTTTCCAAAAAGTGCAAACCAGAATTGATATACTGAAAAAGCACGGCGTGGATTTCAATATACTGTCCGTTATTGATGACAAAAACGGCGAAGATATTGAGGAAACTTATGCCTTTTTCAAAGAGCGGGGCTATAACTTTTTACAGTTTATTCCCTTCGTTGACGGGGAGGACGGCGTGTCACTTACGCCCGAAAAATACGGTGAATTTCTTAAAAAGATTTTTGATTTATGGTACGCCGATTTTATAAACGGAGACTACATTTCAATACGCCATATTGACAATTATATCGGCATACTGCTCGGCAATCCGCCCGAAAACTGCGCTATGTGCGGCGTGTGCGGAAGCTATTTCGTTGTTGAGGCAAACGGCGATATCTTTCCCTGCGACTTCTACTGTAAAGATGAATACAGACTCGGCAGCATCTACGGCGAAAAGCCGTTTGAGGTCAGCGAAAAGCAAAAGGAATTCATTGAGCAGTCAATGCTCATTCACGAAAAATGCAGGGACTGTAAATACCGAGTTCTGTGCCGAGGCGGCTGCAAACGCGACCGAACCGACGGCTATACAAAAAACAGATACTGCGAAGCATATCGGGACTTCTTCGATTACGCAGCAGACCGTATGATAAATGCGGCAAAACTTCTGACAGAAGAAAACGCACCCACTTGAAAATGGGTGCGTTTTTATTATCGGTCGTAGTACTTAAAACTAAAAGTCGTACCGCTTATCGGTAACCTTTTCCCAGAACTTAAGAGAGTTGTCCGCAAGTCCTTTCCATACCTTGACTATAAACAGCTCGGTACGTGAAACGGCTCCGACCTCCACAAGCTGAGAGCCTTCGTTTTCGGCATTTTCGGAATCGCCGTAAAACACCTTAACCTCGCTTATGTAGTCGGGAAGCGAATCCGCGAATACCTGAGCGGGCATAAGGCAGGCCGTAAGAAGTGCCGGAATGATCGTAAGTACTATTGTTGATATGCGTTTCATGCCTTTTCTCCTTTGTGCTTTTTACAATGCAATAATACGTCATACGTTGTGACAAAAGTGTGACAAAACGGCGGCAAAAGACAATATAAAAATTTTTGTTTATTCTTCCAAATATTTGTCGCATTTTTTATTGTATTATGATATAATAAATTATTAAATTATGATATTGAGGGATTTGCGCTATGACTACGTTGCAATATATCCATTTCTCAATTGAATTATGGGGCGCGTTTTTCTGCTTTATTGCGGTTATAAACATTGCGCTCAAAAGGTCCTTCGACGTCAAGGATTCCGTAATCTATCTTGCCACCTGGACAAACAGTATGGAAAAGCTCGAAGGCAGTAACGAATTTGCAAAATAATTTTGGAGGAGTATATATTATGAACGTAACAAAAACACTTGAAAACGGAATTCTTACCGTATTGCTTGACGGTAAAATGGACACCGGCACAACCCCTCAGGTTGCCGAGGAAATCGAAGCCGATATTGATAACGCCGACAAAATCGTTCTCGATATGAAGGAGCTTAAGTACATTTCTTCCGCCGGTCTGCGCCTTCTGCTCTCTCTTCACAAGAAGATGTCAGCCAAGGGCGGCATGGTAGTAAAGAATGTCAACGAGACTAATATGGAAATCTTCGATTTCACGGGATTTGCCGATATTCTCAACATTGAATAAAAGCGTTTTTTAAGCTGTATAAGAGAAAGGGTGAGCCGTATTATGAATAAGACAGATGCGGCTTGTCCGCTCGTCTTTGAGCCTGTTTCACTCTCCCGGATGGAAAAGGTTGAGTCTGTACGCAGAGCATACGGGAACACTCTGTATGTTCATGCATTTGTATCTCTGTTTGCATGGGAAGAATACGAGCAATACACGATACATATTGAGGACGACGCTTATATCGTCAAGGACGGCGCGTTCGGCGAAAACGCGTTTCTTTTCCCCTGCGGATCGGATGAAGGTAAAAAGAGGCTTATTGACGCCGTACTTATATACGACAATCTTATATTCTCATCTTTGAGAGATGAGGATAAACTTTTTCTTGAAACCGAGTATCCGGGCAGATTTGTATTTGAAGAATGCCGCGACGAGTTCCCCTATCTTTACGATAAGGACGAGCAAATTGAGCTGGCCGGCAGGAAATACAAAAGCTTAAGGCATCAGATTAATATCGGCCGCTCGGTTGCAAAACAATGGACCGTAATACCGTTATGCGACGGCAATATCGACAGAGCGCTGTCCTTAAACAGACTCTGGCTGGAAAACCGTGACAGCGACGACCTTGCGGATACGGCCGCAGCTCAAAAGGCTTTGCAAAACTTTTCAAAGCTTGATATGTGGGGCCTGATATTTCAGGCTGACGGCAGGGATATCGCATACGTCGCGGGTTGCTTTATTACGCCCGAAATCTTTGACGTTTGCTTTTGCAAGGTGCTCGACAGGCGCTGCGACTGTTATATCAAATGGGCGTTATACTGCGCCCTGCCCGAAGAAACAAAAACGGTTGATTCCGAGGACGATTTGGGACTTGAAGGCTTGCGCACGCACAAGCTTCTGCGTCAGCCGAAGGAAATCACCCGTGTATGGAAAGGCAGTTTGAAGAAATGAGTGACGAAAACTCAGCTGCAATAATGAGTAAATCGTTCACCGACAGAATGTTCCGTCGGTTGTTCTGGCCTACTCTGATGTCGGCTATAGGCCTCGGCATCGGAGACGTTGCCGACTCGCTTTTTGTCGGCATACGTCTGGGCAAGGTCGGACTTGCAACGATGTCACTTGTAGCTCCGATTTATATGATTTACAACGTACTTGACGTCGGCATCGCTCTGGGCGCTTCGGTCAAGTACACTCAGGCTCTCGGTAAGGGCGAACCCAGAAAAGGCTGCGAAATCTTTACCCGTATGCTTGTTACGGCTCTTATCGCAAGCGTCATGGTTGCCGCGTTGGGTATTCTTTTTATGCCCTTTATTCTGCGCCTTCTCGGCGCGGGTCCCGAGGGCGGTGAACTGTGGAACTACACTTACGATTACCTGCGGATTATGTTCCTGGGCGCTCCGCTGACCTTCATATACTTTTTACTGTACTACTGCATACGCTGCGACGACGCGGAGAAACTCGCCAGTGTCGGATTTACCGTAGGATATCTTACCGACGTAGTTGCAAGCGCCGTATTTATTCTCGGCTTGCATCTCGACGTCCGCGGAGCAATTTACGCCACGGTTCTCGGAAAGGCCGTCGGTATTTTCATATTCTTGTTCCACTTCACGCGCAAATGGGCGATACTCAAACTTGTCCCCTGCAAACCGAGTGCAAAGGCGGTACTGTCCGCGCTTAAAACGGGTATGTCCTCCTCCGTCGGTTACATAGGTCAGTTTATTGCGCTTATCGTTGTAAACAATCTTCTTATGCGTATGAGCGGCGACAGCGCGCTGGCTCAATTCAACGTCGTGCAGAACGTATCTTATCTCGCCCTGTCCATATATACTGCCATAGGCGATACCGTTCAGCCGCTTAGCGGAACCTTCTTCGCCGAGCATAACAAAGGCGCAATAGGCCGCGTCATGCAGCTCGGCATCAATACAGGCATTATTACCGGCGCTTCGATTGCAGGCTTAACCGCGGTATTTGCTCCTTCAATTTGCCGTCTGTTCGGTATGGAGGGTGACATAATCGGCGCGGGCGCATTTGCAGTCCGTATTTTCTGTCTTTCGATTATTCCCGCCGGACTTAATATAATCTGGAGCTCCTGCTTCCAGGCGACGAAAAGGGAAAAGCTTGTATTTCTCATTAATCAGCTTCGCACCTTTGTCTTATTTCTGGTTTTCGCGTTTGTCTGCTCGCAGTACGGGATTAAGTGGTTCTGGTTTGCTTTTCTGGGAGCCGAAAGCCTTACCTTCCTTATCTGGGTTCAGATTGCATTTTTCAGAAGGCAGGAAGTTTCGGACAAGGTATTTACGTATCTGCTTGACGCGAACAGCTCGGACATATCCGATCTGCTGACAAAAGCGGAAGCCTTCTGCGAGGAAAACGACGCCAATCCCAAGCAGTCTTACTGCGTCACAATGTGTATTGAAGAGGTTTGTCAGGCGATTATTGACAACGCCTTCAAGCAAGACGGCGACGAATATATTCAGCTTACGCTTTGCTGCGAAAAGGACGGTACGTTCGTAATTCACATACGCGACAACGCCGTTGAATTCAATCCCTTTGCGATGAAGACAGGTCAGAACTACGAGGACGAGGAGCATCTCGCCTCGCTCGGAATACAGATGGTAAAGACAAAATCCAAACAATTCTTTTACCGCCGCTATGCGAATTTCAACACTCTTACAGTGGAGGTGGAATAAGTATGGCTGACGGCGTTCGTCTCGCCGTAAAGGACGATATACCGTATCTCTGCGATATCTGGAAGGCAAGCTTTCCCGACTCGGAAGAATACGTTAATCTCTTTTACGAAAAGAACTTTGACAGAATGGAAATTCCGGTTTATTGCGTAAACTCAAAACCCGTCAGCATGCTGCATCTGTTTGACGCGCAGTTTTCGGACACGGACGGCTGCAGAAAGGCGAAATACGCCTATGCAGGCGCAACACTTACACGTTACCGTAAAAACGGATATTATAAAGCGCTGTTTTCGTACGCTATGGATGAAGCCGTGAAAAACGGACATCTGATATTCTGCAAGCCCTTCTCGCCCGAGCTTTCGAAGTACTACGAAAAACTCGGCTTTGAAATTGACTCGTATTTCAGACTTGTTACGCTCAATCCGCAGAAGCCCCTGCCTCTGTCGGTAAGTGACATTTCGCCCGAACAATATAACAGTATGCGCGATTCGGCGTTTTCACATATACCGTACGCAAAGTGGTCTGACAGCCACATTCGCTGGTGCGTGGAGGAAAACGCATATTTCTCGGGCAGGACGCTGGCGTTTGAATACGGCGGGGAGGAGTATTTCATTATGTGCTATCCCGTAAGCGATACGCTCATTGTTACCGAAACCGACCTTTCGCTTGACGCTCTTAAGAGCTTAAGCGGTTCGTTCTGCGGGCTTTTCGGCACAAGCGAATTAAAGGCGTATATGCCCGAAACCTGTCCCGAGGGAGAGAAAATTATTTCTTCTATAGTTTATAACGGTCCCCTAAACAAAACCTATTCAAATATGATTCTTATATAAAAGGATGATTATTATGCCGTCAATTGAAAACAAAAAAAAGCGTCTGATATCGTTACGCTTCAAAACCGTTGCCATGATTCTAGTCATCGCAATAGTTTTGTCGGTAGTTGCGGTTACGATCAGTTACCAGAGGTACAGCTCCGCAATGGATAAGCATTACAAGACGCTCGCTTCAAATCTTGCGACTACGGCTGTCACGCAGCTCGACGCCGACGCCCTGCTTTATTATTATAATGAGGTTAAAAAAATCGGAGCGTTTGACAACGACAGATATGTGTCTGACGTAACGTATCAGGCCGAATTCGACGTTAAAGCCGAATCGCTCAAGGACGACAAATACTACGAAATGCTCGACACGCTTTTTGACATTAAGGAGAGCAACGATATTCTTTATCTGTACGTGCAGAAGCTTGATGCGGGCGGTACAACGGTTACATATCTGCTTGACGCCGACGATGACGGCGAACAGCTCGGTGTAGTTCATCCGATTTCGGTTGAGCTTGAGGGCAACAACAGCATTGAAGACGGTATTCCCGCCTTCATCACCGAATACGAGGACGACGGCTGGCTGGTCTCGACCATAGTTCCCGTAAAGGATTCCGACGGCAACAGTGTTGCTCTGGTCGGCGTCGATATTTCGATGGACGAGATTATGCACGACCGCTCGTTTTATCTGCGTAACGTTGTAATTTATATGATTATTGCGGTCGCTTTAATCTGCGCTCTGATTCTGCCTACGGTTAACGCAAAAATGGTAAAGCCCATCAACACCCTTTCGCACGCGACAGGCTCGTTTGTTGAAAACCGCAGCAACGGAAAGCAGGAGGATTCCGCGCTTTCCAAGCTTAACCTGAAAACAGGCGACGAGATAGAAAATCTATGCGATTCCGTAAAGCAGATGGAACGCGACATCAACGACTACATTGACAACCTTACTGCCGTTACCGCGGAAAAGGAAAGAATAGGTGCAGAGCTTGAACTTGCCAAGAGAATTCAGGCAGATATGCTGCCCAACGTATTCCCGCCCTTCCCCGACAGAGCCGATTTTGAAATATATGCAAGCATGACTCCCGCCAAGGAGGTCGGCGGAGACTTCTACGACTTCTTCCTTGTTGACGACAAGCACCTCGCTATGGTTATGGCTGACGTTTCGGGTAAAGGTGTTCCCGCGGCACTGTTTATGATGATGAGTAAGATACTTATCCAGAATGCGGCAAACAGCGGTTTGTCGCCTGCAGACGCGCTGGAAACCGTCAACAATCAGATTTGCGCAAACAACCGCGAGGAAATGTTCGTTACGGTCTGGCTCGGTATTATCGACCTTGACAGCGGACTGCTCAGAGCCGCAAATGCAGGTCACGAGAAGCCTATTATAATGAATGCCGGCGGCGATTTCGAAACCTATATGGACCGACACGGCTTCGTTATCGGAGGTATGTCGGGACTTAAATACAAGAACTATGAAATCCAGCTTGAAAAGGGTTCAAAGCTCTTTATCTACACCGACGGCGTAGCCGAAGCCACCGACAAGAACGAGAAGCTCTTCGGACTGGAGAGAACCGTTGACGCGCTTAACGAAGCAAAGTCCGAAAATCCGATGTTTATAATTGAAAACGTCAAAAAAAGAGTTGACGAATTTGTCGGAGAAGCGCCTCAGTTCGACGACCTTACAATGCTCTGCTTTGAGTACATCGGTTCGGACAGCAAGGTCATAGACGCCGACAATGAAATCACCGTTGACGCGACGCTCGAAAACGTTTCTCAGACAGTTGACTTCGTATGCGAGAAGGCTGAAGCGCTTCCCTTCTCAACAAAGGACAGATATCAGATTGACGTTGCCGTTGACGAGATAGTCAGCAATGTCGCTCGATACGCTTATATAGGCACTACCGGCAAGGTTACCGTTAAAGCGGAAACAGGCGACAACAGTCTTACAATCACCGTTATCGACAGCGGAAGGCCGTACAACCCGCTTGAAAAGGAAGACCCCGACGTCACGCTTCCCGCCGAAGCAAGAGGAGTCGGAGGCTACGGTATTTATATAGTTAAGAAGGTTATGGACGAAATCACCTACGAATACAAGGACGGCCACAACATTCTTAAGATGACTAAAAAGTGTTAAATCAGCTTGAAACAAAAATTAAGGACTGACAGATGTCAGTCCTTAATTTAATGTCTTTTAAGATTTTTTCTTTTTCTTATAATAATGATACTGCTGGAAGAGTCCGGCAATCAGTCGGAAACGAAATCATATCTGACAATTAATTGTAGCATAAAAACAATGCCCTAACAACATATTTTTATGAAACTGCGTCAGTTTCAGCCAACAAAGTTCTTAATCTCCTTTTCCAGCAGACGGTAAACGTTTGCAACGAGAAAGCCGTCGGCTATCGCGTGGTTAAGGCGGACCGTAACGGGCATCATAAGGCGGCCGTTTTCCTCGCGGTATCGACCCCAGTTTATGATAGGCGGAAAATACAGATAACCGTCGGGCAGCTCTACGTTAAGCGAATCGTAGGACAGCCACGATATGTACGATGCGTCAAACCAGTTTGAATAAAGACGGTCGTCAAACACGTACTCGCGCGCCTCCTTCGCGGCCTTCATATCGCGGACGGCATTATCGTAAAAGGTCTTGTAATCCTCGCAGTATTCGGTGTGAACTGTCGTACAGGTTTCGGTGTCCTCGTGAAATACGTAATGCGACGGATTGATAACGTCGTAGCAAATAAGCTCGTCGGTCTTATATAAATAATCCATTTTGTAATCGTCGCGGGAATTCAACACCTTTGAGATAAGATACAGAAAATTTATATAAAACTTCGTGTCGGTCTTTTTTGAAAACTCAACAAGCTCTGTTACGTCAATACGCGCGGTCATGGACACAGAGCACTTGCAGTCCTCGGTAAAATGGCGGTAAACGCCTTTTCTGTAATAGGTTTCCTTATCAATAACCTTGTAATTCATATCAGTTTCTCCTCAAAAAGCGCTTGCATTTGCAAGCGTTTTGGTTTTGCAGATTAAAGAGTGATATCCGACTTGGTTATAACTACGTTTCCCATAGAGTCGAGAAGCGGAGTAACGCCCGCCCCGTAGCCGCTCTTCCAGAGAAGGTAGTGAACGCCGGTTTCCCTGTCAACGAGTATCTGACGTGTGCCTTCCTCTTTTATCTCACTGCCGTCCTTAAAAACGACTTCAAATCGGTTTTCCTTTTTTGCCATTTTAGACACCTCCGTATTTTTAACCGGGCAGGTTTTTCAACACCCGTTATAAAAATATTATACACCCGTATGGCAATTATGCAAGCGTTTAATACCGTGATGTTTCCCGAAAGCAGGTTGTACCCCTGACGGCATATTGCACTTTTTCTTTTTCTGTGGTAAAATACATTTGCAAATTTCATTTGAAAAAGGAAGTCTTAAAAATGGGCAATCCCGTACTTGAAATAAGAAACTTTTCAAAATCATATTCCAAGGGAATCAAGGCCGCAGACAGCGTTTCGCTGACGGTTGAGAGCGGCGACATATACGGCTTTATCGGCCACAACGGCGCGGGCAAATCGACAACTATCCGCGCGGTAGTCGGAGTGCTCGACTTCGAGGAAGGCGAAATCCTTATCGACGGCCATTCCGTCAAAGACGAGCCTATGGAGTGCAAGCGCATCACCGCGTATATTCCCGACAATCCCGATCTGTACGAAAATCTGACGGGTATTCAGTACCTTAACTTTATCGCGGACGTATTCGGCATAGGCGCCGCGGAACGAACAGACAGCATAAAAAAGTACGGCGATCTGTTTGAAATTACAAATTCACTCGGCGACACGATAAGCTCATTTTCACACGGCATGAAGCAGAAGCTCGCTATTATTTCCGCGCTTATTCATAAACCCCGACTGCTTGTTCTTGACGAGCCTTTCGTCGGACTTGACCCGAAGGCCACATTCACGCTCAAGGAAATTATGCACGAAATGTGTCAGCAGGGTACGGCGATTTTCTTCTCAACTCACGTGCTTGACGTTGCCGAAAAGCTCTGCAATAAAATTGCAATTATCAAGCAGGGCAGAATTATAGCTGCGGGCAATATTGAAGAGCTTACCGAAGGCCATTCGCTTGAGGAAACCTTCCTGGAGGCAGACAATGAAGAATAATGCTATTCTGCTTCTCAGAACTCTGCTTCTCTCGACGAGTCAGTTTAATATTTACAAGCACACGACCGATCCGAAAAAGCGCAAAAAGGTAGTTTCGGGCTTTATCGGCGCCGTAATTATTTACGCTATGATTATGGTGTATTCGGTTTCGGTATGCATCGGCTATGGTCAGTACGGCATCATTGACGCCGCACCTGTAATGTGCGCGCTTCTGATAAGCGTGCTCGCATTTATTTTCACACTGCTTCGGACGAACGGCTATCTGTTCAATTTCAAGGAATACGATATGCTTATGTCCCTGCCCTTCAAATCGAGCACAGTCGCAGCGTGCAAGTTTTTATATATGTATATAAAGAACCTGCCGTGGTATCTGAGCATTTCGGTTGCGATGCTCGCGGGATACGCATATTTTGCGAAGCCGAGCATTTTTGCCTATCCTGTCTGGATAGTGCTAACCTTTGTCCTGCCGCTTATCCCGATGCTCGTCGCGTCGTTTATCGGTTTTCTTATAGCGAGAGTCAGCGCGGGATTCCGCAAGACCAACATAATGCAGACCGTTCTGACGCTGGCTTTTGTCATGCTGTGCTTCTCAGCCAGGTTTATACTTGAGGATATGTTCCGCAACGACAAGGTTGAAGACACGCTCAAAGCGGTTTCGTCCGCTACCGGCAACGCTGCGAAATACTATCTTCCCGCAGGCTGGTTTTCGGACGCGGTGACAAAGCTGTCATTTTCAGACTTTTTCCTGCTTACGGCTATAAGCGTTGCGCTGTTCTGTCTGCTGTTCTTTATAGTCGGCAGGTCGTACAGAAATATCAACTCCGCGCTTAAATCACACGCGGCAGCCAGAAAATACAAGATGTCCTCTCAAAAGCAGAAGAGCCTTGTAAATACAATCGCCTACAAGGAATTCAAACGCATGACGGGCTCGACGAACTATCTTGTAAACTGCGCGTTAGGTGAACTGCTCGCAGCGATTCTGGGCATAGTTACACTTGTTTTTGGCTTTGATAAGATTATTGCAAAGATAACTCAGGACGCCCCGCTGGACGCTTCAATGCTCGCGCCTGCGATACCGTTTATCATATATTTCTTAATCGGTATGGTGGCTACAACCGTTTGCTCGCCGTCGCTCGAGGGAAAGAATTACTGGATTATTCAAAGTCTCCCGATAGCCAAAGAAACGGTTTACAAGGGAAAAATGCTGTTCAATATGTACCTGACGGTCCCGTTTATGACGTTTTCAACAGTCTGCCTTTGCATATCGGCAAAGGTCTCGCCTGTCAACACTCTGCTGTATCTCGTGCTGGGCTTCGTGCTCTGCGCGTTCTCAACAGCGTGGGGCTGTGTGTGCGGCATAAAGCACATGCGCCTTGACTGGGAAAATGAAATTGAGGTAATAAAGCAGGGCACGGGCGTTATGATATACCTGCTGCCGAATATGTTCGTCGCTATGGGCGTGTGCGCACTGTCGGTTTACCTCGGCACAAAAATCAATCACAGCGTTCTCGCACTCGGATTTATAGCGATAGTATCACTGATGGCGGCCCTGAGCTACAGATATGCTTTGAAGCTGGCAAAACGCAGTTTTTGACGTTCAAACAGGAGCCGTTGAAATCCGAGAACAGATTACGGAGTTGAAAGGCTCTGTCGTGAATTTAATTCTGCGCAAAGGTCCGCAGAGTCGGATTATGACACCGGAGGATTGGAAATACATTTCGCGCGTCTGTAAGATATGTAAGAACAAATAAAAAACACCCCCGAAGCTTTTCGGGGGTGTTTTTTCCATTAAACCATTCATATCAGAAACCTATTACCGAGCGCGGTTTTCTTTCCTTAACTTCAACTTCTGGTGTGTAGCTGAAATCGTCCGCAGAAAGCGTGAAGTCCACGTCCGCAATATCCGTTTTTCCATTCAAAAAGAGGCGGTAGGCGTACGAGAGCACAGCGTCCTCTACCCGATTTCTGCAGAAACGTCCGTTACCGAAGTCGGGCTTCTTCGACGCCTCAAGACAGATGTCCTTTACCTTTTCCAAAGCTTCGGGACTGACCGAGAAGCCGAGATTTTTAGCCTGCAGTTCCACTATTTTCGCCATTTCTTCAACCGTGTAGTCTTTGAATTCAATGGTGAACGGCACTCTTGACTTAAGTCCCGGGTTCTTGCTGAAAAGCTCTCCCATCTCCTTTTTATAGCCCGCAAAAATCACTATCGTATCTCCGCGGTTAGCTTCAACCTCCTGAACGATAGTATTTATCGCCTCATCACCGAAGCTTCCCTTGTTAGTGTCGGCAAGCGCATAAGCCTCGTCTATGAACAGAAGCCTTCCCTTTGCCTTCTCGAATAACCTCTGCACACGGGCAGCCGTATGTCCGACGTACTCGCCTACAAGCTCAGAGCGTCCGACTACAATCGCCTTGCTGCTTTTTACAAGGCCCTCACGGTAAAAAATTCCGGCAAGAATATGGGCGACCGAGGTTTTTGCGGTACCGGGGTTTCCTACAAACTGCATATTCAACGTTATCGGCAGCTTACGGTCGCCTGAACTCTCCATAGCCTTTTTCATATGGACAAGTGCTGCGATTTTTCTTACCTGCGTCTTGATTTCATCAAGACCAACCATCTCGTCGAGCTGTTCATAGTAGTCAACGCCGTCGTCTTCGGAAGGTTCCGTCTCAACGTCTTCGCAGCTTTCACCCAGAGCTTTTTTGATTTCTTCATAGCTTTTCCTGCCGAGATTTCTGACCTTTTTCAGTTCTTCATCCGTCATTGCGCGAAGCTTTTCAACTGTTCTTACCCCTGCTCTCATAAGGCAGTTGTACGAACGGATGCTGAGATTAAGGATATCAAGAGGAGTTGAATCGTCGTCCTCGTCATCAATAATCTCCAAATCATCTGTATCAGCCGCTTTTGATAAGGGACATGTCCTGCGTTTTAACTCCGAATACAGATTATCGATTACCTCCGGCATACCCGCGCTCACGCTGGCCGCGTCAATTCCCGTAAGTTCCGAAAGGCTGATAAGACCGGTTGTTCTCTCCGCCAAGCTATGCGGAAACGCAAGAGTCAGAAGCGTTTTCATCCTCATCGGCATCTCCCCCGTCAGACTCAACAGGACGTTTATATCAGTTTCGTCCTGTTCGCCTTTATATACAGTCATCTGCAGAATCACGTTGCTTTGCATAAGCATTTGATTAAGGTCTTCCTCCCATCTGTCACAGAAGCTGCCCTGCAAATTTTCGGAGGTTTGCCTTGTTCTGATCGTATAGTTTTTGCGCCTGTTGGGAGCGTTGCAGATTCCTACCTCAGTTTCGGTGTTCACCTTTGCAATGCGGTCGAATACCCAGTCGATATCCCCGTCCGTGATCCCCGAGTCACGGTTCGCAAAAAACATAAGCTGCGTCTTTCCCTCGCCGTCGAGACGAAGCTGCCAGCCGATATATGCACCGCCGGACAGCAACGGGCCCATTTCTCTCATCTTACGTAAGGCAAAGGCGAAATCACGTTTACCGATACTCGAATCCGATAAAAAGACAAGCTCTCTGACCTTAACGTTTTCCTTTTCGTTCTTAAAAAAGCAATTAAAGTTTTTCATCAGTTGTACCTCTCTTTTTTATGTTTTACTTAATTCGTTGCAATCTGTCGGGTTTATTCCGTTGGCAGGCTCATATCATTGCCTGCTTCCCCCGGTCGGCACCCCGGACATTTGCAGATTCAATTGTAAAGGTTCGGATCGGCACAACAAAAAAGCCGATATTCTGCATTTGGATACAATATCCCTACGGATACCAAATGCACAATATCGAGCTAAAAACTCTGTCACATTAACTTTTCAAATTATTTTACCTTTTTTTCAAGGCTTTGTCAATAAATTTCGATAAGATTTTTTGAATTTTCAATCTTTTTTCGGATGAACTGCTTTGTATTTTATTATAGTATTATTCTGTTACATTGTTCAAAGACAAGTACAACCGAATCAATACAGGCGTTGCCTGTCTTGTTTTTTTATGGTATAATACTATTAATAGACAAATGTCGCTTAATATGATATTCCTGTGTTTTGAAAGGAAGATGACAATGAATTCAAGAATTGAAGCAGTTGTAAATAATATTGAAAAGGTAATTGTCGGCAAGCGCGAGCCAATAACAAAGGTCGTCTGCGCCATGCTCGCCGAGGGACACATACTCGTCGAGGACGTACCCGGTGTCGGCAAGACGAGGCTTATTTCCGCCCTCGCCTGCTCGGTTGACGGCAAATTCAACCGCATTCAGCTGACCCCGGACATTATGCCGTCGGACATAGTCGGCTTCTCAATGATTAACTCACAGACGCGCGAGCTTGAATACAAGGCGGGCGCGGCTATGTGCAATTTCCTGCTGGCAGACGAAATCAACCGCGCTTCACCGAAGGCTCAGTCCTCGCTGCTTGAAATAATGGAGGAGCATCAGATTTCTCTGGACTCTGTGACAATGCCGCTTCCAAAGCCCTTTATGGTAATGGCAACGGAAAATCCCGTTGAAACCTACGGCACGTATCATCTGCCCGAAGCGCAGATGGACAGATTCCTTATGAGAATATCCATGGGTTACCCGAGCTTTGAAGACGAATTTGATATAGTCCGTCGCTCGGAAAAACCGTTCTTTAACGAAAAGCTCTCGCCCGTAATGACGGCTGACGAAGTGCTTGAGCACATAGAAAACGTTAAAAAGGTTAACTGTGCCGACAGTATAGTCGACTATGTTCTGAGGCTCGTCACGGCGACGAGAAATTCCGACCTTATAAGGCTCGGCGCCTCGCCGAGAGCAAGCATATCGTTGCTCAGGGCTGCAAAGGCGTACGCCTACGTTCAGGGCAGGGATTACGTCGTCCCCGACGACGTCAGAGAAATGGAAGTCCCCGTTCTCGCGCACAGGCTCATACTCTCCGCAAAGGGAAAATCGGCCTACGAAAGCGCAGAGGACGTTGTTAAACAGGTTGCTCTCACGGTTGAGGCTCCCAAGAAATAAATATGCGTAAAACAGTTTTTTCGCTCATTAATTACATAGGCTGTATCGGCATGGCTCTGTTTGTAACCTTCGTAATCGACGGTACAATCGGAATGGTGCTGACCTACGCTCTTATCATAGCGCCCGTTGTATCACTTGCCGTGACGCTCGCCGTCATACGCGGCATCACGGTTCAACCGGCGCTGAGCCGTTCTGCCGTTTCGAAGGGCGATAAGCTGTTTTGCGAAATAAAGCTCATTAACTCGACCATACTGCCCGCTCCCCTGATTACCGCTCAGGTTAAGCCCTCGGCACATTTTTCGTCGGAGGGTACAGACACGCTTCAGGGCTCGGTCACGGGCAAGGGCATTAATACGCTCAGCTTCCCGATAACCGCCGTACATTCAGGCAAGGCGCATTTCATTATCGACAGCGTAACCGTCTCGGATTATCTCGGCATTTTTTACTTTAGATTAAAATTATCTAAAGAGCTTTCCGACCTGACCGCTTCGGTTTATCCCGACATACCCGAGGTTTCTCTTCAGGCGGTATTTACGAAAACCGTTTCTCAGTTTTCGGCAAATGACGATGACGAGGAGGAGTCCGACGACGTTTCCGCCGTACCCACGGGACTGGCAGGCTACGACCACCGCAAATATGTACCCGGCGATCCGATAAAAAGAATCAACTGGAAGCTGTCCTCAAAACGCGATATTCTTATGGTAAGGCTCGACGAAAAAATCAAAGGCTCGGGCCGTACTTTTCTGCTCGACTGTCCCGTCACCGCGCAAACCGACGCGGCTCTGACGGTCAGGGATAACGTAATCGAAGGCGCTCTTGCCATGCTCAGCTCACTCACTGCTGAAGGCAGAGACGCCGTTTTCTGGTTCTGCAAGCAGGGACTGTGGATGTCTGCGGAAATGCACAATCCAACCGATATTTATGCTCTTCAGGAGGAACTTGCTGATTTTGAACCGTGCGAGTGCCCGCAGCTCTTTCCTGCTGAACTTAACAGCGTTTCAACGCTTCCTATTTGCTTCACGGCTGCCGTGAACTCCGATTTTTCCACACTCGAAGCTCTGGTTGCCGCGCATCCCGATACAATGATAATCAGCTCATACGCCGCTTCGCTGCCCCCGTTAAGTTCAAACCAGTGGGTGCTGTCCGACGCGTTTGAGCTCAGCAGGTCTTAAGGAGGTGCACTGTGAACGGTAACACTTCCAAAACCTACCTCGGGCTTACAAGAGAACAAGTTAACGAATATGCATTTCCGCTTCTTCTTGCAATATCCGTAAGCTTCGCGAGTCTTTACACCTTCAACAAGCCCTCAGCCTACGTACTCACGGCTGTGTATGCGTTTGCGTCTGTGTATCTCTTCCGCTTATTCGACAGACTCAGGCAAATGAAATCGGGCGGATTCGTTTACGCGCTGATTTTCACCGTTTTGTTCGCCGTTTCCTTCGGTTTAATCGTTATTCACGCCGCAAGCTTCGGCATTTACTCTCCGCTTCGCTGGTTCTATGCGCAGGACGACGCCGACACGTTTCAGCCGCTTCTGACGGCGGCGCTGTTTATAGGCGGCGGATTCTTCTTAACCTCAGTAATTTACTATTTCACCGTAGTACGTTTTCGAACTATGGGCGTGATGCTTTGTACGATGTTCCCGTTTTTCTTCTTCGCAAAGCGTTCCGACATTATGCCCGACGCGCTGACGACGCTGATAATGCTGCTGTTTCTGGCGGTTATCATACACAATAAACGTCTCAAATCTTCTGCTGTAAATAAAAGTAAAAGCTCGCTGAAGATTGACCGCGCATATATAATCAGTATAGCCGTGTTCATACTCATAACGGGCGCGATAACAATGGCTGCGGAAAAGCCCTATTACGAGGCTTTCCTTGAAAAGAATTCAAGGTTTTTCAATCCCTTCAATATGAACGTCGGCAGTTCATCGGTTTCCTCGGAGCTGTCCGAACGCTCATCCCCGAGAAATGCGAGTCCGAGCTACAGCTATGAGCCGATTTTTTACTTTGAAACCGACTCCGCACAATCCGAGTTTTTCCTGCGCACAAAGGCGTTTGACTATTTCAATTCCGACGTATGGCTTTCAACCGACACGGGAAGCTGGCATTTTTACAGTCAGCAGATGCCCGAATACTCTACAGACGACGTGGTGAACGATTTTTCCGCGCTCGCTCACACCGACACGGACGGCCTTTATACCGTTCATACCGCGCGTGTGTTTGACGAGGATTTTACGCCGAGGTATCTCCCCGCTCCCTACGGCACAATCACCGACGACCGTCCTGCAGGCGCTCTTAAATATTACAAATCAAGCTCCGATACATCTGTTATCAGAAGCACTTCATATTATTATCTTGAAACTCTCAATGACAGCTTCAGCTTTATTCAGCCCGAGAATTCGCTTTACGAGCTTGCAAAGCAGTATAATTACAGTTCTGAAGATTATCTGCTATTTCTTAATTCCTTCGGTAATAACGCATACGCCAAGCGTCTGAGGGATGACTATCTTAAAGCGAAAAACAGTTACACCGACCTTTCCAATGTATCGCAGAAGCTTATAAACCTTTCGCGCGAAATCACAAAGGACTGCAAAAGCGACCTTGAAAAAGCGCGTAAGCTTGAAAGCTATTTCAGCGAAAACGGTTTTGAGTATTCGCTCGATTACGTTCCGCGTGACAATTCGGTTGACTATTTCGTATTTGAGAGTAAAACAGGCTACTGCGCGGGTTACGCTACGGCCATGACGCTCATGGCAAGAGCCGTCGGACTTCCCGCGCGCTATACCGAAGGCTTTGCCGCGTTTGAAAAAGACGCCGAAAGCGGCAGCTTCGTTATAAGAGACGGCTACGCCCACGCCTTCGTCGAGGTCTATATACCCGCTGCGGGCTGGCTGACCTTCGACCCGACCGTGTCCGACTACAAAACCGTACACACTGCTTCGGAAAACGGAAAAGGTTTCGGTATAATCTCAAAAGTGTTCAACGCGCTCAACCGTGTATCTGTAATATTCGTTATAGCGGCTATTTTAATTGTTTTTGCTCTCATCGACAGAATAAAGGAGCGCATTGTACGGCTGCTTATTCACTTCGTACCGATTAACAACAGAATAATTTATCTATACGGAAACCTGATTGACGTTGTCGGTATTTCGGTCGGCGAAAGCTTTTCCGCCTACACGCCCGATATGCTCAGAGAGTATCTGTCGCAGACAAGGGGCGCAGTACCCGAAAGACTTATTGCTCTGTTTGAGAAGACCGCTTTCGGCGGCTACGACTGCAGCAAAGAAGAATTTGACCTTGCTTATAAAGAGTATAAACAGTGCTACAAGCTCATCCGCCGTCCTCCGAAAAACGGTGGGAACAGGAAAGAGACTGTGTAATTGAATTATTGCCTGTATTAAACAATTGTGCTACAATGAAAATGTTAATAAATAAACTCAGTCAGGAGGATTTATATGTTGTATCCGAAAATAGGTATCAGACCCGTTATTGACGGTCGATGGGGCGGAGTCCGCGAAAGTCTTGAAAATCAAACTATGGGCATGGCGAAGGCTGCAAAGCAGCTTATCGAGACCAATCTGCGCTATCCCGACGGCACGCCCGTACAGTGCGTTATAAGCGAAACCACTATCGGCGGCGGCGCTGAGGCGGCAAAATGCGCCGAACAGTTTGCTTCGGAAAACGTCGTAGCCACGCTTTCGGTTACTCCCTGCTGGTGCTACGGCTCGGAGACCTTCGATATGGATCCGCTGACCATCAAGGCGGTATGGGGATTTAACGGTACGGAGAGACCCGGCGCGGTTTATCTAGCGGCAGTTATGGCGGCTTATGCACAAAAGGGACTTCCTGCATTTTCAATCTACGGACATGATGTTCAGGATATGAGCGACACTGCGGTTCCCGCCGACGTTGCCGAAAAGATTCTTCGCTTCGCTCGTTGTGCGGTCAGCGTAGGCTGGATGAAAAACAAGGCTTACGTCAATTTCGGCGGTATCGCGATGGGTATCGCGGGCAGCTACTGCAACGCCGATATGTTCCAGAAATATTTCGGCATCCGCGCGGAGTGGGTTGATATGACGGAAATTATCCGCCGTATCACTCTTGAAATCTATGATAAGGACGAATACGAAAAGGCGCTTAAGTGGATTAAAGAAAACTGTAAGGAAGGCTTTGACTGCAACGCAGGCAAGAACCTGCCCGAAATCATTACAAAGTCCAAGGTAGTTCCCGCTGATAAGGATTGGGAATTCATTGCCAAGATGACAATGATAATGCGCGACATACTCTACGGTAACAAGAAGCTCGACGAAATGGGCTGGCATGAGGAAGCGCTCGGCAAGAACGCATTTGCAGGCGGTTTTCAGGGACAGAGGCAGTGGACGGACTGGCTGCCCAACGCCGACTTTACCGAAGCGATTATGGCGAGCACCTTTGACTGGAACGGCAGAAAAGCTCCGACTCCCTTCGCAACCGAGAACGACACCCTCAACTGCGTAGCTATGATGCTCGGCACTCTCGTTTCAAACACCGCGCCGTGTTTTCACGACGTACGTACATACTGGAGTCCCGAAGCGTGCGAACGCGTTACAGGCAGAAAGCCCGAAGGCGTTGCGAAAAACGGCTTTATACATCTTATCAATTCCGGCGCAACCGCACTTGACGGCAGCGGCGCTTCAAAGAACTCAAAGGGCGAGGGATGCATGAAACCCTTCTGGGAGATGAGTGATTCCGATATTAAGGCGTGCCTCGAGGCTACCGACTGGTGCAGGGCGAATTATGAATATTTCAGAGGCGGCGGATTCTCAAGTCATTTCCGCTGTCATGCAGAAATGCCCGTCACCATGCTTCGCGTTAACGTTATCGACGGCATAGGTCCTGTACTTCAGCTTGCCGAAGGATACACGGCCGACCTTCCCGACGAAATTCACAATGTAATTGACAGGCGCACCGACCCGACCTGGCCGACGACATGGTTCGTACCGAACCTCACGGGCGAAGGCGCGTTCAAGGACGTTTACTCGGTTATGGCCAACTGGGGCGCGAATCACGGCGTCACCGTTTACGGCCACGTAGGAGCCGAGCTTATCACGCTCGCTTCAATGCTTCGCATACCCGTAAATATGCACAACGTTGACGGGACGAGAATTTTCCGCCCGCACTCATGGGCTGCGTTCGGCACCGAGGACCTTCAGTCCGCCGACTACCGCGCCTGCGCGACATACGGGCCGTTATACAAATAACACTAACAATCAGAATCCCCGAAGCGTGTGACCGCTTCGGGGATTTATTATGCTTTTCAATTTAAGTAATATCGGCTGTCCGTGAGTTGTACAGCTCGATTATTTCATCGATTCGGGAATAATCATCCGCCTGTCTGAGCAGCTTCTCGGCATCAAGATACGGTTTGACGGCGCGATAATATACTGAGTAACGCTCCGTTGCCTCTCTGATTTGCTTATCGACTGCTCTGCGCTCAAGCTGAAGCTTTGACACTGCGGACTTCAGCAGTTCAATCTGCCCGGTGTCCTTCGCTTCTCTTGCAGCTTTGAGTTTTTTCAGCGCGTTGTGAAGCTCAATTTCGTTCTCATCCTCACGTGAGAATAGCGAGTCGAAAACGGAGCTGTCAAATTCGACGATTCCGTCAGGGAAATACTTGCTGATTGCTTTACGGGAGGCGTTAATTCCGGACACCTGCATCAGAGCTTCTCTGCGTCTTTCTTTTTCAAGCTCGGTATTTTTCGGCATGGCCTTTGCCTGCGCACGGGTGACAGTTGAAGCCGAAATAAAGCCGTCAAGTCCCGCCGCAACGGTGCGCCTTGCGTTTTCCGTCTGTATTCTGCCGTAATCGGTGTCGTATTTAGTCAGCTCTTTCATAACGAACCGTGCAATTTCAATGTCCTCGTTATCCTCGGTAAGCTTCCGAATCTGTTTTTTATCGCACGTTTTTTTATTAATAACGTGAGGTTCTTTGTCACAGTTTTCACGCGATTCGGTTATAATTTCGACCGCTTCGCAAAGCGCGTCATCCTTGAGCACGTTGTTAGCGTAGTCCTCGAAAACCGCACGGATTTTCAGCACCTTTACAATCGCTCTCTGCCTCGTTTCGGTAAGGTCGTAGAAGAAATACGGTATTACGTTAAGCACCGCTCCGACAACGGAAGCGAGTACAAGCACGCTGCTGATGCTGATGAAATACGACTTGTCGTACAGCACGTCATAGACGTTTGAGCCGTCGTAACCCAGAGAAAGCGCGACGCTTTGATTAAGTCCGGAGCGCTCGTAGAGCATAGGCAATACAAAGCCCGTCGCAAGCGTGATTACCTCACCGATAAGACCGACCGCGGCAAACATACCGTCGATTCTCTCACCCGTAATGTACTGCTGGTAATCTCTTATATCGGCGTTTACGCTGGGATTGAGAAGATGGCCGAGCGACGTGATAAACTGATTTACAAAAGTGCAGACAAGCAATAGCCAGATAATGTTCTTTGAGCCCGTCATCCTGACGATGGGCAGCATCAGCAGAATGAAGCCGATATTCAGCAAGTTTGTAAAAATCAGTATTTTCTTCTTGCCGTACTTTCTGATAAAATACGGAGCCACGAGATTGGGCCAGAAAGACGCGTTTCCCGCAATTGCAACTATAATCGAATACTGAGCGGGGGTTGCAGCGTGCTGATAATTATAAAGCCATCCGAGTATGCCGTTAAACGAGCCCTCAAGGAAGCCCAGCCAGCCCGCAAGCGATATAATCCAGAAATACTTGTTATGGGCTATCGCACGGAACGCGTCGGAGAATTTCATGCTGATAACATGAGTTTTCGCCTGAACGATTTTCTCCTCGGTGTTTACGTAAACGAGCACCGAAACCGCGAAGCCGACGAGCAGCATCGGCGGAAACAGCACACGGTAAATTTTCAGGTCGTACAGCGTGTTGTCGCCCGTAATCGCCTTTGCGACAAGCGGCAGAAAAATATTGGCAAGCGACGGAGAAAAATTCTCGACTACGCTCTTTATTGACAGTACGTCGGAGCGCTCGATGCTGTTTGGCGACAGTACGTTGACAAGACTGTCGTAAGCGTCGTTATAGAATTTGAAGAAAAACTGAAAACCGATATTGAAT
>JAEEGG010003272.1_pt1 | contig 40494 bp, 39 predicted proteins | sample 9134161 | NCBI WGS metagenome assembly JAEEGG01 (sample SAMN16246543, study PRJNA631951) | gut metagenome | biome: gut microbiome; feature: rumen; material: CR-attached | host: Bos | place: Iran: Karaj | collected 2018-10 | reverse complement strand
CACAATCAACACTATTCCAATAATCGTTCTTGGTTTCATAACTATAACTTTTTTATGATCAACGTTTCTGGGTGCAAAATTAAGACGTATCATCTAACCCTCCAAATATTTGGGATATTCTGCATAGATTTGTGATAAACGGGCAATGAAATGGGATGAAATGAGCAAAAAGTGACGAGCGGAAGAAAATTTTTCACTTTTCATTCTTCACTTTTCACTAAAAAATAGTACTTTTGTCGGCTGTATGAACAAAGGCCACAAAGAAACCATCGGCATCCGCTTCATCAGCACCGCCTTTATGGTGCTGGCGATAGCTATCTTCAAGCCCTTCGGACTCGAAGTGTGGCAATGGCAGGCCTATGTTCATTTGCTGGCGATATTTGCATTGGGACTGTTCAGTTGTTTCCTGACGGAAGTCATTCTGCGATACATTGTCCGCATGCCGCGCACCTACGATCGCAGTGTCAGCTATATCATCAGCCGCAATCTCCGCTTCCAATGCATTAATACGCCGTTGGTGGCCCTGTTCATTTGTCTCTATCGTCACTACGCGATGAGCAGTCTGGTAGAGGGCAACAAGTTGTCTTTAAGCAATTGTCTGGAGACGTTAGTGATTATTGCCTTCCTCTCCTTTGCTATCGGTCTCTACTGGCGCTTCAAGTTCCGTAGCCGCTATCTGTCTGCAGAGCTGGAGGAAACCAAGCTGCTGAACGAACAACTGAAGAAATTGCAGGAATCAAACGCAGGAGTCCCACAACAAACTGAGGACGACACTTCAGCAGGTGATACTGATCAGGATTCAAAGATAACACTCGAAGGTAACACCAACGAAAATGTAACCCTCGAGATTTCAGACCTATTATATATATAAGCAGTTGGTAACTATGTAAAGGTTTGCAAACTACAAGGAAATGAAGCGCATACCAATATGCTCCGTGCCACGATGAAACAGATGGAAGATGCACTTGAGGCTTATCCTATGATAGTACGTTGTCATCGTGCTTTTATGGTCAATCTCGCTCAGGTGGAACAAATCTCCTCCAATTCCCATGCCATGCAGCTCGTGATGCGTCATTGTCACGATACCATTCCCGTTTCGCGCAGCAATGTCAATAAACTGAAGGAACTCCTGGGATAGGTTTCATATTGAAGTGCCCAATTGATAGGCATCCTCTAAAAAACTTGTTCCCTTGATGTCACCCTTGTCTTTGACTCCTCTGACAAGCACTTTGCCAGCATCCTCCATATTGAAGAATTTTAAGCAGAGGTTGTATTCCGTCAGAATGGCATCAAACAATTCTGGTAGCGTGGCTGCACCAACAAGCAGCAATGCCATCTTCTTAATATGAAAGGTGTCACGGATGGGATTGTGGAACCGGTCGATGGCGGCTTTTAACTGAGCGCTTATGCTATAGAAGTAGACAGGCGAGGCAATGACGAGCATATCTGTCAGGTTCATCTTCTCATAGATGATGGCCATGTCATCCTTCTGAGCACAGATGCCGTTCGTTTTAAAACAAGTGTTGCATCCCAAACACGGATTAACCGTATAATCACGTACAGATACTATCTCCACATGATGATGCGCTGCAGCTCCTTTTGCAAAAGCTTCAGCCAACAGTGCTGTATTGCCATCCTTACGTGGACTTCCGGATAAAATCAGTATGTTCATCGCTAATCAGACAACGGTAATACCAATCATTTTCGTAACTCCATCGATGTTGTTCCAGCAGGAGTGTGGGATGCGACCTTCAACAAGGAAGGCTTCATCTTTATGAATAATTACCTCTTTGTCACCCAGCAGGATTTTTGCCTCGCCCTCGGTTACGATAAACAGGTGGTTATGTTCGTGGGTATGCAGTTCGGTTGGCCCACCGCCATTGAGGTCGATGTAAGCCACTGCTCCGTCAACGATATTGCCAACGGCTCCAAAAAGTTTCTTTGCACGGAAGTTCACGTGCTTTGGGGGTGTCATGAATTCATTCATAATATACTAATTTAAATTATCCAAGCGTAAAGTCCTGCTCCAATGAGGCAGGGAATGAGACCGATGAGCATGCCCCATAGGGACTGCACGAAGTGGTAGCGTTTCTGATGGTAGGCAGCATCCATGTGCTCCGTGCCTGGAAGTCGGACAGACTTCATGTTTGCAAAGAGCACCCAATCGAGGAAGAAGCAGTCGTACCAGTCGATAAAGAGCCAGATGCCGTAGCTGAGTGCCAAGGCTGACCAGAAATCGTATGCTCCAGCGAGTTTCATCAGACCAAGCATCAGCAGGAGTGCCAGAATCAGGGCAAGGCCTTTCTTGACGAGTACTGTCTTTGAGAAGAATTCCGACGGCACTCGCTCGTGGGTCTTGAAATACTCCTCCTGTATATCCTTGGGATAGTCGTGAATCCACCAGACGGGATTCTTCACCAACGGAATCAGGATCATCGCCGTAAAGGCAATGGTCATGATGATGGTCTCTATGATAATGGTCGTCCAATTCATGGTATCACTCCTTATTGTTCTTTCAAATACTCCATGATACTTTTACGATACAACTCTGCTGGGTCTATGATGCCTTTTGCGGAGAGACGGTCAAAGATCTGACAGAAAGTCTTTACGTCGGCATTGCCGAAGTTGCGGTAATCCTCCGTTTCCCCTCCTGCTATCTTACAATTATACCAGCAGGCCAGACTTTCGAAGGTACTCCAGGGTACGTAGGTCAAATCCTTCGTTGAGTTTAAAGTGCGTACATATTCCTTCATCTCTTCCACGATAGGATCGATACTATCCTGCATCAGGAAGATTCCGAACTCATGGCTGAACATGGCCAGTTGGTAGTCCAAATACTGATTGTAATAGACGGTATTGGTATTCTCGTTCAGGTTGTTGTAAGATGGGCCTTTTGCGCCTGCACGATACAACAGCCAATGATAGTCGCCTCTATTCCAAGTATAGCCAGTAACGCGCTCCCAATCCTTAACGAAAGAATGGTCCTTCATGTGTTGGCTCAGCTGATTCTGACGTTCCTCCATATCCTTCTTCGCCTGAGGAAAGACATCCTTGAGGTATCGGTCATAGTTATCGACATACACTTTGGCAATGGCATTGGCTATGTTCATGATCTCATCAGGAGAGTTATAGCTTTTGGCAATCTCCTGATATTTGTCCATGACTTTCTGAAGACTGTCCGCATTGGCAAATGTCTCTGCTGAGACCATAAAGAAGAATGTACCTGACAGCATACCGCCTTCGCCTTGTCCGAACGTCAGGTAGTCCTTGTATTTCTGCAAGGTGTCAACAGCAGCCTTGGGGAGCGTATGGCCATATTTCGCTGTGTATTCTTCGTCAGAGAATCCCAGTCTGGCAAGCGTGTAGAGATGGGTAACGTAGTTTACCTCAGGGCGAATCTCAAATAGAATCTGTACATCGCCTGCCTGTTTGGTGGGTATCTGTGAAGCAATGAAAGCCTTCAGTTTCTCGTTGAACATATCAGGCTGTTCCATGTGGATGAAGTGTCCGCAAGTGGTCAGTTCAGTATAGTCGAGGTTGGGATAGAGACGCTGCATCTTCTGCTTGTTGTCAGGATCAAGACCGCTGTTCTGGGTACAGATGACCATCGCGGGCAGAGTAATCTGACGATTCGGCCACCATTTCTTTTCAATCAGGTTCCGCATGGTGCTCGAGGCCACATATTGGGGTGTTTCGGGCATTACAGACATGGCATAGTCGTTGATCTCCTGAGGTGTCTCCTTACCTGCCAACGAGGATACAAAACCTGTAATCACCTCGCGACAGTTCTCGCCATCGAAAGCATGGCCGAACTGATTGACTGCTTCTACATACTCTGGTGTCTCAGTGCCATCGTAGAAACAATACACGCCATCGACATCCACCAAGGCGCCTTTGTGCCCCGTTGCCATCAGCGTCTGACGGCATACGGGCGTGCCGAGGCTATGACCTACAAAGACTGCATCCTTAATGCCATTTGCATTCAGCACTTCATCAATAGCATGGGCAAAGAAATTGAGCGTATAGTCCACGTGAGGCTTATCGCTCTGTCCGTAGCCCGGCAGGTCGATGAACACGAGTTGCAGGTCTTTCTCATCACGGAAAGCCTCAAACTGCTTCTCCCAGGTGTTCATGTCGCAGCCGAAGCCGTGAACGAAACAAAAGGCCGTCTTGCCCTGTCCATATATCTTATAATGTACACGAATACTATCGTCGATAGTGACGTACTCTGACTCCAATTCGCAGAGTGTCTGCGGCTGGTTGCCACAGCTGACTATCAACAGCGCGAATAACAAATATAATACTGTTCTTTTCATCTTTTTTATCGTTTGACGATGCAAAGGTACGGATAGTTGCAAATTCTGCCAAATTTCTGGGATATTCTGTATTGAAATGTGATGAATGGACGGAGGGTCAGGATGAAATTAGAACGGTGGTGAATGCCGTTCTGGGTGAATGCATCTGGAATCTGGCCTATGAAGAAAGGCGTAGTGCCATCGTTCTTGAACTGACATTCTTCCTTGATGAAGATGGCATCAGTAATCTGTGCTGCCAGTTCCCGATACCGGCAGATTATGATGGAGTAGGATCGAGAGGGACAAAATTTGTCTTTTATTTATAACAGAAAAGGGAACCCCATTTCTGAGATTCCCCTGAGTCCTCTTTCGAGGCATATGATAGAGGCAAGTAAACAACCTTAGCGGCGACCTCCAAAGTGGCCTGAACCACCGTGATTGTTGCGTGTGTTCTGAGCAATCTCCCGATTCGGAGCCTTATGAGCATTCTTGCCTTGCAAGCGTCCTTCGGCCGAGCGGTTGTGGTTACCCATGTTGTGGTTACCCATGTGGCCCTTGTCGTTCATCACTCTTGCGCCCTTGTCGTGCATCGGAGCATTGTGATGTCCCATTGCAGGAGCAGGTGCGGGCTTGTGCATGTGAGCATAGTGTGAGCCATGAACCTTGTTATGACCGCCCTTGTAGGTAACGAACACCGTCGGATGTGCATTGTAGAAACGGCCTCTGTTGTAGTGAGAGTACACTGCGAATGTCCAGCCGCCAGCCTTCCATGCTACGGGGCGATAGAAGTGGCTCAGTGCTACATACTTTTCATACTGCCACGGAGTCAGCACGAAGCGGAGGTCTGCGTTACGACGATCCCACCAGATGCCAAACACGTCGCCATGACCGTTCAGGCTCATCAGGTAGTCGAGGTTGATCTCGTAGATTGCCTCATACTGTGCAGCGGAAAGGTTCAGCTCGTAAGCCATCTTGTCGCTCAGGAACAGAGCCTCGTGCTTTGCTGCGTTATAGCTCATTGCGTTGGCCGAGATAGTCATGACCATCATCACTGCCAGAATCATCATCTTCTTCATATCTTAATCTCCTATACTTTAAATTGTGAGACATTTACTTTATTATCACGATGCAAAGTACGGCATTTTTCACGGTATTTCAAAAGGATTTTACCTAATCTGAGGGGGAAAATTCCCTAAATCGTATTAGGGGATTCCCTGACGTGTACTGAATAATCTCATATACTCAATTGCTTGACGGGGAAGCTGAAATAGGTTTCTGGGAAAGGCTCGTCCTTCAGGGTGAAATGCCACCACTCCGTATCGAAAGGCTTAAAGCCGTGGCGCAACATCGCCTGACGCAGAATCATACGGTTCTGGAACTGCTCGGGGGTGATACTGCGTTTCGGATTGGCAGGGCTCTTTGAATTGTCGCCCGTGTACTCGCCCGTCTCAGGATTGCCGCAGAAGTCGGGATGGCTCTCAGGGCCAAACCAGTCGAAGGTGCCGCCCATGTCCACCTCCTTCTCCGTTGCCATGTCGAAAAGCGTCAAATCGAGGGTGGATCCGCGCGTATGGCCGCTCTTCAGGCATATGTAGTCCTGAGGGAAGAGCACGCTTTTGTCGAGGTCAGGATAAAAGTAGACCTTCATCAGCGTGTCGGCGATGTCCTCGGCCCAGCGCACGAAATGGTCAACACCCTTCTGCGGACGGTAGGCATCGTAGATCTTCAGTCTATACCCTTGTTTCTTCACATCGTCGCTCACGGCCTTGAGACTGTCTGCAGCCTGACGAGTGAGTAGCGCCATCGGCTCCTCATAGCCATCGATACGCGTACCCACGAAATTGTATGTGCCAAAGTAGCGGATTTCCAGAATCACATCGGGCACCACATCGGTAATCGTTACAAACTGGCTGGCATCGTCAGTCGCGCTAGCTGCCGCACTTTTCTTCGTGTCCGAAAAGCAGGACACCATCGTCACGCCGCAGATAGTCAGGATGGCGGCAAGCATCCAAAATCTTGAACGTTTCATCGTCAGTCGATTCCTATTCATTGTCGTTGTTTTATGATAGCATTCGGGCCAGCAGGCCGATGAGTGCCATGTGAGCCATCGTGCGGCTACAAATTCATGATTCTTTATTTTACTCTGGCAGATTTTTGTCAATCAACTGATGGATGAACTCGCTGAAGGGGTGCTTCCCGTCGGAGAGCTTGCTGAGCAGGAACACCATCTTGGCAGCGACGAAAGGCCGCAGCTTTCTGACCTCGGTCGCAAGCACTTCCTCGGAGTTGGTGCCGTAGTAGACGGGGGCAAAGGCCGCCCAGTGCGCCCTCAGCGTGGGCTGGTCCAGGTGGAAAATGCTGTCGGCGCGCTGGGCGCTGATGAAATTGGTGGCATAGTACATTATACACAGGTCCCATTCAGGGACACCGTAGGCAAAGTCGCCCACGTCAATCCAGAGATCGCGGCTCCCGTCGGTGATGATGTTGCCGATGTGCAGGTCGCCGTGCAGGCAGGTGGGCGTGACGGGCACGGTGTCGAGGAAACGGTGGATGCGCTCCTTATAGGCATCGGGCAGGTTCTCGAACCGGTTCACCGCGCTGCCCACTAGCTCGCGCATGTCCGGCAGCCGCATCGTGTCGGCAGGGGTCTGATGTATCTGCTTGGCCAATACGGCGAAACGTTCAGATAGTGGCACCAGCTGGTCGGGCTCCTGCGAAATGATGCGGGTAAACGAGCGCTTGGGCTGTATCAGTTCATACTCGGCTCCGAAGCGGGTGCCGTCGGTAATCAATTGGATGGGCTTCGGTGTGGGCAGTCCGCTCTCATAGACCACCTGGCTCGTACGGAACTCTCTGATGGCGTTCTCCGCAGCCATACTGGCCAGAAACAGCTTGGCCAGCGTCTTGCCATCCTTGCGGTTGTAGGTGAGGGATGTTCCTCCCTCGCCTGTCTGAACATAGTCGTTCAGATTAATCTGTTTGTAAGTTTCCATCATTCCTATTCATTGACGTTTGGCAATGACTTTTAGCACATTCCCACTCATATTGCGCATTTGTTACAATGTTGGCTATGGCTGGTGTTCGTGCTCTCTGCCTGCGTCGCTATTGCAGCAAACATTGGGGGACAAAGAAAGCGCAAACAACCCCATATCAGTCTTGTGTTATCTTACGATACACGCTGCAAAGATACACATTTTCCTCAAATCTAAACATAAGAATCCATTATTTTTACTTTCTCATCTATCAAATTAATAGGAAATCTATCCAAAGTATCTAATATTTTCAAATTACATTTTTGCCTATAAAAACGCCGAGAATGCTTTATTTATCAGCATTCTCGGCAATTTTCGGCTTATTTTTTCTTGGGTGCCCGGTGGGACTCGAACCCACGACATTCAGAACCACAATCTGACGCTCTAACCAACTGAACTACGGGCACCATGTCGGTTTTGCGGGTGCAAAGGTAGGCATTTTCTTCCGAACTGCCAAACTTTTGAGCGTTTTTTTGCAAAAATAGTTGTTTGGAGCGGCTTTTTGCACCTCTGCACCCACAGAATGTCCGTTTCACAGCGCTCGCTGTTCCGTCATTGGACAGTGATCCAGACGGCCTCGCCCCTACCCTTGGCCTCGACAATCTTCTGCTTCAGGCGATGGAGCCAGATGCGGCTGTCGAGCACTTTGCCTACTTCACGGTTGCGGCCAACGAGGATGCAGCCTTCGGTGTCTTCAGAGCAGTTGCCTGCATGGATGCGGATACCCTCGAACTTCGGCACACCGAGCAGGATGGGAAGCCACGCCTCAAACTTCGGGCTCCACGAGATCACCACGGCATAGCGGCCTTCGGGGATGGCAGAGCGTCCTTTCACCTTGTAGGCACCGTGCTCATAATCGCGCCAAGTGGGTTCCAGCGTGTCGCAGAAATACTGGTTCTCCGTTCCAGCCAGATACTCGTCATCTACGCGTCGCTGAATATAAAGGTGACCTATCGTGTAGGTCTTACGTTTTGCTATACGTTCTAATATCAGTTCCATAATAAATATACCATAATGTCACAAAGTCAAAAGTCACAAAGTATTAATTGTCATTCGAGAGTTTACGCCAATGGTTGCGGTCGGTCTTTTCAATCCACTTGTCATGATACCATTTGGAGATGATCTTCCTCAGGGCAGCCTCACCGCAGAAGCCTCGCTTCAGGGCCCGGAGATCGTCCATCGTGAACGAAGGGGCCAGCTGGTCGAAGACGCTGTGGTTGGAACCGTATCGCTGGCACTCGTCGCTGGCATCGACATACTGGCTCTGCAAGACCTCGCCGAAGGCTTTGATCTGCTGTACGAGACAGTACTCGGCCATCATCACCGCAAAGTCTATCGAGGCTTTCGCCTCTTTAGTGGTGAGAGGTGAGGGGTGAGAGGTGAGAGAAATGTCTGACTTTTTCCCTCCCATCGTCAATAGATGATGAATCACCCCGCAGCGGAAGCCGATGACCGCAGCACGCTTGCGATAGGTGTCCTTCACGTGGTCGATGTCCTTGGCCGCCTCCACACGTTTCTCTTCCACCCATTCCTCGATGGCCTTCCTCAGACGAGGGGTATCAATGAGGCCGCTATAGCTACGGAGCCTGGTCACTGCCTCCTGAATCTTAGCTTCGTCTTCAGCCGAACGACGGCCGAACTTGGGCATCTTCGAGAAGCTGGAGTCGGGCATCTCGGCCACCAGGACACGGCTCGAAAGACCGTTCTCGATGTTGTCCGACTTGAAGCACTTCCGCATGGCCCCGTCCGTGCCGAGCATTGTCCAGTTATAGGCCACCTTCACGACGCCCGATTCAGCCTGATCCGAGTTGTAGTCCTGACCCCACTCACCCTTGTCGAACGAGAGGCGGTAGATGTCGTACTTCGAACTCCACGACCCGGCACCGTTCGTCTTTCTGAGCGTATCGAGCTCCTCGCCGAACGAATAGAGCGTGTGTCCGCCCGAATTCTTGAATCGCTTCAAGAGCGTTGAGCAGGAGACCGTCACCGGCACCATCCGGATGAGCACCTTCGGGTCTTCGGGAGCCTTCTCGTTGGCCTTGCGACTCTTCTTGCGCTCCTTCCATTCCTCTTCACGCTTGCGGGCCAGGGCATCCTCTTCGTCGAACTGGCGCTTCCAGACGTCAACGGCATTCTTCACCACCGACTTGTTCGAAGCCTGCTCGCCCCGGATAATCGACATCAGCCCCAAGTGCTGCAAGTTGCCGTCACAATAGAGCACCTGAACCTGGTCGGCGTATGCCGCAGCAATCGGCAGAACCCCACAGAGCACCGGCATGTACATCGAGGCGGGTACACCGACGAGCGATTCACGAAGTCCGATGGGAAGGAGCCTCCCCAAGCCCCTCCCAAGGAGGGGATGTTGGAACTCCTGCTCATCTTCGACCTCCCCTCCTTGTGAGGGGTCGGGGGAGGCTAATGCATCAATGATCTTGCGGATCAGTCGCGAACCCTTGGTAGGCTCCTTGCAGGCCGAGTGAACGATGCTTCGCATCTCCTGCTCACCAAGGCCGTAGCGGGGCATCACCTCCAGCAGCCAGTCCTCAGAGTTGTCACAGATGGCACGCAGATTAGCCGCCAGCTGGTGCAGCTTGTCGTTACGTTCGCCCTCGGCAGGTTCGCCGCCGTTGCGACGCCACCATTCTGCGATAATCGAGGTATAGGGAATACCCTTGAACTCCCTCGGAAACTTCAATTCCTTCGGGGCCTCAGCGACACTCGGGGTCTGGACATTCTTTGCTGACATCTCTGATGTCACAAAGTGTCCTGACTCCAGTGTGTCAAAGATCACATCGTCCAGGTAGATCAGGTCTTGCTCTGTGGTGGTGAAGAACACGCGGGTGATGTCCTTGGCACCCTCATCGAACTTCACGTCCAGCAGCCCGCTGGCCCAGCGCAGGTTTTCCTCCTGCGAGAGCTCCGGCCGGCGACGGAATACCAGATGGTAGCCTTTTTGACGGGCACTCACCTCGAGCATCAGCAAACCCAGCTCGTCTTTCTTCGCCAGGATGCGCTCACGAATCGGCAGCATCTGCTCGTCGGCAATGTGGTCGATGTCCATGCCCACGGTGGTGCTCATGCGTGTGGAGCCTTTCAGCGAGCCGTCATCATTGGGCAGGCACGAGTAGTTCATCTGCACCAGGCGGCTTTTCCTGCTCTCGTCACCGCTGCGCACAGCCTTCAGGATCGACTGTTGCTCACCGCCGTTGCGCAGTCGCAGGTATTCCTCCCTGGTGAGCACAGGACGGAGATACTTCGTCTTCTCTCCGCCCTTAAAATATACCGTATGTACGCTCATAGTCTTTATGATTTTAGATTTTAGAATTAAGAATTTAGAGTTATCGGCTTTGCCGAGTAAGAATTAAGAATTATACTGTGCAGCCAATTCTAAATTTCTACTTCTTAATCGCGCATATGCAGCTAATTCTAAATTTCTACTTCTTAATCGCGCATAGCGCGACAACTCTTAATTCTTAATTCTAAACTCTTAATTCTTAACTCTTAATTCAAAAGTTCGGATATCCCAGTTTTGAGTTCAGAAAGCGCAGGCCGGTGAGCGTCCACGTCATATAGGTGCGGATTTTCTTCTCGCCCTTCAATGAATAGGATACGTGCGTGCGGAAGCGTACCAGGTCGCGGTCGGCGAGGTCGTCGGAGATGTTCCAGTGGCCGAAGCGGCGGTACTGGATGCCCATGTCGCGCACCACGGCGTTGAAGTCGCAGACCGTCATGTTGAACGTCTTGGCCACCTGCGTCGCCGTCAGCGTGTCCTCGGCAGCCTCGTTCAGCACTCGGAGCGTGCGTCCCACGATGGCGTCGGCACGGTCGAGTATCTCTTCGCTCGAGAGTGGTCGGCCCAGAGCGTCCTTGGTGGGAATGTAGCCGCCCGTCTGTCGGATTTGTGGAAGTACCTCACTTGTCACCCAGCGCTTGAAGGCCTTCGCCTGCGGCAGCTTGGAAGAGAAGATGAGAGAGTAGAGACCGCTCTCGTTGATGACAACGGCTCGGGTTTCATAGGCAGTGTCGCGGATCGCGACGGTGCCCTTGTCTTCGTGGTCAACGTGCTTGTTCAGCGCATCGCGGGTATTGCTGTACCCCAGTGCCTGAGCCACGTCTTTGCCCACGAACATAATTTGGTTATTCACTTGGCAAGTACGGATCTTGCCGAAAATATCACTTGTAAAAATTTGAATGTTTGTTTTTGTTTTCATTTTGTTTGAGTATTTAAGCGAGAAGAAGGTTGGAATCTTTGCGCATTTACCCGGGAACATCCTCCTCACTTCAACTCAGGGTTAATAATTTAATTAAAATGTATCAATAAGTCAAAGAGCACCATCAATCAATTGTTGACAGTGCAAAATTACGCATAAAAAAAAGGTGCATGAAACAACGCCATGCACCTCTGTAGGTTATTCTGTAGGTTCTGTAGATTTTTCTGTACGTCTTATTCGTTCAACCGCTTCTGGACGGCATTTTCATAAGCTTCGACCAGCCGTAGCACACGCTCCTTCGCACCGTTCTCCTTCCACTTGTCAACATGCAGCCGCATGTAGGGGTTGTTCCTGAACGTGTTCGACAGCAGACCATCCTGACACTGGAAGTCGCGCTCAAACTGGCTCATGTTGTCGGCATAACAATAGCGGTCGCGACACACGCAGAAAATGACCGCCATGGCACTTTCCTTCCATAAGTACTCTCGCACGTTATCCACGCACGCCACCAGCACCGTCACCTCTGGCAGCTTGGACTCACTGGGGACGGTTCCAAGCGAGTTCTGGTTGACCGTCGATCCTGGCATGGCGAACACGCAACCTGTGATATTGCCGTTAAACACCTGGCAGTTAGAGCCTGCCTCGAAGTGGTTTACAATATTCTTCTTGCCATCTTTTTCCATCTTTTCTTCTTCTCCTTCTTATCCTTATTCTTAGTAAACTTACCTGTCACCTTCTCATTAAACACCTGCGCACTACTGCCCGGCTCGAAATGGTTGTGTATCTCCATGGGCTTCGCGCTGACCTCTGCTTCAAGGTGCTGCTTCTCCGACACCAGGTGCTGCTTCTCCGACTCCAGCTGCAGATTCTGTGCTTCCAGCAGTTGCTGTCGAAGGTCGGCAATCACCTGATCCTTCTGATCCAGCTGCTCGCTCAGATCGTCGATTTCCTCCTGCTTCCGCTCCACCTCTTCGTTCAGGTCGCCATACTCCGAGATATTCTCTTTCGCAGTCTCAATCAACCGCGTGCAGACATTGATCTCCCGGCTCTCCTCCTCCACGCGGACGGCTCTCTTTCCAAGCCTCCTTAAGGCTTCGTCGTACAATTCCATTAATTCTTGAATGTTAGTTTTCATTTTTTTGATTTTAGTTTGACATTAAATTATACATTCTCTGCGTAGCTGCTCACCATATTGACGAGCACCACTACTATCACAAACATTAAAAATAATCCAGCCATAATACATTTTTTTATTGATTACGGCTGCAAAGGAAAAAGTGAGATGTACTCTAAGTGTGTACACCTCGAAAATATTAAGCAAATTTAACTTTTACGGATTTCTCTTCAGCGCATCTTCCAGTATCCCCCGCATCTTCTTTTTCAGGCTCACAGGCTCTAATACGTCGAGTCCGTCGGTCTTCGACAGCAACTCGCTGATGAAGTCGATCGAGGGTCGTATGTCCATGGCGAAGTCCGTGTGTCCGTCCCGGCTCTCCAATTCGCGCTGCGAGGCGTGGAGCGGCAATGTGCGCAACAGGTTGGCCATCTTGCCGTAGGCTCTCACCACCACGTGCTCCATCGGCGTGCCGTCGACCATCACGCCGAAGTATTCAGCGAAATAGTCCTCGGGCGAGAAGTCGGCAGGACGTTCAAAACGGCGCTCCGTCAATGTGGCAGAAAACATGCGGTCGAGCGAATAGATGGCCGTGCGCTCGTAGTTGTCGGCCAGCATGTACCACCGCTGATGGAAGAGTCTGACGGCATACGGGTCGACAGGCTTCGTATAAGGGTCGAAGCCGAACTTCTGATAGCCCATCATGATGGTACGCCTCTGTCGGATGGCCTGCAAGATGACCGGCAGGAACTCATAGCCTGCAGGCACGTTCTCAAGGATGATGCTGTCTTTGATGGCCGAGCTGTCGCTGAGCGTCAGTCCGGTGGTGATCGTCGAGAGCATCCATTGTTTCGTTTGGTTATTGTCGATCTCGCAGGGATTGCTGATCGAGTAATGATACGTTGAATCGCATTCGATGACAAGCCCGAACATGTCGAGAATGGCGTCTCGATATTTGTTGAAGCTGCTCCGGGGCAGAGGATTGCCCTCGGCCACCTCATCGGTTATCCACCGGTCGTTGAGTTCCCTGAGCGTCAGCTTCTTGTACTTCCGCAGGGTATTCACGATCCACACATAATGCTTGAATTGCTGTCCGGTATTCATGTCGTTGATTATTCTTTAAACTTCCCACCGTTATTGGCATCACAATAAAAGGCTGCTATACCATGCAACATCCACAATTGTTTTATACTGTCCATATTCTGGTAACGTGACTGGTTCTTGGTTGCTTGATATAGATCCATCAGTTCATCGTAAAGACGTCTTTGTCTTTTGGGACATAGAAGATAATAATAAGAGGCGTCTTTATGACGGCCGAAAATATATTCAAACGTATCCCTTGAAGAGACTCCTAAGGCATTCTGATACTTCATGACGAATGATGCTATATGTAGTGAATCATCAGTGTATAATGTATTCTTCTCGGCTATTTCCGGCTTGGAATTTGCAGCCTGGGGATAAAAAACATCTATCAACATAGGCAAATGCCGCTCTGCGTTCTCCACAAAAGCATCTTTTTTGATTTCTTCTGGCTTTTGTCCACAAGAAACGATCAATAACAGACAAATAAACAAGCCTGCTGCGAGTGCGTACGTTTTTACCTTGTTCATATATTGGACTCTGTCAATTATGGTTGTAGCCGTTGGTGCCGCTGTAGTAGCTCTTGCCATCGCTGGTCTTCACGTTCGAAGAAACGGTGATGGTGCCGCAACTGGTGTCGTCTGAGCCCCGGCCGATGTCGTTAGAAGAACTATTGCCTCTCGTGGCCGTGACGGTGCCGCCAGTGACGCTGATGGTGCCGCAGGTGGCTCTATAACAGGTTCCGATACCCGCTGCATTGCCTCTGCCGGAGGCGGTGACGACGCCGCCCGTGATGCTGATGCTGGCGCAGTCGCTGCGATTGCCGCAGCCGATGCCCGCGCCGTTCCCACCACGAGCCGAAGCATTGACGGTGCCGCCGCTGATGGTGATGACGCCGCACGAGGCTCTATATTCAGCGTCTCCCGCCCCCGTTCCGATGCCTGGGCCGCCACTCGCGCCGCCGTTGGCCGTGACGGTGCCGCCCTCGATGGTAATGGAGCCGCAGGTGATGGATGAACTGCGCGCATAGCCGCCTCCGATGCCTGCGCTATAGCCACCGCCCGTGGCTGTTATGTTGCCGTTCTTTATCACGATGTTTCCGCAGCTGATGTTACTACCGCCACCGATGCCGGCTCCTGTGATACTACTGGCTATGAGCGTGCCTGTGCCTTGGATGGTGAGCGTTTTGCCTTCGGGTACGGAGATGCCGGCATTATTGTAGAATCCCTTCACCGTGTTTGTCGTACCGTCGGCCAGGATGATGGTGGCGTCGCCCTCGCAGGTGATGCCCGCCCACGGGTAGTCCGCATTGTTCGAGCCGTTGATGGTCACACCGTTGAGCGTCACCGTGGCCCTGTCGGCGATACTGATCTTGTGGTTGCCACTGAGCGTGCCGGTCAAGATCGTGCCGTCGAGGACAACGATGTCGGAATTGACATCGGCCAGGTCGGTGTTCAGCACGATGGTCGAGGTGTAATACTTGCCGTTCTGGAATCCGCCCTTGGGCGAGGGCTTCGTGACGGTGTAGGTCTTGTTGTCGGTGTCCGTGACGGTAAAGGTGATGTCGTCGGTGGCGTTCGCGTCGTCCAGCGGCAGGAAGCGCAGGGCGGCATAGACCACGCCGGGGCCGTTCGCATTGCGGCGGTAGACATCCCTATGGGCATGCCCGTCGCAGGTTGTGGCGCTCTTGAGGTCAATCGTTATGTCGCCGTCGACTTCGTCGTCACTAAAGTAATTGTAAGAAGACACAAGCTTGCCGCCTGCAGAGTGGATGTTGACCTTCTCCACGCCCGCGTCATTGGGCAGGCCGGTAAACGTGAACTTAAACATCGACTGGGCGTTCTGGAACGAGGCCTTCGTCGTTCGGAGCGTATAGCCCGTGGCGTCGTTCGTGCCGCTGACGATGCCCGTCACCCTCACCTCGGCCGTGGCGAAGTCCCAGTGGCTCAGACCAGCCAACGTGCCGGGCTGGGGGACGTTGGTTCCAATACTTTTGTCTGTATTGTAATAGACGTTGCTACGTGGGGAGTTATACACGAGTTGTAGCACGTCGTCATTGGCTACAGTTTTATATCCCTGGCCATACACCCAGAACGTCAGCGCACCGGTGAGGTTCGCATTCGAGGCTTCGGCGTCAGCGTGTAGGTAGGTATTGTTGTTGCTGGCATCTTTAGCTTCGCAGCCCTGCGTCTTGTTATAGACGAAGATATCGTCCGTAGGCCTGAACGTGCTGACGAGGTATCCCTCCTTGTCGCCCGTGCCGGGGCTGACGGCCCTCGTCTTTGCGTCGCTGCGCCCGAAGGCCTCGGCCGTCACCTCCGTCCAGCCGTTGGACTCGACGTTGGTCGCGCTGCCGCTCCTTGTCTGTGCTTCGTCGCCGATGTTGGCGGGGATGCTCACGCTATACACCACAGCCCCGGCCTGGGGCTCTCCGACGCTGATGGTCTGCTCATCGGCCGAGGTGATATCGTCGCTTGTGCAGGCCGCGAAGCCTGCTGCGAGTGCCGCTGCTATCGCCAGCGCACCCAGCGTGTTCATGCTCTTGCTCATCGTCATTCCCATTCTAAGGGTTTATAATCGGGTTTCTCGCCGCTCGTCTGCAGCAGCCGCATTCTCTGTTTCAACTGGATGACCTTCATCGTCGGTTTCTCGTAATCCTGTCGCTTCATCTTTTATGTTGATTAATTTATCTCGCATATTCTGCTGCAAAGATACTAAGAATCTTTGAATCATTTTGAAACTACCGAATTTTTTGGCATTAATTTTAGTTAAAGTTGGTGGGGAGCAAGGTAATACTCAGGAATATTCGCTATATTTGCAACGTGAATGTTATGATAACCCAATTAACATATGGATGAGGAGGACAACACGGTAATTTGTGACTTATGACTTTGTGACATTAAGGCCGTTCCGACCATGAACATGTTAAGGGTGGGAGATTATAAGAATTATATAATATTGTAATATTATATAATTTAATAATAGTAAGGGGCGATTGCTGCTGATGATGGATGGTGCTTATTGTCACAAAATCACGCGTCACAGATTCCACTGTCCGATGTCTGCCTGCGCCCAGCCCGCCGTCGCCGGGAAGTAATCTTTGAGGCCCGATTATTACGGATTCGAGGGCTCGAGAATACGGGTGCATTCCTCTTCTCTGCGCTATAAAACGAAGATTCATTGAAAAAGTTTTGGAGGTTTCATTTATTTACTATACTTTTGTCTCGGAAATCAATTCACTCATTAAAACCATAGCATTATGAAGAAAACAATTCTGACACTTTCTGCAGCCACAGCACTGCTGCTGTCAAGCTGCATGACAACGGGAATGGGAACTACGCCTACCACCACCACTTCGACCAACGATGTGCTGGGCAGTGTGATTGGCGCGGTATTGAGTAATGTGCTGTTCGGCGGCCAGTCGGGTATTCTCGGCACCTGGAACTACAATGCTCCAAGTACTGCCTTTACGACTGAAAAGACGCTGACAAATGCTGGCGGTAATGCTACAGTGGCCAACATGAATTCATCGCTGGCAAGTAACTACAACAGCATGGGCATCAATCGCAGCAACACTTCGTTCACGTTCCTTAATGGCAACACGTTCTCGGCCAAGGTGAATGGAATCCCGTTCAGCGGTTCCTATGTCTATAACCCCCAGAACGGTGACATCACCCTCAAGACACCTACTGAGACCCTTAAGGGCAACGTCATCAAGACCCAGAGGGGAATGGGTCTGATGTTTGACTCCACGCAGATGGTCAACCTCCTTCAGAAGGAAGGTAAGGTCAGCAACGCGGCTGCTGTTCAGGCAGTCAGCAAGCTTGCTCAGAGTGCCAACGGTGCGCGGGTGGGCTTTGAACTTACGAAATGAAGTAGTTAAGAAGTTAAGAAGTTAAAGAAGTTAAGAAGTTAAAGAAGTTAAGAAGTTAAAGAAGTTAAGAAGTGGCCTGGCGTTTGCCGGGCCTTTTCTTGTCCCGTTCGATAGTGTGAGCGATTTCGATGAATTCGTGCTTCAAATCGCCCCAATTCGAGGGTCAGGATTTGGAAGCGCACGAAAAATGTTGTACCTTTGCAGTGTCAAACATGAAGGAAGTGCGCAGCCTGAAAGAGAGACACAAAGCGGTAAGCGGCGAGCCGATGTAGATCGCTGCAAAGAATCTAATACTACGAAAAACACATTTAAAGACTATGGCAAAGATTTTGTATGAAGTGAAGCAGAACCAGAACGAGCACTCCGCCGCCTACGGCAAGTGGTACGCCCAGGTGAAGAACCTCGAAACGCTGAACACGCGCAAGCTGGCGCAGCACATCTCGGAGCACGGGTCGATCTACACCCCCGACGTGGTATACGGCGTACTGGAGAAGTTCCGCAGCTGCCTCATCGAGATGCTCCTCAACTCGAAGAAGGTGAAGATCGAGGGCCTCGGCACGTTCTACTGCACGCTCGAGAACACCAAGGGCGGCGCCGTGAAGAAGGAGGATTTCAACGTGCAGAAGCACCTGAAGGCACTCCACATCCGATTCCTGCCCGAGCAGACCACGGAGGAGAACATCTCCAGCCGCGAGTTCCTGAAGAAGGCCGAGTTCATCCTCATCGACTCGCTCCTGCCGAAGGAGGAAGAGGAAGAGAGCGGCGAGGGAGGCGGTTCGAATGACAACCCTGGTAGCAATGACAATCCGGGAAGCAACGACAATCCGGGTTCGAACGACAACCCAGGCAGCGACGATAATCCCTAAGCGCTGGGGCCTCACACTGGGGCGGGCTGCGCGAGAACAGAAGTCAAGTTAGTAACACTCAAAAACACCTAAAGACCATGAAGAACAAGAGTATCTGGGAGGTCATCCTCCGCATCGTAGTGGCGGCTGCCACGGCTGCCCTCACGGCACTGAGCACCACCTCGTGCCTCGGTCACGGACCGATCTGCTTCTGACAGACAAAGAAAGCCCCCTGCCGAGCCAATGAGCTTAGCAGGGGGATTTTGTTTTCTCGCTGTTCAGGCGACTTACTTTGCGGGCTGTGCAGGAGCTGCAGGAGCTGCGGGAGCATCCTGGGCAGGAGCTGCGGGAGCATCCTGGGCAGGAGCTGCGGGAGCAGCGGGCTGGGCAGCGTCCTTCTGCTGGCTGGCACCGAAGCCGGGCAGGTTGTTGGGGTTCGTGGCGGGAGCCTGATAGTTCTCCATCACCGAGTTGTCCTTGGTAGCCTGGGGAGCCACATAGGCGCAAGCGACGCTGATGACGACCATGAAGGCTGCGAGTGCCCAGGTGGCCTTCTCGATGAAGTCGGTGGTCTTGCGGACACCGCCAATCTGATTGTAAGTTGAGAACTGAGAGGACAGTCCGCCTCCCTTTGATTCCTGAATGAGCACGATGCCGATCATCAGCAGGGCTGCAATCACAATGAGAATTACAAATAAAATGTACATTTTTTTATTACTATTTTTTGTTGTTATTTATTATCAGCTTCTCTAAAAAGCGTATTTGGTCTGCAAAGTAAGCATTTTTTTTCGGAACTTGCAAACTTAATCGCTGAATAATTTCAAGTGCCTTCGAATATCTGCCCTGTTTGATGTAAATTCGTGCCAGTGTTTCGGTGAAATATGCACTTTCGGGATCTTCTTCCTCCCCGACGGGCTGATTTTCGGTCTCGGGAGTGAGCAGAGGCTCCTCATTGAGCTGGAATTTGCCTTTGTCACTATTTATGAACGAATCGATAAGGTCTTGTCCGCGCATTTCGGGCACGTTCGTCTCGGCCTTTTCGTAGCTCTCCGACTCGAGCAGGTAGGCCACGTAGTCTACGGCTGCATCGGCAGGCGTGGGCTTGCGCTTCTCGCGCTTCGGCTGTTCGTCATCCTTGGGTATCTGCTCGAGGAAGTTGTCGATGAGCATAGTGGTGCGGCTCTGCTGGCCCTGGGCAGTCTTCTGGGCTTCGGGCGCTGCCGTGCGCTTGGCATGGCGGTAGTGTGCGCCCTCGATCATGTCGAAGAGCACGCGGCGGTCGGTGATGTAGATGGCAGCGCGCCTCAGTTCTTCGTCGAACGTGGGGTCGTGGAGCAGGAAGAGGTTCTGGAGCATCAGCAGGCGGGCGGTCTGGTAATAGGGATAAAGTGCCAGCAGCGACCGCAGCTCGTAAAGCGTGTCGCGGTCAAGGTGCTCGGGATGGCTGATGAGTTCGGTGATCCTTTCCATTGTCTCTCTTACCAGTTAGCTACGGTTGCGTTGAATATCTGTTCGCAGATGTCTTTCACCATGAGCGTGACGAGCTGCTCCTGCACGGAGTTAAGCGACTGGGTGGTCTCATAGCTCTGCGAGGCGGTGAACTGCTGCTCGAAGTCATCGTTGTGGTTCACGTTGTTGGTGAAACGCACATTGACGGTCATCGTGAGCTCAGTCATGGCCGAGTACCCCTCGGCGCTGACCGACTTGTTGCGCTGATCATATCGGGTGATCTCTCCTTCGAGCTTCAGGTCGCCGTTACGCTTCACCTGCTCCAGGCGGGTGTGGTTGGCGAACTGATCTTTCAGCTCGTTGTTGAACATCGGCCCCATGGGTCCCCACACATAGCTGGAGCGGATGGGGAACTCGGCGATCTGGATGGTTTTCGTCTTTGTATAGTCGATGCTGGCTCCGTTGAACTTATAGCTCACGGAACAGCTTAAAAGTAAAAGGGTAAAAAGGCAGAAAGGTAAGAGCCTGCGCAAGCCTCTGCCTGCACCACCCAACCCATTTCGATATAAATTCAGCAACTTCATATTTTTACCTTTTTACCTTTATTGGTCCAGTCCATATTGCTTAAGCCTTCTGTATAGTGTGCGGTCGCTGATGCCCAGTTCCTGAGCTGCCCGCTTACGGTTGCCGTGGTTGCGCTCGAGGGCCTTCTCGAGCATCTGCTTGCCCATGTCGCTGAGATTGAGGCTTTCGAGCTCCTTCTCAGGCTCCACATACTCCTCGGCGAAGGGCACTTCGGCCGGGGCGAACTGCGGCTGCTGCACGTTGTACGGCTGTGTCTGGGCAGGATGGATCGGAGCCAGCTGCGTGGCAGGCAGTGTATCGGCCACCTGGTGGCTGCCGCCCACGGTCTTCACGTCCTCCAGCTGCTTCTTGAGCATGCTCATCTCGCGGCGCATATCGTTGACGTTGCCGCGCAGCTCGAAGAGGATCTTGTAGAGTATTTCGCGCTCGTTCTCAAACGAGTGGTCGCCGCCGTCCTTATGAATGGCCACCAGCTGCGTCGACTCCTGATCGTGGGGAATGAAGCGGCTGAGCACGTCGGCCGTGATGAGCCGTTCCTGCGAGAGCACGGAGATCTGCTCGGTGATGTTCTTCAGCTGGCGCACGTTGCCCGGCCACTTGTATTTCAGCAGCAGCTGGCGCGCACCCTCGTCGAGCGTGATACGGTCCATCTTGTACTTCTCGGCCATCTGCATGGCGAAGAGCCTGAAGAGCAGGATGATGTCCTCGCCGCGCTCGCGGAGCGGGGGCATCTGGATGGGTATCGAGTTCAGACGGTAGTAGAGGTCTTCACGGAAGCGCCCCTCGCTGATGGCCTGGCGGATATTGAGGTTCGTGGCAGCCACGATGCGCACGTCGGTCTTACGGATGTCGGTGCCGCCCACGGGGATGTACTCTCCCGTCTCGAGCACACGGAGCAGCCGGGCCTGCGTGGCCAGCGGCAGCTCGCCCACCTCGTCGAGGAAGAGCGTACCCTTGTTGGCCACACCGAAGTACCCGGGGGAGTCGTTGATGGCGCCCGTGTAGGAGCCCTTGACGTGCCCGAAGAGCTCGGAGTCGATGGTGCCCTCGGGGATGGAGCCGCAGTTGATAGCAAAATACTTCTCGCGGCGGCGCGGGGAGTTGTCGTGGATGACTCGGGGGATGATCTCCTTACCCACTCCACTCTCACCGACGATGAGCACGCTGAGATCGGTCGGCGCCACCTGAAGTGCGACGTCGAGCACATGGTTCAATGCCTCGCAGTTACCTACGATATTGTACCGCTGTTTGATGGTTTGAAGTTCTGATGTCTTCATTGAGCTGACAAAATTACACTTTATTTTTGAAATAACTGCAAAATTGGCAGAATTTTAACTCAAAATCACTTTTCAGCCCTGTCGAACTTGATTAAAAGGAGCCCAATTGCCGTCCAGATGAGTTCACGGAGTCGCACGATGAGCGCCACGAAGATACCAGCCTGGGCCGTCATGCTGAGTCCCTCGGTTGACATCAGGAAACCGCCTTCGCGACCACCCAGCTGGAGGGGCATGAAGAAGAGCATGTTGGCAAAGAGCGTGGTGAAGGCATAGATAAGGATGCACTGGGGAATCGTCACCTCAGGCATGATGACCAGCAGGATGAACCATATCTCGAGCGTGGAGAGGAGGCGGCAGCTGAGCTCAAGGAGCACGGCAGACACGAACGTGCGGGGGTTCTGATTGTGGAGGGCTGCAATCTGCGCGTCGACCTCGGCCAGCTTCTCACGGTTGCGCTCCACGAAAGGCCGGGCCCAGCGGCGGAGGTAGGGGATATGGCTCACCAGGTTCATGCCCGTCACGGCGATACCCCGCCTGTAGCCCCTGATGAAGAACCAGATGACCACCAGGCAGATACAGGCGATGATGGGCAGGATGATCCAGGCAAGCGGCGTCATCTTCTGCGTCACGACATAGAGGGGCACGGAGAGGAGCCATAGCCAGAAGTGGCTGTAGATGTGGGTCATCACGAAGAGGATGACCGACGAAGAGGCGCGCTGGGTTCCGATCTTCGGCGAGAGCGACATGATGCGGTAAGGCTCGCCGCCCATCAGTCCGCCAGGCGTGGCATAGTTCAGTGCAAAGGCCGAGACGGTAATCTTGTAGAGCCACCAGAAGCCTACCTTGCACTTCCGGCAGACATTCTCCTCGTTGCCGATGCTGTCGATGATGATATACCAGGTGGCCGTATTGAAGATATAGAGGAATCCCCAGAGCACAAGGACATTGGCGAACCAATAGCCTGCATGGCGCACACCTGCCCAGACTTCCTTGAAGTCGAGCTGGGTCACCATGATAATCAGTACCAGGAGACCGAAGAGGAAGAAGGCGTTCTGGTATTTCTTCTTCATGCCTCGGGTTCAGACTCGGAGGGAGGTGCGGGCTTCTTGAACTGATCCTTAGGCCTTGGAAGGGCAAAGCGTGCCTTCTCACCGTCTTCGCGCTTCTCGTGGAAGAGCTTGGGCAGCGGATGGGCAAGGGGCGCATCATACTCGATGCGGTGGCGGAACATGTCGACGGCGGTATAGACGGCATGGCGCAGCGACTGGGCATCGGCAATACCTTTGCCTGCAATGTCGAAGGCAGGGCCGTGACTGGGAGTCGTACAGATGGCTGTGATGCCGGCCTTCAGCTTCACACCGTATTCGTGGGCAAGGGTCTTGAAGGGCACGATTCCCTGGTCGTCGTACATGGCCAGCACGCCGTCGAACTGCTCATAGAGGCAGTCGCCGAAGAACTGGTCGGCCTGATAGGGGCCAAAGACCTGAATACCCTCATTCTCCATCTTCTCAAGAGCCGGACGGATGATCTCTTGCTCTTCGGTGCTCTCCTGCGGGTTCAGGGCAAGCACGGCGATTCGCGGATTAGAGATGCGGAAGTCGCGACGCAGACTGGTATGGAAGATGCGGCCCTTGTCGGCTATCTTGTCCACGGTGATGGCCTGAGGCACCTCCTTGATGGGCAAGTGGTTGGTCACCAGTCCGATACGGATGATGTCGCAGATCATGACCAGCAGAGCCTTGTCTTCTTTCGGATGAGTGGCGGCGGGCTTGGTGGGAGCCATGACGAGCACGTCGTAGAGATGCTTCTGCAGATCCTCCTTGGCACGTGCCACAGCCTTTGCCGCAGCCATCTCTGACTCGGCGGTAGGCTGTCCGAACTCCACCTTCACCTCGTCGTCGAAGGTGGCAAGCAGGTTCAGGCGGCCGTCGCGGGCCTCCTCGGCATTGTTGATGACATTGTACTGGGTCGTGAGTTCCAATGCCTTACGATGATAGGCAGCCACCTTGGGCGAACCATATATAATAGGTGTACACAGTTCGAGCATCATGGGATCCTCGAAGGCCTTGAGGATGACCTCATAGCCGATGCCGTTGGTATCTCCGTGCGTGATGGCCACGCGAATCTTTCTGTCTTCCATCTGAATATTTACGATTTACGAATTTACGATTTACGATTTACGATTTAATTTCCTGTCGGTTGACAGGAGCCCGCAGGCGGCAAAGATGTCCTGTCCGCGACTGGCTCTGATGGTGGTGTAGACGCCATGCTTGGTCAGATAGTCGCGCAGGATTTCCATCCGCTTCTCGTCGGAGCCCGGCAAGTCCACCCCAGGTATCTCATGGAACCGGATCAGGTTCACGCGGCACTCCAGTCCCTGCAGGAGTCTGACAATCTCACGGGCATGCACCATGGAGTCGTTGAGTCCGGCAAAGCAGATGTATTCGAACGAGCAGCGGCGCTGATGGGTGAAGTCGTATTGCTTCAGCAGGTCCACCACTTCCGTAATCGACATCTGCTTCTCGGCAGGCATCAGCCTCAGGCGCTGTTCTGGTAGGGGCGAGTGCATCGAGATGGCCACGTGGCACTCACTCTCGTCGAGGAAACGCCTAAGCTTGCCCTTCACCCCCACACTGCTCACGGTAATGCGCTTGGGACTCCAGGCATAGCCGTCGGGCGAGGTCAGGATCTCCGTGGCGCGCATCACGCTGTCGAGATTATCCATCGGCTCGCCCTGACCCATGAATACGATGTTGGTCAGAGTGTCGCGTTCGGGCAGCGAATAGATCTGGTTCAGGATGTCACCTGCCGTCAGACTGCCCTCGAAGCCCTGCTTGCCCGTCTGGCAGAAAAGGCAGTTCATCTTACAGCCCACCTGGCATGAGACACAGAGCGTGGCCCGGTCGGCTTCGGGAATATAGACGGTTTCCACGAACTTGCCGCCAGCCACGGGAAAGAGATATTTGACGGTGCCATCTTTCGACCTCTGACAGTCGAGCGGATCCATCACGCCCACGATGTACTGCTCAGCCAACCGCTCACGGTTAGCCTTCGAGATGTTTGTCATCTCGTCGACAGTCCTGACATGCTGCTGATAGAGCCACTTGGCTATCTGGCCGGCCGTGAACTGAGCCATTCCCAGCTCCTTCACGACGGTCTTCAGCTCGTCGACAGTCATTCCAAGCAATACCTTCTTCTCGCCTGACATCTTTTTCCTTTTTGGGTGCAAAGGTAGTGCAAACCGAGCGAAAAACCAAATTAATTTAGGTTTTTCCCCGCAATTATTTGGTATTCTCGGAAAATATTGCGATATTTGCGCCTTATAAATTACCAATTACACCTCATGAGAGAAAAAATAGACTGTTTCTTGCCTTGCGATAACCTGTTGGCTGTCCAGCATACCATCAGCCAGCTGAGAGGGAGCAAGACCATTCAGCACATTTTCCTTCTGGTCAGTGAACCCCTGCCGGATGACGAAGCAACCAACTTCGCCGACTGCCGCCAGATTCAAGTGGACAGAATCAACAGTAGCAATACCGTGATGAGTATTGCGGAGAACGCCAAGGCCGACTACGTGCTGCTGCAGACGAAACCGAGACAAGTGGTGCTGGGCGAGGGTGCCCTCGACCGTATGCTCCGCGTAGCCTCCGACTCCGATGCCGCCATGGTATATGCCGACCACGATGACATCATCGGCGGCGAGCGGAAGGCTCATCCCCTCATCGACTACCATCTGGGCAGCATCCGCGACGACTTTGACTTCGGCTGCCTGCGACTGGTCAAGACCTCCCTGCTGCACACCTTCGCCATGCAGGCAGGAGAGAGCGACTACCAGCATGCCGGCCTCTATGCCCTGCGACTGTTCCTGAGCCGCAACGGAGCCATCTTCCATATCAACGAGCGACTCTATAGCGAAGAGGAGACCGACACACGTGCCTCGGGCGTCAAGCAGTTCGATTACGTGAACCCCCGCAACCGGGAGGTACAGATCGAGATGGAACAGGCTGCCACCGCCCATCTGGCGGAGATCGGCGCAAAGATCGACCCTTCGTTCTACCGCCGTCCTGACTTCAAGGAACAGGAGTTCGATGTCGAGGTATCAGTCATTATTCCCGTCTACAACCGCGAGAAGACCATCTGCGATGCCGTCAACAGCGCCCTTTCCCAAAAGGCCAGCTTCAAATACAATGTCATCGTCGTTGACAATCACTCTACTGACAAGACCACCGAGCTGCTGAGAGGCTTCCATGATGAACGGCTCATACATATCATCCCCGAACGGACAGACCTCGGCATCGGAGGCTGCTGGAACACGGCCATCCATGATGACCATTGCGGACGCTTTGCCGTGCAGCTCGACTCCGATGACCTCTACTCCTCGCCCAAGACGCTCCAACAAGTGGTCGACGCCTTCTACAGACAGAACGCGGCGATGGTGATCGGTTCCTACCGCATGTGCGACTTCGACCTGAACACCCTGCCCCCAGGACTGATTGACCATCAGGAGTGGACGGATGAGAACGGTCCCAACAATGCCCTGCGCATCAACGGCCTCGGCGCTCCACGTGCCTTCTTCACCCCCCTACTCCGTCAGATCGGATTCCCCAACACCTCCTACGGCGAGGACTACGCTCTGGGGCTTATCTTCTCGCGTCATTACCGCATAGGGCGCATCTTCACAGAATTGTATCTGTGCCGCCGCTGGGGAGGCAACAGCGATGCTGCCCTATCCATCGACAAGATCAATGCCAACAACCTGTATAAGGACCGCCTGCGCACACTTGAGATCCTAGCCCGCCAGCAGATGCTCCAAGGCAAGCAGGAACTGATCAGCGATTCACCACTGCTGCGCTTCTTCAACCGCCAGCTCGAAATATGGGACGACGCCCGCAAGCGATATCATGACCTGCGCAACGTGAAGACACGGGAGCTGGTCGTGGGAGCCTCTTCGATTCAGGTTCAGTGGAATCCGGCGCGCATGGTGTCGACAGGGGCAAGCATCGACAGGCAGGCACTGGCCGACCGGCCCTGTTTCCTCTGTGAGCAAAACCGCCCGAAGGAACAGGTGAAGAAATCCATCGACAACCAATACGACCTGCTGGTGAACCCCTTCCCCATCCTTCCGATCCACTTCACGATACCCTCCGTGAAACATGAACCCCAGCTCATCCGCGAGGCCTATGGCGAGATTCATAAGCTGCTGGAGGAATACCCGGGGATCATGGTCTTCTACAACGGCCCCAAGTGCGGAGCCTCAGCCCCTGACCACGCTCACTTCCAAGCCGGCACCAGCGGGATCCTCCCCCTCCAGAAATCATGGAAGCGTCTCAGTCACAACCTGAAGACGATCTTCAGCCTGAATGCCGATGAAGACATCTCACTGATTGAGGAATACCCCTGCCCTGCCCTGCTCATCAGGAGCCGCTCGTCATACGGTGACGAACAATTGTTCCGCCGTCTCTATGATGTCCTGCCCCAACGGGAAGACGAGACCGAGCCGATGATGAACATTGTCAGCTGGCGACGCGATGAGGAATTCATATCCGTCGTGTTCCCGCGCCGGAAGCATCGTCCCGACTGCTACTATGCAGAAGACCTGCAACAGTATATCATCAGCCCAGGCGCACTTGACATGTCGGGACTAATCATCACACCCCGTGAAGAAGACTTCAAGCGCATCACCCCTGAGAAGGCCCTGGCCATCCTCAACGAAGTGTCGCTCACGAAAGACGAGTTGAAACAGGTTGTCACGCGCCTCCAGACGAGCGCCACATTCTGTGCTTCCCTCCTCTCTTCCCACTTCCCCAAGGAGCCCAGCGTCACCGTGGGCATCGTCTCTGCCGATAAGATCTCATTTGTCCTGAACAAACCCTATGTGGCCAAAGGCGAAGTGATCAGCGGTCCCCAGACAGTGGAGTTCTCAGAAGGCGGCATCCTCTGGCGAGGCACGCAGTACCGCAACCTCACCTTCACGCCTCAGACCGACGATGCTTCTTTCTCACTCGACAATGTCGTCATCGGAAAGGAGTTCCATTGGGAGCGCAGGCAGACACAGGTGTTCGAAGGTACCCTCCATATCGTTGTCGAGGCCGACAAGATCGTTGCCATCAACGAACTGCCCGTAGAAAGATATCTCCTGAGCGTCATTTCCAGTGAGATGTCGGCCACCGCCTCGCTCGAGTTCCTCAAGGCTCACGCCGTCATCTCCCGTTCATGGCTGATGGCCCAGATGGAGAAGCGCCGCCAGCATGAGGTCAGAGGCGACAATTTCTTCTCTTTCGTGAAAAAAGACGATGAGCTCATCCGCTGGTACGACCGTGAGGACCATACCATCTTCGACGTCTGTGCCGATGACCACTGCCAGCGCTACCAAGGCATCACGAAAGCCTGCAACCAGAACGTGGAGCGCGCTATCAGCGAGACACGTGGCGAAGTGCTCACATACGACGATGAGATCTGCGATGCACGCTTCTCGAAATGTTGCGGAGGCGACACCGAAGAGTTCCAGTATTGCTGGGAAGACACGCCGAAGCCATATCTCGTCAGTTTCCACGATCCCTGGTGCGACACCACTGACCAGGCCATCCTCTCACAGGTGCTCAATGACTACGATCAGGAGACTCCCGACTTCTACCGCTGGACGGTTGAATACTCCCAGGAACAGCTCTCAGAACTCATCAACCGCAAGCTGAAAGACGATTTCGGCACCATTACCGACCTCATCCCCCTTGAGCGGGGCAAGAGCGGACGCATCTGGAAACTGAAGATCGTGGGCACCAAGAAGGCCTTCACCATCGGCAAGGAGCTCGAGATCCGCCGTGCCCTCAGCGAGACCCATCTCCTCTCCTCCGCCTTCGAAGTGGAAAAAAGGAGTCGGGAAACAGAAGACAGAAGTCAGGAACTCACATTTGTGCTTCACGGCAAGGGCTGGGGCCACGGTGTCGGTCTCTGCCAGATAGGGGCGGCCGTCATGGGCGCACAGGGCAAGGCCTACGATGAGATCCTGCTCTTCTATTACCGCAATGCAACTATCCAACGCCTCTATGAATAATATTATTCAACTTTCACATGTGTAAATCGTCAATGAAAAAATCCCCCTGGGCCTGGGTGCCAACGCTGTACTTCGCGGAAGGAGTACCCTATGTGGCCGTGATGACTATCTCACTGATTGTCTACAAACGGCTCGGCCTCTCCAACACAGACATTACGCTCTACACCTCATGGCTCTACCTGCCATGGGTCATCAAGCCCCTATGGAGTCCGTTCGTGGACATGTTAAGGACCAAGCGCTGGTGGATTGTCACCATGCAGTTGCTCATCGGAGCGGCACTCGCTGGTGTGGCCTTCACCATACCAGGCCCCTTCTGGCTACAGGGTTCACTGGCCTTCTTCTGGCTGATGGCGTTCTCCAGCGCCACCCACGACATCGCCGCCGACGGCTTCTACATGCTCGGCCTCGAACAGCATCAGCAGGCATACTTTGTAGGCATCCGCAGCACGTTCTACCGCATTGCCACCATCTTCTCCTCTGGTCTGCTGGTAGGACTGGCAGGTGCCCTGCAGGTCATCACGCGCAGCATCCGCTACTCGTGGAGCCTGGTATTCTATCTGATGGCCGGTCTGTTCATTGCCCTCTGGCTCTACCATAACTGGGCACTGCCAAGGCCCGACGAGGATAATGAGCGCACACAGAAGACGGCCCACGATATCATGACCGAGTTCTGGCAGACGCTCGTCACCTTCTTCCACAAGCCCCAAGTGTGGGTAGGCATCTGCTTCATGCTCTTCTACCGCATGCCCGAAGGACTACTGGCTAAGGTCTCTGCACTTTTCCTTGTCGACAAGACGGGGAATGGCGGTCTTGGACTGTCAGATGGTGAATACGGACTGGCACAAGGAACCCTCGGCGTCATCGGACTGACGCTTGGAGGTATCCTTGGCGGCATCGCTGCCAGCCGCGACGGTCTGAAACGCTGGCTTTGGCCTATGGTATTGGCAATCACGCTGCCCGACCTCGTCTATGTCTACCTGTCTTTTGCACTGCCCGACAACCTTTTCCTCATCAGCACCTGCATCTTCATCGAGCAGTTCGGCTACGGATTCGGTTTCTCTGCCTACATGCTATACCTTATTTATTATAGTCAGGGCACCCACAAAACGGCTCACTACGCTCTCTGCACGGCCTTCATGGCTCTGTCGATGATGATACCCGGACTCTTTGCAGGAGCACTTCAGGAGAGTGTCGGCTATCCGACGTTCTTCCTCATCGTCATCGCAGCCTGCGCCCTGACCTACGTGGTCACGGCGTTCCTGAAGGTCGATCCTGAATTCGGTAAAAAGAAGGTGGCTTAGATTCCCAAGCCACCTTCAAAGTTTGATTCCACCGCCCTCGACTGGAGGATTCTCGAATATGGCGGCACGCTATGTGTCAGCCAGATGTTACCACCAATCACCGAGTCGTGACCGATGGTGATACGCCCCAGGATTGATGCGTTCGAATAGACAGTCACACGATCCTCGATGATCGGGTGTCGGGGTATGTTCAGCATATTCCCCTGTTCGTCGTATTTGAAGCTCTTGGCTCCCAAGGTCACACCCTGATACAGAGTCACGTGGTCGCCGATGATCGTTGTCTCGCCAATCACCACACCCGTGCCATGGTCTATTGAGAAATATTCTCCGATCTTGGCTCCAGGATGGATGTCGATACCCGTCTTCGAGTGAGCCTGCTCCGTGATGATGCGTGGAATCACAGGCACCTTCAGCTCGTGCAGCTTATGGGCAATCCTGTAGTGGGTCATCGTGTTCACCACGGGATAGCTGAAGATTACCTCACCATAGTTGGGAGCCGCTGGGTCGTTGTCGAACATCGCCACCACGTCGGTATAGAGCAGACGCTTGATCTCAGGGAGTGCATCGATGAACAACAGTGCCAGCCGCTCAGCCTCAGCATACACCTGTTCTTTGGTATGGATGGCCTCAATATCCTCGCAGAACTGCAGTCCATGGGCAATCTGCTTTGTCAGCAGTTTCATCAGTTCCTCCATATGTACGCCGATATAGTACGAGCGTATCGTCTCGTCGGGCTGTCGTTTCGTGAAATAGTCTGGGAAGATAATGTTCTTCACCAGCGTCACAATCTCTTTCACCGACTGCACCGATGGCAGCGGAGCCTCCGTCACGGGCATCATACTCACTTCCTTCTCAGTCTGCTTCGACAGCAACGCCACATTCCTGCGCAGCGTGTCATTCACCACTTTCTTGTCCATTGCAATCTATTTAATTCACAGATTCCGCTGCAAAGGTACGTAAAAAAGCCGAAAGTCCGCCACTTTTGGCAAGAAAAATCATCAATTGCCAAGATAGATAGTCGTATCACTCTCCCATTGGTCATCCACCGTGATAGTAAACGAGGCCTTCGTCACCTTCCCGTCGAAGAGCTTTCCGCGACAGGTCGTGATGCAGTTGCGCTTGATGGGAATGCTGTCTATCACACACGACGACAGCAAGTCTGCACCTTGATAGGCACCCGCCGTCACCTCCAGGTATTGGCTATCCTGGCGCGGAATGGTGTAGATCTCATACTTCTTCGTGCCAGTTTCCTTCTTGAACCATTGTGTCTGCTTCGACTTCACGACACCCCAGCCGTCGGCAGTCGCATCGAGGGAGCCTGAACCTCCCACATAGTAGAACCTGATGCTGTCAGTCCTGGCAGGAGGTTCGTCGTCAGGAATAAACCTCACCATCGCCACGATACGTTTCAGGTTCAGGTTCAGGCTGATGGTGTCCTCTCCCACATTCAGCTCTTGTGAATTGAAAAACGTATCCGTATAGCCCTTGGCATTTGTAAAACCGATTTTCTGGGCGTTGCTTAAAGTCGGATTACCATTGCTGCTGTGAGCTAAGACCACGAGCCGGTAGTTGCCGACGGGCAGGTTGAAATACGCTCGACCGAAATCCTCGTCACTCACTTTCTGATCTTTCTGCTGAACGCGTTCACCACCCGAATCGAAAACGGCGAAGTTCAGCCTTGTACACACATCAGACACCTTTTTCGCCCTCGTTCCGGCCTCGAAAGGCGTCTGCTCAAAACTTCTGACACAGACCAACACGTTCGCATCCTTCTCATCATCCGACGAGCCCGAGCGATCGCCCAGATTCATTTTCTCACACGATGCCACTGCAAAGAGCACCACTCCAGTCACAAACGCCCCCAAAAGGCAGAATTGCTTGTTCTTCATTTCTTTACAATTTAAAGTTAGACAATTAACATTATCGATGACAAAAGTATCAAAAAAAACGCACACCCATAACAGAGATGCGCATATTTTAAGCTTTTTTATACAATTAATCAGCTGTTTCCACGAGAGATTTGAATATTTTGAGTATCTTTGCCCTGATTATACAACATAGACTAAAAGATTTAATATGGTTATGGGAGAAAACGGAGTTTTGAGAGTCGGCATCATCGGAGCAGGATGGATAGCCGAGAAGGCTGCCATTACACTTGGCGGACTACAAGATTGTGAAGCCTATGCTATCGCCTCACGGTCATTAGAAAAGGCGGAGGCTTTTGCCAAGCAGTGGAGCGTCAAGAAGGCATACGGTTCATATGGTGAATTGATAGCCGATGCAGATGTAGATTTGGTGTACGTTGCTACGCCTCATTCTCACCATTTTGACGTGACGCGAGAGGCTTTGTTAGCAGGGAAGCCATGTCTGGTGGAGAAGGCTTTCATGGCAAATGCACGGCAGGCGAGGGAGATACTTGAAATAGCCCATGAACGGCAGATCTTTTTGGCTGAAGCCATCTGGACACGCTATCAACCTGTCGTCGATATTGTGCGTGACCTCATCAGTAGCGGAAGGATCGGCACGCCACGTCTCATCACAGCCACCATCGGCTACTCGATGGGCGACAAACCCCGCATCATGCGACCGGACCTCTGCGGCGGTGCTCTGCTCGACCTCGGTGTCTATGCCCTCAACTTCGTGCGAATGTTCTTTCCTGCGAACATTATTACCATAGAGAGTCAGTGTGTGAAGAGTCAAACGGGTTTGGATCTGACGAACGCGATCACGCTGGTGCTCGAGGATGGCGTGCTGTGCAACCTTCAGTCGAGTGCTGCCTGTGTCGGTGACAATATTGGCGTCATTGCCGGTACGGAGGGTAACCTGATTATTGACAACATTAACAATCCGCAGACCATTACAGTAAACGGTCCAGACCGCACTTATGTTGAGACCATCCGTGTGCCAAAGCAGATAACAGGCTACGAATACCAATTCATAGCCTGCCGACAAGCGCTGATAGAAGGTCTCTTGGAGCCTCGTGAAATGCCACACGCTGAAACCTTGTTCATCATGCAACTGATGGACGGCCTCCGTCAAAAGTGGGGTGTGCGCTATCCGATGGACGAATAACGCCTCAAATTGATAAAGCTACAAAGTATAAAAATCAAAACAACTCCATCATGAAAAGGATTATATTGTTAGCATTCGTAGTGATTGGTACTATGGCCAGAAGCCAAAATATTTATGAGATCACCATTGAGAGCAAGAAGCCCATAGGAATCATCGACGAGATGCTCTACGGACAACTATTCGAGCACATCTATTTCAGCGCCAACAATGGTGTGTGGCAAGAGCTGATACAGGAACGTTCGTTCGAGCCGGAACAATACCCTGGCATCCATCCGCGTGACGGCTATTTCGACGGGTGGTTCATGGATGACGATACTGTACTGCATTCACCTACCCGTTATGAACAGCCACTGAAGATTGACAGCATAGACACCTGCGACTTTGACTTGACGATGGACGTGAACTGGCGTTCATACAAGTTGGCCAGACGCGCTTGGAGCGGTGGACTGATGGACATCCGTTTCGCTATCCGCAACAAAGCTGACGGCACACCTTATTTCGTCCGCATACACGACCCGTATTATGAGAGCCGTCCCTTCAACCCCGGGCAGACCCAGGCACAGATGGAAGCGGCAAAGGAGGCAGAAGCACGCGCAAGGCTCCAGCAGAGCTCCTCAGCCGATTTCTCGATCTGCACGATGGAAGAGCGCGAGATGCCAGGCTTCGGAGGGCGCATCCGTCGCATGAACGTACTGACACCATTGGTATCGGCTCCAGCTACTAAGGAACAAGTGAACGAGGATCAGAAGTGGCACAAACTGTGTGTGAAGAGCCGTGGCAACAGAGTGACGGTCTTCTGGGACGGTAAGGAGGTGCTGAGCTATGACGGTCTGGAAAAGGCAGACCGAAATTTCCTGACTTTATGGGTCAACTATACTGAGGCTACTTACCGCAACATCAGACTGACGTTGCCCAATGGTTCCGTCATATTTGAGGGTACTCCTGGAGACGTGCAGATTCCTGCCGTAGCCCAACAGTGGACAGCTTTCGGCGATGGCGGCAAATATCGGTTAATGAAAGACGATGCCGTGAACATGCGTTATTCGCAGGAGATTTCTGCAAAGGCTGAAGCAGGCATATTCCAAGGCCCCCAGAACATCATCTCTGGCGAAAAATATGTAGGTTCTATTTATGCGAAAGGCAAGGGTGAACTGATTGTTGGACTGCGTAATACAAACGGACAGTTCGTGGCTAGTCATTCACTCGGCAAGATGGGTAAGGAATGGAAGAAATATGCGTTCACACTTGAACCACAAACGAGCTGTGACGGCGATTTCGCTATCGTCGTAAGAGGTGGTACGATTCAAGTTGACATGGTCACCATGACCACTCAGACCGGACTTGACCTGGGTGGATTCCGTCCAGACATCCTGCAAGCTGTGAAGGAACTGCATCCTACTTGTCTTCGGTGGCCGGGTGGTGGCTATGTGGCCCAATATGACTGGAAATGGGGCATCGGTCCGCAGGAGAATCGTGAGCGATGGGCACACTGGATGTGGATGGACTACGATCAGAACTGCTTCGGAACCGATGAGTTCATACGCTTCTGCCGTGAGATCAATTCAGAGCCGATTATCGTGGTGAGCGTCAAGTTTGAGCGTCCTGCCAAAGAGTATGACAGCATTCTCCAGGATGCGGTGAACTGGCTGCGCTACTGCAATGCGCCTGCTACCGATGAGTGGGGTGCGAAACGTGCTGCCAACGGGCATCCCGAACCCTACAACGTGAAATACTGGGAGATAGACAACGAGATGTGGGAGATGGGTATCGAACGCTATGAGAAGTGTGTGCGCGACTTTAGTACCGCGATGCGAAAGATAGACCCGTCGATCAAGATCATCGCCTGCGGCGGATTTCGGGAGGACGAGCAGTTCATCAATCGTAGTGGCAGTTATTTTGACTATCTGAGCCTGCACCACTATGAGCAACAAGGCGGATATGCAACTGGTCCTGTACGTCTTGGACAGCAGTATGACCGCTATGCAAAAATGATTGCCGACGGACCAAATCCAAATATCAAGCTGTTTATCTCCGAGTGGAACCTGAATAGCATCGACTGGCGTACAGGTCTGTTTGCAGGCGGATTCCTGAATATGTGCGAAGTGCGCGACGTGGTGGCAATGGGTGCTGCGGCTCTGTTCATTCGCCGTACCGATGCACCTGACTGGAACAACGCCTTCATCAACTTCGACTACAAGGATCTGTTCAAGGCACCTAACTGCCAGGTGACAGAGCTGTGGTACGACCATTTCTCGAAATATCGTCTGGCCTATAGCGGTGAGACAGGCAATCTGAGCGTGAGCACCACCATGAAAGAAGATGGCACTGGTGTGATTGTTAAGGTGGTAAACCCCACCGACGAGCCTGCCACCTTGCGAATAAAAGGTGACTGGAAGGGTGTGAAGGAGACTCTGTTCGAGTACTACGCTCCTGGTTCGCTGACTGTGGCCAATAGTATGGAGAACAAATATGCCATCGTCCTCAAAAAAGAAACCGCAAAGATTGAAGGCCCCTCTGCGACGGAAGGAGACTCTTGCCAGAGCAATAGCGATGTAGTGCTCTCCGTTCCTGCTCTTTCAGCCGGAGTACTGACATTTACCAAGCTGTAGACTGATAGTCATCACAGGCACCGAACTGCTCGGTGAACTGTCATTCACGATAGACGACGAATAACAAGAAAGGAGAATGCATATGAGGACAAACAGAATCATGGACGATATTCGCAGTACGATCTCACCGGAAATGAAGCAGCAGATGGAGATATCGGTGGCCATTGCCAACCGTATCTATGAAATCCTTGAAATCAAGGGAATGACACAGAAGGATCTGGCTCAGCGTCTGGGTAAGACCGAGACGGAGGTGAGCCGCTGGCTGTCGGGTACACATAACCTGACGCTTTCAACAATCTGCAAGATATCCACAGCCTTGGGCGAGGATATCGTCACAGTACCTTTGTACCCCGATATGCAAAAGCAAAAGAAGATACTGTTCCTTCACGGATTCTATGCCAGCGGCAGTTGTGTGCCTGCCCTGGCATTGAAGGAGGCTTTCGAAAGGCCACGGGTAGGCGAACGTAGTTCGGGAATGAAGAGAGCCAGCGTACTGACTCCCGACCTGCCAATCCATCCAGCCGATGCCGTCAAACTCATCCGCGACATCTGTGACCAAGAGAAGCCGGATATACTTGTTGGCAACAGCTGCGGCTCATTCTATGCACAGATGATCTCTCCGATTATCGGAGTCCCTGCCCTACTCGGCAATCCGCATTTCAAGATGTCAGACTTCCTCCGTGAGCGTATCGGAAACCATCAGTACAAGTCACCTAGGGCAGACGGCAAGCAGGACTTCACCATTGACGAACAACTGATCAGCGAGTTCGAGGAGATGGAAGCCCATCAGTTCGACTGCTGTAATATATATAATAAGGTTCGCGTATGGGGACTCTTTGGTGAGGAGGACACGCTGGCACACTTTGAGCCGCTGTTCCTGGAGCATTATCACAACACCTTTCACTTTCCCGGTGGCCATACCCCAACGGCAGAACAGTTCAAAACATGGTACTGTCCGCTTATTGAGAAACTCCTGTTGGAATATCCCATTTCAGAAGACCGTGTGCGATACTTCCATCACTTTAAGGGAAATAAGTACAGACTGGAGCATATTGCCTTTGATTCCGAGACTCAGGAACGGATGGTCGTCTATCAGGCACTCTATGGCGACCGCAAATATTGGGTTCGCCCTGAAAAGATGTTCTTCGAGACGATAGAGCGTGACGGGAAACGTTTCTCTCGCTTCACGGAAATAGACTGGGAAGAATAACAGATTCTCCTTTACACAGAACAAAAAAACAGGCAGCTATTGAAGCTGCCTTACAAACGGGTTGTGGAACTGCGCTTAGTTGAACCAGAGCTCTCCACCGAGCACCTGAGCACCTACTATATAGGCTTTATTGCCTGCGGCCTGAGTTGTATACTCTTTGTACTGCTGGCCGTAATCAGATTCTTTTGTTACCATAGATCTACCCATTTAATATACAATTTCACAATGACTAAAGTTTCTGCTGCAAAGGTACGGCGAAAAACTGAAATGCGAAATACCATCAGCACGGCATTTCGCATCACTCAAATTAGGTAGAAACTGTCTAATAATCGATACGATATTGCATAAAATTCGTATTTTTGACGAAACCAAATGCTGTATATAACAGGACACCCATGTCCGAAGCAGTAATCTGAACCGAACCACACCCATGTACTCTGGCTTCCTCCACCACTCTTGAAAGCAGTTCTTTTGCTATTCCCTTGCGCCTGTAATCTGGATCAGTAAACATACTCGACAGAAGGCCTATCTTTCCGCTGGGACAACCAAAATACGGTGGTTTCTCCACAAAAGACATGCCGCTCGTTCCCACTATCTTTTCACCATCCATCGCAATCCACGAGACAAAGGAACCGTCTGCCATATGTCTAACATAATAGTCCCTCAATGCTGGAGTAAGATCGACATCTTCAGTTGCACCCTCTTCAAGAAGTTGATTAATTCGCATCTGAATAAATGTATCGAGTTTATCCTCAGTCAATTTTTGATAGATTATAAGCGGTTTCATTATTATTCTATTACTGTAATTCTCATTTCGATATTATCAACGGGACGGTCACCACGGGCGGTTGCGGTTTGCTGAATCATCTCAACGACATCAAGGCCCTCCTCTACTTCACCGAATACAGTGTATTGGCCATCGAGGTGTGGCGTACCGCCAATAGTAGAGTAAATCTTCAGCTGTTCGTCTGTCAGACCATTACCAGTTACCAGTGCTTCTGCCTCGGCAGCCAGTTTGTCCTGCAACTCTTGAAGTCCGGCACGGTTACGCTCACGGCGCATCTGCATAATCTCGTCACGATGCTGAGCGGCCAGCTGATTGAAGGCCGACTGGATCTTCTGCATCTTCAGCTGCTTGGAGAACTGACGGAGCTGGCCTTCGTTGTATACCTGTCCCCAGACAATATAGAACTGTGAACCGCTGCTACGACGCTCAGGATTCACCTCGTCACCCTGACGGGCTGCAGCCAAGGCACCGCGCTTATGAAAGAGGCCATCCTTGATCTCTGCTTCCAGTGTATAGTCAGGGCCACCGACACCCAGCATCTTGCCAGCAGGTGCTCCCTTCGAGTCAGGATCACCGCCCTGAATCATGAAGTCCTTAATCACACGATGGAACAGCGTACCATCATAATAGCCCTCCTTCACCAACTTAATGAAATTGTCACGGTGAATAGGAGTCTCGTCATACAAGCGAACCACGATGTCGCCCAGCATTGTCTGTATCTTTACCTTCATATCCTTTGTAATTTTGGGTGCAAAGGTACTGAATAATCCTCAGAATCTGTACTATATGGCCATATTTCCAACAATCTTTAAGTATCTCACGGGGAATTCCCCTAATACGATTTAGGAAAAACCACCCTTCAGATTAGGCAAAATCCTTTTGAAATGCCGTGTAAAGTACCGATCTTTGCACTGTGATTAAGAACAAAATGTTTAACTCTTTAAAGATAGGAGATTAAGATATGAAGAAGATGATGATCCTGGCAGTGATGATGGTCATGACTATCTCGGCCAACGCAATGAGCTACAACGCAGCAAAGCACGAGGCTCTGTTCCTGAGCGACAAGATGGCTTACGAGTTGAACCTCACCGCTGCACAGTATGAGGCAGTCTACGAGATCAACCTCGACTACCTGATGAGCCTGAACGGACATGGTGACGTGTTTGGCATCTGGTGGGATCGTCGTAACGCAGACCTCCGCTTCGTGCTGACTCCGTGGCAGTATGACAAATATGTAGCATTGAACCACTTCTATCGCCCCGTGGCGTGGAAGGCCAGTGGATGGACATTCGCAGTGTACTCTCACTATAACAGAGGGTATTTCTACAATGCACATCCGAAGGTGTTCGTAACCTACAAGGGTGGTCACAATAGGGTTCACGGCTCACACTATGCTCACATGCACAAGCCCGCACCTGCTCCTGCAATGGGACATCACCGCTCGGCTGAAGGACGCTTGCCTGGCAAGAATGCTCCGATGCACGACAAGGGCGCAAGAGTGATGAACGACAAGGGCCACATGGGTAACCACAACAATGCTCATAAGGCTCCGAATCGGGAGATTGCTCAGAACACACGCAACAATCACGGTGATTCAGGCCACTTTGGAGGTCGCAGGTAATTCTTGCGTCCTTTCAGTAGCAAGCGTCAAGACGATTACCGTTTTGCTCTACTATATGCCTCGAAACGAGGAGTCCGGGGAATCTCAGCCGCTCGAGCTTTGCTCGCTTGCTACCGAAGGGACGCAAGAATGGGGTTCCCTTCTTTTGCTGTAAATAGAGTCTTTGACTTATTCTTTTGTTAATCTGTAAACCGCCATTGTGGGCAGGATGACCAATAGCAATAGCGTAATCTCTACTAATGCGTATGAACCGAAATAGTCAACCAACTTCTGGAATTTCAGGACTCCGTCAACCAGAATGACTAAGAATGCAAACCAGCAGAGGCAGAATATTGCAGCATACTTGAATTTTCGTTTCTTCAGTTTCATCTTTCTGTATTGAAGTTCCAGAATCCAGTTCCAGTCTCAGGGTCGAACTTTCTCCCGATAGATCCTCCAACTGTTGGTCGCAGTTCTATTTCGGCAGTATAGAGTACCGTAGTCGATTTAAGATGTCCTCCTGCCATTCCATGCTTGCCATCTTTCTTGAATGAGAACAAAGCATGGGTATGGTGGTATAGCTGACAGTCATCAGCAGATACGATATTACCGATGAGAGACACCAATTCCAACATCCCCTCAATCTTCTCTGTCTCTAAGCTGCCAATTTCAGGAATAAACACCTGTAACTCAGCACTACTGCAACCACCTATGCCAGAGAAAATGGCTGAGGGAATGGACTCTTTTCGGCAAATCTCAAGGAGATTGCTGATGACTTCATCCCCTCGATCCATTCTGACGTAGTACGTTTCGCCTATCTTCTTGTATTCCATATCCTAGTATTTCGTGAAATTATACTTATCCCTTAACTCGGCTTTCTTCTCTTCACTCTGACTGGTGAAATACGCTTTCCAACCTGGACAGAAGTTTATATGCCACCGCCAGCGCTCGACCTTTGGTCGCTTTGCTCTGCAAAGAACCTGCCTAAAAACGAATTGGGCTTTTGGTCGTACTTAGCCCTAAACTTACATTTTTCACAATTCTCTGCCATAATCAGGCCTCCTATTTCATTTATTTGTTAAATATGGCTGCAAATATACGA
>JAEEGG010003268.1_pt1 | contig 40505 bp, 39 predicted proteins | sample 9134161 | NCBI WGS metagenome assembly JAEEGG01 (sample SAMN16246543, study PRJNA631951) | gut metagenome | biome: gut microbiome; feature: rumen; material: CR-attached | host: Bos | place: Iran: Karaj | collected 2018-10 | reverse complement strand
GAAGAGTACACGAGACCTTTGCATGAAAATGATGAAGGTCAGCGAGGATGAAATGAAAGAATTCAGCAACCAACGCATAGTGAATGAAGATCATGGAGAAGATTATGGAATCTCTAATGAACAGTTGCTGAAAGAGATGTTTGAGGAAGAGGAAATTCTCAAACAGGCCATAGAGAAGCTTGAACAGGACAAACAGACAAACGAATAACTATTATTTCACTCCTGACGTCACCTTTTGCCATCCAGACTTGTTATATGAGCGAACTGGTTCAAGAAAACAGAAGTCTAACACTTAAAACGAAAAGAAAATGAATAGCAATGTAATTTGGGTGGAATTTATCAACATGTTACCCATCATTTTATGCGGATGCGTACTCCCCATTATCTTCATTTGGATGGAAACACGTCGTAAAATGAATGAGACCAATGCTCGCACGCAAATCGTCACGGCGGCCTTGGAGAAAAACCCCGACATGGATGTCGAGGAAATACTCAAGAAGGTTTCTCGCAAGCCAAAACTACTGAAGGAGAAACTGCTCACCAAACTGCTGTGGGGCTTCATTACCTCATTGTTGGGCATAGGTTTGATTGTCCTTGGCATCTACATGAAAAGTAGCGGATTGGGTATTGACGTTGATGTTCAGACCGCCCTTTGTTTCGGCTTGATTTTGTTAGCCATTGGAGCCGCTTTCATCATCAACTATGGTGTAGGTCGAAAGATGCTCGCCAAGGAGATTGAAGCCGAGGAAAGCAAAACAACCCCGCAGTCATAACCCGTGACACGCGAAGGATTCATAGAACTTGTGGAACAAGAGCAAGGGGCACTTCGGGGCTTCTTGCTCTACCTCTGCTGCGGCAACAAGGACGAAGCCGACGACCTTGCGCAAGACGCTTTGGTCAAGGCTTACCTCTCGTCGGCAGGCTATCAGGAGAAGGGGCGGTTCCGCTCGTGGCTGTTCAAGATTGCCCACAACACCTTCCTCAACCATAAGGCCAGTTGCCGCACCACGGAAAGCCTCGATGAGGCACGGGAACTCGTCAGCAACACTTCCGCCGACGCTTCCTTTGCGCACCAAGACCTCTATCTTGCCCTGCGCACCTTGCCGCCCAAGGAACGCTCAGCCATCACGCTATTCTACTTCAACGGATACAATATCAAGGAAATAGCGGCCATCACCGACACCTCTGAAGATGCCGTCAAGAAACAACTCTCGCGCGGACGCGACAAACTAAAGGAGAAACTGAAGCCATGAACAAAGACAAAGAACTTGAGGAACTCTTCCTCGCTCAGCAACCGCATTTCGATGACAACGAGGCCTTTATGGCATCGCTCAACAGACGTTTGGATGCCGTGGAGTATGTCAAACAGCATCAAGAGGCCACGATTCGCCGTTACAAATGGGCTATGGTGGCAGCCTTTGTCGTGGGTATCATTAGCGGCGCCATCACCATCGCTTTCGTGCTCTCCATGCCCGCAGAGGTACCGCTTTTCACATTTAATGCAAAGTCGACCACCCTGTTATGGCTTAGCGAACACTCCCGAATCATCGTCACCACTGCGCTCTCATTGTTGATGGGCTTCGGTGTTTTCAGCATCTTCGGCAATGTGATGGACATTGTGAATATGCGAAAGCGTGTTTTATCTAAAGCTTAATCGCACTCCTCCAACCATTTTTCTAGTATATCACAGTATTTGTCGGTTTGTTCGACGAAGCAGGTGTGGCGTGCGCCTTTGAAGACTTCCCAGCGGCTGTTGGGGATGTTCTCGTAGAGCGAGGCGGCCACCACAGGGGTGCAGATGTCGCGAGTGCCGCTGCAAATCAGACAAGGCTGTGTGATTTGGTGCAGGCGGTCGGTGTATTCGAAGTCGGCCAAATCGCCCAAGGGTTGGTATTCGTTGGGTCCCCAGCCATAGAGGTAGGCTTCGTTGCCGGCACGTTTCGGGCGACGGATACACTCGGGCGAGTTTTCGTCCACGCTGATGACATAACGCTCATAGTAATGCTCGTTGGCGCGGAGGTAGTCGGGGTCGTCCCATTTCCCGGTGGCTTCGGCATGGCGGATGGCCTCTTGGTCTTCTGCCGACATGTATTTGATGAGGCGGTGCTGCTCGCTGGCCCACAACGAGCTGGAGGCATGGCCCGAAGAAAGGATGACCGACTTGATGCCCTTGGGTTGGCAGTCGATGATGTAGGCGATGGCCTGCATGGCACCCCACGACTGGCCGAGGAGGTGGAGTTGGTTGAGGTGCAGGTGCTCGCGCAAGGCGATGAGTTCGTTGATCCAGGTTTCTTGGGTCCATAGTTCGGGATGGCCATCGAGGTAGGAGTTGCCGCAGCCGATTTGGTCGTAAGAGATGACCTGGCGGCCCGTGTCGGCGATGCGGTCCAGCACCTCGAAATAGTTGTGCGTGCTGCCTGGTCCGCCATGCAGACAAAGCAATGCAGGCTTGCTTGAAGGTTCACCGACAATGCGGTAGTAAGTTTGGTAGCCGAGATATGGCATATAGCCTTCTTGGATGGGGTGTTGATCTTCCATTAATTTATTTTGTTTTGTTGTTAATAGTTTCTTTAGCAAGCATCTTTCCTCTGAGGTGTTTCAAAGCCGCAGGAAGTTCCTCTGGCTCCATCATCCGAAGGGTGGCGTTGATTTCTTCGAGCAACTCGGGATAATGGGCACTCTGCGCGTAGGCCAACTTGATGGCTAAGCTTTTCACGCCGATGGGTTCATCGGAAAGGATCGTGTTGAAACAGAAATCAAGAAAATCGGTGCGGATGTGGTCGGGGTCGAAGGAGGTCCGTTCCAAGAGGTTCATGATCAGGCGGCGTTTGGTGGTGCTCGTTGTGCGCATGGCCTCGTCGATGAGGATGTTTTGACGTTCGGCCAACCAAACATCGGTGGTCTTGGGCAAATGGGTCAGCACCCAGGCAGCGTTATCGGAAATGCGTTTGTCAAGGTCGAAGAGCAATTGAAACAATTCCTCTTTGAAGTCGGCTCCAGCCAAGGCTTTGGCATCGTTGCCACTGAGCCTACCCGATAATATCGCCTTCAGTTCCGACATAATGGGTTATTTTACGACAAATTTCGCCGTCTCACAGATGCCTTCTCCCTTAACCTGCAAGAAATAAATCCCCTTTTCCAATCCAGCCACGGAAATGGTTCCAGTTGAGTAACCTGTAGTCACTTCCTGGCCTAACATATTGAAAATGGAATACACTACCTCTTCACAAGGAAGGTTCTTCACATAGAGGACATCGGAAACGGGGTTGGGATAAACTTCAAGCGGCTGTTGGACGGCGGACTCGTGAACGGCCAAAGGCCCCATGGAAGGAATAATGTTCAAAATGATGCCTTCCACCTTGGTCATGCCGTAATAGAAATTGGGGTCTGGGATGTCGTACCAGTTGTCCAAAGTGCCACCGTAGCCGAAATTGATATGGAACTTGCCATCCGATTCGCGATAGCCATCGACCACCACGTTGTGTCCGACCGTTCCCGCAGGATTCTCGACAGCCAGATGGGCGGGATAACCAGCTTGCAGATTAGAAATCAAGGTTGCATACATGGTGGAATCAGGATCACGAAACAGCATGCAGTCCGTAAAGCCAAAGCGTTGGTATGCCTCGAAGGCTTGGTCGACATAGAAAGTGCCGGAACTTTCCGAAGTATAGACCTGCGTGAGAGCCGTGCCGCAGGCAAAGACCAAAGCGGCGGCCAACTCATCAGACAGTTCCTCGCCGCGCTGGAAAGTGGCGTCGATGGAGTCCAACATTTCGTTCAACATCGGGAAGGACGGGAATTTCAAACTTGCCCAATCGTCATCAATGACATAATTACGGCCAGCGTAGTAATGGTTATAGTCATCATCGTCGGTAAAGCGTGTGCCTTCCGTCGTTCGCAAATAGTTGATGATCTGTCCCATGGCAATGGCAGGACAGCCTGCCACGCTGTAGGCATTGCCATTCACCGGGTCTCTTGGGCAAAGTTGATTGTAAGGGAAATCCTGTGTCCAATGCGAATGAAGCAATCCATCCGCGCGAAGTGTCGGGGTGGTCGCATCTGGTTTTTCAACGGTTTTCAGGAGTGGAGTTTGCGCCCAGCTGTTCAAAGCGCATAACATAATTAGTATGAAGGAAAGGAGTTTCGACATTTTGCTCAAATCTGATTTACACCGCAAAACTACAACATTTTCATTATCAATGGTGATTTGAACACACATTGTCCACATTATTGTCCATATAGAGTTTTCGTTTCGGAACGGATAATGCGCTAATTTTGCGACCGAATTATAAATAGATTAATGAACATAAGATTAGAACAACCGCAAGATTGGCGTGAGGTGGAAAACCTGACGCGCGAAGCGTTTTGGAACGTCTATCGTCCTGGATGCACTGAGCATTATGTGCTCAACCAGTATAGACACAATCCCGACTTCATCCCAGAGTTGGATTTCGTGATGGAAGAAGATAATCACATCATCGGCCATGTGATGTTCTCGAAAGCCGAAATTATCCTTGACGATGGCAGCCACTTCCCTTCATGGACTTTTGGCCCCATCAGCATTCATCCTGACTACAAACGCAAAGGCTATGGGTTGAGACTCCTAAACTATGCGTTGGAGAAGGCTCGTGAGATGGGCATCGGCCTGCTCCAAATGGAGGGCAACATCGACTTCTACTGCCATGCAGGTTTCGACCTTGCCAGCAAGCTTCACATCCATTACCATGATATGCCGCAGGACGAAGAAGTACCTTTCTTCCTCGCGCAAGAACTAATCCCCAACTATTGGGGCAATCGCGAGGGTACTTATTGCCCTCCCCAAGGATATTTCGTGGCCGACGAGAACCCAGAAGCTTTCGAAGCTTACGAAACGACTTTCCAAAAGAAAGTAAAAACTTTGCAGCCAGGCCAATTACCTCAATTCTGTCAGAGTTGCGGTAAGCCGCTCTACAAGAACGAGGATTGCGGCACGAATACCGACGGCGGCACTAATTTCAACTACTGCAAGGATTGTTATGCTGATGGCAAGATCTTGAAAGTATAAAACCACATCGTTATGGAAATATCAAATTGGTTTAAGGGCTTCGAGAAAGGCATTGCACAGCTTTCACCTGAGCAACGGTCAGTTTTCTTCGCGGAATGTGGAAAGAACTGTGTGAAAGGCGGTACGCTTTCGGTTTACCAAAAACTCTATGAGGACGCTAAAGGTGACATGGATGTTTTCTTTGAGATGGCCAACGATTTGCCCGGAGTGAAAGGTGAGGTCGTCGAAAAAGGTCGTGTCTATCGACTGGTCTTTTTGGAATGCACTTGTGAATTGTGCAAAAAAGGGTATGTCACAACACCTTTGCTCTGTGAATGTTCGCGCCAAAGCGTGATGTATTCGATGCAAAGTTTGTGGGAAGGCAAAAACTTCACCGTAACGCTTTGTCATTCCATTATAGGTGGGGGAGCGGATTGTGAAATGAGGATAGAAGTTGAAAAATAAACTCAATAAGATGAAAACACTGAAATTAATAACGCTTACCGCTGCACTGCTGATGACATTTTCGGCATTGGCTCAAAACCAAAACTTAGTCGGGCACATTACCGATGAAAACGGCGAACCAATGCCCTTCGTGAATGTGGTCTTGCTTTCGCTTCCCGACTCGACCTTTGTGCAAGGAACGGTGACCGATGAGCAAGGTTCATTCCTTTTGCCAACCGACAAAAAAGACGGCCTGCTGAAAGTGTCGTGCGTGGGCTATCAAACCCAATATGCAAAGCCCACAAACGGCCTGACCATCCAGATGACGATGGATGCTCAACTGCTCAGCGAAGTGGTCGTGAAAAGCCAGTTGCCACAAACGCGGCTGACAGGTAACTCGATGATTACCACCATCCAAGGTTCGGTGCTTGAGGATTCGGGGACGGCACAAGAAATGCTAACCAAAGTGCCTGGAATGACGGGCAGCGAGGACGGCCTTGAGGTCTTGGGCAAGGGCTCACCTATTATCTATATCAATGGGCGGCTGATGCGCGATGACAGCGAGTTGCGCCGTCTGCGTAGCGACGACATCCGCGATGTGGAAGTCATCAACAACCCGGGAGCGCAATATGATGCCACGGTGAGGGCTGTGGTCCGCATCCGTACCAAGAAACAACAAGGTGACGGACTCAGCCTCGACCTGAACCTGACCGACGACCAAGACTTGCAGTACGGTTGCAACACACCCCGCGGAAAACTTGGCATGAACTACCGCAAAAACGGTGTCGATGTGTTCGGCTCGGTGTATTATAGGCATACGGACTACCGCCAATACAGCAGTCTGGAGGAAATCGCTAACACCACCAAAGTGTTCCGCCAGGCAGGTCCCTACACCATGACTTGGAAAAACGACCAACTCGTTTATACCGCTGGCGCCAACTGGCAAGTCTCCGACAATCATTCCTTAGGCATCCGTGCCGACCTGACGCATTATCTCGGCGGCGAGAACAAGGTCATCTATGATGAGGATGTCTTCGAAAACGACGTCTTCCTCGACCATCTTTACAGCGTGCAGACCAGCAAGGAAACCAAGCCGCTCGGTATCCTCACCAATGCCTATTACAACGGCACAGCGGGCAAAATCGGCATCGACTTCAACTTCGACTTTCTGAACACTGCGACCAACACCGACCGCGAAAACGTGGAGCAAAGCCTGATAGAAGATGACTTTGTCAGAAGCAGGTCAGGAGCGGAGAGTAGGCTGTATGCCTCCAAGTTGGTGCTTTCCTATCCCGTTTGGAAAGGCAGCATCGAGGCCGGCACGGAGATGACCTTCGCCAAGCGTCACAATACCTATTGGATTGACAAGCAGACCATTGCCAACACCGATGCCGACATTAAGGAAAACAATATAGCGGCCTTTGCGCAATACGCCTGCGACTTCGGAAAATGGGGACAAGCCAGCGTTGGAATGCGTTACGAACACACGCTTTTGGACTATAGGGATGTGACTAACAGCGACTTCCTCTATCGCCCGCAGGACGAGTTTTTCCCAACGGCTTCCTATTCTGTTGCCTTGGGCAAAGTGGAGTTGGGCCTGTCGTATGGCATCAAGACCAACCGCCCGAGTTTCTTCGCGATGAACGATGCCGTCACCTACATCAGCCGCTATTCGATGCAGGCGGGCAACTCGCAACTGCTCAACGAGCGAATTCAGGACCTTACGCTGAATGTGGGCTACAAATGGCTCGCGTTCACGGCTTCCTACGGGCATTGCAAGAACCCCATCACGCAGTGGGCCTACCTCACCGATGGCGATGCCGCGCTCATCAAACATATCAACCTCGATAAACCTGTCAACACCATCGGAGCCTATATTTCGGCGACTCCAAGAGTCGGAATTTGGTCGCTCAACGCCACCGCTGGCGTGGAAAAACAAGACCTTTGGCTCGACCTTGAGGACATTCATGTTCCCGAAGGTACTCGCAGGGCCTATTTTGACAAGCCTGTCTTTACTTTCAACGCCTTCAATACCTTCAGTTTCAAGCATGATTGGAAAATCGACATCAATTTCATGTTCCGCTCCCACGGCCATCAACTGAATTTCTACAACGATTATAACTATGCAAACCTTGGCGTTGTTGTGCAGAAGAGCTTCCTGAAGGACAAGTCGCTCACCATCCGTGCCGCCGTGCTCGACATCCTGCAACACAGTGGCATGAACGAATACAGCGACATGGGTTACTACCAAATCCAGCAAAACAACATCTTCTCAACGCACAAGTTGCAAGTTTCGGTGTATTATCGCCTGAACTCGACACGCAGCAAATACAAGGGCACAGGTGCTGGTAAGGATGCGCAGGAAAGAATGAAATCGTAGATCGTTTTCGTCATATTCCCAACTTGGCTTTAAGCCGCTGGCGTGCCTTGGTAACCGAGGCAGGCGAAATACCCAAAAGAAGGGCTTGCTCCGTCACGGAAAACTGAAGTCGGGAAAGCATGATCAGGCGGATATCGCCACGGGTGAGGTTGGGATGCTCCTCACGAAGTGATTCAGGCGTGAGGGAGAAGCCGTTACGGAACACACGTTCCATTTCGACCCATTCATTGTCCTGAATATAGCGGGGCGCGGCGTGGAGTTCCTGAAGCAGGTGGTTCTGGCCAGCCAGTGAATGGATCAAGAGATAGGATTCAACATCGCCTTCGGGTCCGGTGCCTTCTTGAGGCATAAACGATTCGCGCTCATCGTTACCGGCGCGAATGACCATCAAAAATGCTCGCACGTTTTTGCCGAAGATTTCGGACACTTGTGGGATGCTGAGTGCAGCACCACCTTCCACGCAGGTGTGGGCCAGCCCAATACCGACAAGCATCAGTTGGTAATAAAGCATCTCGGCGTCTTTCCCTTGCAAACCGAAAGACTGGCCGATGGCGGCAATCGACTCCTGCTTGAAACCCACTTGGGTGTCGATGTAATCCTCGAAAGAGGTTGCCGATGCCTTGTTGTCCATCACCAGTTTGAAAAGTTGAGGCTCGTCGATTGCGAACCATAGGAAAGCCAAGCCCATTCCCTTGAAAGGCGGATTCAAAGAAAAGCCTGCACCTACACGCTCCTTAAACATACGGCTGGCTTCGGTGCGGACGGCCTCCAATACACCTTCCATGGAGCCAAATTTAGAGAAAATGGCATTGGCGCCACAACCCAACGCCGAGGAAAGGTTTCGGGCAGTAAGTGCGGAATTACCCCCTTTTCTAACGATGTCAATAGCAGCAGCGAGTATTTTTTCTTTCGTTACGCTTGTCGGTCTTGCCATAATAAAACAACTGTTCCGTTATTATCCGCCGCAAAAGTAGGGAAATCCCATGCAAATCCAATGCGTTTTGAGAACAAAATGTCGCAAAGTCCATATAATTGTCCATACATGGTTTTCATTTCGAAACGGATAATAAAATACTTTTGCAGCCGTTATAACCAAGAATACCATAATCTTTAGAACCGATGTCCCGATGGTATATAACAGCGGCCGTTTTATAATGAAAAAATATCTTGTCATCCTCTCAGTCGTCATTTTGTTTGCTTTCAGCGGTTGTAAAAAGTTTGCTGGTGAATCTATTTCGAAGGATTTCAGCATTTCGGGTCTCTATACCGAACTTGAAGTGGAGGATGCGTTTGACGTCACCGTCAGCGATGTGGCTACACAAGTCACCGTCACGGCTGGTGAGAATGTCATGCCGAATGTGGTGGTTGAAACCGTTGAGCACACCTTGAAAATCTATCTCAAAGGATGGCATAACAATCTCGGAAAGGATATGACCGTGATTCTGCCTTATAACGCCGCCTTGACGAGTATTGACCTGTCGGGTGCCTCGGAGTTCCATTCGGAATATGGCCTCGAAGGCGATAATGTTGATGTGGAATTGTCGGGTGCTTCCAATTTATATTGCGACATCTATGCCGATGAAGTTGACATTGACCTGTCAGGTGCTTCCAGCTACAAAGGCTATTTGGATGCCGATGAACTTGATCTTGATATGAGCGGTGCTTCTAATGCTACCCTTGAGGGACAAGTCGGCACGCTCAAGATTGAATTGACGGGTGCCAGCGACATCAAGAAGACCATCAACGGTAACAAATATGGTTTTGCTTGCGACTGGTGCGAAGGCTCAATGTCGGGCGCCAGCAATGCCTACATCCACTGCGACGGCACCATCAAGGTCAACCTCTCTGGTGCCAGCGACTTGTATTATACGGGCAATGCCGCCACTACGGGCAGCACTACCTCTGGCGGTTCTGGCATCTATCATGATGTGCTGTAAAACAGTTTAGCCATGGAACAAAAGTTTTGTCAGAGCTGCGGAATGCCGCTCACCAATGAAATCCTCGGTACCAATGCCGATGGAAGCAAGAATGAGGATTATTGCATGTTTTGCTATAAGGACGGCAAGTTCCTGCAAGACTGCACGATGGATGAGATGATAGAGCATTGTGCCCAGTTTGTGGACGAGGTAAACAAAGGACTGCCACAGCCCATCACGAGGGAAGAATACATCGGCCAGATGAAGATGTACTTCCCGCACCTGAAACGCTGGCGTAAGGAATTGTCGATAGATGATGACACTCCAGAAAATCCTGCCTTGATGGGCGTTAAAGACCTTATCGCCAAGATGGCCGACACGCTGCCCATCACCATGATATCGTCAGTCGATGAGGAGGGCTTCCCTTGCACCAAGGCCATGCTGTCACCTCGGGTACGTGAAGGCATCAAGGTGTTCTATTTCACTACCAACACTTTCTCGCTGCGTGTGGCCCACTACAAGGCCAACTCCAAGGCGAGCATCTATTTCTGCGATGCCGAAGGCTTCAAGGGGATGATGTTGCGCGGTACTATGGAGGTGCTGACCGACGCCAAGAGCAAGGAGATGATTTGGCGCGATGGCGACACGGAATATTACCCAGGTGGCGTCACCGACCCCAACTATTGCGTGCTGAAGTTCACCGCCACCGATGGCCGTTTCTACAGCGACTTCTATCCGAGGAGCTTTGTAATTGGGTAAAGATTGTTGATGAAACATCTGCCCAATGTCATATCGGTACTTCGATTTTTAGGGGCAGTTTGCGTTCTATTTTTCGGAGTCGAGAGTTGTGTTTTTTGGGTCATTTATTTTGTCTGTGGCCTAAGCGATATGGTAGATGGCTATCTCGCCCGAAAGCTCGGATGTGAAAGCAAAACAGGTGCAATGCTGGATAGTTTAGCAGATTTGGTTTTCGTCGTTTGTTGCTGCTCTAAGTTGATCCCTGCTTTGGCATTTCCAAAATGGCTGTGGATCTGGGGCGGAGTGATTGTCGTCATCAAGATCATAAACCAAATCTCTGCCTTAGTGATGTACAAGAGATGCCTTTTTTCTCATACTGTTGCCAACAAAGTAACTGGGGTTCTGCTTTTTGTTGGAGTTCCTTTGATGGTATTTTTGGAATCGTTTGTTCCGATGGTCATTGTAGCCATTGTCGCGACATTTGCTGCTGTTCAAGAGGGGCATTTCATCAGAACGGGGTTGGAGAAACCATGAATTTGCCATATTTTTGCAGCGTAATAAACGTTTACAATGGAAACCGAAAGAATCCTACTCCGCCCCTGGCGCGACGATGACGCAGCGGCACTTTTCAAATATGCCTCCGACCCCGACGTGGGTCCTCGCGCCGGCTGGCCCCCGCATAAGAGTGTAGAGGAGAGCCTTGAGATTATCCACACAGTGTTTCATAGCGACACCAACTGGGCCATTGAACTCAAGGCGACAGGCGAGGCCATCGGCGCGATAGGCTATCTGCCTGCGCCTGAAAGCAATCTCCCAGCCCGCGAAGGTGAGCCTCTAATCGGTTACTGGGTCGGCAAACCCTACTGGAACCAAGGCATTTGCACGGAAGCACTTGAATTGATGCTCGACTATATCCGTAAAACGACAGATATCAAATCACTGATTAGCAGCCATTACTTCGATAATCCCGCTTCAGGAAAAGTGATGGAGAAATGCGGTTTCAAGCCTACTGGCGAGTCCTGCATCGACGAGAAACTGACGGGCACGACAAAACCGACACGAGTGATGAGATTGGAGATTGTACGATGAAGAACAGTGCTACAAAAACGGTCGTTTTAATCGCTTTGTTTGCGTTTTTATGTCTGCCTTCGTGGGGGCAACAGAGTCGTCGCGCGTTTTTTGCGGGCAACAGTTACACATCGGTCAACGACTTGCCTCGAATGGTGGCTGACATTGCGCAAAGCATGGGCGATGAGCTGGTTTATGCGAGTAATACCCCTGGTGCTTGTACCTTTGAGTTGCACTGCTCCAATGCTTCGATGGACAAGATTTGTCAAGGCGGATGGGATTTCGTGGTGCTGCAGGAGCAAAGCCAGCTGCCTGCTTTCCCCATTGAGATGGTGGAGGAGATTGTCTATCCTTTTGCCAAGCAATTGGTGGATTCCACCTATGCCTTCAATCCTGATGGCGAGGCCATGTTTTATATGACCTGGGGTCGTAAGAACGGCGACACGGAGTTTGGCCCGATGTATCCCATGATGAGCACCTACGAGGGCATGGATAGCCTACTTTATGCACGTTATATGTATATGGCGGAGACCAACGATGCCTCGGTGTGTCCCGTGGGGCGTGTTTGGCATTATCTTCGCGACAACCACAGCGAGATAGAACTCTATATGCCAGACGAAAGCCATCCCTCTCTTGCGGGTAGCTATGCCGCTGCCTGCGCTTTCTATACCATGATGTTTGGCCGCGACCCCGACAGCATCACCTACGAGGCAGGTTTGGGCATGAAGACGGCTGGCATTATCCGCTCAGCTGTGCATGAGGTGGTGTACGACTCGCTCTGGAAATGGCAACGGCCCGATCCGTATGTGCTGCCTTCCGAAAGACAGGGTTTTGAAATCAATGTCAGTCCTAATCCGACACATGACGAAGTGACGCTTCACATGCCCCAAGAGGCTATGGCCGATACCTTCTTATACGGCACCGAAGGCCGTATCTTTTGGAACAAAAAGGCCTATGGTACAACCCGTCTTTCTTTGGAAGGATTGCCCTCGGGTATCTATCTTCTCAAGGTAATTACCCGGCAAGGAATTGTAGTGGAAAGAATTGTCAAGCAATAAGAAAAAGTGTATCTTTGCCAAAAATAATCTATAACTCTTATCACTATGAAAACGAGAAATATACTTAAAATCAGCGGATTATCTGCTCTTTTACTGCTTTGCAATCAGCTTTTCTCCCAGATTCAGACTTTTGAATGGCAAGGTATTCAGCGGCAATACCTGGTGAGGTCGCCGCAGCATACTGATAAGACGACCACCCCCGTGCTGTATTTCCTGCATGGCTGGACCGACAACATTACCCACGTCGACAATGAGTTTCATTTCCAACAAATTGCGGATCAGTTTGAATGGACAATTGTTATCCCTCAAGCCCGAGACGAGGGGTCCGGGACGATGTGGAATGCAGGCTTGAATGCCAGCAATACCGATGACTCGGGCTTCTTGATGGCGCTTCTTGATTCGCTGGTTGAGCCATACCACTTAAACCTCGATAGTGTCTTCTTCACGGGCTTCTCCATGGGCGGTTTCATGACGCATCGCATGGCCATCGAACATGGCGACCGCATCACGGCTTGCGCGCCCGTCAGCGGACTGATTACCCATACCATGGCTAACCACACAGCAGTGGCACCAGTACGTATGCTCTATATCCACGGCACGGCCGACCCCGTGGTGGGTTATAGCGGTACCTCGCAATACTTCGGCAATCTTGGCCTCGGCGCCGATGCCATTATTGAGTATTGGAAAAACGCCAACCATTGTGTGGACGAACACGTCATCGACACCTTCCCTGACCTCAAAAACGACGGCTTGTTGTTTGTGCGCTACACCTATGAAGGCGATGCCGAACTGCAACATATCAAAGTCATTGGTGGCAACCATAGCTGGTACCATAGCGAATCCCAATACGATATCGGCTATATGACAGAGATCCATAAGTTTTTCGTTGGCGATGGAGGTGGCAATGTAGGCATTGTCGAACCCGAGCCCAAACAACTCAACCTTTGGCCCAACCCGACTTCGGGCTGCTTTACCATCAAAGTGGAAGATGCCACCAACCTTGAGGTGATGGATGTCAATGGCCGTTGCGTGGCCAAGTTCGCGTTGGAGGCAGGCACCAACCAAATCAACTTGGGCGACCTCCTCGAAGGCTTGTATTTCATCAAAGACGAAAACGGAGCCGCGCAAAAGCTTTTGCTAACAAAGTAAACCCAACAAGCAATGCTGAATCCGAAGTTCGATACTTGTTTCTTTGAGCGTTATGCCATGGTCTCGCTGGCGACGTTGCTGGGCGAGCATTATGCCCATTTGGTCAACCGCGACCGGCCCGACCTGCAGGATGAGGAACAAGGCATCGGCATCGAGGTGACGCGAGCCATCCGCGAGAACAAGAACGTGGCCAATGCCCTAGTCAACGAGATGGCGGGGGAGGACGTCAAAGAGGTGAATGCCGAGGATTTGCTTCACATCAACCAAAGCGGTTATGCCTATGGTTTGGGCGACGGCAGCATCATCGGTCGCAACGAGTACGAATACTGGTCACTGGCTTTGCCCCTGAAACGTATCCTCGAAATCAAGATGAACAAGGTGAATGACGGCTTCTACGGCGACTTCCATGAGTTTGGCCTCTTCGTCTTCACCAAGGAAGATCTCGACCTCGACCAAATCAAGCAGACCATCGCCTTCATGATGGAGAAACAGGCTTATCAGAACCGCCTCTATTCGCGGCTCTTCATCTCACAAATTCAGACTTTGTTTGATTGCGACCTTGAAACTGGCCGTTACCGTAAAATAAAGATCAGCCAAGAGCAACGCCGCTCTTTTTACGACGATGCCATCAAGGTTTGACGACCTTCGCGACATGGGTTCTTGCTGCGGCTTGGATAACGAGCAAATAAGCCCCACTTGACATATTTTGGAACATTTCTCCAAGCTCAATGCGGTTGAGGCCAGCTTGGGTATTCCCCAAGTTCTTGTTGATTAAGAGCTTGCCATCCAAAGAATACACCTTTGCATTCAAGTTGCAAGTGCTTTCACATTCGATTTCGGCATAGCTTGAAACCGTTATGGGATTGCCGATAATTTGGAGTTGCAACTGGTTTTGGGTGGATTCTTGAACATTGACACTCGCAAATTCATAGGCACCTATATCGATTCGACTGCCGGCAACACGCGGATTGCCGTCTAAATCGAAGCCGTTGAGAATGGTTTCGGGCGTGTCGGGCGAACCCGACTCAATGCAGGGGCTGTCGAACCCCAGTCGGTAATTCTGTTCGTTAGGTGCGGCGAAGAGAGGGTTGGTGTCGTAACAATTCTCGAAGGTATGAATGTATTCATGCCCTGAGATGTTTTCCAGTCCAAATTCTACGACGCAGTTATGAAACTCAGGAGCGTATCCTTCAAAAACCCAGGCCCACATCTGAATGGGTTTATCGAGTAGGGCGTAATTGGTATTGCCGTGTACAATGCAATTCCATAATATAGGCGAGCTCTGTTGATAGAAAAAGATGCCACCACAGTTGACGCCGATGGAATGGTTGTCGACCACGGTGAGGTTGCTGACCAAAGGCGAGGAGTCGCTGATGGCCAAACCACCTCCGAAATGCCCCGAGGTGTTGTTGGCAAAGAGTGAGTTGGTGATGCTGCACGGGTTGTCGAAGCATCGTATCATGTACAATCCCGCTCCGTTGATGCCATAGTTGTATTCGAAACGGCAGCGGTCAATTCTCGCCACGCAGCTGTCGATGCTCAAGGCACCGCCGATGGCCGATTCGCCATAGTTGTTGAGGAAATTAGTTTTCGTGATATCCACCTCGCATTTCAGGAATCGCAGTCCACCGCCATACATGAAATAGATGGTGTCTATTCGACTGTAATTCAGATTGTTGTTTATGTTGCAATCGTGTATCACCACTTTAGAGTCTTCAGCATTCAAGGCACCGCCGTGTTCGCGCGAGAAGTTGCAGAACAAGGTGCAGTGGCTGAGTTCCACATCCTGGCTGTTGAAGATACGCAGTGCGCCGCCGTCTTGGTCGCTATCCAAAGCCGCCTTTCCGTATTGGAAGCGGCAGTAGTCGAACCTGCAACGCCCCGCCTTTTCCAATCGGATGCCGTTCCATCCACCACGACCCGAGTTGAAGATAGAGAACCCTGTTGTGTCGGCCACGGTGAAGAGAATGGAGTCGTTTTGTGTGCCGAGGGCATTCAGCATGGCATCGTTTTCGACTGTGATATTGAAAAATCCGTCAAACAGCACCGTGGTTCCCGGCATGATGCTCAACGAGTCTTGAACGACGACATTGTTGATTATCAAGATGGTGTCGGCTTCCCAACGGCCCGACTGGAGCCCCGACACTTCGATGGTTTGTGCTTTGGCGAAGAGGCTGCAAAGCAAGAAAGCAAATAGCAGTTTAATTCTCATTGTAACAACAGGATTGAGTTTGTGAGTTGCAAAAATAGTGCTTTTCTGTTTTCATTGATAGTTATTGTCTTTCTTTTTGTATCTTTGCAGTCCATTTAGTTAGCATAATGAAACGTCCTATATTAAAAAGAAATTTGAAGAAATTGATGCCGGTCCCTGTTTTGGGAGCCGTTGTGAAGGCTGCGGCAGAGATTAAGAATATTCCTGTAGAGATTCGTCAAAACCACACCGACCCCATCCGCGCCCAGAGGCGTGAGTTGCGCAAGCTGCTGACCAAGGCTCAATTCACCGAGTTCGGCAAATTCTATCATTTCGATGAGATATTGCTCTCGAGAGACATCATGGAGGAGTTCCGTAAGCGGGTGCCCGTTTTCGACTACAACAAGATGCACGACGAGTGGTGGCATCTCAACCTGAAAGGCATGCGTAATGTGGCTTGGCCTGGCAAGATCAAGTATTTTGCCCTTAGCTCGGGCACCTCAGAGGCGGCCAGCAAATACATCCCCGTCACCCGTGGCCTGAACAACAAGATTACCCGTGCAAGCATCCGCCAGCTGGTGTCGGCCACACGCTATGACTTCCCATTGAGTTTTTACAGCCGTGGTGTACTAATGATTGGTGGCAGCACCGACTTGCAGTATAATGAGGAGTTTGGCTATTACGCTGGCGACCTCTCGGGCATCTCGGCCGGAAAGATCCCGTCGTGGTTTGAGGCTTTCTACAAGCCTGGACAGAAGATCTCAAAGGTGAAGGACTGGGCCGAGAAGATGGACCTCATGGTGAAGGCCGCCCCCAAGTGGGACATCGGTATCATCGTGGGCGTGCCGGCTTGGGTGCAAATCCTTCTCGAACGCATCATTAAGGAATATAACCTGAAGACCATCCACGACATCTGGCCCAACCTGATGGTGTATGTGCATAGCGGCGTGGCTTTTGGACCCTATGAGAAGAGCTTTGAGCGCATCTTCGGCAAGGAGGTGATTTATGTTGAAAGCTACTTGGCCTCTGAAGGCTATATCGCCTATCAAGTCGACCTGAAGAGACGCGTCATGCAGCTGTTGGTCGACAACGGCATCTATTTCGAGTTTGTGCCCTTCGATGAGGAGAACTTCGACGAGGATGGCAACATCGTGGAACATCCCAAGACGTTGTTGCTCTCGGAGGTGAAGGCGGACCAGGATTATGCCTTGCTGCTCTCCACCTGTGCGGGCACATGGCGTTACCTCATCGGCGACACCATCAAGTTCCTCGACACGGAGGACTGCGAAATCGTCATCACGGGACGTACCAAGCAGTTTTTGAGCATCACGGGCGAGCATCTCTCGCAGGACAATATGACCCGTGCCGTCGACATGATGGCTGAGCAGCTGGGGGTCAACATCACGGAGTTCACGGTGGCTGGCATTCGCCACGAAACGATGTATGCCCATCATTGGTATCTGGGCTGTGATGAGCCTATCGACAAGCAGCAGGCCTTGAAACTCATCGACGAGAACCTTTGCAAGCTGAACGACGACTATGCCGTGGAACGCACCCAAGCCATCAAAGAGTTGTTTGTCGACGTGTTGCCCACCAAACATTTCTACGAGTTCATGGAGCAGAAGATCGGCAAATGGGGTGGTGCCACCAAGTTCCCCCGCGTGATGAAAGGCAAACGTCTGGAGATGTGGGAAGCCTATGTCAAAAGTTTGAAAGAATAAAACCGATGTGTCATGGAAAATGCGCCTGATATTTTCGACAAAATGCCTGAATTTAGCCGCATCGGATCGTTCAGTTTCCTGTTGTGGGCCATCCTGATCGGACTGTTTCTTGCCGTCATCGTCAATATGGGTCCTGCGTTCATCACGCTGGTGCAGACCAGTCTCCACCGTGGTGCCAGGTCGGCCGCATGGTTCGCCATCGGCGTCATCCTCAACGATGCCATGGTCATCTCCCTTTGCATCTTGACCTCGGTGCAGGTGGTGATGCGGTCACAGTTCGAAGCCTCGTTGGCCTGTATCGGAGCCGGCATCATCCTGTTGCTGTTTGGCATCTTCACCTATCGACGAAAGGTGAAAGGCAGGGAAGAGATGATAGAGAAACGCTCGCAAGAGATCATGAAAAACGCTAGCGACAAGCCCGCTTGGTTCGTCTTCCTCGGCAAGGGATTCGTGCTCAACATCTTGAATCCTTTTGTCTGGATCTTCTGGTTCTCGGCCGTAGCCATGGTGGCAGGCAATATGGGTGGCAACAAGCTGAGCACAATCGTCTTCTTTGCCATCGTCTTGGGCACCACATTGGCTGTGGAGTTGCTTAAGGCTTGGGGCGCGTCACGCTTGAAAAAGTTCCTCAACCCCGACCGCACCGCTTTGATGAATAAGATAGCAGGCGTCCTCTTGATGCTTTGCGGTGCCTATTTCATTATTTTCAGAGGCATCGTAAACCTTTTTTAATTAAAGAGGTATGGTACGATTATTGCTCAAAAAATGCAAAATAATGCTTGTTATAAAAAAAAGTTGTACCTTTGCCGCCGAAAACGAGTAATAATTTATTCACTAAAAATTGAAAACTATGTCAGAAATTTTGAATGAAATCGTTCCGATCATTGCCGAAAAGCTTGGCGTTGATCCTTCAGAAGTCACAATGGATGCTAGCTTCACCAACGACCTGGGTGCCGATTCTCTGGACACCGTCGAACTGATGATGGAATTTGAAAAGAGCTTCAACCTCTCCATCCCGGACGACCAGCAGGAAAGCATCGTCACCGTCGGTGATGTCGTCAGACTTATCGAAAAGATGCGTGCTGAAAACAATTGATTTCAGCATTTTTAGAAACCAATAAACTTAATAATGGAATCGAAGCGCGTAGTTGTCACAGGCCTGGGTGCCATCACCCCCATCGGAAACACTGTCAAGGATTTCTGGGAAGGATTAGTGAATGGTAAAAACGGAGCCGGTGAGATTACCCGTTTCGATTCCACTTTATACAAGACGCATTTTGCGTGCGAGGTGAAGGGCTACAACCCTGACGACTTCTTCGACAAGAAGACCGTGCGCAAATACGACTTGTTCGCCCAGTTCGACATCGTGGCCGCCGATGAGGCCATCGCCGACTCGGGCATCACGCCAGAAAACACCGACTTCGACGATGTGGGTGTGCTTCTGACTTCGGGTATCGGTGGCGTCAACCATTTCTTCAACGAAATGAAGGAGTTCTTCCTTGAAGGCGACGGCACACCGCGTTTCAGCCCCTTCCTCATCACCAAGTTCATTGCCAACATGCCGAGTGGAGTCATATCCATCAAATACGGCTTCTGTGGTCCCAACTTCTCCACGGTGTCGGCTTGTGCCTCTTCGGCCCATGCCATCATGGAGGCGTTCAACTACATCCGCTACGGTAAGAGCAAGGTCATCGTGGCCGGCGGTGCTGGTGCAGCCATCGGCGAATGCGGCATCGGTGGCTTCAACTCGATGCACGCCCTGTCGACGCGCAACGACGACTTTATGACTGCTTCACGCCCCTTCGACCTCAATCGCGACGGTTTTGTCATGGGCGAAGGCGCTGGTAGCATCGTGTTGGAAGAGTATGAACATGCCGTTGCCCGTGGCGCTAAGATCTACGCTGAGATCGTCGGTGGTGGCGCTTCAGCCGACGCCTATCACATCACGGCTCCGCATCCCGAAGGCAAGGGTGGCATCTTGAGCATGAGACGCGCCTTGGCCGATGCGGAAATCACCCCCGAGGTCATCGACCACATCAACACCCACGGCACTTCGACGCCGGCTGGCGACATGGCCGAACCTATCGCCATCAAAGAGGTGTTTGGTGAGCATGCCTATAACATCAGCATCAACTCCACCAAGTCCATGACGGGTCACCTTTTGGGCGGTGCCGGTGCGGTGGAAGCCATCGCCAGCATCCTGGCGCTGAAGAATGGCATCATCCCGCCAACCATCAACCACTTCGACGACGACCCGAACATCGACTCGCGTCTCGACTTCACTTTCCATAAAGCCCGCAAGCGCGACATCCACTACGCCTTGTCCAACTCATTCGGATTTGGCGGCCAAAATGCCACCTTGATCTTCAAAAAGTTCGAATCCTAAGATGGCATTCCTTTCGCGCCCAAAAGATCCCCAAGACAAAGCACTCTACGAGTATATCCACAATATCTTCGGCTTCTATCCGAGGAATATCGCTTTGTATCATGTGGCTTTCACCCATAAATCGATGGCCGTCGAGAGCGTGGGCAACTATCACGTCAGCAATGAACGCATGGAGTACCTCGGCGACGCCGTGTTGAGCATCGCCGTGGCCGATTACCTCTTCCATACCTATCCCACCCAGCCTGAAGGCTTCCTCACCGAGATGCGCTCTCGTATCGTCAGCCGTGTCTCCCTCAACAGGCTCTCGGAGAAGCTGGGCTTCGGAAGCTATATCCGACACTCCTCCGACGTAGGCAACAACGCCCGCTCGATGGGCGGCAACGCCTTTGAAGCCCTTATGGGCGCCATCTACCTTGACCGCGGCTACGACTTTGCCAAACGCATCATCATCGAACGCATCGTCAAAGTCCATATCGACGTCGACGAACTGCAACAGACCGATGCCAACTTCAAGAGCAAGCTGCTCGAGTGGTCGCAAAAGCAGAAGAAAAGCCTGGTGTTCCATCAGCTCGACGAGATAGGTGAGGGGCACAAGAAAGAATTCCACATACAAGTGCTCATCGACGGCAAGCCTTATGGCGACGCCATCGACCGTTCTATCCGTGGCGCGGAACAGCTGGCCGCCGAAAAAACATGGAAACTTTTGTTTAGCGAGGATTGAGATTCTTCGAACAATTGTTTATCTTTGCGGCATGAATCCCAAAAACAGGAAAATACAGATTGCGTCGTTCGACGACACCACTGTCGTGGGCATCAATTCGGGTCTGGTCGACTATAAACTGGCGTGGAATATCAACAAAAAGCTTTCCATCGACCTGGTCAAATATGACGACCTGGAGTTTGAAGGCGGCAACTATTCCTTTTTCTATTACTCGGCAGGCGAGAACTATAATGTCTATAACCTCGTCTCGTTGGTGCGTCAAGACAGGGTGCTCTTTCCTTTCACCCCGCGTCTCGACTATCTTTTCCTCATCCAAAACACGTTGAGCCCCGAGCGTCAGATGCATATCATGAACAGCATCCGCGAAATCGATGGCCTGGGTCATGCTTTCCTGCTTGAGAAAGACAAAAACCTTCGTCAGGTGCTGGAGACCATCGCCGACTGCGAGCTGAAGGTGATAGACAAAAAGAAAAAGCAGAACAACCTTAAAGAAGTCAAGCTCAGGATGCAGGAGCAAGAGGCCTTGATGAAAGTTGCTTATTCGAAATCCTAGTTTATTTCTCGATGACGATCTTTAGCTGATGCTCTTCTGTCACGAAAGAAGAGATGCGATCGCCTATGCCCAAGGCAAAACGATTGGGTCCTGTTGCCACTTCGTCGCCGACAATGGTGTAAAGATGCCCTTGATAGGAGGTCTGTGGCATGAGGGTGGCGATATCGTCGTAAACACAATAGGAGAAGTCGTTGCTGAGCAGATACTGCGCTTTGATGCACATGCCGAAATCCTTGTCATGGAAGTCGATGGCCTCGTTGCAGGGGTTGAAGATGGCGAAGTCCACCTGAATGGTGTCGCCGTGATGGAAGATCGGTGTTTCCATGTCGTTGGCATTGGTGATGCTGAAGGTTGTAATCAGCCTATTGGCCGTTTGAAAATGGTCGGTGAGGAATCCTTCGACCGCTACATCTCCGATATGGTACACCTCCGACAGCTCATTCACCGCGCCGCAAACAAACACAGGCTTGCCAATCCAGTCCTTGTCGAACTGCCAGAGGTCGTATTGGGTCATGCGGTCGTAGTAGCATTGAAGCGTTGAGCTTTCTTTGCCAGTGAAAAAATGGTAAAGGGCAGGCTGTTGGAACGAGCCCCGTATTACCACGGGACGGTCGCCCGCCACCTGCTCTATGGCCTTGTAATAAGGCTCCTTGCCGTGATAGCCAAAACGGTCGGCCAAAGGCGTCAACAGGAGGATTCTGAAGGCCAAAACCAAGAGGAGGGAAGGCAGGATAAAGAACTTGATGTATTTCCTTAACTTGTCGTCAACCAATGCTTTGCGATAAAGCAATACCACCACTGGGATGACGCACACGATGGTCCAATGTGGCTCCACATGTCCACGGAAGGCCATCAGCCAGAAGAAGAAAAAGAAGCCGATAAGGATGAACTTCAATCCTCGTTCGAAGACCCCAATCCCCCTTTTAAGGGGGGCAGGGGGGATTCGAACACAAATCCTATCCTTAATCAAAACATACACCACCGCTCCAAACGTAAACGGATTGAAAATGAGCAACTGGTTAGGCAGATACTCCAAGAAATAACTCCATCGGAACGCCTCATTGCGTCCAACAAGGTGGTACTTGAAGCTTGGGAAATCATTGTTGACCTGCCAAAGAATATGCGGCGTCAGCAAGGCCAAAGCCAAGAAACAGGCTACCCAGAACTTACCGTCTTTCAGCAGTTTGAGGTTTGATAGCACGATTAGCCCCAATAATAGGAAAGCATGGTACTTGCTGTAAATCATCAAGGCCATGAATAGGCCCATTAGTAAGGCGTTTTTCCATGACTTGTTTTCCAGATAGCGCTGATAGACAAGCAAAAACAGGGCAGAAAACAGGATCAGACTCGCATCGGGCGTGGTGACAAAGCCGTAGATGTTGAACATCACGATGGAGCAGGCTAGGACTAAGAATAATAGGGGACTCTTTTTCATGGAGTCATTGCGGACTTGATCCGCAATCTCCCACATCACCCACAGCGATAGACATGAAGCAACAATCGTGAAAAACCTCACACCCAAGGTGCCCGAAAAGAAAAGGCTACTCAAAAAGGTCATCAACCCCACCATGGGCGGGTGGTCATAATATCCCCAGGCGAGGTGCTCGCCATAGAGGGCATAATAGGCCTCGTCTTCCTGTATCTCGGTGAAGATGCCTTGCAGCAGATTGATGACAAACCAAATGAAAATGCCACAACAAAGGCAAAATCTCCAATTGAATATTTTGTCCTTTGTCATGGCATTAATATCATTCTGTAGAGACGCGGCGCGCCGCGTCTCTACAATATTTAACCGACGTGAATGTTTTCCTTCACCAGTTTCATGATCTTCTCAGTGTCGTTGCCCAGTTCCTTGCGGAGGTTGGCATCCTTGAAGTCGCTGAGGAACTTGATCATGTAGTCGATGATGGCATCGGAGAACACGCCCTTCTCGGTGTAGATCTTGCGGTCTTTCTTGAGCTCCTTGGCAGCGGCGACGCAGCTGTCGGGCAGTTGCTCGAGGCTCTCTTGCACCTTCTTGTTCTTGGCATCGTGGATGTTGACGCCAAGGCCGACGTAGGTCTTCTCGGCCACTTCGAGGGCGTTGGGCATCTCGAAGCCGTGACGTGCGGCGGCGCAGAGGGCGGCCATCAGCAGGTACATGTCGGCGCAACCGTCGGAGGCACGCCATTCGAAGGTCTGCTTGCTGCTGAAGTCCTTGTTCGACTTTTTCTCAAGCGGGTTGGCGTTGGCAGCCATGTCCTTTCCGTTGTTGATCCAGCCCAGCGGCACGCGCACCAAGGCGCTGCGGTTGCTGTAGGACCAGCACAACGAAGTCGGGGCCTCCTGGTGGGGCACCAGACGGAGGAACGACAGCGGGTTGGGGTTGCCGAAGGCAGGCAGCGAGGTACCGGCGTCCATATAACCGGCGATGGCTTTCTTGCCATAATCGCTGAGCTCGCCCTTGTTGACCATGACGCTCTTGCCGTCCTTCGTGAACTTGCAGTGCACGTGCATGCCCGAACCGGCCTTACCCACACTGATTTTCGGGGCGAAGGTCAGGGTGACACCGTATTCGTAGGCCAGCTGGCGCATGATCCACTTGGCGACCACGAGTTGGTCGGCAGCGTCTTCGATGTTGGTGGGCAGGAACTCGATTTCGTTCTGCTCGTAGATCTTGCCGTCGAGGGTGAAGTTACCCACTTCAGAGTGACCGTACTTGATTAAGCCGCCAGCTTGGGCGATGAGGCGCATGGCCTCGACGCGGTATTCGGTGAACTTGTTGAATGGAGCGCTCTCGTGGTAACCCTTCTGGTCGGGCACTTCGTAGATTTCCTCGTCGTCGGCGATGATATAGTATTCCAACTCGCCCATGGTCTCCATCTGCAGGCCCGTGGTCTTCTTGAACACTTCGTGGGCCTTGTGGAGGATGTGCTCGGGTGAGCTCTCAAAAGGCTCGCCGTCGCGGTTGTAGAACGAGCAGAGGATGTCCAAGGTGGGCGTCTCAGTGAAGGGGTTGCGGAAAGCGGTCTTGTACTTCGGCACTACATAGAGGTCGCTCTTACCGGCTTCGATGAATGGGAAGAGGCTCGAACCGTCGACACGTTCACCGGCGGTGAGGATGTTTTCGAGGTGTTCGAGGCTGTGGATCACGAAGTTCAAGGTCTTCAGCTTGCCGTCCCAGCCACAATAGTGGAAGTTGACGAATTCGATTTGGTTTTCCTCGCAATAACGGATGATGTCGGCGCGAGTGAACTCTGCTGCAGGCTTCTGAAGGTACTGCACCAGACGATTGGGGTTCATGGCAATTCTTTGGTCCATTACAATTATTGTATTTAAATGATAGATTTTACTAATTTTGCGCAAAGATAACAATTATTATTCAACGGCGAACAAAATAAAGAAAATATGACATTAAGAGACTGGATGATTGCCTTCAACAACGCCAAGACGATGGAGTCGAACGGCGAGGAAGGCCCTGAATTGATAGCGGAATACGAACGCGTGCTCGAAAAACTGGGCGAAGGCCCTTTGACCGAGGCGGAGCAGCATGTCCGCGACGAGGTTTACCGCAATTTGAAAGAATTGTATCTGATAAATGGCGAAGAAGAGAAGTCTGCTATTTACTCAGATTTAGGATGAATGCCCCCTTAGAATACTTGAATTAGTTGTGAACGTCAAGGACTAAAGGATGAGTATCGTCAAAAGATAATGTGTTAGTTTGAAGATTAAGATATTCTTCGCACCAGACGTATACTGAATTAAGGCGTTTGTTGACATCTTTTAAGGATATAGACTCAAACCTTATTAAATCACTTTTTTCCCATTCATCGGCAAAAGCTAGTACGAACTTATCAAGATTTAAGGCATCGACAAAGCTAAAGAACGATGGATACGGATTGCCCTTTATGCAATAATTCGTGATTTCGTCAATGAGTGTATATGCGACACCACTATTATAGTCAGATGCATTGACAATTAAACCTATTTTATACAATTTGAGATAGTCTTTCAAAGAAAACAACCCTTCTTCTTCATCAATGTGCAAATCTTTATAATCCCATAGTATTCTCAAAGTCGGTAGATTTGAGATGAAATTATCAACCTTGTTTTTATCGGATTCAGAATAAACTCCAAAAGCAATAACGACCATAATATGTTTCCCTTCTTTTAGTTTAATCCTATCGTTTTAGCATATTAAAATAAGCATCCAAAAGTTTCTGCGCCCCAATATAAGCGCTCATCCGTTGGCCGCGCACGTCGGCTTCGACCAATGGCAAGAGGTCGGCAACGAGTTGGTTCTGGTAGAAATCGTTCTTCAAGGCGCTGTCCATCGAGTCGTACATCATCTGCACGTCTTGTTGGGCGCGTTTCCTATAGAGGTAGCCGTTGTCGCGGATGGCCTGCACATGGTCAGCGACCATTTGCCATACCTCGTCGATTTGGAAGCCCGTCAGGGCGGAGCAGGTCAGCACCTTGGTCTCCTGTCCCGATTCGGGAAGAGGGAAGAGGTGCAGCGCATTGCGACATTCGGCGGCGGCACGGTTGGCGCGCATCACATTGTCGCCATCGGCCTTGTTCACTGCGATGCCGTCGGCCATCTCCATGATGCCGCGCTTGATGCCTTGCAGCTCGTCGCCAGCACCACTGATGAGGATTAATAGGAAGAAATCGACCATGGAATGCACTGCCGTCTCAGATTGACCTACGCCCACGGTCTCCACGAAAATGGTATCATAACCCGCTGCTTCACAAAGGATGATCGTTTCCCTTGTCTTGCGTGCCACGCCACCCAAGGTGCCTGCCGAGGCCGAAGGGCGGATATAGGCGTTGGGATGTACGGAAAGGCTTTCCATGCGGGTCTTGTCGCCCAAGATACTGCCCTTAGAACGTTGGCTTGAGGGGTCGATGGCCAACACCGCCAGCTTCTGTCCTTTGTTGCACAGATGCACGCCCAAAGCCTCAATAAAGGTGCTCTTTCCCGCGCCCGGAACGCCCGTGATGCCCAAACGAAGCGCTTTGCCTGCATGGGGCAGACAGGCCGCTATGATCTGTTGTGCCAACTCCTGATGCTTGGGCAGGGCACTTTCCACCAAGGTGATGGCCTTGCTGAGCGTCACGCGATCGCCTTTGAGGATGCCGTCGACATACCATTCCAGAGGCATGAGCTTCTGCTGGTTGCGCTTCATGCGCTCCAAAGCATTCGGGTTGACTTGGATGGGACCGTCTACACCTTCGGTGACTTTGAGGTTCGACTCCCATTCATGTTCCTGATTTTCAAAGTGTTCGTATTCCATGGCGGGCATCGGTTTGATTTCGCAAAGGTAGGGTTTTTTATTTTTATTTGCGTTATTCCAAAAAAAATGCGTAATTTTGTAGTTTCTAAGTAACACTATAGCCCATGACTAGCAAGACAAGAGTACTATTCGTCCACCAGGAAATCGCTCCTTATCTACCCGAAACTCCGATGAGCCTCGTTGGTCGCTACCTGCCGCAAGCTACCCAAGAAAGCGGTAAGGAAATCCGCATCTTCATGCCCCGTTATGGTGTCATCAACGAGCGCCGCAACCAGCTTCACGAGGTGATTCGCCTTTCGGGCATGAACCTCATCATCAACGACACAGACCACCCCCTCATCATCAAGGTGGCCTCTATCCAGAAGGCGAGGATGCAGATCTATTTCATCGACAACGACGACTTCTTCACGAAGAAAAAGTACTTGATGTATGACGAAAAAGGCAAGTTTTGCGAGGACAACGACAGCCGTTGTGTCTTCTTCACGCGTGGCGTCATCGAGACGGTGAAGAAACTCAACTGGTCGCCCGATATCATCCACTGTCATGGCTGGATCTCGGCATTGATGCCCGTCTATATCAAACGTGCGATGACGGTGCGCGACAACCCGCTCTTCAACGAGACCAAGATCGTCTATTCAATCTATGACGACGGCTTTGAGGAGAGCTTCAGAGCTGGCTTCGACAAGAAGATGAAGTTGCCGGGCATGAATGCCAAAGACCTCAAATACTTCAAGGAGGCCGACTATGTCAACCTGACCAAGGCCGCCATCGACTATGCCGACGGCATCGTGGTATGCACCGAGAAGCTGCATCCCGAAATCGAAGCCCATCTGCAGACGGTGAAGAAGCCCATCCTCACCTATCCTGAGCAGGTGCACTATGCCCAGGCCTGCAATGCTTTCTACGATACTATCCTCGAAAAACAATAAGGATCCCATTTTTGAGTTATCTCAAACGATAAAACGCAACAATTTTCGATCAAATGAAAACATATCATTCAACTGCTCGCACTGGAATAGCGTTAATGATTGGCCTTCTGATATTGGCATTTTCCTCTTGTAAGAAATCCCCTGAGACCATTGGTAACAACCTGATTTCGGAAAACAACTATATCGACGTTTATCATACGGATACGGTTGCCGTGGTCTGTCATTCTTATATGGACTCTGTTGCTACACGCAACACCACCAATGCCTTGATCGGTGCCATGAAAGACCCTGTCTTCGGTACCACCGAAGCCGGGTTCTACACCCAGTTCCGTCCCTCGGTGGCGGGCCAGAGCTTCGGCAGCAGTCCGGTCGTCGACTCGTTGGTGCTCCAACTCTATATCTCAGGCTATTATGGTGACACCACCGTGATGCAGACGGCCCATGTCTACCAGCTGACCGACACCCTGTCGATCAACGAGACCTATTACAACTATTCCGAAGTGTCGACCGACCCGGTCGACCAAGCGAGTGGATATCAGTTTCATCCGCATCCTAGGACGAAAAGCAACGTTGTGGGTAACGACACCGTCCCGCAGCCCATCATCCGTATCCCGCTGAGCCTGGATCTGGGCAACTATCTTGTCGGCCTCGACACCTTGGCTTATTCGCGCCCCGACCTCTTCAAGGAGTATTTCAAAGGCTTGTATGTCACCTGCGACCCCGTGGGTCAAGGTGGAGCGATCAGCTATATCAACCTCACCAACAACAGCTTCTCGATGCTGCAACTCTATTACCATGATGCAGCCACTCCCGACAAGGCCATGCGTTATAGCTTCTTCGTCACTTCTTCGGACGCCTATTTCAACCATTTCGACCACGATTACACGCAGGGCAGCCAGGCTTTTACCGATCAGCTGCTCGATGGTCAGACGGCCTTGGGACAGGAGACGGTTTATTTGCAGACCATGGGTGGCGTGAGGACCCGTATCCAATTCCCCAATCTACCGCATTGGCTCGATACGCTGCAGGCCGGACATCTTGTCGTCAACGAAGCCAAACTCATCATCCCTGCCTCGTCCTTGTCGTTAGACTCCATCTATAAAGCTCCGCAGGCCTTTGTCCTGATGGGCTTCAACGAAGACAACAGCACCTATCTGCTTCCCGACTACTACGAAGGCGCCAACTTCTTTGGCGGCTCCTATAACACCAGCAAGGAGTCGGTCACCTTCCGCATCTCCGAGTACATGCAGAGTGTGATCATGGGCAAGAAAGACGACTACGGCTTGAGTCTGGGTATCAACGGAGGCTCCTACAACGCCCAACGTTTTGTCATCAACGGCCCCGAAGCGCCCGAAGGAGAGAAGATGCGTCTTGAGGTAACCTATTCCATCGTGAATGAATGAGGAATGCTGAATGCTGAATGAGGAATGTTGAATTATAAATGTTTAGAAATATGAAGAAACTAATTATCGCTGCTTTGGTTTTGGTCGGATTGACCTGCCAGGCACAGAAAACCACCGAAAAGGAAACCGTCGTCGTCATCAAGACGAGCATGGGAACCATAAAGGCCAAATTGTATAACGACACACCTAAGCATCGCGACAACTTCATCAAGTTGGTGAACGAAGGCTGGTACAACGGCTCGCCCTTCCACCGCGTCATCAACCAGTTCATGATTCAAGGTGGTCAGAATGCCGATGGTCGCCTCGACCCGGGCTATAGGGTGCCGGCCGAGTTCAAGGACAACCACTTCCACAAGAAAGGTGCCCTTTGTGCTGCCCGTCAGCCCGACCAGGTGAATCCCCAGAAGGCCTCCAGCGGTTCACAGTTCTACATCGTGCAAGGCAAGGTGTATGACGACCGTACTTTGGACATGTTTGAGGGTCGCATGGGCAAGGTGTTCAGTGCCCGTCAGCGTCAGGCCTACAGGACTGTGGGTGGCACACCGCATCTCGATGGTGAATACACTGTGTTCGGCGAAGTCATCGAGGGCCTTGAGGTGGTCGACAAGATCGCTGCCGTGAAGACTGGCCGTATGGATGTGCCCGTTGAGCCCGTGACCATCCTTTCTGTTACGATTGAAAAATAAAGACATTGGCTTTTGGCCTTTGGCAACTGGCGTTTTGCGCCAAGAGCCAAAAGCCAAGGGCTAAGAGCCAAAAGTATAAAACAATGAAAGAAAGAATCGAAGAGATACTATCCCAGGTGCGTGACTTCCAAGCCGACAGCAAAGAGGCTTTGGAGAACTTCCGCATCACTTATCTAAGCAAGAAAGGCATCATCCCCGCCCTGTTTGCCGATTTCAAGAACGTAGCCCCCGAGCTCCGCAAGGAGATGGGAATGAAGCTCAACGAGCTGAAGAACGTCGTGCAGGACAAGGTGGAGGAGCAGCTGCAGAAGTTTGAGAACCAGCACAGCAACGATGCCGGCTTTGACATGAGCATGCCCGCCGCCGACATGAAGGGTGCCCGCCACCCGCTGTCGATCGTGCGCCGTGACATCAACGAGATCTTCTCGCACCTCGGCTTCACCATTGCCGAAGGTCCCGAGATTGAGGACGACTACCACGTGTTCTCGGCCTTGAACTTCCCGCTCGACCACCCCGCACGCGACATGCAGGACACCTTCTTCATCAGCAAGGAGCCCAATGTCAACAAGGCCTCGGATGTGCTGCTGCGCACCCACACCTCGAGCGTGCAGGTCCGCGTGATGGAGACCCACCAGCCTCCCATCCGTATCATTGCTCCTGGCCGTGTGTTCCGCAACGAGGCCATCTCGGCCCGTGCCCACTGCATCTTCCATCAGATTGAGGGCCTCTACATCGACGAGAACGTCTCCTTTGCCGACCTGAAGCAGACCTTGTATCATTTCGTGCAGGAGTTCTTCGGCGAGGGCACCAAGGTGCGTTTCCGTCCGTCCTATTTCCCCTTCACCGAGACCTCGGCTGAGATGGACATCTCGTGCAACATCTGTGGTGGCAAGGGCTGCAACATCTGCAAGCACACGGGTTGGGTTGAGATCTTGGGCTGTGGCATGTGCGACCCCAACATCCTCATCGCCAGCGGCATCGACCCGGAGAAGTACACCGGTTTCGCCTTCGGCATGGGTGTGGAACGCATCGCCATGCTGAAATACGGCATCAACGACCTGCGCCTGTTCTTCGAGAACGACATGAAGTTCTTGGAACAGTTTGAACTGGCGTAAGTTTAGCCAAGAGTTAGCCTTGACTTTTTATTAATCAATCGAATAGCCCGCCGTCGTTCTTCGCGCGGGCTTCTTCGAATTTGGCTTTCATGGTCGGATTATTGTAGGTTAGCTTCTTGATCGTTAAGTCTTCAGCTTTATCGTTAGCTAAGCGTAAGTTGTTCTCAGAACCAATCAATGCCTCCTTGATTTTTTGAAGATGGTCAATAGATTTGTCGATTTCTTCAATGGCTTTTTGGAACTTCTCACTGGCCAGTCGGTAGTTTCTGCCAAATTTATCCTTGAAATCCAGTAACTGTTGCTCAAATTTGGTCACGTCAAGTGATTGACTTTGGGCTATAGCCAATTGGCGTTTATAGTCAAGGCTCTTTTTTGAGGTTTGAACTAGCAAGGTAATTAGTGGAATAAAGAACTGTGGACGGATGACATACATCTTCGGAAAACGATGCGAAACATCTACGATACCTGTGTTGTATAGCTCGCTCTCGGGTTCAAGCAGACTGACGAGCACAGCAAATTCACATTTTTTCGTGTTACGATCAGTGTCCAGTTTCTTGAAGAAATCCTCGTTTTTGTGTTTTGTTGACGTCTCATCCATCTCGTTTTTCATCTCAAACATGATGGAGACATATTCGATACCGTCTTCATAATCGCGGAAAATGAAATCACCTTTACTGCCGCTTGAAGCGTCATTGTCCTTTTCAAAATAAGCGTTTGGGAAAAGCGGGCGTACACGGTTGAACTCTGTACTGCAGTGTATCTCAAGTGTTTCACCCACCATCTTTGTCGACATCTTCGTTTTCAAGTCTTTATAATAATCCACCTGATCTTGGGCGTTTTTCAGCTTCCCCTCATATTGTTCCTTCAATACCGCCATTTTCGAGTCAGCCTCCATCTTTTGCGCTTGGACGTCTGATTTCAGCTTGGTGATTTCCACGTCTTTCTGGTTCAGCACGCTTTGTGCCTTTTGACGCACCTCCATCACAGCCAGCTGCTGCTGATTGTTGCTTTGTGCGATTTGTGCGCGCAGCTCATTGATGGTTTTGTCTTTTTCGGCCAAAGCCAAATCCAGTTCCGATTTTTTTTGTTGGCCTATGTTTTGCAAGTCCTTCTTGAGCTGCGTGATCTCCAATTCCTTGCGGTTCAAGTCCTGGTCTTTTTTGCCAAGTTCCATCAGATAGTTTTTCTCCAGCTTGGCTTCTGCTGTTTGCTGTTCTGCAAGATGCTGTTGATGTAACTCTTGCAATCGACGGTTTACTTCCGAAGTAAACTCGGCGTTTTTCACTTGATTGACAATGGAGGCGTAGTCGGCCTCGTCAACCGTGAAAACACTTCCGCATTTGGGGCATTTCAGTTCTTTCATAGCTTTATTGTTGTTTTTGTTTTTTTATTCTCCTCTCACTGTCCTATTCAGCCACTGGCAGAAGTCTTTCGTCTTCTCGAACTCGCTTAGCACCCAGTCGACGAGGTGCGGGTCGGAGAGACGTCTGTCGGGGAGGTCTTGCACCACGAGCCAGTCGCGTTGCTTGAAGAGCTCGGCCTGAGGGTGGTCTTTGGGATAGCCGTTGGGCACGCGTTTCATGGCGTGGCTGGTGTCCAAGTCGAAACCTTTGGCTTTGGCGATGGCCTCCACCAAGGGCTGGCCGTTGAAGAGGATCTCGTCGCGGATGGTCTTCAGCATGGTCGTGTCGGGCATGTACATCCCGGTGCAGAGCATGTTGTGGCCAAGATATTCCGACTCCTTAGCCTCCAGGTGGAAGTAATAGCCGCTCAGCATCGATTTCTTGCCTTCGGGACAGACGAACACGCCAAAGTGAGTCTTGTAGGGCCGCTTGTCGGGCGAGAAGCGCGTGTCGCGGTAGAAGCGGTAGGTGCAGTCCTTCAAGGTCAGGCCCTTGCAGTTGTCGTCAAATTTCTGTACACCGGCGATGATCTGCTCAGCCAAGGCGTTGAAGTTGGCCTGCGCCGTTTGGTATTGTTTCTTGTGCTCCTGGAACCAAGGGCGGTTGTTGTTGTGTAGGACGTCGTCGAGGAAAGTTAGGATCTCTTCCATGGATGAATTTTTTGCAAATATACGGATTTATTCTGGACCGAACACGGCCTTTTTCGCCATCAAGGTCATGCTCAGGCCACGTGCCACCATAAACAAAAGGAAAGCAATCCAGAGACCGTGGTTGCCAAAACGGGGCATTAATAATAAGGTGGCGGGCAGGAACACGCCGACGGCCGAGATGAGCATGGTGTTGCGGATGGCACGCGCCGCCGTGGCACCGATGTAGACGCCGTCCCAAAGGAAGGCAGCAAAGGTGATGAGCGGGATGGCAGCGAGGTAGATATGGTAAGGCTGTGCCATGGGGATGATGCCCGGCTGGTCGCTGACGAGGCCGATGAACCAATCGGGGAAGAGGGCATAGAGCACCGTGAAAGGCAAGGCGATGAAGAAGCCCCAGAGGAACAGCAGTTTGACGGTCTGGTGGAGCTGCTTGCCGTCGTGCGCACCTGTGAAACGCCCCACCAAGGCCTCGCCCGCATAGGCAAAACCGTCGGTGAAGTAAGAGAAGATGTAGAAGAACTGCATCAAGATCATGTTGACGGCCAGCATGTCGTCGCCGAGCTTTGCCGACTGGTTGTTGAAAAAGGCGATGCTGAGCACCAAGAGGATGCTGCGGATCATGAAGTCGGCATTCACCTTGAAGAAACGCTTCAGTTTGTCGCTTTGCAGCAGCAACACCCGCCTGACGGGGATGAGATGATGGCGGAACTTGACGAGGAGAAAGATAATGGCAGTCAGCAGACCACAGTATTGTGCGATGACAGTGCCCAAGGCAACCCCCGTGACGCCCATGCCCATGGCGTTGACGAAGACGATGCTCAAAATGATGTTGACCACATTGGTCAGGATGGCGATGATCATGGGGATGGTGGTGTTTTGCATGCCGATGTACCAGCCGTTGAAGGCATAAAGGCAGAGCACAGCGGGTGCCGCCCAGATGCGTACCCTGAAATAGGTGGCGGTATAGGCCAACACCTCCTCGCTGCCGTGCAGTAGCTTCATGCTGAGCCATTCCACGGGATCTTGCAGCGATAATACCAAGATGGTAGCAATCAAAGCAATGCATAGCGAGCGATAGAGCGAATAGGCCATCTCGGTACGATCGTTGGCGCCATAGGCCTGTGCCGTGAACCCCGTCGTGCCCGCCCGCATGAAGCTGAAGATGGAATACATCACGCTGAAGATGGTACCACCCAAGCCGATGGCTCCGATGTAAGCGATGCTGTCCTGATGGCCCATCAGCATCATGTCGACGAAGCCCAGCAGCGGCACGGTGATGTTGCTGATGATGTTGGGCACGGCGAGCTTCAGTATCGAGCGGTTGAGCGAGTCTTTGCGCATGGGGATGATGTTGAGGTTGCAAAAGTACTACATTCTTCCTATTTTTGCGGTATCAAATATTTGGAATTATGATCTTTTATTTCTCTGGTTGTGGCAATAGCCGTCATGTGGCAGAAACGATTGCCGCAGGTCTCAACGACACTTTAACCTTTATCCCCGAAGCGGCTCGTGAAGGTTGTTATGAATACTTTTTGGCCGAAGGTGAAAGGCTTGGCTTCGTGTTTCCCATCTATTCTTGGGCACCACCGAAATTGGTGCTTGACTTTGTGAAGAAAATGACGGTTAAGGTCCCTGAGCCTGTAGAAGGGCCGACCTCGAAGCCTTACATTTATTTCGCCTGCACTTGTGGCGACAATTGTGGCCTCACGGAGAAGGTCTTCCGAAAGGCTTTGGAAGAAAAAGGCTGGTCACTTTCAGCTTGTTTTAGCGTGCAAATGCCCGAAACTTACATCGGCATGGCAGGTTTTAAACTCGATACTCCTGAAAACGCCCAGCTGAAAATTGAAAGGGCGGACGACATGTTAAGGAAGAATATCTCACGCCTCGTCAATAGGGAAGGTTTTTCAGAAATGGTCGTAGGCAGTTTGGCATGGCTCAAGACCTACTTGGTAAATCCTGGTTTCAACCGCTCGGCCACCGACGACAGCAAGTATCACGTCACTGAGGCCTGTATTCATTGTGGCAAGTGCGCTGAGGTATGTCCGTTGAAGAACATCACCATGGAAGACAGCCGCCCGAAATGGAATGGCAACTGCACGATGTGCATGGCGTGCTACCACCATTGTCCTGTGAATGCTATCCAATACGGCAAAGCCACGGCGGGGAAGGGGCAATACTACTTTGGAATAAAAGGATAATTTGAAAATCGGGATTTCTTTTTATCTTTGCCACCGTAAAACATTCATACCGTTAAGAGTACAAGAATCTTCTGATACTACGCTTGGGTGTCTTCTCAAACTCCTTGTCGACAAGGACGATGGAAGACACCTTTGAGTATGCGGGCAGCATGGCGTTGAGCGTGGCCAAGTTCTCGTTCATCAACTCGTCCATGCTCTTGTCTTGCAGGTCGTATTTCTCGTCGGGATAGACGAGGGCTACGATCTTGCCTTGACGGCCTACCACAAGCGACTCGACCACACCGGGCAGGTTGTTCACCTTGTCCTCGATCTCTTCGGGATAGATGTTCTGGCCGTTGGAGCTCAGGATCATGGCTTTTGAACGACCCTTGATGAACAGCAAGCCCTTCTTGTTCATGGTGCCGAGGTCGCCCGTATGCAGCCAGCCCTCATCGTCGATGGCGGCGCGGGTGGCTTCTTCGTTCTTGTAATAACCCATCATCACGTGTTCGCCACGGAACAGGATCTCACCGACCACATTCTCCGGGTCGGGCGAGTCGATCTTCAGCTCGTTGCGGGTGACACACGAGCCGCAGCATCCCAGCGTCTCGTTATACCAGTGTTCGTAGCAGATGAGTGGTCCGGCCTCGGTCATGCCATAGCCCACCACGAAGGGGAACTTGATGCGGCGGAACACCTTCTCCACTTCGGCGTTGATGGCGGCACCACCCGTGATGAGCCAGATGAGGTTGCCACCGAAGGCTTCCATCAGCTGCTTGTAGATGGTCTTCTCCACAATCTTGCAGAGCAGGGGCGTGTGCCACAGGAACTTCACCATGGGTTTGTTCAAGGCTGGGAAGATCTTCGCTTTGAAGATTTTCTCGAGCACCAACGGCACGGTGAGGATCATATAGGGTTTGGTCTCTTTGTAGGCCTTCAGTAGTACCGACGGTGAAGGCGTCTTGCTTAGGAAATAGACATGGCAGCCGCCAGCAATTTGGTAAAGGAACTCGATTGTCATGCCGAACATGTGGGAGAGGGGGAGCATGCACACTTCGGTCCAGCCGGCGTGGTTGGGAATGGTCTCCTGGCTGTATTGCACGTTAGCGGAGATGGCGCGATACGACAACATGACGCCTTTTGGGGCACTGGTGGTACCCGAGGTGTAGTTGATGATCATCAGCTCATCGAGGTTGTCGGTGGGCAGGTTGACATCCGCCTTGGTGAAGCCGTTGGGGTATCTCTCGTTGAAGAGCTTTTCTGCGTCTTCTTTGACGGTATTCAGTTGCTCGTCTTTGGTATATAGGACACGAAACTGCTCTGTACCAATGGCGATTTGTATGTTAGGCATCTTGTCGGGATGGAGGCGTTTCCATACCGCGGGACCGACGAAGATAGCTTTGGCGTCGGAGTGGGTGACGAGGTTCTCGATGTCGCTCTCGACGAAGGCATCCATGATGGATACCACCACACCACGGTTGGCGGCGATAGCCAGGAAGGCGATGGCCCAGTTGGCGCAGTTCTTCGAGCAGATGGCGATCTTGTCGCCTGCTTTCAAGCCTGCCACTTCGAGCATGGCCTGTACCTGCATCATCTTGGTGCCCATTTCACCATAGGTATAACTCGTGACGTCGTCGTAGTCGGTCAGAGCGGGTTCGTCCCAGTTTTTAGGAAGGTTTTCATTGAAGTATTCAAAAAAATGCTTAGTGGGTGCTAAAGGTTTTGTTGCTTTCATAGTATGATGATTGAAAATTTGAAAGTGCAAAGATATGAAATGTTTTGTTTTGTTGAAAAAAGTATTGTGTTTTGTGAGGTGAAGCACTACTTTTGCCCATGAAATGCAAAAGACAATGAAACGCACACATCTCATCGCAGCACTTTTGCTGTGGCCTCTTTTCCTCTGCGCACAAAGCGCTTACGACTACACCCAATATGTGAACCCTTTTATCGGCACACAGACCGACGAGACGGGCGCGCTCAGCGGTAGTACATTTCCCGGTGCCACGATGCCACAAGGCATGGTGCAGTTGAGCCCCGAGACGGAGCAGATGGTAACCTGGGACCCCTGCTCGGGTTATGACTACAACAAAGACATCATTTACGGTTTCACCCATACCCACCTCAGCGGCACGGGTTGTACCGACCTTATCGATGTGAGCTTGATGCCTTTGTGTAGCGCAGTGACGCCAGAGCAGTTGAAGGCCGCCGACTTTGGGCAACATTATAGTCATGATAAGGAATCGGCAAGGCCTGGTTATTATCAAGTGCTGTTGCAGGAGAGTGGCGTGAATGTGGAGCTATCGGCTACCACGCGCACGGGCATCCATCGCTATACTTTTCCCGAGGGCCAGCCGCAGAGTGTCGTCCTCGATCTCGACAGAATGACTTATCGTGGAGATGCCTATTACTCAGGCCGTCGTTATTACGACATCATCCAGGCGCAAATCCGTCTTGTTGACGACCACACTATCGAAGGCTATCGCGTCGTCTGCGGGTGGGCTAAACTGCGTAAAGTGTATTTCCGCGCCGAGTTTTCAAGGCCGTTCAACCAGCATCTGCTGATGAATGGCGGGCTGAATGTCGGGAATAGTGATGTCGTCAACGGTCGCACCTTGCGTGTAGCCTTGAGTTTTGACCCCAAAGAAGGCAATGAATTGATCGTGAAAGTCGCCATCTCGCCTGTCGACAACGAAGGCGCAAGGAAAAACATGCTGGCCGAAGCCCAAAGTTGGAACTTTGACGAATATGTGCAAGCCGCCCACGACGCATGGCAGCGTGAGCTCAGCCGCATCGACATTGAAGGCACTGACGAGCAAAAGACCATCTTCTACACGGGTCTTTACCACGTGCTGATGCAGCCTAACACCATGAGCGACGTGGACGGTCGCTACATGACCACCAACTTCGAAATCAAGCAGATGCCCAAAGGACAAACTTACCATAGCACCTTTAGTCTTTGGGATACCTTCCGCGCCGCGCATCCACTCTATACGCTCATCGCCCCCGATGTGGCTGCGCAGTTTGTGAGAGATATGGTGCTGCATCACCAGACCTACGGCTATTTACCCATCTGGGACCTTTGGGGACAGGACAACTACTGCATGATTGGCAACCACGCCATCCCCGTCTTGGCTGATGCCATCATGGCCGATATCCCAGGCATTGATGTGGAAGCGGTGTATCAGGCCATGGTGGAGAGTAGCACCCGGAGCCACTTCAACTCACCTTTCGAGGTTTGGGAAAAATATGGTTACATGCCTCAAACTTTGCAAGACGAGAGCGTCAGTATCACCATGGAGCAGGCTTTTGATGACGCCTGCGTGGCTTTGGTGGCAAAGAAACTCGGCAAAACTGAAGACTATGAACGTTTTTATCGTCGCAGCATGTTCTACAAGAACCTCTTCGATCCTGAAACGGGCTTCTTCCGTCCGAAAGACGAAAAAGGCAATTGGATGGAAGGCTTCGATCCTTTGTCATACGAGCAACCTTGCTTCGTGGAAGGCAACGCCTGGCAATATATGTGGTTTGTGCCGCAAGACCCGCAAGGACTCATCGACCTCTTTGGCGGCACAAAAGGCTTCTTGAAGAAGCTTGACGAAAACTTCTGCCTCACTGCCACTTCGGGCGAGGTGAACGGCAATGCTAGTGGTTTTATCGGGCAATATGCTCACGGCAATGAGCCGAGTCATCATACCGTTTATCTTTACAATTACGCGGGTAAGCCTGAACGCACACAGGAGTTGGTGGAGCAGGTGAGGAGCGAGTTCTATCGCGCCACGCCATGCGGCTATGCCGGCAACGACGACTGTGGCCAGATGTCGGCTTGGTATATTTTCTCAAGCCTCGGTTTCTATCCCTTCCATGCGGGTTCGGCAGAATATGTCATCGGCACTCCATTGTTCACTAAGGCCACCTTGCATCTTGAGAATGGGAAAGACTTTGTCATTACTGCCAAGAACAAGACACCCGAACGCATCCATGTCAAGAGCGTAAAGTTGAACGGAAAGCCGATAAAGGATTACAAGATTAGCCACCAACAAATCATGGTGGGTGGCACCTTAGAGTTTATTTTGAAATGAAAGCAAAGAACATTGTACAAATTGGCATCATTTATCTGATAGCCACAGCGTTGGGGTTTTTTGTGTTCAAGGTTTCAAAAAATGCCATGTCTGAGCTGTGGGCATTGTTTTTGGCTGATGTGGTGGCCACGATTATTGTGTGGTTTTTCGGCCTTATCCATAAGAACGTGTCAGTTTACGACCCCTTTTGGAGCGTGGCCCCACCCGTGATGTTCACCGCTTGGGCTTTTTACAAGTCGGCGTTCACCTTACCGGTAGTCTTACTGCTCATTGCTGTGTGGTATTGGGGCATTCGTTTGACGGGGAACTGGGCATTTACTTTCAAAGGTCTTGCCAATGAGGATTGGCGCTACACCCGTTATCGTGAGACGCAGTCGCCCTTCATTTTCCAAATCATCAATTTCTTCGGCCTGAATATGATGCCGACCGTTCTGGTGTTCGCCGCCATGCTTCCGGGATTCGGCTTGTTTGAGTCGGCGGAAGCGGCCAACATATTGACTTGGCTCGGCTTTGCAATTTGCATTTCAGCTGCCACATTGCAGCTGGTTGCCGACACCCAAATACATCGTTTTCGCGAGGCTCACCCTGGCCGGTATTGCGATGTGGGTTTTTGGAAACACGGCCGTCACCCCAATTATCTCGGCGAAATCTCGATGTGGTGGGGTGTTTGGACGATGTATGCCTCAATCTATGGTTTTGATTGGTTGATCATCGCCCCTATCGCCATGACTGCACTTTTCCTGTTCATCAGCATACCCATGATGGAGCGGCGCCAGCTCCAAAACAAGCCGGGCTATGCTGAGTATAGGAAAAACACGAGAATGCTGATTTGACGTTTTATTTCTTCACGAACTCCACCCGACGGTTTCGTGCACGTCCTTCTGCTGTGTCGTTAGAGGCGATGGGGGAATGCGAACCTTTGCCCACGGGAGTGAGGCGCGACTGCGCGATGCCTTGTTTCACAAGGGCATTCACGATGGCCTCGGCCCTCTGTTGGCTCAACGGGTCGTTCACGGCATCGGTACCGGTGTTGTCGCAATGGCCCTGCACTTCGAACTCAAGTTCAGGATGTTCTTGCATCAGTTTGGCCACACGATTGATTTCGATGACGGATTCCGGCTTCAGGTCGGCCTTACCAGTCTCGAAGGTGATGGCGTAGGAAATGATTTTGCCGTCGGTGGTGAGGCGGTCGTAGAGCGGCACGGCACCTTGGGCGATGTGCACGTTGCTCAACCCCGTGTAGCGATAGAACGCACCGCTGGCAAAGAATAAATAGCCAGGGGCCTTCATGGCCGGCACGTTAATCATACGCACGCCGTTCACATAGCCCTTGAAAGCCCGCTGGTTGAACGAGAAAGCGAAGTGGTTCCACTCTCCAGCAACCACTGGGTTGTCCTTTTCCAGGTAGTCGCTGTTGCCCGAGTTCAGCCCCAGCATCT